>Ga0213872_10000025_pt1 | contig 151688 bp, 121 predicted proteins | sample VelepicomBERX_R2_FD_160071 | JGI IMG/M metagenome (GOLD analysis project Ga0213872, IMG submission 160071) | Rhizosphere microbial communities from Vellozia epidendroides in rupestrian grasslands, the National Park of Serra do Cipo, Brazil - RX_R2 | ecosystem: Host-associated > Plants > Roots...
GTTGCGGGCATGTCCTTGGCGATCTTCCAGGCCGATCATTCGTCCTGACCCTGCTTGTTCCTTTGGAAGATCGCCTCGGTTTTTTTTGCGAGTATCAGCAGTGCTGCTGCCTCCGCCAAGGCCGATTCCTTGCGTCGAAGCTCGCGCTCGAGCTCCTTGATGCGGCGCCGATCCGCCTTGGTCTGCGATGGGCTTGCACGCGTCTCTTCGGGCGCCGCCAGCGACTGCGTGGCACTGTCCTTCCACTGCTGCAACTGATGCGCGTATAGGCCGTTCTCGCGGCACCAGGCGTTGCGCGTGACCTCGTCCATCGCCGCCGTGGCGATCACCGCCTGCAGCCGTGCCGCAGCGGTCCACACCTTGTCTTGAGCGGGCTTGCCCAGGGACTGCGAGCGCCACTTCTCCAGCGTGCTCACGCCCACACCAATCTCACGCGACACCACCTCCGGCGGCGCGCTCTCCGGCGGCAGCATGCGCGCTACCGCTCGGTCTTTGAATTCTTGTCCGTATCGAGCCAACTCGTTCTCTCATCTACGCCCCCATTGTGAATTTATGGAAGCGACAGATATTCTGACGCGGGGGGACGCGCTCGAGGCCGAGGCTCACGGCCGCGCCATCAGATTTTCTCGTCGAATTCAGCACCTATCAGCGAATAGCGACCCACAGGCGCTCGCAGACTAGAAAGCTGCCGGCAGGTGATTCAAGAATCAGATCAATAGTATTTGATCAGGCCGCAAGCTGCGAGTTACTATACACAACGCGCACTTGTATAATAACTCGTCGAACCAGAGTTATCTGGCGCAGGACCAATTTGGCCATGGGCCAGTATTGGATATTGATATTTCCTTTGGCGATTGAAATTCAGCTGGACACAACTAAAGCCCGGCGGGTTTACGCCCGAACTTGTGGGGATCAAAACCTGCAGGGGCCATGGCGCAAACCGTCTGTGCTTCGTGCAATCAGGTGTTCATCTTCCCAGCGTGTGCAACATGGCGTGTTGCTCTCCGCAGGCATGTCGCGTGCGACGCAATTCGTCGCTGGCTCCTGGAAGATCCGTGCTGCTGCACAACGCACACTCTGATGAAAGCCGCACCATGAACATCCAGCTCATCGTCGACGACGCCAGCCCCTCCAACGTCATGTAGCGCCGGTTCAAGGACAACTCGGCGTTCTGCTCCAGCTGCGCGTTAGTTTACGATCCCAACCGCATTTGCAGGTGGGTTGACCTGAATGACGTTTTCGAGTGGTTTAACTATATATTGACTTAGCGGCTTGAACGTCAGATGTGCTGCAGAGTCAGAGTCACCGCAGTGCACGACAACAAAGTATCTAGGTCGATAACCCCAGTCGAATTCAGAGAACGACTTCAACTCAATTAACGTGGCCACGCTGGGGCAGGTCGTCTTGGTAAGCGACATTACCAATTGCTTTAGTTCCTCTGCGCCAACCGCCAAACTTCCATACCCAAAAAAATAGAATGAATCACATCCGATCGATCCATATGCGACCCTTGCGCCAGTTATTTGGTAAGTTGGCATGCTTGGGCCGGGGGTGCAAACGAGCGGCGGAGGAGGGTTGAGATTTACCGGACGTAGGCTATCAAGAATTGATTGACTTCTTCTTGCCGCTTCGGTATTTGTTCCGGATATTGAGATCGCGTGAGTTAAGGCATTTCTTGCGCCCTCCTTGTCGCCTGCTCCAATCATAGCCTCACCCAAGAAATGCCAAGCCAAAGGATCTTGCGGAGTCAACTCGGTTAATTGCTGAAATAATGGGACGGCGATCGAGTATTGTTTTGCATCAAGGGCAGAAATAGCCCTCTCCGTCACATCCGAGACGCTTGAGTTTCGGAATGATTTAGTTGAGGTGTTGACCTTTGAGCCATTCGCGCCAACTAGGCCTATGATCGTTGGATCGCCTAACTTAAGCGCAATTCGAGCGACCGTAATGCCATTCGCGGCTTCAGCGTGTGTATTTGCGCCTCGTTCTACCAAGAGCTTGACCATTGCCGAGCTGCCGGACGCCACGGCTGCCATGAGTGGCGTCTGACCATTCACGCTTTGTGTTTCTATATCTGCGCCCGCGGCCAAAAATATCTTCACGGCGTCAAGTTGTCCGCGACCGGCCGCCGTCATCAACGGAGTCCACCCGTCGTCGTCCCTAACATCAACAGGGACCCCTTTGCCGAGGAGCTTCCGGATATCGGCAACGTTTCCAGCGTCAGCAGCGGCTTGAAGTGCCGCGGAATCGGCCTTGCTACCCTTCATTTGCTCAAGAGTCGCTGACCAAGAGCAGATAGAGGTCCATGCAAGCAAAATGAAAAACACCCTCCTTGCGAGGGTGCTAAAGTAAATTTTATGCTCCATTGTCGTTCCTCCCTGAACTCATTGAGCATCGCCAATGTGTCCATTGACAATTTTAGACTCAAAGTATCCATTCGCTCGCGATCCACTGCGGCTTTGAAACCATCCCGCGAATATGCCTTGTGAATTGAACACGTGAGCTACTGCTCACGGACTGACCATGCAAGCCGTATACGGAGAAATTGCACCAGGAGAAGATAACTTGGAATATGCCGAGCAATCCTTCTGGCCTCCCCCAGCCGCTGGCACTCTCCTTTTCAGCAGCCTCGGCGCAACGAATCCCATTAACGTTTCAAACAAGCCGTCACTCTTAGGTGAGTCAGCTTGCGCGGCTGCCTCTTCGTTCGCACGCTGCTGTGCTGCAAGTGCTTGCGCGGCCGCTTGAGCTTGTGCACGAATTTTCGCCTTCGTGGCGTCGACCTGGGCCTGGGCAGCATTGAGTTCGTCCCTGCATTTCGCAAGAGCTTCGAGATCATGTGTTTCGTGGGCCTGCTCGCAGTTGTCGAATCCAGGCGCAGTTAGCGCCCCCGCTTTTCGCTCCTTTTCGAATTCATCTTGCATGCGCCGTTGCTGCCGCTCCGCGTCCTTCTTCGCGTTTTGTGAATCGCAATGCTCGTGCCACGCGGCGCCAGAATGCGGGCCGTCATCACGAGGTCTTTCGTAGACCTCGTCCGGATTGTCGCAGTCGAAAATGTCACCGGGTTGGTTCCAGCCCATCAACTTGTCCAGTCGATCTTTGGCGCCTTTCGCGACATCGGTGGCTGCTTGCGCAGCTTTAGACGCAGCGTTCGCTGTGGACTTGACCCGGTCCTCGATCGTGTCAGCCGTCTTCGAAATGCCGCGGTGGTTCTGCAGGTCGGCCACCCTGTTGTCGAAGTCATCATCGCCCCGCGCCGAACCTGCCACCAGGCTGAGGACAAGCAGATACGAGCCGCTCGCGATGATCCAAGGCTGGATTCCCTTCATGACAGTCTCCCAGATCTAGAACAGGGCAGGCTAAGCGGTGGTGGGCGCCTCGGTGCGGCGTTACCATCTAGCCGTACGTGACCACCATCGTACGATGGTAACGTTCAGTCGAACGGGATGCCACCGCCATCACGATTGCGTTGAGCACGCGAACCACGTCCTCGCCCATGGTCCAAGTGGTTTGTGCATCGTGCAACCGCCTTTTCACGGTTCGGCCGCAGTCACCGGCACAGGCCTACTGCTCAGAGCTCGAATGTCAGCGCAGGCGCCGGCAAGCGTGGAACAAACACAAGCTGGCCACTGATCCTGACTGGCCTTCATGACATTCCCACGCGCGCACTGGGCACAGATCTACAGCACGAACCCGCTGGAGCGGCTGAACGCAGAGATCAAGCGGCGCACGAACGTCGTGGGCATCTTCCCCAACGACGTAAGCGCTCAATAAACCACGTCCTTGCCTCGACCGAGGCAATCGGGCATGTAAGCTTCAGACGATGCTGAGGTCGATGGACCAGGGAAGCAGCGCGGCGTAGTCGTCGACGGTCTGCGCGTTGGGCAGCGCAGCGAACAATGCGCGCAGGTAGCGGTAGTCATCGATATTGTTGACCCGGCAGGTCTGCAGGAGCGAGTACAGGTTGGCGCTCGCGTTGGCGCCATGCACAGTGTCGGCGAACAGCCAGTTGCGGCGACCGACACAGAACGGCCGGATGGCGTTCTCCTGCACGTTGTTGTCGATGCTGTAGCGGCCGTCTTCGACGTAGCGTTTGAGCTTGCTCCACTGCGAAGAGAGGTAGTGCAGCGCCTGGCCCAGCAGGCTCTTGGGCAGCACACTGTGCAGGTTGGCCAGCAGCAGCGCCTCGATGTCGACCAGCACGGGGACGCTGTTCAGCTGGCGCCGACGCGTCAGTTCGGCCGTGTCAACGCCGTCGCGCTTGGCCTGCCCCTCGACGTGGTATAGCTGGCCGATGAGCGCGAGGAAGCGCGCCGCGAGCTGGTTCGGCCCGCGCTGGTCCTTGGGCAAGGACTGCAGCGCTTCGATGAAGTACCTGCGGCAGTGCGTCCAGCAGGCCAGGTGAAGCAACTGGTGGGTCTGGGCTACGGCGTCGTAGACCTCATAGCCGTCGGTCATCAGCACGGCGCCTGGTCGGATGCCGGCATACAGCTCCATCGCCGCCCTTGTCGAACGACTCGATGAGTAGGTGAACAGCCGGATCGGTGGACCGGTGCCGTCTCGGCCGCTGCCATCGGTCATCTGCGCCCAGATGAAGCTCTTGGCCTGCGCGCTGCGCCCCCCTAAATGACCGGACACGGTCCATCGCTTATCTTTGAGGATAGGAGAAGGACTGTGAATATGACTAGGCGTACAGAGGCCGTAGAGGTCGTGATGACTGATCAGCGCCGGAGGCGGTGGTCGGTTCAGGAGAAGGCGGAGCTCGTGCGGCGCACGTACGAGCCCGGCATGACCGTGTCCCTGGTGGCTCGCCAGGCAGGTGTGGCCGCGAGCTTGCTGTTCCAGTGGCGCAAGCTCGAGAGAGAAGGCGCGCTTGTGGCTGTGTCCGCTGGCGAGTCGGTGGTGCCGGCGTCTGAGCTGGCCGCTGCCCGCGCGGAGATCGCCAAGCTACAGCGCATCCTGGGCAAGAAGACTCTCGAGAACGAGATCCTGAAGGAAGCGGTGGAGTTCGCCGCCGAAAAAAAGTGGATTGCGCGCTCGCCGTTATTGCCAAAGGACGAGCCATGAAGGCCGTCTGCGAGGCGCTGGGCGTGGCGCGCTCACACGTACACGCACGAGCTCATCGCTCGAAGGACTGGCGTGATGGCCGCAAGAACCGTACGCCAGCAGCTGCACTGAGCCCGCACGCCCTGAGTGCTCAACCGCGCTTCAAGTTGGAATGCATTTGACTGGCTCGATGCGCCGCCAGCACAAGTCACCCTACGAAGGCCAGTCGCATCAACTAGCGACAGCCAGTCGCAGAACTGTGGCGCCAGTCGCAACTAATTCGGCGCCCTACGGCTCTACAAACATCAAACGTCGATGTTCGCCGCCCTCAGCGCATTTGTCTCAATGAAGTCTCGACGGGGTTCAACTTCATCCCCCATCAGCATCGTGAACACACGATCCGCCTCGATCGCATCCTCGATCTGCACCTTCAGCAGGCGGCGCACATTCGGGTCCATCGTGGTCTCCCACAGCTGCTCGGGGTTCATCTCGCCCAGGCCCTTGTAGCGCTGGCGGCCCACCGAGTTCTCGGCCTGCTGCATGAGCCAGGCCATAGCCGCGCGGAAGTCACTGACCTTGGTTTCCTTGGCCTTCTCCCCTTCGCCCTTGCGGACGACGGCGTCAGGGCCGAGCAGGCCCTTGAAGGTCTGGCCGGCGCTGGCGAGGACTTCGTAGTCAGCGCCGTGGACGAAGTCGGCATTGATGATGCTGGAGCGCACGTTGCCGTGATGGCGGCGGGCGATGCGTAGGAGCAGCTTGTCGGTACGGGCGTCGTACTCGCTGGTGACCGTGGCCTCGTGCAGCGCTGCCTGCATGGCGGCGGCGGCGGCCTCGGCCGCTTCCTTGGTGTCGAGGTTTATGCTCAGGCCGCCGGCCAGTGCGCGCAGGGCCTCGAAGTCCATCCAATTGGACAAGCGCTCGATCACGCTCTCGGCCAGCACGTACTTGCGGGCGAGTTCCTCGAAGGCCTCGCCTGAGAGGATGGCGCCGGCTGTGCCGGTGTGCAGCTGCGCGTCCTGCAAGGCGACCTTGAGCAGGAAGCCGTCGAGCTCGTGTGCGTCCTTCAGGTATTGCTCGTGCTTGCCGACCTTGACCTTGTACAGCGGCGGCTGGGCGATGTAGATGTGGCCGCGTTCGACGAGCTCAGGCATCTGGCGATAGAAGAAGGTCAGCAGCAAGGTGCGGATGTGGGCCCCGTCCACGTCCGCGTCGGTCATGATGATGATGCGGTGGTAGCGGAGCTTGTCGGGGTTGAAGTCGTCGCCGCCGGCGCCGCGGCCGATGCCGGTGCCCAGCGCCGTGATCAGCGTGAGGATTTCGTTGGAGGTGAGCAGCTTCTCGTAGCGCGCCTTCTCCACGTTCAGAATCTTGCCGCGCAGGGGCAGGATGGCCTGGAACTTCCGGTCGCGGCCCTGCTTGGCAGAGCCGCCGGCGGAGTCGCCCTCCACGATGTAGATCTCGCACATGGCGGGATCCTTTTCCTGGCAATCGGCGAGTTTGCCGGGCAGGCCCAGGCCGTCGAGCACGCCCTTGCGGCGGGTCATCTCGCGAGCCTTGCGCGCGGCCTCGCGGGCACGGGCGGCATCGAGGATCTTGCCGCAGATGATCTTGGCATCGTTGGGGTTCTCGAGCAGGTAGTCGGTCAGCAGGCGCGAGACGATGTCTTCCACGGGGCCGCGCACTTCGCTAGAAACCAGCTTGTCCTTGGTCTGAGAGCTGAACTTGGGCTCGGGCACCTTGACGCTGACCACACAGGCCAGGCCTTCGCGCATGTCGTCTCCAGCCACCTCGACCTTGGCCTTCTTTGCCAGCTCGTTGTCCTCGATGTACTTGTTGATAACGCGGGTCATCGCTGCACGCAGCCCGGTCAGGTGGGTGCCGCCATCGCGCTGCGGGATGTTGTTCGTGAAGCAGAGGACGTTCTCGTTGAAGCCGTCGTTCCACTGCATCGCCACTTCGACGCCGATGTTGGTGCTCTGGTCGGACATCTTGTCGCCGATGGCGTGGAAGATGTTCGGGTGCAGGACGTTCTTGCCCTTGTTGATGAACTCGACAAAGCCCTTCACGCCGCCGGCGTAGGCGAAGTTGTCTTCCTTGTTGTGGCGCTCGTCGACGAGGCGGATCTTGACGCCGTTGTTCAAGAAGCTGAGCTCGCGCAGGCGCTTGGCCAGGATCTCGTAGTGGAAGTCGTTGTTTTGCTGGAAGATCTCGGTGTCGGGCAGGAAGTGCACCTCGGTGCCGCGCTTGTCGGTGTCGCCGATGATCTTCATCGGGCTCACTTCCACCATTTGTCCGCTTCCGGCATCGCGCATCTCGAGCAGACGGTCCTGCGGGACGCCCTGCTTGAATTCGAGCTGGTGGATCTTGCCGTCGCGGCGCACGGTCAGGCGCAGGAACTTCGAGAGGCCGTTCACGCAGGACACACCCACGCCGTGCAGGCCGCCCGAGACCTTGTAGCTGTTCTGGTTGAACTTGCCGCCCGCGTGCAGCTCCGTCAGCGCGATCTCGGCGGCCGAGCGCTTGGGCTCGTGCTTGTCGTCCATCTTCACGCCGGTGGGGATGCCGCGTCCGTTGTCGATGACGGAGATGGAGTTGTCGGTGTGGATGGTGACGATGATGTCGTCGCAATGGCCGGCCAGGGCTTCGTCGATGGAGTTGTCCACGACCTCGAAGACGAGGTGGTGCAGGCCCGTGCCGTCGGAGGTGTCGCCGATGTACATGCCCGGGCGCTTGCGCACCGCTTCCAGGCCTTCCAGGATCTGGATGCTGCCTTCGCCGTAGCCGGCGTCAGCGGGCTGTTGCGGGGCGTTTTCTGGGGTGTTGGACTCGCTCATCGGGGCACTTTCTCACTGCGGGCGGGCTGTTAAACCGCCCCTCTAAAAACACTGAAGCGGGCACGGGGCCCGCTGAAAAGCTTGGTTAGCTCGATCAAATTCGCATCGGCATCACGACGTACTTGAAGCCGGTCTGCTCGGGGATGGTGATCAGCGCGCTGGCGGCGCTGTCGTTGAGGTCGATGGACACCATGTCCTGGCTCATGTTGGAGAGCGCGTCCATCAGGTAGGTCACGTTGAAGCCGGTCTCGATCACATCGCCGCTGTAGTCGATCTCGAGCTCTTCCTTGGCCTCTTCCTGCTCGGCATTGCTGGAGGCGATGGAGAGCAGGCCCGGCTCGAAGGCCAGACGCACGGCCTTGAACTTCTCGCTGGTGAGGATGGCAGCGCGTGAGAGTGAGGCCAACAGCGGTTGGCGGCCCATGGTCACGCGGAATTTGTGGTTCTTGGGGATGACGCGGTTGTAGTCGGGGAACTTGCCCTCGACGAGCTTGGTCACGAACTCCATGCCGCTGAAACTGAACTTGGCCTGGTTGCCGGCGAAGCGCAGTTCGATGGGCGCTTCTTCCTCGCCCTTGCCGTCCTTCAGAAGTCGCATCAGTTCCAGCACGGTCTTGCGCGGCAGGATGACCTCTTGCTTGGGGATCTCGGTCTCCAGCTGGGCTTGCGCCAGCGCGAGGCGGTGGCCGTCGGTGGCCACGAGCGTGAGGTTCTTGCCCTCGGCGACGAAGAGGATGCCGTTCAGGTAGTAGCGGATGTCGTGCACCGCCATCGCGAAATGCACCTGGTTGATCAGGTGCTTGAAAGTCTTCTGCGGCACGCTGAAGGCGGGCCCGAAATCAGCGGCTTCCTGCACGAGCGGAAAGTCCTCGGCCGGCAGGGTCTGTAGCGTGAAGCGACTCTTGCCGCCCTGCAGAATCAGCTTGTTCTGGTTGGTCGTGAGGCTAACCGTTTGATCGGCCGGCATGGAGCGCAGGATGTCGATCAGCTTGCGAGCGCCCACGGTGATGGCGAAGTTGCCGGCGTCGCCGCCGAGCTCGGCCGTAGTCCGGACCTGGATCTCGAGGTCGCTGGTCGTGAGCTCCAGCGAAGGGCCATTCTTGCGGATCAGCACATTGGCCAGGATCGGCAGCGTGTGGCGCCGCTCGACGATGCCGGCAACGGCCTGCAGCGCGCCGAGCACCTGATCCTGGGTGGCTTTCAAGACGATCATGTCCAAGTCTCCGCTTCTGGGGTCTGGTTGGTTTGGGCAACAGCTCGCATTTTGACCTATCCGGAGGCCAGTTTCGCTGCTGACTTACCCCTTCAGCGTCTGCTCCAGCACGTGCAGCTGCTGGTTCAGTTCGGTGTTCTTCTGGCGCTCGCCGCCGATCTTGCGCACGGCGTGCAACACGGTCGTGTGGTCGCGCCCGCCGAAGAGCTCGCCGATCTCGGGCAGGCTCTTTTGCGTCAGCTCCTTGGCCAGGTACATCGCGATCTGGCGCGGCCGGGCGATCGAGGCCGGGCGCTTCTTCGAGTACATGTCGGCGACCTTGATCTTGTAGAAGTCGGCCACCGTCTTTTGGATGTTTTCGACCGAGATCTGGCGGTTCTGGATGGAGAGCAGGTCTTTCAACGCCTCGCGCGCCAGCTGGATGTTGATCTCTTTGTGCGAGAAGCGGCTGTAGGCCAGCACCTTGCGCAGCGCGCCCTCGAGCTCGCGCACGTTGGCTCGCACGTTCTTGGCGATGAAGAAGGCCACATCCTCGGGCATGGGCGCACCCTCGGCATCGGCCTTCTTGATCAGGATGGCCACTCGCATTTCCAGCTCGGGCGGCTCGATGGCGACCGTCAGGCCTGCGTCGAAGCGGCTGGTCAGCCGCTCGTCGATGTCCACCAGGCCCTTCGGATACGTGTCCGAGGTCATGATGATGTGGGCGCGCTTGGCCAGCAGGGCCTCAAAGGCGTTGAAGAACTCCTCCTGCGTGCGGTCCTTGCCAGCGAAGAACTGCACGTCGTCGATCAGCAGCAGGTCCAGCGAGTGGTACTTGGCCTTGAGCTCGTCGAAGGTCTTGCGCTGGTAGTTCTTGACCACGTCAGAAATGAACTGCTCGGCATGCAGGTAGAGCACACGGGCGTCAGGCTTGTCCTTGAGCAGGGCATTGCCCACGGCGTGGATCAGGTGGGTCTTGCCCAGGCCCACGCCGCCATAGATGAAGAGCGGGTTGTACATGGCGCCCGGAGCGCCGGCCACGTGCAGGGCGGCGGTGCGGGCCATCTGGTTGGCGCGGCCTGGCACCAGCGTGTCGAAGGTCAGCGCCGTGTTGATGCGGTGGCGGCTGGCGCTGGGTGGCGGGGTCTGGATGGGGGGCGCGGCGGGCGCGGCCACTTGGATCAGGACGGGCTGCTGCGGTTCAGCCTGCAGGCCTTGCTGCAGCACCTTGCCCAGGGCCACGGGCCGGTTGGCGGGCAGCGCGGCGCGCGGCGCCTCGGCCTCGCGCGGGGCCAGGGCCAGCTCCAGCTTGGCCGGCTGGCCGGCCAGTTCGGACAGGATGGACTCGATGCGGCCCGCATATTGGTTGCGGATCCAATCGAGCTTGAACCGATTGGGCACCCGCAGCTGGACGCGCAACGCCTCGCCCTCGCCCGCAGCCACGGTGGCCGGCGCCAGCGGGCGGATCCAGGTGTTGAATTGCTGTTCGGGGATTTCCGCCGCCAGCCGCTCGCAGCCACGTTGCCAGAGATCTGCGCTCATTGTGGAAAACTTGTTCTAAGAGCGGCGGATTCTACGGATTTCGAGGCGATCGATTGGCGGTTATCCACAGATATTTTTGTGCTAAGAATCTATAGGAAAACCCGTGAGTCCCGCTCGCCTTGTCCCCTTCTGCATTGACCTGCTAAAGAAGTTCTGTTGTAATCGCGGGTTTTCCAGGACGCCAGTGGGCTTTTGAATCCCCTTGAACCCCTCACGCGTCTCTTATCCCAGAGAACTCCGAAGGAATCATCATGAAGCGCACCTACCAAGGCTCCAAGACCCGCCGCGCCCGCACCCACGGCTTCCTCGTGCGTATGAAGACCCGTGGCGGCCGTGCCGTCATTGCGGCCCGCCGCGCCAAGGGCCGCAAGCGCCTGGCCGTCTAATTCCTTCCCAGGGAATAGACCCGTGATCGGCCGCATTGTGCGATCGGCCGATTTCGAACGCGTGCTGGGCCGCCCCAGCCGCCTGCGCAGCCCCCACTTTGCCGTGCACCACCTGGCCGACCGGCCAAGCCCGCCGGCCAAGCCCAAGCACCTGCGTGCCGCCCCGGCAGACTTGTCCACAGCGCAGGGCGAGTTGTCCACAGGCGATGCACAGCAGTTCCACAAACTTGTGGATGAGGCCCCTCTCGAAGGCGCCTGGCTGGGAGCCATCGTTCCCAAGCGCAACGCCAAGCGCGCCGTGACGCGCAACTTGGTCAAACGCCAGATCCGCGCCGCTTTCGCCTCCCACTCAGCCCTGCCCGCAGGCCTGTGGGTGGTGCGCCTGCGCGCGCCCATCGACCGCCAAAAGTTCGTCAGCGCCGCCTCGGACGCGCTGCGCGCCGCCGTGCGCGAAGAACTCAGCGGCCTGCTCGGCCGCATCAAGGCCTGAACGATCATGCGCTGGCTGCTCGTCAAGCTCGTGCGCGTCTACCAGCTGCTGTTCAGCGCCTGGATCGGCCCGGTTTGTCGCTATTACCCAAGCTGTTCCAATTACGCGCTCCAGGCCTTGAATCGCCATGGCGCAGTGGCAGGTAGCTACCTGGCCGCCGCGCGCGTGCTGCGCTGCAATCCGTGGTCCTGCGGCGGCTGCGACTTCGTGCCCGACAATCCGCCCGCCTTGTTCACCCGTCTGGGTCTGAGCAAGGGGCCCCAAGTTTCCAAAACCGAAGCGTCCTCATGACCGATATTCGCCGCACCGTCCTGTGGGTGGTGTTCACCATGTCGCTGATCTTCCTGTGGGACGGTTGGCAGAAGTTCAACGGGCATCCCTCGATGTTCGCGCCCGCGACGGCCAAGCCGCAGATCGCCACGCAGCTGCCGGCCAGCGCTCCCCCGGTGGCCACAGCGATGGCCGCCGCCAGCGCACCGGCCACTGCAGGCAGCGCCCCTGTCGCCGCCCCGATCCAGCTCGTGCAGATCAAGACCGACGTGCTCGACGTCACGCTGAGCACCCAGGGCGGCACGATCACGCGCTTGCAGCTGTCCAAGTATCTGGACAACCCCGAGCCTGCGCTGTTCGACCCGCTGCTGGAAGCCGTCGGCCTGAAGAAGAAGCTCGAGATCCAGCATCCGCCCATCGAGCTGATGAATCCGGAGCACGGCTACTCCGCCCAGACCGGCTTGGTCGGTGCCAAAGGCGAACCGCTGCCCACACACCAGACCGTGATGACGCTGCTGCCCGGCGATCGTGAGCTCAAGGACGGGCAGGACCAGCTCGTTGTCAAGATGGAGTCGGCCGAGGTCGGCGGCGTGAAGCTCATCAAGACCTTCACCTTCAAGCGTGGCGAGTACCTCGTCGGCGTGCGCCACGAGATCGTCAACGTGGGCACGGCCCCGATCACGCCGCAGCTGTACTTGCAGCTCGTGCGCGATGGCCATGTGGTCAAGAGCGGCCCGTCGATGGCGCCGAACGCCTTCACCGGCCCAGCCCTGTACAACGAGAAGGGTGCCTTCCACACGATCAAGTTCGACGATATCGACAAGGGCAAGGTCGACATCGAGAAACAGGCCGACAACGGCTGGGTCGCCATGATCCAGCACTACTTCGTCAGTGCCTGGCTGCCCGAGACCAAGGGCCAGCGCGAGTTCTTCGTGCAGCAGGTCCCCGGCAGCAGTCCGCAGCAATACCGCGTGGGCATGCTCTTCTCGCTGCCCCAGCTCGCGCCGGGTGCCAGCGAATCGCAGGACGACCGCCTCTTCGTCGGCCCGCAGGAAGAGAACAAGCTGGCCACCCTCGCGCCCAATCTGCAGCTGGTCAAGGACTACGGCATCTTCAAGGCCCTGTCGCAGCCGCTGTTCTGGCTGCTTGACCATCTTCACCAGATGATCGGCAACTGGGGCTGGGCCATCATCGCCCTCGTTGTGCTGCTCAAGGTCGCCTTCTACTGGCTCAATGCCAGCGCCTACCGCTCGATGGCCAAGATGAAGGCCGTGGGCCCGCGCATCCAGGCGCTGAACGAGCGCTTCAAGGACGACCCCGCCGGCAAGCAGCAGGAGATGATGCGCATCTACAAGGAAGAGAAGATCAATCCGCTGGGCTCGTGCTTGCCCATCCTCGTGCAGATGCCCTTCTTCATGGGCCTGTACTGGGTGTTGCTGTCTTCGGTCGAGATGCGCGGCGCACCGTGGCTGGGCTGGATTGGCGACCTCTCGCAGCGCGATCCCTACTTCATCCTGCCGCTGATCATGATGGCCTCCAGCCTCTTCCAAGTCTGGCTCAACCCCAAGGCCACCGACCCGGTGCAGGCCAAGATGATGTGGCTCATGCCCATCATGTTCGGCGTCATGTTCTTCGTCTTCCCCTCGGGCCTGGTGCTCTACTGGCTGACGAACAACCTGCTCTCGATCGCGCAGCAGTGGGTGATCAACCGCCGGCTCGGCGTGACCAACAACAGCTGACACCGCCGCGGGCGCGTGTCCGCGTCAAGCCTCACGAAGCCCCCTGCCTGGGGGCTTTTTTCTTTGTCCGCGCAGGTCTTTAATTCATCCCATGCGGGGCAGAAAATTCACTGCCAGGGAGTCCTCCCCAGTGAACACACCGGCTGGCATGCACGGCTCACGAGAGCCAAACATTCAGCCTCCCCCGCGCCATACGAGCATTGACGGGGAAGGGCTGCGGCCCTGCGGTTGAGGGGATTGATGGGCCGCGAAACTGCGCGAGAGCATCGGTGAGAATCCACCGATGCTCTCGCGCCATCTCGATCCCATCGCCGCCATTGCCACCGCTCCGGGGCGCGGCGCCGTGGGCATCATCCGCGTCTCAAGCCGTGCAGCCCTAACGCCCATCATCGACGCCGTCTGCGGCCGCGCCCTGCGCCCGCGCGAGGCACATTACCTCCCCTTGCGCGACGCCGCGGGCAACGCCATCGACCACGGCCTGGCATTGCACTTCCCGGCGCCGAATTCCTACACGGGCGAACATGTGCTGGAGCTGCAGGCGCATGGCGGCCCCGTCGTGCTGCAGCTGCTGCTTGCGCGCTGCCTCGAAGCGGGTGTGGCAATGAATCTGCGTCTGGCCGAGCCCGGCGAGTTCACGCAGCGCGCCTTCCTCAATGGCAAGCTCGACCTCGCCCAGGCGGAGGCCGTGGCCGACCTCATCGACGCCAGCACCGAGGCCGCGGCGCGCAGCGCCGGTCGCGCTCTTTCGGGGGCGCTCTCGCATGAGGTCGGCGTGTTGCGCGATGCGCTGATCCAGCTGCGCATGCTCGTCGAGGCCACGCTCGATTTCCCCGAGGAGGAGATCGACTTCCTCCAGCAGGCCGATGCCTTCGGCCGCCTGCAGCGTCTAACGGCCCAGCTCGACACCGTGCTCGACCGCACGCGCCAGGGCGCCCTGCTGCGCGAAGGCATCAAGATCGTGCTCGCGGGCCAGCCCAATGTGGGCAAGAGTAGCCTGCTCAATGCACTGGCCGGCGCCGAGCTCGCTATCGTCACGCCCATCGCCGGCACCACGCGCGACAAGGTCAGCGAGACGATCCAGATCGAAGGCGTGCCCCTGCATATCATCGACACAGCCGGCCTGCGCGATGCCAGCGATGAGGTCGAGCGCATTGGCGTGGCCCGCTCCTGGGCCGCCATCGCCGAGGCCGACGTGGTGCTCTTCCTGCACGATCTGACCCGCGTTGGCCTGCCCGACTACGAGGCCGAGGACGAACGCATCCGCACCCGCCTGGCCGACGTGGATCCCGCGCGGCTGATCGAGATCTACAACAAGGCCGACGCGGCGAGCGCACCGCCGGGTGCGCAAAGCCTTTCGGCCAAGACGGGTGATGGCCTCGCCGAGTTGCGCAGTTCGCTGCTCGAGCATGCCGGCTGGCACGCCGTGCCCGAGGGCCTGTTCATTGCGCGCGAACGCCACGTGCAGGCGCTGCGGCGCACGCGCGACCACCTCACGCTGGCCCGCGAAGTGATCGAGCAGAGCCCGCCGGCGCTGGACCTGCTGGCCGAGGAACTGCGCCTCGCGCACGATGCGCTCGGCGAGATCACGGGCGCCTTCTCCGCCGACGATCTACTGGGCGTGATTTTTTCCAGCTTTTGTATCGGCAAGTGATGAACAACGCGCCTGATATTGGCGCCCACGAGTCCTTCGCCGTCGGGTTCAAAAGTGACTGCAAGCTGCTGTCCGGCAAAGACTTTGGGCAAGGCTATCGTTTACCTCGCTCGCTCGGAGGGTGGCGAACTGTGGTGTGGCGTGGAAGATGACGCGCTGGGCGCAGCGGCTGCAAATCAAGCGCGAGCCATGAAGCTTGACGTCTCGCAACCCGACTTCGTTATCGAGCCCGAAGAGCCGCAAGCTGCTCTTCGATTTCCGCCATGAGCGCGGTTGCCGATTGGGCAAAGGCGGCGGCGCATTTGATCAGCACGGACAGCGAAGGCTGACGCTCACCACGCTCGAGCTTGCCGTAATACGACCGGTCCACTCCCGCTCGAAGGGCAAACGCGTCCTGAGCGATGCCCCGTTCGAGTCGCCAGGCGCGGAGAACTGATCCGCAGGCTCGAGCGACGACCGGATCGAATGAATCGGAGCGCGGCGAAGCTTTCAACGCCGCACGTCTAGGAGCTTGAACAAATTTATCAATCACCCCACCAGCATTTCAGTCGTGGCACAATCAGGCCACGGCATATATGCCGTAATCGACAATGACTGACGCACTTGTGGAGGCGATTAATGGGTATCCGAAATCGGCCACCGTCTTGGCTACGCAGACCGTTGTGCTGGCGGTATAAGTTTGCCCGGGTCCTGTCTTTCCAGCTGGCGGTGCTGGGGCGCAACGAAGCTGAGCACTGGCGCTGGGCCTTCGCGCTTTTTTCCTTGGATGAGTGCGAAGTGCTTGGCGTCTGGTCCGGCGGCGCGGCGACCGCCGGAAGCATCCTGGGCGATTTGGCGCAGCGAGGCGTCGAGCGCATTGAGCTGATGTCGACGCAGGATCCCGTTGGTGGATCGTCGTTGGTCGGCAACCGCACTGGGCTGGGTGTGGGTCAAGTGACGCAAACACTTTGGATCGACAGGCTCATCGCTCTGGACCGGATCGCGCGAGAGTTTCACGGCCGTAGGCGACCGCCGCTGTCATCAGCCGTGGCCACTTCAAATCGCCTGCACAAGCGCCTCGTACAGGCCGTCCGTCGCCACTCGCCATTCGCCAGCTCTGAGGCCGCAGCGGCGTTCATAGCGCAGTGGATGGAACGCGCTGATCGGTGCTTGTTTGAAACTGCTCGACCGCGTCTGGCTGTCTCGCGCCTTGGCGCAGTTGCCTTGGACGACGCAACCCGAGGCCAGCGCTTGGGGGCTTGATCATGACGTCACATCGCGTCGACAAGTGGCGCGCGGTCTTCGCGCGTGTGCGCGCTGCGTTGATGCGCCGTGGCAGGAGTTCGCACGACGCTGATGACTTTGTTCAGGAGGCCTGGGTTCGGCTGGCCTGCTATCAACGCGACAATGAGGTGGCGCAACCCGAAGCGTTTCTCATGCGCACGGCGCTGAACTTGTCGATTGACGCCTACCGCTTGCGCGTCAGCCACGGCGAGGAGGTGCTCGTCGAGGACGTCGTGCTCATCGACGTCGCACCGACCGCCGAGGCGACTTTGCTTGCCAAGGAACGCAAGGAGCGGCTGAGCTACTGGCTCGGTCGTCTGACCCCAAAGACCCGCGACATCTTCCTGTCCCATCGGCTCGAAGGCATGAGCTACAAGGAGATCGCGCAGCGGCATGGCTTGAGCATCTCTTCAGTGGAGGGCCACATTTCCAGGGCCATCCAGCAGCTCACCACCTGGATGGAGGACTGCTGAGTGGCACCGCAGATGACCCGCAGAAACGGCGCCACCATAACTTTCCAAGACATGGGTGTTGATGTACCAGCGCGCGTCCGAGCAAGGCGTGCTAGAGCACATCCGCTGCAGATAGTCGCAGCGAATCATGCAAGCAACCGAAGTGCGTCGATACCGCGCGAGGCAGGGTCTGCACAGTATGGATCCGCAGTCTCGGGAAAATGCCAATGCGATTTGCGCGTTGTACCGAGAGCACGCCGACCGCGCGCTCATGTCCCGGCCCAAGGTGCTGCTGCTGGATGGGGCCTCGATGGGTCTTTCGCCCATCATGGGGACAGGATCCTCGTCGAGCGGAACGCCAGCCGCGCGCTTCAGCTGTAGGGGCGGATCTGTGTGATGGAGTCCGGGCTCGTGACGATGAGCGGTAATGGCGCCGCGCTGCTGGGCGATATGAAGTTGACGGAGGCCTAGCTCGGTGGCCTGCTGACAAGATGGGCTGAGCCGCGCGAACTTGCCGTTTCGCGTCAAGCGTTTGCCTTATGGCGACAGAGGCGGTCAGCCGGCGAGCAGCCCCCAGATAATCCGGCGGCTTGTTGCCGTGCTAACCCCCTCCTCGCGTGGAAGTCACTCCCCCCGAACTCCTGCTCCAGCTGACGCCGCCGCGCGTGCCGCGCCTCTACAGCGTGCGCGAGAGCCTGCGCATCGGCTCGGAGGCCTTGCGCGATGTGCCGGCCGTGCTCGTGCAGGCACCAGGCGGATTCGGCAAGACCTCGCTGCTGGCGCACTGGCGGCTCGAATTGCTCGCGCGTGGCGCCATGGTGGCCTGGATCTCGCATCAGCCGATGGACGATGCGCAGCGCATGATCGAGGGCCTCGTGCACGGCCTGCGCATGGCTACCGGGCGCCTGCAGGTCGGGCGCTCTTTGATAGAGAAATCGCTGGATCCCGCTGAAGGCCTGACCGAGTGGCTGGCCGAAGTGACCCAGCTGGCCTCCGATCTTGTGCTGGTGCTCGACGATGTGGACCGCCTGCCCGCCGAGGGCCGCAAGCTGCTGGCCTATCTGCTGCGCAACCAGCCGCCCAATCTGCGCGTGCTGGCCGCGGCACGCGCAGATTTCGATCTGCAGATCGATGACCTCATCAGCTATGGCCGCGTGCTGCGCCTGGGCGCGCGCCGCCTCGCCTTCGACCTGGACGACACGCTGGCCCTGGCGCGGCGGCGCCTCGGCGATGCGGTCGACGTGGATGCGGTGGCGCGCCTGCACGAGGCCTGCGAAGGCTGGCCCCTGGGCCTGCAGCTGCTGCTGACTTCCGCCGCCGACAGCGGCGAACTGCCGCTGGACCGCGGCGGCGAAGCCGAGCTTTCTGAGACCCTGCTGGACCTGCTGTTCTCCACCCTGTCCGACGAGGACCTGCGCTTTCTTGAAGACATCGCCGTCGTCGACCAGCTGCATGTGGCCCTGTGCGTGGCCCTAAGCGGACAGGCCGATGCGCGCGAACGGCTGGCGCGGCTGGCGGCCGAGACACCCTTGATCGTCTATGCCGAGCGGGGCGATTGGCTGCGCCTGCACCGCCTGGCGCGTGAGCGGCTGCGCCAGCGCCTGCAACAAAGGCCTGCGGACCATCGCGGGCAGCTGCATCGGCGCGCCGCCGAGTGGCTGGCCGGGCAAGGCCTGCTCGAGGACGCCGCCCTGCAGGCCTGGATCGCCGGTGAGCACAAGCAGGCCCTGGGCCTGGCGGAGCGCAGCCTCTACGAAGCCTTGGTGACGCGCGGCCGCCATTCTCTGGCGATGGAATGGCTGGACCGCCTGCCTGAAGAACTGCTCGACGACTATCCACGCCTGCAGCTGACGGCAGCCTGGACGCTGAGTACCAGCGAACAGCATGGCGCTGCCAGGCGCAAAGTCGAGCGCATCATCGCGCGTGCCGGCACCGACGAGGCCCTGCGCTTCGAATGCCGTCTCATCCTCGGTGCGGCCGCCGTCTATGCCGACCAGCCCGATCGCTTTGCCGCGCTGCAGGACAGCGTCGAGCAAGTTCCCGAGGGCAGCCCGGCGCTGCTGCAGCAGATTCATGCGCGGCGCGTTGCCTGGCGCGAACACCTGATGGGCCAGCCGGGAATGGCCCGCATGCTCTTGCGGCAGGAAGAGCCGGGCGGAGGGCTCACCGAACACTGGCTGCTCGTGCTGCTGGCGCTGAGCCATCTGTGGGAGGGCCAGGTGGGTCGGGTCGAGCCCCAGCTGCGCCAAGCCCTGCAGCGGGCCGAGTCCGAGCTGGGCCGCCGCAGCAGCGTCGCTACCATGCTCGCCGCCCTGCAGTCAGCGGCGCTGTGGGAACTCGAGCAGGCCGAGCAGGCCGCCGCGCTGCTGGCGGACCGGCTCGATGTGCTGGAGCGCAGCACGCTGCCGCAGACCGTGGTGCTGGGTTTCTGCACTGCCGCGCGCATGGCCAGCAGCGCCGGTGCAGAGAGCCGGGCGCTGGAGCTGCTGACCACCCTGGACGCCGTGGGCCAGGCCCGCGACCTGCCGCGCCTGCGCGTCCTGAGTCTGACTGAGCAGGTGCGGCTGCACGCGCGCCACTACCGCGCGGAAACCTGCCGAGCGCTGCTCGAAGAAATCGATCAACGCCTCGCCGAATCGGCACTGCCTGCGCGCGCGCAGGCGCCCTTGTGGTGGAGCTGGGTGGACCCGACCGTGCAGCTTGCGCGCGGCCTCGCCGCCCTCGCCGCGCATGACTGGCGCGCTGCGGCCCCCCTGTTCGGTGCCATCGCTCAGGCAGCGCGCGCGCGCCGACTCGGCCGCCTGCACATCGAAAGCCAGGCGCTTCACGCTTTCGTGCTGGACCGCTGCGGCGAGCCTTCGGCACGCACGCTGATCCGCGAGGCCATGGAGCTGGCCGATGGCCTGGGCCTGCGTCAGGTCTTTGCCGATGCGCACCCAGACCTCGGCAAGTGGGTCCGGGATCTGCGGTCCAGCCTGGGTGCGGCCATGAGCGCGCCCCAGCCCCGGCCCGCCGAAGCGGCCGCGCGCAGCCGCGCGACGCCCAGCACGGTGCTCACACCCAAGGAGCGGGAGGTGCTGGAGCTGCTCGATCGCAGCCTGACGAACAAGGAGATCGCAATGGCCCTGCAGGTCGGCGACGAGACCATCAAGTGGCACCTCAAGAACCTGTTCGCCAAGCTCAACGCCAGCACGCGCAAGCAGGCCGTGGCGCGTGCGCGCCTGCTGGGCCTGCTGGTGACCGAAGCCTGAACGCAAGGCTTCCGACCCTGCGAGTCAAGCCGCTAGAGGGGACCGAACTTTCCTCTAGGGTCCGTCGGGATGAATGTTTGCGATCCGGTTCCATATCGACTGCGCCAAGGCCTCGTGCGATTGCGCGAAGGCCTTGTTGAAGACGACGAAGATGCTGCCTCGGCCCAGTGGCGGGTCCATCGGCTCGATGCCGTCGACGACCCGCGGGTCGGCACGTGCATGCTCCCATTCCGCATTTCGGATCGCCACGGCGTCGGTCCTTCCGCGCCTGAGCATTTCCAGCGCCTGCGGGACGGAGCCGGCCGCCTCTGACTTGGCAAGCCCTCGCGCGGACAAAAGGGCGCTGGTCCCTCGATTGCCACCAATCAGGATGACCGGCTTGCTCGTTCCGGCAAGCTTGCTCCCGTCCCACCGGACAGAGGAGTCGTGCCTGCGTACCAGCAGGACCTCCGTCACACCCAAGGACTTGCGGGTATCCGGAATCCCTTCGCGAAGAGGGAACGCAAACTGACTCAGCATGGCCTCCGTGTCCGAGGCGAGCAGAAGCACCTGGTACGTGCCGGCTGCAACGCTGGCGATACAACGGTTCCTGGGCTCGTACACGAGCCTCAGTTGAATGCCTGTCCCCTCGAGGGCGCGGCGCAGGGCAACGACCGCCGTGCCGCTGCCGTCGAGCATGGCGTAGGGTGGCTGGTCCCTGTCATCCGTGCAGGCGGTGATGGACGCTGGCGAGGGCGGCTCGGATCCAGCGCTCGAACGGGCTCCAAGCAAGCAAAGAAAACTGCAGATCAAGGCAGCTCGAGTTTGTGCTGGACCGTGACGAGTACTCATGTTGCTATTTCGTGACGTTGGCACGGTCCATTTGCAAAGAGCCAAGAAAAAAGCCGCGCCACCATGACGGTGACGCGGACCGCGCCTGAACAACAGGCATGGAGTTGAGGGCCGCCGCAGCGGCCTCCGTGATCAGTTCTTCGAGGTCAGGTCCTTCGCGGATCCGGCGCTCACGTCCTGCGTCAGCGGCAGGCCGCCATTGGGCTCGACGCGCACGCCCGTGCTGGTCTCCACATTGCCAGACGGGTCGACCAGCTGCACGCCGCCGATGTAGCGCTCGCCCATCGTCAGGCCCGACCAGCTGAAGCCCATGGTGGACGTACCACCCGCATAGACCTTTGCGGGGAGCAGCACGTTGAAGTTGCCGCCCTTGTCGCCGGGGCCGACGATCCAACTGGAGAGCTGGTGCTTCATGGCGCGGGTGCCCGAGTAGGCGGCCACGCAGGCTCGCCAGTTGCCGGCCACGGGGCTGAGCACCTGCACCGATTCGTTGGATCCGGCGTTGCCTGAGATGTAGGGCGTGCCGTTCGGGTCGAGAACCAGGATGTCGTTGTCGTCGTTGACGCCGCTCACGTCTTGCTGGCGCAGCGCCCAGCGCGCGACGATGGTGCCGGCCGGAACCACAAAATCATAGGACTTGAGGAAGTAGGCGCCGCCGTTCTGGCAGGCCTGCGTCATGGTGGTCAAGTCGTAGGCCAGCGGTGCAAGGGTTGTGACCGGCCCCATGGTCACATCCTTCAGGCCACCCTTGATCGCGCTCAGCTTGCCATTGAAGGCAGTGTTCACCGTCACCAGGCGGCTGCCCGAAGGCATGTTGCCGTTGATCTGGCCCGTTACCGCAATGCCCTTGCCTGCCTTGGCGTTGATGGGGCTGACGACTTGGTGCGCGCCGTCCGTCCAGACCATGGAGCCGTATTGCCACATGCCGTCCGGCGAGGCGTTGTTCGCCAGCGTGACGGTGAAGGACTGGCTCTGGCCGGGCGCGAGCGTCAGGGTGGACGGCGAGACTGTGGTGGTGAAGCTGGGAACGCTGGCGGTGGCCGTGTAGGTGGCGGTCGCGTTGCCAACGTTGGTGACCGTGCGCGTCACCGTGACCGAGCCCGTGATGGTGGCCACCGTGATGGCCGGCTGGTTCAGGTTGTAGGTCTGGTCCAGCGTGCCGTAGGTCGAGCAGTCGGCAGCCGACACATCGCTCGGCTGCGTCAGGCACTGGTAGCGAACGTAGTCGGCCTTGCCGGCGTCGTACACCAGGCCCGGGTCGATGGCCTTGAGCGGGTTGATGAAGCCCGAACCCTGGGACCAGGGCAGCTTGCCGTTTTGCATGCCGGAGAGACCGTCGTCCAGGGTCGAGTAGGACGTGGTCATCAGCGCTGACTTGATGGCCGCGGGCGACCAGGTCGGGTGTGCTTGTTTGAGCAGCAGCGACACGCCCGACACATGCGGCGTGGCCATGGACGTGCCGTCGTAGGCGGCCCAGGCAGTCGGCGGCACCAGGCTGCCATTGGCCACGGCATTGCGCTGGTCCTGCGTCAGCGTCGGCGTCACGGCCGCGATCACGGACACGCCGGGGGCGGCCAGGTCGGGCTTCATGATATTGGCGTCGGCCATATTGGGGCCGCGGCTCGAGAACGCCGCGATGGTGGGCGCCGGCTGGGTGCTGATGAAGAAGGCGCTCAGGGCCGCGGTGGGTTTGGCGGCCGTGGTGGCGTAGGTCTTGATCGTGGCGCCGTCGGCGGCTGTGACCATCACGGTGGGCACCGAGTTTGTCTCCGAGACCAGGCCCGTGCCGTTGTCGACGAGGATCATGCCCACGCCGCCGGCGTTGAGCACGGCCAGGCTCTTGTCCACGCGGGCATTGGTGCCGCGCGTGCAGATCACAACCTTGCCGCTCACCTTGGCCGGGTCGAGCAGGACCTGGCCGGCGGCCTGCGCCGCGGTCGGATCGCTGAAGCACAGATTGGCGGCGCCGCCGCCGGTGCCCACGTCTTCGGCGCGGATCAGCGAGGTGGCGGGCAGGGCCGTCGTGTTGAGCGAGTTGCCGTTGAACACGGTGCCGTTGTCCAGCGTGACGGTGCCGGCCAGCAGGCGGTCGTGCGTGGCGGCGGCCACGGTCGTCAGCCAGGGGCTCGGGTGGTTGACGGTCTGGGTCGGGCCGCTGTTGGCCGCGGCCGCGGCCACGAAGACGCCGGCCAGGCTGGCGCGATAGAAGGCCTGCTCGACGATGTCGTCGGTCGTGTCTTCGGCCCCGCTGATCGAGAAGTTGATCGCGTTGACACCGTCCTTCACGGCGTCGTCGATGGCCGCCATGGAGTCGGCCTGGTCGCAGGAGTTGCCCGTGGTGCCCGTTGAATCGGTGTAAGTGAAGCAGACCTTGTAGACGGAGATGCGGGCGCGCGGGGCCATGCCCGAGGCCAGGCCCATGGCGACGCCGTTGACCAGGGTCGGCGTGTTGGAGTTGCCGACGGCGGTGGTGCCCGTGTGGTCGCCGTGGCCGCCATGGGGAGGCAGGTCGTCGCGCGGCGAGTTGAAGGCGGTCCAGTCCAGCGTCTCGCCGCCGGAGAGCAGGTTGGCGTTGTAGAACTTGGCGCCGATCAGCTTGTTGTTGCAGTGCTGAGCCGGGTTGAAGCCTTCGGCGGTCACGCAGGAGCCGCTGAAGCTGGCGGGCGGCGGGCCGTAGGCCAGGGTGCCGCCGCTAAAGGTGGGCAGGCCATTGCTGTCCACGTGGTCGGCGTAGGACAGGCTCTCGGGCCAGACGCCCAGGTCCACGTCGCCCAGCACCATGCCTTCGCCGTTGATGTTCTGGCCGTTCGCGGTCTGCGACCAGATGCCGCCCGGCGTGCTCAGGCCGAGGAACTTGGGCGTGGAGATGGTGGTGCTGTGGAGGATCTTGTCCTTGTAGACGCCGGCCACGTTCGGGTTCAGGGCCAGCGTCGCGGCCTGTGCGGCGGTGAGGCGGGTCGAGAAGCCGTTGAAGACGGTGTCGTACTGCGAGATGACCTGCGCGCCCGGGATGCTGGACAGCACGTCCAGCTGCCTGCCATGCAGATAGGCGGCGTAGGACTGGGCCACCGGCGAGCCGTACTGCAGCGGCGATCCGGCCGCGGGCTGGGTGGCGGCGTACCCGGCCACCGTGCCTTGATACGTGGCCACCGGCTCGCCCTTGATCTGGACGATGTAGGTGCTGACCGTGGTGTCCTGGGCATGGGCGGAGAAGCCGGCCAGCAGGGCGAGGGCGGCGAGGGTCGTGGACTTGAGTTTCAGCTTGGACATGGTGTTCTTTCCCGAGGTTGGCGGTACGGCGGGGCGCTGAGGCCTCAGACCGAGCGGCGGCGGTTGGCGAACGCGCCGATGGCCGAAAGGCCCAGGGCCATCAGTGCCCATTGCGCTGGTTCGGGCACCGCGCTCACGTTCATCGCGATGTCGTCGAGTGCGAACTGGCCTTTGTTGCTGGTGAAGGCCGAGCAGTTGCCGCTGTTGGGGTCGCAGTAATAGGCGAAGGCGTAGAAGGTGGCGGCGGCCGAGGTCAGCGTGCCCGTGCCGGAGATGATCTGGGCGGCACCGGCCTGAAAGGTCTGGAAGGCCGTTGTGCCGGTGGCCGACACGGCGCCCAGCGAGAAGACGCCGATGGCCGAGCTGTTGTCGGGGCGGTCAGCCTCAATGGCCAGATAGGCCATCGTGCCCGCGGGGGTGCCGGCCGGCACCATGAAGGCAGCATTGAAGCTGCTCAGCTGCGCGGCGCCCTTGTCCAGGCGGCCGAACTGCAGCACACCGTCGTCGACGGAACCGATGTAGTTGGTGGCGTTGCCGGTCGGGCAGGCGCCGTCCAGGCAGCTCGTGGGGTCGGCGCCGTTGATGAGAGAGGCCACCAGGGCTCCGTTGGGCGAGCCCGTGTTGTTGTTCGGGTCGAAGGCCTGGACGTAGTAGGCGCCCAGGGTCAGGAAGTCGCCGTCGCTCAGCAGGGGGGCGAAAGGGGCGTTCGTGACGTCGGGATGCTCGAAATCGATCACGTCGGCGTGGGCGGAACCAGCGACGCCCGCGGCGGCCAGCGCCGCGGCGCTGATCAAGGAACTGGCAAAGAACTTCTTCATATCGAAACCTCTCGAATGCTTTGAAACTGCGGGGCCGCACGAGGGCGGCCCCAGGGCCGGTCAGCGCTGGCGGCGGCGGCGCATGGCCACCAGCAGCAGGCCGGCGCCCAGCGTGGCGTAGGTGGCGGGCTCGGGCACGGCCGTGATCGTCACGGCCAGGTCGTTGCCGTCACCCACCTGACCGAACGAGTCGGTGCCGTTGAAGGCGTAGTTCACCGAGTAGGTGTAGCCCGTGGGCAGGCCCAGTACATTGGCGAAGCTGCCAGCGATGGCGTTGGCGCCGGTGTTGTTCAGCAGCAGGAAGGTCTCGGAGAGCGTGCCGATGGGCATGTTGGCCAGAGATAGCGAGAGCGAGCCGCCGTTGATGGTGAAGCTGCTGGCGTTGATCCGGTTCGCACCAGCCAGGCCGTCGAGCGAGGAAGCCATCAGGCCGTCGACTTCGAGCGCGCCGGCACCCAGGGTGCCCACGCCGTTCACGCCGGCGCTGATCGTGCCGCCCGCGTTCACCAGCACGGCGCTCGTGATGCTGCCCGTGCCGCCCAGCACGCCGCCGTTGTTCACGGCCACGCCTTGGCCGGCCTGGCTGGCGATCTGGCCGTTGACCAGCAGCGTGCCGGCGTTGACGCGCACGGCGGCATTGCTGGTCAGGCTGTTCAGCACTAGGGTGCCGGCGCCGTTCTTCATCAGGTAGCCCGAACCGTCGGTCGTGATCTGGCCGTTCCAGGTGGCGGTGATGCCGCTATTGACCTGGGCGTTGATGTCGGCCTGGGAAGCGGTGATGTTGTTGTTGATCGTCGAGGTCGCCAACGGGATCAAGGTCGGCGCAGTGAGGTTGACGCCGTTGTAGCCGTTCTTCATCAGGATATCGCCCGTGGGCAGAGAGCCCGGGGCGTAGCTCACGCTGGTGCCGATCACGGTGGCCGAGCCGCTGCCACCGTAGATGGTCAGCGGCGCGTTGCCCGAGGTCGTGCCCAGGAAGCTGGCGTAGGTTTTGCCGCCATTACTGCCGATGGTCATGCCGCCGGTGTTGCCCACGTTGCCGGTGAAGCTCTCGCGGCCGTTCACGATGAACATGTAGGACGAGCCCGAGATGTTGCCCGTGAAGTTGGTCGAGCCCGTGCCGCCGGCACCGCCGCCCTGCAGGCGCAGCGGGCTGTTCAGTACCAGGTTGCCACCCAGGGTCTGCGAGCCCGTCGTGTTCGACAGCGGGCTGAGCTGCGGCATCATGTTGGACCAGTAGGCCGCGCCGGCGACGTTCTGGCCGCCGTTGTCGACGATGATGTCGCGGCCCATCGTCGAGTTCGCGCCCATGCCGCTGAGGCTCAGGAGCGGAGTCGTGCCGATCAGGTTGCTGTCGTTCTGGTTCACGCCGATCGTGATGGCGCCCTGGCCGGCCAGGGTCTGGTTGGTGCTGAAAGCCAAGGTGCCGGTGCGCACCTGGAGGGCACCGGCAAAGGTGTTGGTGCCGATGGTGGTGGTGCCGCCGTTGGTGGTGATGGGGCCGGACAGGCCGGAGAGGTTGCCGTTGAGGTTGAGCGTGCTGCTCGCGTTGATCAGGCCGTTGGTGCCGGTGATGGCATTGGTGCTGGCGAACGTGGCCGTGCCGCCGAAGAAGGTGCCGGCCGAGCTGCCGAAGTCCACCGTGCCGCCGTTGAAGGTCGTCGTGCCCGAGGTGTTGAGCAGCATGCCCGAGGCGATGTTGAGCACCTGGCCTGTGGCGATGTTGTTGGTCACCGTGCCCGTGGTCTTGAGCGCGTTGATGCTCATCGAGCTGGCGATCGCATTCGTGCTGGCGGTCAGCGCGACATTGGCACCAGCGCCGGCGGCGAAGCTCGCGGCATATGCGCCGGCGGCCAGCGGCGTCACGCCGGTCGTGGCGTTGTAGGTGACGAAGTCGGACTTGCCGATCACGCCTTGCAGGATGCCGGTGCTGTCAGCCGCGGGCAGGGCGCCGGCGACGAAGAGCTTGCTGGCGGCGCCGAGCGTGGCCGAACTGATCTGCAGGGTCGAGCGCTGTGCCATCACGAGGTCGCTGGCGTACAGAGTCGAGGTGCCCGTCGTGCCGGTCGCCGTGATGTTGACGACGTTGTGGCCGCCGGTGATGTTGAGCTTGCCGAAGGTTTCGCTGGAAGCGGTGTTGCTGGCTCCGACGTAGCTGAAGGCACCGTCGCGCAGCTGGATCTCGGCCGTGTCGTTCAGGCGGTCGTTGTTGTTGGCTGCGGCGACGGTGGGCTGGTCGTAGCCAGCGCCGCCGGTGGCCAGGGTGTTGTCGATGGTCAAGATGCCGCCTGCCACCGCCTGCAGGACCGTGGCCGAGTGGTAGGAGCCGTTGGCGCCCGCCAGCACCAGCACGTTGCCGCCGGGCACGTTCGGCGCACCCGTGATTTCGACAAAGCTGGAGGCGTTGGTGCCCGTCACCACGTTGTAGCCACCGTTGAGGATGGTCGAGCCGGTGTAGGTGTTGTTGCCGTACAGGCTCATGCCGTCCGCGTTGCCGACGATGCCGTTCTCCATCATGCCCGAGGTCTTGAGCAGCGAGCCGTTGGAGATCACACCGGTGAACTGCAGGGCGCGGGACTGCATGACCGATGAGTTCTGCGAGACGCGCACGATCTGCGTGCCGCCGCCGAGGTCCAGGTTCGCGCCGATGGTGTTGGCGCCGTTGTTGCCGCAGCAGCGGCCGATCACGGTGATGTCGCCCGTCACGCGCAGGGTGCCCGTGCCGATGAGGGAGCCGTTCTCCGAAGCGCCCACGCTGGGGTCGTAGGCCTGGTAATCGTTCTGGTTGAGGAAGGTCAGCGAGCCGAGGGTGACGTTGTTGTTGCCGATGTCGATCTGGCCGTTGCCCAGGCCCACGCGCGTCGTCGAGGGAAGCACGTTCGAGCCCATGATCTGCAGCAGGCCGCCGTTGGACTGGCCGCTGATGCCGTCGACGACGAGGTCGACGGGGAGCGCGCGGGGGGCCGTGGCGCCCATGTAGGGAATGCCGGGGCCTGTGAAGGTCAGCGGGCCGGCCAGTTGTAAGGTGCCGGTGCCCATTTTGATCAGCGGCAGGCTGCTGGTGATGGCGCTGTTGATCGTGGCCGTGACACCCGGGTCCGTGCTGATCAGCGCTCCGGTGTAGCCGTTGGCGTTCTTCAGCGAGCCGCCGCCCGCCACGAAGTTGATGGGGCCGCCGCCGAGCGTGTAGCCGTTGCCCGTGAAGTTGATGCTGGAGACGTTGACGCCGCCTGCGTCCACGATGACATTGCCTGCGCCTGTGTTGCCGAAGATGGCCTCGTTTCCGACGCCGCTGTTCCAGGCGCCGCTGGACCAGTTCTGGTGCGTGGCGTTCCAGGCAAAGCTGCCCGAACCATTGGTCCAGGTCACGTCGGCCGCCTGGGCCGTGCTCAGTGCCGCCAGCGCCAGAGCTGCGGCGAGGGCTGTCTTCTTGTGCTTGCTCATCATGAACACTCCTGTTCTTTCAACCGACCATCTCGAGGCAGCCGCGGGTCGCGGTACCGCTGGTTCTGCAGAAGGGGTTCTCCGGCAGTTGGAAAAAATTTTCGAAGTGGGGTGTTCGAACCTCCCCCCCTGCCGCCGGGGGGCGGTCGATAGAGGAAGCACGCCCCGCGATCAAGGGGTGTGGGGGGGGATCCGACCGCGCCAGTGCCCCTGCGTCACTCTGGTGACGCGGGGGGGACGGTCGGATGAGATGAGGAAAGTGGGATCTGCGGGGCTTGTGCGCCCCGGTCCCTCGCTTGAGGGGTGATCAGTGTCGCCGTGGCCCTCGGGCCACAAGCACCGAGGGGGCTCCGAGGGGGCAGGGGGCTCTGTCAGGCCGCGCCAAGCTCAAAGCGCGCGACCAGGGTGCTCAGGCGCTGGGCCTGGCCACGCAGGCTCTCGGCCGCCGCGGCGCTCTGTTCGACAAGGGCGGCGTTCTGCTGTGTGACCTCATCCAGCTGCGAGACGGCGCTGCCGATCTCGGCAATGCCCTTGGCCTGCTCGCCGCTGCCGGTGCTGATCTCGCCGATCAGGGCGCCGACTTGGCGCATCTGCTCGACGATCCGGCCCATGGACTCGACGGCCTGCCCGGCCTGCTGCGATCCCGCGGCCACGCGGGCCTGGCTGTCCTGCACGAGCTGGCGCACCTCGCGGGCCGCGCCGGCCGCACGCTGGGCCAGGTTGCGCACTTCGCCGGCCACCACCGCAAAGCCGCGGCCCTGCTCGCCGGCGCGGGCGGCTTCCACAGCCGCGTTCAGCGCGAGGATGTTGGTCTGGAAGGCGATGCCGTCGATGGTGCCGATGATGTCGCCGATGCGGGTGCTGGCCGCGGCGATCTGGCCCATGGTGCGGCCCATCTCGCTGACCTGCTCGTGGCCGGTCTGCACGCTTTGCGCGACCTGGCCTGAGAGCGTGTCGGCGCGCAGCGCGGCCTCGGCGTTCTGGCGCACCGTGGCCGACAACTCTTCCATCGAGGCGGCCGTCTCTTCCAGATTGCTGGCCTGGGTCTCGGTGCGGCGGCTCAGGTCGGCATTGCCCGAGGCGATCTCGGCGCTGCCGGTGGCCAGGGATGCGCTGTTGTCGCGCACCTCGGTGACGATCGCCTTGAGGCTTTGCGACATGCGAGAGAGAGAGTCCAGCAGCAGGCGCGTCTCGGCCGGGCCTCGCGATTCGATCTGCTGGTCGAGCCGGCCATCGGCCACGGCCTCGGCCAGGGAGACCGCGGCGTGGATGGGCTGGCTGATCGCGCGGATCTGCCGCCAGGCCAGCCACAGCGAGACGCCCAGCAGCGCGCCGAAAAGGACCGCGTTGCGCAGCATCACGGTTCGCAGGGCGCTGCGGCTTTCCTCGTCTTCGGCCTTGGCCTTGGCCAGCAGCTCGGCGCTGGCGCGCGTCAGCTCCTCATCGTGCGTTTTCAGCGCGCTGCGCTCGATCAGCGCGGCCAGTGGCTGCACGCGCTCGGTGTTCATGGCGTGCAGGCGGGCAACGCCGTCGTAGCGCCCCATCAGATTGGCCACGACGCCCAGCAGGGCGATGGACATCAGCAGCGCGACCAACAGGACCAGGCGCGCCTGAATGCTCAGACTTTTCATGGGAACAGACTCCAGATTCAGAATTTGACGCCGAGCGACAGGGCCACATTGCTGCGATCGGCCAGCAGGTTGTAGCGGCCGCCGCCGATGCCCGTGTAGGCGATGTCGGCCCACCAGCCGCCGGACCAACTGGCACGCAAGGCCGGGCGGATCATGCGGCGGCCTTGGGAGAAGCTGCCGTCGTAGGCATAGCCGTGCGCGTCGTAGGCCAGCAGCAGCGAGGGCTGCAGCGTGACACCGGCCACGGCATTCGGATACATGGCCCCGGCGGCCAGGCGCCAGCCCCAGGCGGTGGAGGTGATGAAGCCGTCGCTGGTGCAAGTCTTGCCCGGTGCGAAGTACAGGCCTGCGCCATTGGCCGGTTGCGGGCAGTTGCTGAGCGTGCCGGTGCGGGCGTCCTCGAAGGGCGCGGAGCCGTAGGCGAAGGCGCGGCCATAGCGCATCTGAAGGGGATCGGGCAGGCCGTTCACATGGCTGGCGCCGATCTCGGCCGTCAACTGCACGGCCTGCGCGCCCAGGACCTGGCGCCAGGCCTGGTTCACGCCCAGACTGGCAGTCGTGACCTTCATGCGATCGAAGGCGTCGAGATAGCCGCCCGCCGGCACGGTCAGCAGCTGCCGCTGCTCGGCGAGCAGGGAGGTGGGCGTGCGCAGCAGCATCGCGTTGAGCAGGTCGTTGAGGTTGTAGGAGAGGGGCTGGTTGGGGCGGTAGGCCAGCTCGCCGTAGAAGCGGGTCGTGGGCGCGGCCTGCGTGTTGAAGGACAGGCCGTACAGGCGCACGGACTTCGGCACCGTCACGCCGTACTGCAGGCCGTTGCCCTGGCCGGTCGGCGGCGGCGTGTAGGCCGCGGCGTAGGCGGCGGGCAGCTGCGACACCCAGGGGTTGAGCCGCTGCAGCGCCGAGAACACGAGGCCTGCCTGGCCCGGCAGGGCCACGCTGACCGGCGCGCCACGCACGTCGTCCACGCGCATGCGGAAGAAGGGCGTGATGGTCTGCGTGTTCATCGCATAGGCCGCGAGCTCGGTGCGAAGGGCCGTGAACACATAGTGGCCGGCGAGGCCGAACTGGCCGCTGCCCGAAGGGAGCTGGTCGGGCAGGCGCTGCAGGTACAGGCCCGAGGCGAGCAGGCTGTGCTCGGTGAGCGAGTTGATGGTGGAAAGCGGCGTGCCGGCGAAGGTGTAGGGAATGGCCGAGCCCAGATTGCAGCCGGTCGGGGCCACCGAGATGATGTCGAAGAAGGTTCCGCAGCCCGGCAGCACGGTCTGGCGCGTCTCCCAGGGCAGGAAGGCGTCGAGGCTCCATTGCGCGCCTTGCTTCAGGTGCAGGCTCAGCATGCCCACCGGCACGCGGGCTTCTTCGGGTAGCGCGCCCGGGCGGAACTGAGCCGCGTAGTCGTTGGGGTTGAGCGCCGATGCGATGCCGCCGGTGATCAGGCGCGCACCGCCCCAGGAGCCGCTCAGCTGGCCTTGGCTGCCGTTGCCGTCGAGCACCTGGCGGCCCACGCGCAGCTCGAGCCGGCGCTGTTCGCCGAGATCGAAGCCGGCGAAGGCATAGACGTCGCGCAGCATCACGCCGCTGAAACGCGCGGCGCTCAGCATGCCCTGGTCCGAGAGTGTGGCGCCGGGCGTGTAGCCGTTGGCGTAATTGCCGAAGGCCGCCGATTGCTGCCCCAGCGTGAAGTCGTGCCAGGCCGCAGTGCGCAGCATCAGGCCCATGTCGTGCGAGCGCAGGCTGAGGTCGAACATGCCCTGCACCACGGTCGAGACGGGCCGGCCGCGGCGGAAGTTCAGGTCCGATCCGCCGGTCTGGCCGGTCAGCAGACCCGGCGTGGCGCCCGGGACCGTGGTGGACGGGATGAAGGCGTATTCCGCGGGGTCGGGCGCTTCGGCGCGGACGATGGTGCCCAGGGTCAGCGTGCTGTCGAGCTTGAGCTTGAGGTCCGGGCTCAGCGCCGTCTCGGCGGCCTGCGTGGGCAGCGCGGCGCACAGCAGGCTCAGGGCGAACGGGGCGAACGGGGCGAACGGGGCGAACGGGGCGAACGGGGCGAATAGATGGCGGGCTTGTCTCACGATTCCTCCTCGGTGGCGTTGGCGGCCGCATCTTGTGCGCGACTCGTGGCAGCGGCTTGTCTGTCGGTGCCATTTGATGTCCAAACGAGGACAGCGTGTGCAGGGGTGTGGAATTTCACCGGCATGGCGCGAGTGGATAAGCGCCAGTCACCCAGCGGCAATCACGACGCGGGGCCAGGCACAAGAATTCGACCCGACCAAGCCTTGAAGGAGACCGCCGATGAATGGACTCATGATGCAGCAGCCGCTGCTCGTGTCCTCGCTGCTGACCCATGCCGAGCGCCACCACGGCGACCAGCAGATCGTGTCGCGCCGCGTGGAGGGCGACATCCATCGCTACAGCTACCGCGAGCTGGCCGAGCGCGCGCGCCGCCTTGCCAGTGCGCTGGACCTGCTCGGCATTTCGGAAGATGGCTGCGTGGGCACCCTGGCCTGGAACGGCTATCGCCACCTCGAGCTGTACTACGGCGTCTCCGGCTCGGGCCGCGTGCTGCACACGCTGAACCCGCGCCTGCACGCGGACCAGATGAGCTGGATCGCCAACCACGCCGAAGACGAGGTGCTGTTCTTCGACGCGAGCTTCCTGCCCCAGGTCGAAGCCATCGCCGAGCGCGTGAAGTCCATCCGCCACTTCGTGCTGCTGGCCGATCGCTCCGCCATGCCGGCCAGCAGCAAGATCCCCAAGCTGCTCTGCTATGAAGACCTGATCGAGCAGGCCAACCCCGACTTCGAGTGGCCGCTGCTCGACGAGCAGCGCGCCTCCAGTCTTTGCTACACGAGCGGCACCACAGGCAATCCCAAGGGTGTGCTCTACAGCCACCGCTCGACCGTGCTGCACAGCATGGCCGTGGCCCTGCCCGATGCGCTGAGCTGCTCGGCCGCCGAGGTCATCCTGCCGGTCGTGCCCATGTTCCACGTCAATGCCTGGGGCCTGCCCTATGCGGCCTGCATGGTCGGCGCCAAGCTCGTGTTCCCGGGCCCGGCCCTGGACGGCAAGTCCCTGTACGAACTCTTCGAGAGCGAGGGCGTGACGGTGTCCGCGGGCGTGCCCACGGTCTGGCAGGGGCTGCTGACCTATGTCGAAGCCATCGGGCGCTCGTTCAGCACCATGCACCGCACCATCATCGGCGGTTCGGCCTGTCCGCCAGCCATGATGCGCGCCTTCCAGGAAAACCACGGCGTGCAGGTCCTGCACGCCTGGGGCATGACCGAGCTGAGCCCGCTGGGTACGGCCTGCGTGCTCAAGCCGTCGCAGCAGAGGTTGACGACCGAGCAGCGCTACGCCATCCAGGGCAAGCAGGGCCGCGCCGTCTTCGGCATCGACATGAAGATCGTGGGCGCCGACGGGGCCGAGCTGCCCTGGGACGGCAAGACCAGCGGCGAGCTGCTCGTGCGCGGGCCCTGGGTCGTGGGCGAATACCTGCACGGCGAGGGCGGCTCGCCGCTCGTTGACGGCTGGTTCCCCACTGGCGACGTGGCCACCATCTGCCCCGAAGGCTTCATGCAGATCACCGACCGTGCTAAGGACGTGATCAAGAGCGGCGGTGAGTGGATCGGCTCCATTGATCTCGAAAACATCGCCATGTCGCACCCGGCTGTGGCCATGGCCGCTTGCATCGCGGCGCGCCACGCCAAGTGGGACGAGCGCCCGCTGCTGATTGTTGTGAAGAAGCCCGGCGCCGAACTCTCCCGCGAAGAAGTGCTGCAGTTCTACGAAGGCAAGATCGCCAAGTGGTGGACGCCCGACGACGTGGTCTTCGTGGATGCCATCCCGCTGGGCGCCACCGGCAAGATGCTCAAGCAGCGCCTGCGCGAGCAGTTCCAGAACCATCTGTTGGGAGAACGCGCATGAACGCCGTCGCCACCCTTGGCACGCGCGGCCGAAGCTTTTTTCCCGGCCTGATGGCCTGCGGCGTCGTCGCCGCGGCTGCCACCTTCCTCTCCGAGCACTACGGTGCGCCCGTGATGCTCTTCGCCCTGCTGCTGGGCATGGCGATGAACTTCCTCTCCGTGGACGGCGTCTGCGCGCCGGGCATCGCCTTCACGGCGCGTGAGCTGCTGCGCCTGGGCGTGGCGCTCTTGGGTCTGCGCATCACCATCGCCCAGGTCGAGGCGCTGGGCTGGGGACCGGTGGGCATCGTCATCCTGTCGGTCGTGGTGACCATCACCGTCTCCATGGTGGTGGCGCGCCTGATGGGTTTCCAGTCCATCTTCGGGCTGCTGACGGGCGGCGCCACTGCCATCTGCGGCGCCTCTGCGGCCTTGGCACTTTCAGCCGCGCTGCCGGCCCATCCCTTGAAGGAGCGCGCCACGCTGTTCACCGTGATTGGCGTCAGCGCCCTGTCCACCTTCGCCATGATCGTCTACCCGATGATCGCGCGCACCCTGGGCCTGGACCCGCAGGGTGCGGGCATCTTCCTCGGCGGCACCATCCACGACGTGGCCCAGGTGGTCGGCGCCGGCTACAGCCTCTCCAAAGAGGCGGGTGATGTCGCTACGCTGGTCAAACTCATGCGCGTGGCCATGCTGCTGCCCGTCATCGTGTTCGCTGCCATGCTGACGCGTGCGCGCAGCAACGGCGCCGTGGCCGAAGGCGAGCGTCCACCGCTGCTGCCCTGGTTCGCGGTGGGCTTCGCGGTGCTCGTCGCCATCAACAGCACGGGCTGGCTCCCGCAGGCGGTGCAGGCGGGTGGCAGCAAGCTCTCGAGCTGGTTCCTCGTCGCGGCCATCTCCGGCATCGGCATGAAGACGCAGCTCAAGGATCTCGTGACCGTGGGCCTGAAACCCGTCCTCCTGATGTTCGGCGAGACGATCTTCCTGGCCCTGCTGGTGCTGGGACTCATGCACTTCGGCCACGCCAACGGCCTGGTCGGCTGAGAAGGAACAACGATGCTTCACTTCAACAAGGTCACGAAGGCGGACACGCCGGCGCCGGCCACGGTCGATCGCTACCTCGTGCCGCCGCTGCAGGCCTGGTTCGCATTTGCGATGACCTTCGCCCTGATGCTGTTCGACTACATCGATCGCCAGGTCATCGTTTCGCTGTTCCCGCACATGAAGACCGACTGGGGCCTGTCCGACAAGCAGCTCGGCGGCCTGGTGTCGGTGATCTCGCTGGTGGTGGCCATCGGCGGCCTGCCCGTGGCCCTGCTGGCCGATCGCTTCAGCCGTGTGAAAAGCGTCGTCGTGATGGCCACGATCTGGAGCCTGGCCACGATCTCGTGCATGTTCTCGCGCAGCTACGGCGCGCTGTTCGCGGCGCGCGCTTGCGTGGGTGCCGGCGAGGCCGGCTACGGCTCGGTCGGCGCAGCCCTGATCGCCAGCCTGTTCCCGCGCCGGTTGCGCGGCATGCTGCTGGGCGCCTTCTTCGGCGCCGCCTCGCTTGGCTCGGTGCTGGGCGTGCTGATCGGCGGCGCCGTGGCGGCGCGATGGGGCTGGCAGGCCGCCTTCGGCGTGGTCGGCTTCCCCGGCCTCGCACTGGCCCTGGCCTATCTGCTCGTGCGTGACTACCGCACCGTGGACCTGCACGGCGCCACGCAGTCCGGCACGCAGCATTCGCTCAAGACCCTGGTGATGCGCACCGTGCGCACCCTGCTGCGCACCCGTACCCTGGTGTGGGTTTGCCTGGGCGCGGCCATGCAGCTCATCGTGGTCTCGGCGATCTGGTCCTGGCTGCCGAGCTTTCTCAACCGCTATCACGGCGTGGCGCCTGCACAGGCGAGCCTGAAGGCGGCTCTGGTCGTGTTAGCCGGCGCCGTGGGCAGCCTCACCTGGGGCTGGACCGTGGACCGACTGGCCAAGGACCGGCCCCAGCTGCGGCTCTCGCTGGTCGCTGTCCTGTGCCTACTTTCCATGCTGATCTTCGTCTGTGCCTTTGGCCTGGCCGAGCCCGGTGCGGGCCAGTTCCAGCTCATTCTGGTCGGCGGCTTCGTCATGGCCTGCACGGTGGGCCCGATCTCGGCCGTGGTCTTCGACGTGATCCACCCGGCCATGCGCTCGACCGGCGCGGCCGTGCTCTCTCTGGCGCAGAACCTGCTGGGCCTGGCGGTCGGCCCCTTCCTGACGGGTTGGCTGTCCGACCTGTGGAGCCTGCAGACCGCGCTGCTGCTGGTGCCCCTGACCAGCCTGATCGCTGCCTTCGCTTTTCTGCGTTCGACGCGCAGCTACGACGCCGACATGAAGGCCGTCGCCGCCATCCGCATCAGCGCCGACTGATCCCAACACCGCTCAAACAAGAGGTTAGCCATGAGTTCCAAAGCCATTCGATTTCATCAAACTGGCGGCCCTGAAGTGCTGCAGCTCGAGACCGTGGAGGTCGGCGATCCCGGCCCCGGCCAGGTGCGTGTGCGACACACGGGCATCGCCGTCAACTTCATCGACATCTACTTCCGCACCGGCCGTTATCCGGCGGCGCTTCCCAGCGGCCTGGGCTCGGACGCCGTGGGCGTGGTCGAGGCCGTGGGCGAGGGCGTGAGCTTCCTGGCCGTGGGCGACCGCGTGGGCTACATGTTCGGCCCGCTGGGTGCCTACTCGGAGTGCCGCGTGATGCCGGCCGATGTGCTGATCCGCATCCCCGAGGGCATATCCGACGAGACCGCCTCCACCATCATCATGAAGGGCCTGACGGCCCAGTACCTGTTCCGCCAGGTCTTTCCGCTCAAGGAAGGCGACACCATCCTCTATCACGCCGCTGCCGGCGGTGTGGGCCTGATCGCCTGCCAATGGGCGCGCGCCATCGGCGTGACCATGATCGGCACTGTGGGATCGGACGAGAAGGGCGAGATCGCCAAGGCGAATGGCTGCGCCCACGTGATCAACTACAAGCGCGAGAACTTCGTCGAGCGCGTGAAGGAGATCACTGGTGGCCGCGGCGTGCCCGTGGTCTACGACTCGGTCGGCAAGGACACGCTCATGGGCTCGCTGGACTGCCTGCAAAAGCGCGGCACCCTCGTCTCCAACGGCACGAGCTCGGGCCCCGTCGTCATCGACACCATGATGCTGGCCGCCAAGGGCTCGCTGTGGGTCACGCGCCCGGCCATGGTGGACTACGCGCTGCCGAGGCCGAACATGCTCAAGATGGCCGACGAGCTCTTCGACCTCGTGCTGGCCGGCAAGATCGTCAGCAGCCCAAAGCAGCGCTTCGCCCTGGCCGACGCCGCCAGCGCCCATCGCGCGCTCGAGTCGCGCGAAACCATCGGCGCGACGGTGCTGATCCCCTGACGCGCCCATGAAGCTCACGATCGACGTCGGCTTCGACCTCGTCTGCCCCTGGTGCCTGATCGGCCAACGCGAACTGGGGCGGGCGCTGGTCGAGTTCAGAGAGCGCTATCCGGGCGTGGCGGTGGCGCAGCGCTGGCATTCGCTGCAGTTGCTGCCCGGCATCCCCGACGAGGGACTGCCCTTCCATCCCTTCTACGTCCAGCGCCTGGGCAGTGCTGCCGCAGTGTCCGCGCGCCAGGCCCAGGTGCGCCAGGCCGGCCGCCGCGCGGGCCTGGATTTTGATTTCGCGTCCATGACCGTGATGCCCAACACGGCTGGCGCACATGCGCTGCTGGCCCAGGCGCGCGTCGAGCAGGGCGAGGGCGCGGTGCAGTCGCTGATCGAGGCGCTCTTCGAGGCGCACTTCTTTGGCGGCGCCAATCTCGGTGACCCGGACACCCTGGCCTGCATTGCCAGGGAGCATGGGATCGAGCCTTCCGAGCAAGCGGCACTCTCTCCCTACCCGCTGCCCGGCAGCGGCGTGCCCGTTTTCGTCTTCAACGGCCGCGAGGTGCTGTCCGGTGCGCAGCCGGCGCAGGTGCTGCTGGAAGCGATGGAGGCCAGCGTTTGCTGAGTTGTGCGGGCGCTTGCCCGCTCCCCTGTACACGCCGCAGTCAGAGCCTAATGCGATCTGTCCCTCGCGGCACTGCGCGCCTGTGAAGGGCTGCATCCGAACTGCGCCATGTACCAGCGCGAGAAGCCGCTCGGCGCGGAGAAGCCGAGCAGGGCGGCCACTTCAGTCAAGGCGCGGTCGCTGCCTTCGACATGCCGATGCGCCAGCTCCACGCGCAGTTTGTTGACCACCTCGGAGAAGCTTGTGCCCTCCTCGGACAGGCGACGTTGCACCGTGCGGCAGACCATGCCCAGGTGATCGGCCACCTGTTCGATGCTGCAGCGGCCGCTGGGCAGCAGCAGCAGGGCCGTGTGGCGCACGTCATCGAGCAAGGAGGTGGACTGCTCCGCTTCCTGCGCGTGAAGCGTGGCGTCGAGCAGTTGCTGGGCGTAGCGCGCCATGGCTGGGTCGGCGCTGGGGTTGGGCGTGTCCAGGTCCTGGCGCGCGCAGACGATGCCGTTGAAGTCGTGGCGGAATTCCACGCAGGGCCCGAATACGCGCAGGTGCACGCTCAGGTCCCGGGGCGCCTCGTGCGTGAAGCACACACGCCGCGGCCGCCATTGCGGGCCGAGAAACTGGCGCATCAGCCGCAGCATCACGCCAATGGCGAGCTCCACGCCCTGGCGCACCGACCCCGCCCTGCCGAAGGCGAGCTCCTCGCGGATCACGACCACGCCGGCCGCTTCCTCGATCACCAGCGCCATGGCGCCGTTGAGCACCACCTGGTAGCGCGTGAGCACAGCCAGCGACTCGCGCAGCGTGGGCTGGTCTCTCACGAGCATGCCCACGGGGCCGAGATTGGACAACTGGCGCGATTCGGCCATGCGCAGCCCGAAGGCCTCGCAGCCCGAGACTTCGGCCGAGCGTTCCAGCAGCTCGCCCACACGGTCGGCCGGGATGCGCAGGTCGGGCTCCTTCAGCACGTTCAGGGAGAGACCCGCGTCGGCCAGCAGGCGGCGCGGGTCCAGCCCCAGGCTGCGGGCGACTTCGGAGTAGTGCGTGAGCGCGGCGGCGCGGAGGAGGACTGGCATCGGGATGAACGGTGTGGCGCGAAATGATAAGTCGCGGTCCTGCCGCGTCAAGCGCGCAAGCCGCAGGCTGAACAAACTGCTAACGTCAGAATTCAGGAGACACGCGATGAGCCAACCCAGCCCCGCCATCATCGATGCCGCGTCGCTGACCCGCAGCCTGCAGGTCGAGCAGTTGACCTGCACCATCGGCGCCGAGATCGGCAATGTCCACCTCGGCGCGGCCGCCAAGGACGAGGCCGTGATGGCCGAGATTCGATCCCTGCTGCTCAAGCACCGCGTACTTTTCTTCCGTGACCAAGACATAAGCCGTGCAGAGCACGTGGCCTTTGCGCGCCGCTTCGGCGAACTGGAAGACCACCCCGTGGCCGGCAGCGACCCAGACCACCCGGGCCTGGTGCGCATCTACAAGTCCCCCGACACCCCCAACGACCGCTACGAGAATGCCTGGCACACCGACGCCACCTGGCGCGAAAAGCCGCCCTTCGGCTGCGTGCTGCGCTGCGTGGAATGCCCGCCGATCGGCGGCGACACCATGTGGGCGAACATGGTGGCGGCTTACGAGCACCTGCCCGAAGATGTCCGCCGGCGCATCGCGCCGCTGCGCGCCCGCCACAGCATCGAGGCCAGCTTCGGCGCGGCCATGCCCATTGAGAAGCGCCTGGCGCTGCGCGCTCAATTCCCTGATGCCGAGCATCCCGTGGTGCGAACCCACCCCGAGACCGGCGAGAAGGTGCTCTTCGTCAACGCCTTCACCACGCACTTCACCAACTACCATCGGCCCGAGAACGTGCGCTTTGGCCAGGATGCCAATCCCGGCGCGGGCCAGCTGCTGTCCTACCTGATCAGCCAGGTCTACATCCCCGAGTTCCAGGTTCGCTTCCGCTGGAAGCCCAACTCGGTGGCCTTCTGGGACAACCGCAGCACGCAGCACTACGCGGTGATGGACTACCCGCCCTGCCATCGCAAGATGGAGCGGGCCGGCATCATCGGCGACGCGACCTACTGATGACCTACTGATGACCTACTGATGACCTACTGATGACCTATTGATCGACGCAAGGCGCGCAGGGCCTGCGTCCAGGGGCAGGGCAGCGCTGGCGTTGGCGTTGGCGGCGCGCCAGTAGAACCACAGGGCCAGGCCCACGAGCACATCGGTAGCGACGAGAGCGGTGCTCAAGGCCGCGGCGGAGCCGCCAGCGGCGAGCCGGTCGCTGAGCGCGCCCACGGCCAGGTTGCCCAGCGCGATGGCGAGCACGTTGATCAGCATCATCGTGGCGCCCGTGATGGTGGAGCGCATGCTGGTCGGCGTGAGCGCCTGGATCAAGGCGTTGGAGGGGCCGTAGCAGGCCAGCGGCAGGAAGAAGCCTGCACACATGCCGACGTAGAACAGCGCCGAGCCCGGGGGCGCAAAGCGATAGGCCAGCATCAGCGGCGCGCAGACGAGCACCATCAAGGCCAGCACCGTGGCGTGGCCGCCTGCGAAGCGCCGTGAGAGGCGGTCGCTGGCGACGCCACCGAGCACCGCCCCTAGCGTGCCGAACAGGATCTGCAGGGCGCCCATCTGCCTGGCCATGCTTGCGCCGTCCATGCTGCGCTCGCGCACCAGCCACAGCTGCACGAAGCTCAGGCCGGCGAAGGCGAAGTGCACCAGCACGAAGCCGATGATGGTCTGGCGCAGCGGGCGGCTGCCCTGCAAGGCTGCCCACACCGCACGTACCTGCAGGACAAAATGTGCACCGCGCTCAGCACTTTCTGCCCCCGCGCGCTCGTCCTCGAGCCACACCAGAGGCAGCGTGATGAGCGCGCCCACCGTGCCCAGGGCGAGGAAGGTGTGGCGCCAGCCCAGTGTCGTGCCCAGTGTGCCCGCGATCACGAAGGCCAGGCCGATGCCCAGCGGGATGCCGATGAAGAACACGCCCACCGCCGTGCTGCGCCGCTGCGCCGTGAACAGCTCGCTCAGCAGCGAGATGGCGGCCGGCACCAGCGCCGCCTCGCCCGTGGCGACGAGGAAACGCGCTGCCACCATCTGCTCGAAGTTGTGCGCATAGCCCGAGGCGGCGGTGCAGGCGCTCCAGACGAGCACGCCGAATGCCATCACGCGGGTGCGGCTGAAGCGGTCCGCCAGCGAGCCCATGAAGAGCGCCATGAGCCCGAAACTCAACACCCAGACGGCGCCGGTCAGGAAGCCGTACTGCTGGTTGTTCAGGCCCAGCTCCTTCGTGATTTGTGGTGAGAAGCTCAGCAGCATGTTGCGATCGATGTGCGCGATCACATGGATCAGCAGTAGTCCGATCAGGATCGCCGAGGGCTTGTTCTTCCACTGCATGGCCGCCTCTGCACTTTCTCTTCGACGATCAGGCGGCAACGCGCAGCGGCATGCCGCGCTCGCCCGCCTTGCGGTTTGGCGCGTAGCCCACCTTGGCCAGGGTCTCGTCCACGCTTTGGTAGTGCTCGCCGATCTTGTAGATCTGCCGGGCCTGTGCGCCCGTGGCCACGTCCCGGTGCAGTTCGCGCGAGATACGGACCAGCTGCTCGACCTGCTGGACCGAACTCATCAGCTCGCCCTTGCGGCCCCACAGGTTGTCTTCGATGCCGCAACGCACATGCAGGCCCATGGCGATCGCCATGGTGTTCAGGGGCAGGCAATGGCGCATCAGGGATTCGACGGACAGCACGGCACCTTCCGGGCAGCGGTTGATGAATTCCATCATGTTGCGCGGGTTAGGGCCGTCGGCGCCGCCGCCGATGGCGACCCAGTTCAGCACCACGGGCCCCATGTAGTGGCCGCGCCGGATGTAGCGCTCCACGGTCTCGAGCTGGCCGACGTCGCCCAGCATGAAGTGCGGCTGGATGCCGGCCGCCTGCAGGCGCTTCAGGTGCTCTTCCACGAAGGCCGGGCCGGAGGGAATCGTCATTTCCTTGTAGGCCGCGAAGTACGCCGGCTCGCCCAGAGAGGTCTTGCCGCAGTCCTCAGGCGTGAGCAGCTCCGTGACGTTCATCTGGTTGGTGTTGATGGCGATCGTCACCTGGTCGGGCTTGGGCGCGAGTTCGGCCAGCATGTGGCGCGTGTCGTCGCCCAGCCACTTGGCTTGGGCGCCCTCGCCCTCCGGCGCGAAGGAGATGGAGCCGCCCACTTGCAGCACCATCTCGGGCACGGCCTCGCGCAGGCGCGCCAGGCATTCGTTGAACTTGCTCAGCCGCTTGGATCCGGTGCCGTCTTCCTCGCGTACGTGCACGTGCAGCACGGTGGCGCCGGCGTTGTAGCAATCGACCGCCTTCTGGATCTGCTGGTCCATGGTGACGGCGATGTCGTCCGAATCGCGCGGCAGGAATTGGGGGCCGAAGGGTGCCACCTGGATGACCAGGGGTTGCTGGTTCTCGGGCAGCAGGGAGTCGTCAAGAAATTGCATGATGCGTTCCTTTGAGGTTTGCAGACGGGGCCGCGTTCAGGGGGCGGGAGTTTCGGCGTGGCCGCGCGAGCGGACCTGGGCGGCTGCCAGCTCCTCTTGCAGGATGGGCGCACCGAGGCTCATGCTGTGAATGCCCAGCACGCTGGTGAGCTGCAGCACGGCCAGGATCTCTTCGCGCGTGGCGCCGAGCTCCAGCGCCTTGCGGATGTGGCGGCGCACGCCGGGCGCGTACATATGGGTGCAGGCAGCGTCCACGGCAATGGCGAGGAACTCGACGGTCTTGGGATCGAGCACGCCGGCCAGCACGGGCTTGAGCGCCATGGCCATGAAGCGCTCGGTCCATTCCGGATCGAGTTCTGCGAAGGGTGTCCAGTTGGCGTTCCACTGGTTCGCGCTGCGCAACTGATCGCACAGGGGCGTGGCGCTGGGCGTGCGGTTCGTGTCTTTCATCTCGGCTCCTGATCGTGTGGGCGCTTCAGAAATTGAGACCGGCGGCCAGGGCCAGATTGCTGCGATCAGCCAGCAGGTTGTATTTCCCGCCGCCGAAATGTGTGTAGGCAATTTCGCCGTAATAGGCCTTGCCCCAGTCGGCGCGCAAGCCCATGCGGGCCATCAGGCGGCCTTCGGAGAAGGTGCCGTCGTAGGAGTAGCCCTGGATGTCCTTGGCAACCGTCAGCGACGGCGTCAGCGCGGCGCCCAGCCAAGCACTGGCATAGGTGGCCGCCACGCGGCCGCGCAGGCCCCAGGCTGTTTCGCTCACGAAGCCGTCCGAGGTGCAGGTCTTGCCCGGCACGCCGTTGAGCCCCGGGGCGGTCTCGGCGCAAGGCGTCAGCGTTCCCTTGACCAGATAGGGCGCGGCGCCGAAGGCCAAGCCGCGGCCATAGCGCATCTGCGTGGTCGGGGGCAGCTCGCCCACATGGCTGTAGCCGGCCTCCGCCGCCACGACGATGCGCTCGGCGCCCAGGACCTTGGCGAACACCTTGTTGAAGCCCAGGTTCGCGGTGGTGACCGGATGGCGGTCGTCGCCGTCGAAGGCAGCACCGGCCGGCGTGGCCAGGTAGTTGCGGTTCAGGGCCAGCAGCGAAGTCGGGGCGCGCAGCAGCGAGGCGGTCAGCAGATCGGTGCCGCCCATGGCCAGGGGCTGGTTGGCGCGGTAGGCCATTTCGCCGAACACGCGCAAGCCGGCATCCAAGCGGGTGTCGAAGCTGAGGCCGGCCATGCGGACTCCCTCGGGGTAGACCAGGCTGTACCTCAGGCCATTGGGATTGGTGAGCCGCGCCAGACCGCCGGCCAGGCCCGCGGGCAGCGTGCCGCCGTTGACGTTCTCGACGGTGACCCGGTAGATGTTGGGCAGCGGATGGGTGGTGCGGCTCAGATAGCCCTTGAACTCCGTGCCCAGGCCCGCGGCCAAGTAGCGCAGGGACAGGCCGAACTGGCCGTCGATGCCGCTGGGCAGGACGTCGGCGCTGCGATGCACGTAGAAGCCGCTGGTGAGGACGACCTGCTCGGTCAGCGAGTTCATGGTGTTCAGCGGCGTGCCGGCAATCGGCGCACCGACGGCACCCGCGAGATTGCAGCCCGGCTGGCTGATGCTGGCCGTGTCGAAGAAAGTGCCGCATCCCGGCAGGCTGCTGGCGCGCGACTCGTAGGGCACGAAGGCATCCAGGCCCCAGGCCTTGCCCAGATCCAGCTTGACGCTGAACATCCCCAAAGGCAGACGGGATTCCTGCGGTAGCGCGCCGGGCCGCATTTGCGAGGCCAGATCGTAGGGGTTGGTCGCCATGCCAATACCGCCGTTGAAGAACTGGGACACGCCCCAGTTCAGCACCTGGCGTCCCAGCCGCGCTTCGCCCTTGAGCTGCGTTTCGGCGTTTTCGAACCTGCCGTACACAAAGGCATCGCGAAGCATTGCATTGCTGAATTTCGCCTCGGGGGTAAATCCAGCGTCCGACAGCGGCGTGCCGGTCTTGTAGCCGTTGGGGTAGTTGCCGTAAGCCGCGTCGTCATGGCCTAGGACGAAATCGTGCCAGGCGCTGCCGCGCACGAAGAGGCCGAGGTTCTGGCCATGCACGTCAAGGTCCACCACGGCCTTGAGCACGGTGCTGACGGCATGATGATTGGCGAAGTTCAGGTCAGCGCCGCCGGTCTGGCCGATCAGCTGGCCGGGCGTGGCGCCGGCGACCTTGGTGGAGGGGATCAAGGCGTAGTCGCTGGCACTGGGATCCTCCATGCGGATCATCGTGGCCAGAGTGGCCGTGCCGCTGACGCTGGCGGTCACGCCGTCCACCGGCTTGAAGTCGGCGGCCAGGGCCGGCAGCGCGGCAGAAACAAGCGCGGCGGTCAGGGCGAGATTGAAGTGATTCAAGAGAGTCGTCCGTCTGTTGTGATGGGCGGATTGTTCGGATCCGGGCCTCGTCGCGATTGACATTGCGGGGCGCACATTTAACATTTCGGGACAGACTGGTTGAAACCCTCATGCCCGAGCTTCTGCGCAGCGCCGTCCTCTCCAACTACATTGAGATCGCCCGCAGCGTGGGGCTGGATCCCTATGAGATGGTGCGGTCCGCGGGCCTGAGCCAGGCCTGCCTGGTCGAGAGCGACCTGAAGATCCCGGCACTGGCGACGCTGCAGCTGCTGGAGCAGTCCGCGGCCCTGTCGGGCAAGGAAAACTTTGGCCTGCGCATGGCCGAGTCGCGCCGCCTCTCCATCCTGGGCCAGCTGGGCCTGCTGGCCCGCGACGCGCCGACGGTCCGGCAGATGCTGGAGATCCTGATCCGGTACATGGGCCTGCACAACGAGGCGCTGATGCTGCGCCTGGAGACCTCGGGTACGCTGAGCACGATCCGGCAGGACCTGATCATCAAGGGGCAGTTGCCCATGCGCCAGTCCGCGGAGTTGTCGCTGGGCGCGATCATCCGTGTGCTGCGCATCTACATGCCCCAGGACTGGTTGCCGCGCCGGGTGTGCTTCGTGCACCAGAGTCCGGTGGACCTGAGCCTGCACCGCCACATCTTCGGCCCGACGCTGGAGTTCGGCTGCGAGTTCGATGGCATCGTCTGCAAGAGCAGCGATCTGGACACGCCGATCGCCGCATCGGACCCGGTGATGGCGGCCTATGCCCGGCGGCAGCTGGAGCCGCTGCTGAAATCGGTGGACCGCCCGATAGAGCGCGAGGTCAGGCACCTCGTGCTGCTGCTGCTGCCCACCGGACGCTGCAGCATCGACTACGTCGCCCGGCACCTGAGCCTCAACCGGCGCACCATCCACCGGCAGCTGGGCGAGCAAGCGCTGAGCTTCTCCGGCATCGTGAACGAGACGCGCACCGAGCTCTCGCAGCGCTATCTCGCGCAGACCAAGCGTACGCTGGCCGAGGTGGCCGTGCTGCTGGGCTTCTCAGGGCTCAGTGCGTACTCACGCTGGCATCGGACCGAGTTCGGCATGACCGCAAGCGCCAAGCGCGCGGAGCTGTCGCAGGCGCGCAAAGGCTAGGCAGGCTGCAGGGCTCCAGGCGGTGGTTCTGCACGCCATGCCGCTCTGACCGAGGCGTGGGTCGCGTTTCGATAAGCGCCAGGCCTGAAATGGCAAGCCCTCACGGCTGGAATGCCCAGAATCGCGGCACCAGCGACAACAGCCGGTAAACCGGACAGGTGAGGATCGAGATGAATGAGCAACACCGCGGCCGTGATCAGAGAGTCGCCGGCCCGCGAGCCGACCTGAGAGCGACCCGGAGAGCGGCCCTGAGAGCCGCCCTGAGAGCCGCCCTGAGAGCGGCTTTGAAAGCCACGCTCGTGGCCCCCTTGTTGATGCCGGGGCTCGGCGGCTGCGCCAGCGCGTCGGGCGAGCCCGTGCTGCGCCTCTACTACTACGAGAGGCCGCCCTTTCACTACACCGACGAGCACGGACATGTCCAAGGCGAGATCGCCGACAACGCCGAGGCGACCTTGCGCCGCGCCGGCCTGCGCTTCGAGTGGCTCCCGATGCCCGCCAACCGCATCTTGCAGACGCTGCGCAGCGAGAAGGGCCCGGCTTGCTCGCCGGGCTGGTACGGCACGCCGCAACGTCGCGCGGACTTCCTGATGAGCCAGGCGATGATCCGCGACAAGCCCCTGATCGCCCTTGTGCGCAGCGACTTCCCGGTGCCGGCGGGCACCACGGCCCGTGCTTTCTTCGCCAAGCCGCAGCTGCGGCTGCTGTTGAAGCAGAACTTCTCCCAGGGTTCCTACATGGACGGGCTGATCGCCCACATGCCGGGAGAGCAGATCCAGCGGGTGGCGCTCGAGGTGCCACAGATGGTCCGCATGCTAAAGGCCGACCGCGCCGACGTCATCATCACCACCGAGGCGGAGGCCGGCATCTTCGTCGGCTCGGCCGGCTTGTCCATGCGCGACTTCAAGATCGTGCGCTTCCCCGACGTCCCGGCGCAGGAGTTCCGCTACTTGCTTTGCAGCCACGACGTCAGCCGGCAAGACATGGCGCGCATCGACAAGGCCATCGAGAGTCCGGGCCCGGCAACGGCACTCTGATCGGGAGGCGTGGGGTGGTCGTCTTCGCAACTTCTTGAGTCTTGACAACTTCTTGATACGCCGAACTCGCCTCTCGACAACAAGTTGAGACACGGATCGCTAAGCTGCGTCCATCGCAACGTGCGCATTGGAGAGAAGCCATGGACTGGCTGTACCTGGGCCTTGCCGCCCTCCTGTTTGCCCTTATCGCAGGGCTGGCCTTGGCCAGCGCCCGTCTGAGGGGCGAGCAATGACAAACGTCGCCGTCTACTGGATCGCCGGTCTCGTCACGGTGGGTCTCTTCGTCTACTTGCTGGTCGCGCTGTGGCGCGCCGAGGAGCTCTGAATCATGGGCACCCTCGCCTGGACTCAACTCGCGCTCTACATGGGCGTGCTCATGCTGCTGGCCTGGCCGCTGTCGCGCTGGCTCACGGCCGTTGCCACCGGCCGCCTGCCGCGCTGGATGCAGGCCACCGAGCGCGGGCTGCTGCGCCTGTGCGGTGTCGATGCTGATGAAGGCATGGGCTGGAAGCGCTATGCGCTGGCCCTGCTGTTCTTCAACTTCGTCGGCGTGCTGGCGGTCTACGCGCTGCAGCGACTGCAGGCCCTGCTGCCGCTGAACCCGCAGGCCTTCGCCGCGATCACACCGGACTCGGCCTTCAACACGGCCATCAGCTTCGTCACCAACACCAACTGGCAGGGCTACAGCGGCGAGTCCGCGATGAGCTACCTGACCCAGATGCTGGCGCTGACGGTGCAGAACTTCCTCTCGGCCGCCACCGGTATCGCCGTGGTGTTCGCGCTGATTCGCGGCTTCTCGAGCAAGCTCTCCAGCCATGTCGGCAACTTCTGGTCCGACATGGTCCGCATCACGCTGTGGGTGCTGCTGCCGCTGTCCTTCGTGATGGCGATCTTCCTGGTGCAGCAGGGCTCCATCCAGAACTTCGACGCCTACAAGGATGTCACCACGCTCGAGGTCAACCACTTCCAAAATCCCAAGCTCGGCCCCGATGGCCAGCCGCTCAAGGACGACAAGGGCCAGCCGGTGACGGAGGACGCCTCCACGGCCACGCAGCAGCTGCCCATGGGTCCGGTGGCCTCGCAGGAGGCGATCAAGATGCTGGGCACCAACGGCGGCGGCTTCTTCAACGCCAACTCGGCCCATCCTTACGAGAACCCCACGCCGCTGGCCAACTTCGTGCAGATGCTGTCGATCTTCCTGATCCCGGCCGCGCTGTGCTTCAGCTTCGGCCAGATGGTCGGCGACCGGCGCCAGGGCGTGGCAGTGATCGCCGCCATGAGCGCGCTCTTCCTGGCCGGTGTGATCGCCGCGACCGCCGCCGAACAGGCCGGCAATCCGCTGCTCGACAAGCTTGGCGCCGACCAGCAGATGAGCGCCCTGCAGGCCGGCGGCAATATGGAAGGCAAGGAGACGCGCTTCGGCATCACCACGAGCTCGCTGTTCGCCGTCATCACCACCTCCGCCTCCTGCGGCGCCGTGAACGGCATGCACGACTCCATGACCCCGCTGGGCGGTCTGGTGCCCCTGGTGATGATGCAGCTCGGCGAGGTCGTGTTCGGCGGCGTCGGCACGGGCCTGTACGGCATGCTGATCTTTGCGCTGCTGGCGGTCTTCATCGCCGGCCTGATGATCGGCCGCACGCCCGAGTACCTGGGCAAGAAGGTCGAGCCCTTCGAGATGAAGATGATCTCGGTGGCCATCCTCGTCACGCCCCTGGTGGTGCTGATCGGCACGGCCATCGCGGTGCTGGCGGCCGACGGACGGGCCGGCATCGCCAACCCCGGTGCCCACGGCTTCAGCGAGATCCTCTACGCGCTGACCTCGGCGGGCAACAACAACGGCTCGGCCTTCGCGGGGCTCTCGGCCAACACGCCCTTCTACAACGTGTTGCTGGGCATCGTGATGTGGATCGGCCGCTTCGGCGTCATCGTGCCCGTGCTGGCCATTGCCGGCTCCCTGGGCGCCAAGACCCGTATCCCGGTTGGCAACGGCACCCTGCCCACCCATGGCCCTCTCTTCATCGTGCTGCTGATCGGCACGGTGCTGCTGGTCGGTCTGCTGAACTACGTCCCGGCCCTGGCCCTGGGTCCCGTCGTCGAGCAACTCCTGCTCTTCAAGTAAAGAGGGCAGCATCATGAGCAACAAGACACTTCCCCTGTTCGACCCGCAACTGCTGAAGCCGGCGCTGGTCCAATCCTTCGTCAAGCTGGCCCCGAGCGTGCAGCTGCGCAACCCGGTCATGTTCGTCGTCTACATCGGCAGCCTGCTGACCTCGGCGCTCTGGATCGCGAGCCTGAAGGATGCCTCCTACGCCGGCGCCGAAGGCCCGGGCTTCATCCTCGCCATTGCCCTGTGGCTATGGTTCACCGTACTCTTCGCCAACTTCGCAGAGGCGCTGGCCGAAGGCCGCTCCAAGGCCCAGGCGGCCTCGCTGCGTGGCCTGAAGGCGCGCACCTGGGCCAAGAAACTGCATGAACCCAGGCACGGCGCTCAGTGGCATCCGATGCCTTCTGACGAGCTGCGAAAGGGCGACGTCGTGCTCGTCGAGACCGGCGACATGATCCCGCTCGACGGCACGGTCATCGAAGGCGTGGCCTCCGTGGACGAGAGCGCCATCACGGGCGAATCGGCGCCCGTGATCCGCGAGTCGGGCGGCGATTTCTCTGCCGTCACCGGCGGCACCCGCGTGCTGTCTGACTGGCTGGTGCTGCGCGTGGACGTCAACCCTGGCGAGTCGTTTCTGGACCGCATGATCGCGATGGTCGAAGGCGCCAAGCGCCAGAAGACGCCCAACGAGATTGCCCTGACCATCTTGCTGGTGGCACTGACCCTGGTCTTCCTCGTCGTCACGGCCACGCTGCTGCCCTATTCGATGTTCAGCGTGGAGGCAGCCGGATCGGGCACGGTGGTGTCCATCACGGCCCTCGTCTCCTTGCTCGTCTGCCTGATCCCCACCACCATCGGCGGGCTGCTCTCGGCCATCGGCGTGGCAGGCATGAGCCGCATGATGCAGGCCAACGTCATCGCCACCTCGGGCCGCGCGGTGGAAGCCGCTGGTGACGTGGACGTGCTGCTGCTGGACAAGACCGGCACCATCACGCTCGGCAACCGCCAGGCCAGCACCTTCGTGCCCGCGCCGGGCGTGAGCGAGCTGCAGCTGGCCGATGCCGCACAGATCGCCTCCCTGGCCGACGAGACGCCCGAGGGCCGAAGCATCGTCGTGCTTGCCAAGCAACGCTTCAAACTGCGCGAGCGCGAGCTCCGCGAGCTGCAGGCCCATTTCGTCCACTTCACGGCGCAAACGCGCATGAGTGGCGTGGACTTCGGCGATCCGGCCCACCCGGATCGCAGCATCCGCAAAGGCGCGGCCTCGGCCGTGCAGGCCTGGGTCGAATCGATGGGCGGACGCTTCCCCGTCGAGGTGCAGCAGTCCGTGGACGAGATCGCGCGCCGCGGCAGCACGCCCCTGGTGGTGGCCGAGGGCTCGCGCGTGCTCGGTGCCGTGGAGCTCAAGGACATCGTCAAGGGCGGCATCAAGGAGCGTTTTGCCGAGCTGCGCCGCATGGGCATCCGCACCGTGATGATCACCGGCGACAACAAGCTGACCGCCGCGGCCATCGCTGCCGAGGCCGGCGTGGACGACTACCTGGCCGAGGCCACGCCCGAAGCCAAGCTCAAGATGATCCGCGACTTCCAGTCCGAGGGCCGCCTTGTGGCCATGACGGGCGACGGCACCAACGATGCGCCAGCCCTGGCCCAGGCCGATGTGGCCGTGGCGATGAACACCGGCACGCAGGCCGCCAAGGAAGCCGGCAATATGGTCGACCTGGACTCCAACCCGACCAAGCTGCTCGAGGTCGTGGAGACCGGCAAGCAGCTGCTGATGACGCGCGGCTCGCTCACCACCTTCTCCATCGCCAACGACGTGGCCAAGTACTTCGCCATCATCCCGGCGATGTTCATCGGCGTGTACCCGCAGCTGGCCGCCCTCAACGTGATGCAGCTGCACAGCCCGAATTCGGCCATCCTGTCGGCGGTCATCTTCAACGCGCTGATCATCATCGCTCTGATCCCGCTGGCCCTGCAGGGCGTGCCCTATCGCGCCATCGGTGCGGCCGCGCTGCTGCGCCGCAACCTGGCGATCTACGGCTTGGGCGGGCTCATCGTCCCCTTCATCGGCATCAAGGCCATCGACTGGCTGCTGGTGCTGATGCACCTCGTCTGAGGAGTTCCATCGTGTTCAAGACTTATCTGCGCCCCGCGCTCGTTCTCTTCGTGCTGCTTTCAGCCCTCACCGGCCTGCTCTACCCGATCGCCGTCACGGGTGTCGGCCAGAGCCTGTTCCCGAAGCAGGCGGCCGGCTCGCTCGTCGAGGTTGGCGGCAAGGCGGTCGGCTCCGAGCTGATCGGCCAGACCTTCACCGAGCCCAAGTACTTCTGGGGCCGGCCCTCGGCCACGGCGCCCATGGGCACGAATGCCACGGGCTCGTCGGGCTCCAACGTGGGCCCGCTGAACCCGGCGCTGACGGACGCGGTCAAAGCCCGCGTCGAGGCCCTGCGTGCGGCCGACCCCGGCAACACGCAGTCCGTTCCCGTCGACCTCGTCACGGCCTCGGCCAGCGGGTTGGACCCGCACATCACGTTGGCGGCGGCCCGCTACCAGGCAGCTCGCGTGGCGCGCGTGCGCGGCCTGCCCGTCGCCAAGGTGCAAGCCCTCATCAACGAGAACACCGAGGGCCGCGATCTTGCCGTGCTCGGCGAGCCGCGCGTGAACGTGCTCAAGCTCAATCTCGCGCTCGACAAGACCCGGTCGTGAAGGGCCGTGCCCTTGCGAGGACGTAAGACAATGGCGCAATGATCGACGGCACACGTCCGGACCCCGACGCCCTGCTTGCCCGGCTGCGCGAGGAAGAACAGGCCGCTTCGCGCGGCCGGTTGCGCATCTACTTCGGCTCCTCGGCCGGCGTGGGCAAGACCTACGCCATGCTCCAGGCTGCCCGCAAACTGCAGGCCGAGGGCGTGGACGTGCTGGCCGGCGTGGTTGTCACGCATGGCCGCAGCGAGACCGAAGGCGTGGCCGCCGGGCTGCCCCAGCTGCCGCTGAAGAACGTGGACTACCGCGGCAAGTCGCTGCCCGAGTTCGACCTGGACGCTGCGCTGGCGCGCAAGCCGGCCCTCATCCTCGTCGACGAGCTCGCGCATTCCAATGTGCTGGGCTCTCGCCACCCCAAGCGCTGGCAGGACGTGGAGGAGCTGCTCGCCAACGGCATCAGCGTCTACACCACGCTCAACGTCCAGCACCTGGAGAGCCTCAACGATATCGTCGGCGGCATCACCGGCGTGCGCGTGCAGGAGACCCTGCCCGACACCTTCTTTGACCGCGCGGACGAAGTCGTGTTGGTGGACACGCCGGCCGACGAGCTGCTCGCACGGTTGAAGGCTGGCAAGGTCTACATGGGTCCGGCGGCCGAGCGCGCGGCCAGCAACTTCTTCCGCAAGGGCAACCTCATGGCCCTGCGCGAGCTGGCCCTGCGCCGCACGGCCGACCGCGTAGAGGAGGACGTGCAGGTCTGGCGCAGCACCAAGCGCATCGCCGAGGTCTGGAAGACCGACGCGGCCATCCTCTGCTCCGTCGGTCCCACCCCCGCGGCCGAAAGCGTGGTGCGCAGTGCCGCGCAGCTGGCACAGCAGCTCGGCGTGAGCTGGCACGCGGTCTACGTGGAGACGCCGGCCCTGCAGCGCCTGCCCGATGCGCAGCGCGAGCGCATCCTGCGCGTCGTGCGCGGCGCCCATGAGCTCGGTGCGGCTACGGCCGTGCTACAGCACCAGGATGTGGCCGCGGCGTTGGCGGCGTACGCGCGCGAGCACAACCTCTCCAAGCTCGTGCTGGGCCGTGGCCGCTCGCGCCGCTGGTGGGCGACACGTGCGTTGACGCAGAAGCTCGCCGCGGCGGCGCCGGAGCTTGACTTGATCGCGGTCGCCACGGTCCTGCCGCAGGCCGCCGCCAGCCGGGCCGAAGCCCTCGCGTCCGAGCCCGAACGCCCCTGGCCCGCTCAGCTGCGCCGCCACGCGATGGCGGTCCTGGCTTGCGCCGCCACGGCGGCCGTCTGCGAACCGCTGGCGCGCTACTTCGACCTCGCCAACATCGTCATGCTTTTCCTGCTGTGCGTGGTGGGCGTGGCGCTGCGGCTTGGGCGTGGTCCGGCTGTGCTCGCCAGTTTCGTGAGCGTGGGGCTGTTCGACTTCTTCTTCGTGCCGCCCCAGCTCAGCTTCGCCGTCTCCGACGTGCAGTACCTGCTGACCTTTGCAGTCATGCTCGTCGTGGGTCTGGTCACGGGCCAACTGACCGCCGGCCTGCGCTACGAGGCCCGGGTGGCGGCAGAGAGGGAGACTCGCTCGCGCGCCCTGTTCGAGCTGACCAGCGACCTCGGTAGCGCGTTGCTGACGGAGCAGGTCGTCGAAGTCTCCGAGCAGGTGTTGGCTCGCGAGGTGCATGGCCGGGCCCTGCTCTACACGCTGGACGTTCAGGACCGGCTGCAGCCCTCGCCGCACGACTCCGGCGCCGACGTCTCCGACTCGGCCGCAGCACGCTGGGCCTTCGACCATGGCCGGCCCGCCGGCCTCACCACCGACACCCTGCCCGGCAGCCCTTGGTACTACCTGCCACTGGTCGCCGCCATGCGAACTCGCGGTGTGCTGGCCCTGAAGCCGAGTTCCAGCCGTAGCGTGATGCAGCCCGAGCTGCGCGCTCAGCTGGAGACCTATGCCCGCATCATCGCCCAGGCCCTGGAGCGCGTGCATTACGTCGAGGTCGCGCAGCAGGCCCTGGTGCAGATTGAATCGGAGCGGTTGCGCAACTCCTTGCTCTCTGCGCTCTCGCACGATCTGCGCACGCCCCTGGCCGCGGTCTACGGCACGGCGCAGACCCTGGCCGCGCTTCCCGACCTGCCCGGCAACGCGCGCGACCTCTCTCAGGCGCTGAGCCAGCAGGCGCAGCGCATCACCGCCATGGTCAACAACCTGCTCGACATGGCGCGCCTGCAAAGCGGCACGGTGCGTCCGAATCTGCAGTGGCAACCCCTGGAGGAGGTCGTGGGCAGCGCGCTGCGCGCGATGGAGCCGCTGCTCGCCCACCACCATGTGGAGCTCGACCTGCCGGCCGACCTGCCCCTTGTTCAACTGGATGCAGCGCTGATGGAGCGCGTGCTCGCCAACCTGCTAGAGAACGCGGCCAAGTACACGCCCCCGGGCAGCTGCGTCAGGATCTCGGGCCGCGTGGCGGGCGCGCAGCTGGAGCTGAGCGTCGCCGACAATGGCCCGGGCCTGCCGCCGCAGCGCGTCGAAACCCTGTTCGACAAGTTCACGCGCGGCGAACGGGAGTCCAGCACGCCGGGCGTGGGCCTGGGCCTGGCGATCTGCCGCGCCATCGTCGAGGCGCACGGCGGCAGCATCCACGCCGCGAACGCGGAGGGCGGCGGCGCGGTCTTCCACATCCTCCTGCCACTGGGCACGCCGCCCGATTTGTCCGAGGCCGAGAACGCTGATGAATGAACCGACCGCACTGATCGTCGAGGACGAACCCAGCATCCGCCGCTTCGTGCGCCTGGCGCTGGAGTCCGAGGGCTGGCAGGTCTTCGAGACCGAGACGGTGAGGCAGGGCCTGATCGACGCAGGCACGCGCCGGCCCGAGCTCATCATCCTGGACCTGGGCCTGCCCGATGGCGATGGCGTTGACTATCTCAAGGACCTGCGCACTTGGTCGCGCGCGCCCGTCATCGTGCTGTCGGCTCGCACCGACGAGGCCGACAAGATCGCCGCACTCGACGCGGGCGCCGACGACTACCTCGTCAAGCCCTTCGGCGTGGGCGAGCTGATGGCGCGCGTGCGCGTCGCGCATCGCCGCCATCTTGCTGCGGCCGCGGTCGGCGCCGCCCAGAGCGTCTTCCGTTTCGGCGAGATCGAGGTCGACCTGGCTGCCCGGCGCGTGTTGCGCGGCGGCGAGCCCGTGCACCTCACGCCCACCGAGTACCGACTTCTCACCTACCTGATCGCCGAGGCCGGCAAGGTGCTCACCCACCGTCAACTGCTCAAGGCGGTCTGGGGACCCTCCCATGCCGACGACAGCCACTACCTGCGCGTCTACATGGGCAATCTGCGCCAGAAGCTCGAGACGGAGCCAGCACGGCCGCGGCATCTGCTGACGGAGACCGCGGTGGGGTATCGGCTGGTGATCTAGCGAGCGCGTCGGCGCAAGGCCCGCCACTGGTGTGTCGAGGAGACTCCGCGCCCGAGGTCTCAGTAGTGAGAGCGAAGCTTCGCAAGGAGCAATGCGTCGCCGTCGATCTTGCCATCCACCCAGTGTTCGTCGGTCATGCGCCGAGACCAAGATCCGGCCAACGCGTGCTTCTAAGACCCCAGGTTTCCGATACCAACCAGCGGTTCGCACTGCGCTTCGCGAATGAGCTTGTTGATGCGCTCGAGCATTCGCCTGTCTTGTTGTTGCCAGTACAGGTAGTCTTCCGAGGCTGCATCCGCAAAGATCAGCTTCAACCCCCCAGCTCTTGGGCTTTCCCTCGGCCGGCGTTCAGTTGCTCGGTTTGCGCAAGAGATAGGCGGCTTCTTTGAGCGCATTGAAGTCTTCGAGCGCCTTGAAGTCTTTGAGCGATAGCGTCACTACCGCTTGCTGCTCCCCATTGCGCGAGATGATCGCGCGTGATGATCGGGGGCTCGTGGTCGTTGCAGCTCAGATCCATCGTGGTGGCTAGGCTTGCGCGAGCTGCGGTGCAAGTCATGGCGTCCTCGGCACGTCTTTGCATGTACGGAAAGTCGTACATGAATGACGTCGAATTTGTCCCGTCCGAGGCGAGCCGTCTCATCTGCCTTGGTGCCGTCCAAGCTCATCGGGCCCCTTCGGCCCCCGACGCTCTTGCCGCCACGACCACCCTATTGCGGCCGCTCTCCTTCGCCGCGTACATGGCCTTGTCCGCGCGATGCAGCAGTTCCTCCGGTGTCAGCCCCTCCGAGGCGCTTGCGGTGGCGACGCCGAAGCTGGCGCTCAGGCGCAGCAATCGCTCCTGCCAGACGAGCGGCGCGGTGGCCACGGCCGATCGCATGCGCTCGGCGGCAGCCTGGGCCCCTTGCGCATCCGTGTTGAGCATGACGACGAGGAACTCCTCGCCGCCGTGCCGCCCGAGTGCATCGCCGGCCCGCAGCTGCGTCCGCACCTTGTCAACCGCATGGTTGATGGCCGCATCTCCCGCGGCGTGGCCGTAGAGGTCGTTCAATGCCTTGAAATGGTCGAGATCCAGGTACACCACGGACACGGGGCTTCCATGCCGTCGCTGCTCGGCCATCTGGCGTGCCAGAAAATCTTCGACGGCGCGACGGTTCATGACACCGGTCAGCGGATCCGTCAGCGTCAGGTCCCGGATCCGAGCGACCAGCCGTGCGACGACCAGACCCGCCAAGGAGATGTTGAGTGCCAGCGAGAGGATCAGATTCGCCCAATCCATCCAGAGATTGACGGTGGTGTCGCGCAGCGAGTCCGAGGTGGCCGAAGCGGGCTCGAAGACGCCGATCGCACCCCGCAGCAACTCCGCGATGCAGGCCGCGATGATGGGCAACGCACTGGCCGATGCCGCGGGCCAGCCGAACTCCTGCCGGGCGCCCTTCAAGGCAACCAGACCGGCGCGCCCGAGAATCCAGCTGGCCACTACACAGTAGATCGCCAGCCGGATCGTGGCATGGCCCGTGCTGTACGCATATGCCATTGACAGTGCGGCAATGCCGATCACGAGCGGGTGTTCGAGCTTCGGTGGCGGCGACTGAAAGAATATGCCCAGGCCCCTGTGCACGAACACGAAGCCGATCAGCTCAAGCGCGTCCGCGAGGACATACAGGGGAATCTGGCCGGAATCGGCGCGCCGCACCGTCAGCAGCGTGCCGACCGAGAACAGCGCGTTGGCCACCGCCCAGTTGAGCGTGGCGCGCGCGCTCAGCTTCATGAAGCGCGCCCCGCTCCAGAACATGATGGCGGCCAGTGCGCAACTGGCACTGGCCGCCTCCAGCAGGATCGAAGAGTTCGTGAGCATGGCGCGTTCTTCCCGGCGATGACCCAACCGTACTCTGGCGATTATTCCCGCTTCCGCGGCTGCAGTTCCTCCACCCTCCTCAGTTCGACCACCGGGCTGCCACGCCGCCCGGCTGCGCGCTCTCATACAGCTGCTCGACCGCGTGCTGAACGAGGATGCCCTCAGGGCTCAGGCTCATGACCACGGCGCAATCGCTGCGAGAGGTGTCGCGGCGCAACGGCGGCGAGACGGGCAGGCCGTTTCGGTTGATAAAGACGGCGGCAATCGGCTGGTTGACCTGCGCGCCGCGCCGCACGACCACGGCGGTCTCGCCGTTGCTCAGCTTGACGATGCAGCCGGGCGGGTACATGCCGAATTCCTTGATCAGCAATGCCGCCACCGGATGCCTGCCGGACTGGATGAAGAGCTGCTGCGCGGCGATGCGCGCGGGCAGGCCGGCGCGGTCGGCGCGGGCCGCGTACTTGGCCGTGAAGACATCGACCAGGTGCAGCAGGTTGACCAGCTCGCACTGCGCTTCGATGCCGCTCGGGTACCCATCGCCGTCCGGCTGCTCGTGATGTTCGGCAACCAGACGCAGCCAGAGCTCGTCGGTCACACCGAGGCTGCGCAGGGCCTCGGCGGCTGCGATCGGATGGCGCTCGATGGCCGCCCGCTCGGCGGTCGTCGGCTTGCCGCCGCGCGAGGCCAACTGGCCCTGGAGCTCGACGATGGACATGTTCATCGTCAGCGCCGCGCACAGGAGGCTCTGGCGCTGCTCCTCGGTGTTCGACAGGCGCCGCGCGAGCAGGGCGCACACGGCGGCCACGTGCATCGCATGGGCCACGCCATAGGCCGAGAAGCGTCCGTGGTCGTACTGAACGACTGCGAAGATGAGCTCGTCCGCATGCTCGTCGGCGAGCTCTCCCACGCCCAACGCCAGCTCGGTGATCCTACTGCCCAGATCCTGGGGGCGCGACCGCAGCAAGGTGGCGAGCCTGCGCTCCATGGCCGCCCATCGTTCGAAGACGTTGCGGTACAGCGGCGCCACATCTCCGCCGCGCACGCGCAGCTCCGCAGCGTCGACGAACATGCCGCGCTCAAGCAGGGCATCGATGTCGTCGTCAGTGGCGAGGATCTGGCCGCGCGCGAGTAGCAGCTGGCCCGAGGCCGTGCGCACATTCCACGGCAGGGGGGCGCCCTTGCGCATCTGCGAGGCCACAGAGGTCAGTGACAGGAGTTCCATCGTCGTCCGGGAATTCGGTAGCAAGCGTCGACGCCGGCCGGTCGTTTCCGACCGAGACCCACCGCCTGACGGGCATGTACTGCGACTGCAACTGCAATCCAAACGCTGCGAGCGACGGCACTGCGGGCCCGTGGCTGCGACGTTTCTCCCTGCTGACTTGTATCCATCGATCGCTGCGCGGGTGCTTGGCGACGTGGTGACGCAACTCTAGGCATGCCGGGTCTGTCGATGCATGGGGCTTGGCCGGGGGTGCTGCATGCGAGCCGGGGCGCTGGGGATTTGTTCACGCGCGGTGGGGGTCGCGCTCGCTCGCGCTGTTGCGCATCCGCCGCATGCTGGAGCGCAAGTGCAGGCAGCAAAGAAAGTCCGCATGCCTGCCGCAATGATGACGCCTACGCTTGCGCAGCCGTTCCTCAGCCTGCACAGCCTGCACAGCCTGCACAGCCATTCGGCGCAGGACGTCCCTGTTGGGCTCGACGACCCGGCGCGCTGCTGTGACGCGGCGAAGCTGGAGTCGGCCTCATCCTTGCTCTCCAAGCTGAAGGTCTCGCTGCCCTCGCTGGCCTCGCCGGCATCCTGCTTCCTGCTTCCTGCATCCTGCTTCCTGGTCGAGATGAACGCCAGATCCGCTGGTCATTTCGTCTTGCTGTGGCCCCTTGCGCAGGAGCCGCCGCCGCTGCGCGGCGCGATTTGCGCGGTGCCCGTGGCGGCCGACGGCCTCTGTCAGCACGCCCCCCTGCCGTGGACCCGACCGCCCCGGGGCGCGGGCGAGGCGGCCGGCGCGCTGCCGGCACGCATGGTCTGCGATGGAGGAGGTGCCAGCTGCATGTGCCGCGAGCCGCTGCACGAGTCGGACAAAGGCTTCGTGATCTAACCCGCGAATCGGTGGATGCCCGGCCCAGTGCCCCCCAGCCAAGAGGGGGGGATCGAGAGGACTGGACTCGCAGAATTTTTCGGATTCCAGACCTCTTAGAACCGGAGACACCGTGACCCTATATTCGTTCAAGAAGACGCGCTGCGCCGCCGCAGTCCTGGCCCTGGCCGCCTGCGCCCAGGCCGGCGCCGCCGACATCGACACCGGCAACACCGACCTCACGATGCGCCTGGACACCACGGTGCGCTTCAATTTCGCGGAGCGCGTCCAGGCACGCGACACCAAGATCGGCAATTCGGCCATCGCAGACGAAGGCACCTACAGCTTCGACAAGGACCAGGCCGTGGCTGAGCGCTTCGACGTGCTCAGCGAGTTCGACCTCGTCTGGAAGAAGCGCTTCGGTGCGCGCGTGAGCGGCACCGCCTGGCGCGACTTCGCCTATGGCGCCACGAGCCAGAGCAACCCCAACCCGCCGTTCTCGGCCATCCCGAGCTACCCAAATCACGTCTACAGCCCCTACATCCAGCGCTTCTACGCGGGCCCCTCGGGCGAGTTCCTCGACGCCTTCGTCTTCGGCGGCACTGACATCGGCGACGTGCCCGTTCAGGCCAAGCTGGGCCGCCACACGGTGTACTGGGGCGAGTCGCTCCTGCTGAACGGCAATCTGCACAGCGTGGCCTACGCACAGAACCCGCTCGACCTGCAGAAGGGCTTTGCCACGCCGGGCGTCGAGGCCAAGGAGCTGTTCCGCCCCTTGAATCAGCTCTCGATGCAGGCGCAGGTGTCCAACGAGCTTTCGCTGGCTGGCCAGTACATGCTGGAGTGGGAGTCCTTCCGCTACCCCGAAGGCGGCACCTACCTCGGTCCGGTGGACTTCGCCTTCAACGGCCCGCAGCGCCAGTTCATCTCCGCGGGCCTGGGCTTTGCCGCCCACGGACCCGACGCGCAGCCCAAGCAGCACGGCGAATGGGGCCTGTCGGCACGCTGGAGCCCCGAGTGGCTGGACGGCACCCTGGGCTTTTACGTGCGTGACTTCGCGGACAAGATGCCGCAAAGCTTCATCACCAAGGTCGCGCCCAAGGCGAGCCAGTACAACCTCATCTACGCCGACGGCATCAAGCTCTACGGCGTGAGCCTGGCCAAGAGCATCATGGGCGTGAGCGTGGGCGCCGAGGCCTCGATCCGTCGCAACACGCCCCTGTCCGCCCAGGTGCTGGGCATATCACCGGGCCTGCCCGCGCAGGGCGAGACCAAGGGCCCGCGCGGCGACACCGCCCACGCGCTGGTCAACGCCATCGGCACCATCGCCAAGACGCCCGTGTTCGACTCCGCAAGCTGGATGGCCGAACTGACCTGGTCCGAGTACACCAAGGTGCGCAGCGGCGCCGACCTTTTCAATGCCGTGGGCTACAAGCCCTGCGTCGGCAAGGACATGTGGGACGGCTGCAGCACGCACTCATATGTTGGCATCGGCGCGGGCTTCACCCCGAACTGGTTCCAGGTCGTCCCCGGCGTGGACCTGAGCATGCCCCTGACTTACTCGGTGGGCCTCAAGGGCAATGCCGCCACCGTGTTCGGCGGCAACGAGAAGATGGGCAACCTCAGCGCCGGCTTCGGGCTGGACCTGCAGCAGCGCTATCGCATCGACATCAAGTACGTCGGATTCGTCGGCGCCTACAAGGACAACGGTACCGCCGTCACCTCGCAGAACGGCTTCACCACCCTGCTCAAGGACCGCGGCTTCATGAGCTTCACTTTCAAGACCACGTTCTGAGGAGACTGTCCATGAACGGCAAGACCACTTATTCCAACTTCCTGATCGCCCTGATGGCCGCCGGCTGCCTGCCTGCCTTCGCCGCCATCACGGCGGACGAGGCCAAGCAGCTCGGCACCACGCTGACCGCCGTCGGCGCCGAAAAGGCCGGCAACAAGGACGGCAGCATTCCCGCCTACACCGGCGGCCTGACCCAGGCGCCGCCCGGCTTCAAGGCCGGCGACGGCATCCGCCCCAACCCCTTCGCCGCCGACAAGCCACGCCTGTCCATCGATGCCAAGAACATGGCGCAGCACGCCGGGCAACTGACCGAGGGCACGAAGGCGCTGATGCAGAAGTACCCGAGCTTTCGCATCGACGTCTACCCGACCCAGCGCAGCGTCGCCTTCCCCAAGTGGCTGACCGACAACACGGCCAAGATCGCCGTCAAGGCCAAAACGCCGAACGACGGCCGCTCGATCGCCGAGGCGCACGCCGGCTTCCCCTTCCCCATCCCGAAGAACGGCTATGAGGCGATGTGGAACCACCTGCTGCGCTTCAACGGCCAGGCCTACGAGGCCAAATACCGCAACCTGACCGTGGACGCCAGCGGTCGCGCCGTGCTCGCCACCGAAGGCATGAGCGTGCAGGAGTATCCGTACTGGGATGCTTCCAAGACCAGCGCCGACACCTACTGGCGCATCAAGCTCAACTACACCGGCCCAGCCCGCCGCGCCGGCGAGGGTGTGCTGATCGTCGACCCGCTGGACATGGGTCAGAAGGAGCGCCGCGCCTGGACCTACCTGCCGGGCCAGCGCCGCGTCAAGGTGGCACCTGATCTCGCCTTCGACACGCCGAACCCGGGAACGGCCGGTGCGTCGACCTTTGACGACACCTTCCTGTTCAACGGTTCCATGGACCGCTTCGACTTCAAGCTCGTGGGCAAGAAGGAGATGTACGTTCCCTACAACGACTACGTGGCAGTCTACGGCGCCAAGCAAGACGATCTGCTCAAGCCCAAGCACCTGAACCCGGACCTCGTGCGCTGGGAGCTGCACCGCGTGTGGGTCGTCGAGGCGACGCTGCGTCAAGGCAAGCGCCATGTCTACAGCAAGCGCACCTTCTACCTCGACGAGGACTCCTGGGCCGTCCTGGCCGCCGAGTCCTACGACGCGCGCGGCCAGCTCTACCGCACGGGCTATGCGTACATGGCTCCAAGCTACGACCTGCCCGCGCCCTACACCGACATGTTCGGCATCTACGACCTCGTGAGCGGTATCTACTCGCTGACCGGCTTCACCGCCGAGACCGGCGGCCTGCGCCACACCAAGCCGCAGTCCGAGCGTGAGTGGTCGCCTGACTCGCTGGCCGGCGCCGGCGTGCGCTGAAGACGATGCGTGCCACGCTGTTGATGCTGGCCCTGGCCCTGGCCCTGGCCCTGGCCCTGGCCGCGGCCCTGCCCGCGGCCGGTGCTGCCGAGGGGGCTGCGTTTCGCGACGTGCTCGACACTCCGGCGCGCGAGAGCGCGCTGGCCGCGCACACGCCGCTCGCCGCCCTGGCCCGCGCCGGCAACGCCCTCGTGGCGGCCGGCTCCCGCGGCCATGTGCTGCGCTCGGAGGACGGCGGCGCGAGCTGGCACCAGGCCAGCGTGCCGGTGAGCTCCGACCTGGTGGCGCTGAGCTTCCCCGATGCACACAGCGGCTGGGCCGCCGGCCATGACGGCGTGATCCTGCACAGCAGCGACGGCGGTCGCAGCTGGCACCACCAGTTCGACGGCCGCATGCTCGGCCCGCAAGGAGCTGAGAACCCGCTGCTCGACATCTGGTTTGCCAACGCCGAGGAGGGCTGGGCGGTCGGTGCCTTCGGCCTGCTGCTGCACACCAGCGACGGCGGCCAGCATTGGCTGTCTGAGGAGGGTCTAAGCGACAACCCCAAGAAGCTGCACCTCTACGGCGTGCGCGGTATCGGTGGCCGCGTCTATGTCGTGGGCGAGCAAGGCCTGTTGCTGCGCCTGAGCGAGAAGGGACGCTACGAGGCCCTGTCCCAACCCTATGCCGGCACTCTGTTCGGCATCAGCGGGGACGGCGACACGCTGCTGATTCACGGCCTGCGCGGCCACGCGCTGCGCTCCTCCGACGCTGGCCGCAGCTGGGAGCCGCTTGAGACCGGCTTGCAGGTCGGCCTGACGGCCAGCAGCCGCACGCCCGATGGCCGCTGGCTGCTCGCCAGCCAGGCCGGTCATGTGCTGGTCAGCCGCGATGGCGCGCACAGCTTCGCTCCGCTGCTGCGCACCCAGCCGGTCTCGGCCCTGCTGGCCGGGCCCCAGGGCCTCGTCACCGCCGGCCCGCGCGGCGTGCTGGTCCAACCCTAACAAGCTTTTCCCATGCTCGCTCCGTCGTCCAAGGAGGCGCCGCCCGGCGCGCTCGAACATTTCGATCCGCGCACCGGCTCCGCCGTCGAGCGTCTGGTCTTCAACAACCGCCGCCTCTTCCTCGTGCTGTGCCTGCTCGTGAGCCTGCTGCTGGGCTGGGCGGCCGTGTCGAAGCTGCGCCTGAACGCCAGCTTCGAGAAGATGATCCCGCGCAGTCACCCCTACATCCAGGCCTACCTGGAGAACAAGGCCGAGCTGCGCGGCTTGGGCAACTCGTTGCGCGTCGTCGTGGCCGCGCGCGAAGGCGACATCTTCGGTGCCGCTTACGAGCAGGAGCTGCGCGAGATACACGACGAGCTCTTCCTCATGCCCGGCGTGGATCGGGCCTGGATGAAATCGCTCTGGGCACCGGGCGTGCGCTGGAACGAAGTCACGGAAGAGGGCTTTCGCGGCGGCCCCGTGATGCCCGACAACTTCGACGGCTCGCCCGTCACCACCGAGCAACTGCGCGCCAACATCGCGCGCGCCGGCATCGTCGGCAGCCTGGTCGGCACGGATTTCAAGTCCAGCATGCTCGTCGTGCCGCTGCTCGAGCGGGACGCCGACGGCCAGCCCATCGACTACCGCGCCCTGACTGCGGCGCTAGACGGGCTGCGCGCCAAGCACGAGGTCCGCGGCAAGGTGGACCTGCACGTGATCGGATTCGCCAAGCTGGTCGGCGAGCTGATCAAGGGCCTGCAGCAGGTGGCCCTGTACTTCGGCATCGCAGCTGCCGTGGCCGCCGTCATCCTCTGGGGCTACACGCGCTGCGTGCGCAGCACCGTGCTCGTGATCGCCTGCTCCCTGGTGGCGGTGCTGTGGCAGCTCGGCGCCGTGGCTCTGATGGGCTTCGAGCTCGACCCGTATTCCATCCTCGTGCCCTTCCTGGTCTTCGCCATCGGCGTGAGCCACGGAGCGCAGAAGATGAACGGCATCATGCAAGACATCGGCCGCGGCGCGCACCGGCTGGTGGCGGCGCGCTTTACCTTCCGGCGCCTGTTCATGGCCGGCCTCACGGCCCTGCTGGCCGACGCCGTGGGCTTCGGCGTGCTGATGGTCATCGACATTGCCGTCATCAAGGACCTGGCCCTGACCGCCTCGGTCGGCGTGGCCGTGCTGATCTTCACCAATCTGCTGCTGCTGCCGGTGCTGCTGTCCTATGTGGGCGTGAGCCCCGCTGCCGCGGCGCGCGCCCTGGCGGCCGAATCGCCCGAGGCCCCCACCAATCGCTTCTTCGCGAAGCTGGCGCGCTTCACCGAGCGGCGCTGGGCGCTCGCGACACTGGCCGTGGCCGCCCTGCTGCTGGGCGGCGCGTTCGCGGCGAGCCGGCACCTGCAAATCGGCGACCTCGACCCCGGCGCCCCCGAGCTGCGGCCCGAGTCGCGCTACAACCGCGACAACGCCTACATCACCGAGCACTACACGCTTTCCAGCGACACCTTTGCGGTGATGGTCAAGACGCCACCCGAGGGCTGCCTCAAATATGAGACCCTGATCGAGGCCGATCGCCTGGCCTGGTCGCTGCAACAACTGCCCGGCGTGCAGACCACGCTGGCGCTGACCAATGCCGTGCGCCAGATCACGGCCGGCGCCAACGAGGGCTCGCCCAAGTGGATGACGCTGGCGCGCAACCAGGACGCGCTCAACTACGCGGCCCAGCAAGCCAGCGTCAACAACCCGGATCTCTTCAACACCGAGTGCTCGGTGATGCCCGTGATCGCCTACCTGGCCGATCACCGCTCCGACACGCTGGCCGAGGTCTCGGCCGTGGCAGAGGCCTTCGCCCGCGAGCACGACACGGCCGATCGCCACTTCCTGCTCGCCGCCGGCAGCGCTGGCATCGAGGCTGCGACCAATGTCGTGGTGAAGAAGGCCTGGGACCAGATGCTGCTGCTCGTCTACGCGGCCGTGGTCGGCCTGTGCTTCCTGACCTTCCGCTCCTGGCGCGCCGTGGTCGTGGCCGTGGTGCCGCTGGTCATCACTTCGGTGCTGTGCGAGGCGCTGATGGTGGGGCTGGGCCTGGGCGTCAAGGTGGCCACACTGCCGGTGATCGCGCTGGGCGTGGGCATCGGCATCGACTACGCGCTCTACCTGCTCTCCGTGCAGCTGGCCGAGCAGCGCGCCGGCCGGACGCTGGCCGAGGCCTATCGTCGCTCGCTGCAGTTCACCGGCAAGGTGGTCGTGCTCGTGGGCGTGACCCTGGCCGCGGGCGTGGCGACCTGGGCCTTCAGCCCGATCAAGTTCCAGGCCGACATGGGCCTGCTGCTGGCCTTCATGTTCATGTGGAACATGGTGGGGGCGGTGCTTCTGATTCCTGCCCTGTCGCATTGGCTGCTGCGCGGGGAACGCGGTGTGGTCGGCTAGCGATTCGTTCACCGACTCCTGGCAGCGCCTGCGGACCTCGCAGGCCTTGCTGCTGGGCACGGCTTTGCTGGCCTTGGTGGCGCTGCCACTCTGGAGCATCCTCAACGACCGCTCCGTGGCCCTTCAGGTCGAGCAGGAGAACACGCTGCGTCTGGCGGAGAGCCTGCGGGCCCATGTGGGCGCCCTGCTGGAGCAATCCGAATTCAGCCTGCGCGGTGTGGAGGCCGATCTGGTGGGTACCTATGCGCCCGGCCGCTCGCAGCAGATCCGCGCGCTGCGCCAGGCCATGCGCTACGACTCGCTCTCCAGCGCGCTGGGCGTGCTCTCCGACGACGGCCTGGTCATGGTCGCGTCCGATGGTGCCGAGATCACAGACGCCGAGCTCGAGCGGCGCGTGCGCGCCTCTCCCGAGCAGCCCTTCCAGTTCCTGCCGGCCCTGCGCTCGGCGAACTGCCGGGACTGGTGCCTGCCCCTGATCATGCAGGGGCAGGGACGGCGCGTGGTGGCCCTGGTCGCCGTGCGGGCGCTGCTGGGTACGCAAGACAGCGTGCGCATGGTGGCCGGCGCCTATGTGGGATTCGCGACGCCGAGCGGACAGCGCCTTTTTCAGTACGACGCCGGCCGCCGCGAAATCAGCTGCGACGCGCGCCCGGTCAACGAGCGCTTCTTGCAAGGTGAACGCGGCACCTTTGAGGCCGCCGCGCGCCTGAGCGGCGAGCCCACGCTGTTTGGCTACTCGCGTGCGCTCGGGCAGCCCTTCATCGCCGCGGTGGGCGTGCCGCGGCGCATGGTGGACGATGCCTGGCGCGCCCGCGCCGCCGCTCCGCTGGCCCTGCTGCTCGTGGCCACGGCCAGCATCGCCTTCCTGGGCCTGCGCCTGCTGCGCGCGCGCCGCGCCGAGCGTGCCTACATGCGCCGGCAGCAATACCTGTCCAGCCACGACGACGTCACCGGCCTTCTCAACCGCAGCACCTTCGAGCGCGCGCTGCAGCGCAGTGTGCAAGGCGAACGACTGGGCCGCTTCGCCGTGCTGTTGATCGGTATCAATCAGTTCAACGAGATCACCGGCACACTCGGCCATCGTGTGGGCGATGCTGCGATCGCGGCCGTGGCAGAACGCCTGCAGGCGCATTTCGACGCGAAGCGCTGCACGCTGGCGCGCGTGGGCGGCAGCGAGTTCGCCGTCAGCCTGCCGCTCGGCGACGGCATGGAGGAGGTCGAGCAAGCCTGCCTCGTCGCCCGTGAGGCCCTGGCCTCGGCCATCGTCGTGGACGGCATCGCCCTGCAGTTGAGCGCCAGCACCGGCGTGGCCTTGCACCCCGAGGACGGCACGGATTCGCGCGAGCTGCTGCGCCTTGCAGACATTGCCATGCACGCGGCACGGCGCACGCGTCTGCAGCAGCTGCGCTACGCGCCGTCCCAGGAACGCTTCAGCACGCAGTTGCTCGCGCTCAAGGTGGATCTGGCGCAGGCGCTGCGCCATGAAGGGCTCTCTCTGGTTTACCAGCCCAAGGTCGAGCTGGCCACGGGGCAGCTGTGCGGCGTGGAGGCCCTGGCGCGCTGGCAGCATCCGCAGCACGGCTTCGTTTCGCCAGCCGAATTCGTGCCCCTGGCCGAGACCTGTGAGCTGGTCCATCCCTTCACCGAGCAGGTGCTGTGCCTGGCGCTGCGCCAGTGCGCGCAATGGCTCGCCGCAGGTTGGCGCGTGCCGGTGGCCGTCAACGTCAGCGTCAACAACTTGATGAACGCCGCCTTCGTGACCCGCACGCAGGAGCTGCTGCAGCTACACGGTGTGGCTCCCGAGCTGCTCGAGATGGAAGTCACCGAGGGCGCGCTGATGCGCAACCCCGAGACCGCTCTGGCGCGCCTGAGCGAGCTGCGCGCCCTGGGCGTGCGCCTGTCCATCGACGATTTCGGCAGCGGCTATGCCTCGTTGGGGTATCTGAAAAAGTTGCCGGTGGACGTGCTCAAGATCGACAAGAGCTTCACCACCGACTTGATCGGCGACGCAGCCAATCGCCTGATCGTGCGCTGGACCATCGGCCTGGCCCAGGGTCTCGGGCTCAAGGTCGTGGCCGAGGGCGTGGAGTCGGCCGAGGTGGCCGAGCTGCTGCGCAGGAAGAACTGCGACATCGGCCAGGGCTATCACTTCGGCCGGCCGATGCAGGCCGGGGCGCTGGAGCATCAGTGGCTGCTCAGCCGCTCGATCAGCTCCGTCGCCATTGGCCAGTCGCCATAGCCCGAGGCCGGGTTCAGGTGACCAACTTTGCCGAGGTCCACGAGTTCGCTGCCCCAATCGTGGGCCAGGGCGCTCACGCGCATGAAGCTGCCCAGCGGGTCGTCGCGGCTGGCCGCAACGAGGGAGCGAAATGGCAGCGGCTGGCGCGGCACGGGCAGCCAGCCGCCGGCTTGCAGCTGCGCGAGGGTCGGATAGCCGGCCGGCAGGGGGCGATCAAAGTCCGGCGGCGTGGCCAGCAGCGCGCCGAGGACGGGGCGCTGGGTCTGCTGCGCCCAGTGCGCGACCATGATGCAGCCGCCGCTGTGTGCCACGATCACGAGCGGGCCGATGATGGAACGCGCGGCCTCCTCGATCGCCGCGACGCGGCGTGCGCAGTCCAGATCCTCGCGCCCCATGGGCGGCACGCTGAGCACCTGAGGCAGCTTTGGCGCGAGCAGTTGCTGCCAGTGCTGGGGCACGTCCTCCCGCAGGCCCGGGACGATCAGGACAGTGACATCCATCGCCCGACTCACGCGGCCTTGTGCAGGAAGCCTTGCTGGGCACCGCGGCGATTGGGCGCAAAGCCATTGGCAGCCAGGGTCTCCTCCACGGTGTCGTAGAACACGCCGATCTTGCAGATCTCGCGTGCTTCCTTGGCGTTGGCGACCTCTCGGCCGAATTCGCGCGAGACGCGCACCAGCTGCTCGATCTGCTGCACGGTCGTCATCTTCTCGGTGCGCGACTGGTTCCAGAGGTTGTCCTCGATGCCGCAGCGCACGTGCAGTCCCATGGCAATGCCCATCATGTTGATCGGCAGCACGTTGCGCATACTGCTCTCCACCGTCAGCATCGTGCCGTCAGGGATGGCGCGCAGGAAGTTCGAGAGGCTGTAGATCGTCGGCTGGTCCATGCCGCCGCCGATGGCGACCCAGTTGCACACCAGCGGACCCTTGTAGATGCCGCGGCGGATCAGCCGCTCGACGGTCTCGAAGCTGTTGATGTTGTAGAACTGGAAGGCGCTCTGGATGCCGGCCTTGGTCAGGCGCCGCACGTGTTCCTCGATGAAGCTGGGCTGCGACGGGACAATCATCTCCGTGTACGCACGGTAGTTCTCGGGCAAGGCGAGCGAGGTGCCGGCGATGTCGGCCGCTTCCATCTGCTCGAGCACGTTCATCTGCGTGGTGTTGACAGTCACCGTCACCTGGTCCGGCTTGGGGTCGAGTTCGGCCAGCATGTGGCGCGTGTCGTCGGACAGCCACTTGGCCGCCGCGCCCTCGTTCTCGGGCGCGAAGGAGATCGAACCGCCGACCTGGATGATCATCTCCGGCACGGCCTTGCGCACGCCGGCAATCAGCTCGTTGAACATCGACAGCCGCTTGCTGCCCTTGCCGTCCAGCTCGCGCACATGCAGATGCAGCACGGTGGCGCCGGCGTTGTAGCAGTCCACGGCCTTCTGGATCTGGGCCTCCATCGTCACCGGGATGTCCTCGGGGAAATCGGAGGGAATCCATTCGGGGCCATAGGGCGCGGCGGTGATGACGAGCTTGTCCTGGTTCTCAGGGAAGAGGGAACCGTCGAGGAAGTTCATGGCGTGCTCCTTGTCAGTGCAGGGGATGAGGCCGAGGGGCCGATGCCATGCAGAGTAAGGAGCGGGAGGGGTGATTTCCCCCCCATTGCAGAGGGGGTCGGCCGCCCACAAGACCCTAGACAAGCGGGGGCAGGATTCCGAGGATGCGCGCCCGCGCCACGGCTTGTTTGCGGGTGCCGGCGTCGAGCTTGGAGAAGAGATTCTTCACATGCCACTTGACGGTTTCTTCGCCCACTTGAAGCGCCAGCGCCACTTCCTTGTTGGAGAGGTTGCGACCGAGCAGTTCCAGCACCTCGCGCTCCTTGGGCGTGAGGGCGGTGACGTTGGCCGCGCCGGCCCGGGCCGGCGCGGGCGTGGCGCCCGCCGGGGGTGTCGCCGAGGGCCGCAGCACCGCAACTGCCTCGGGCGGGTTGGCCTGGCTGGCCCAGTTGCCGAGGTCCGGGTGTGCGTCGGAAAACACTCGCTGCAAGCCCAGGCTTGCCGCCAGCCCCAGCACCTCCTGCATCAGGGGCAGGGCGTCGCGCTCGCTGCAGCGGTCCAGGGCGAAGGCGCGCAGGCCCAGGGCCTCGATGCGAAAGCGCTGAAGGTGCAGGGTCTGGGCGCCGCCGGCGGCCTGCTCAAGCGCTCCGATCGCCGCCCGCCACTCGCGGGCGGCCAGGGCCGCGTGGCCGCGCGCCAGTGCCAGTTGCATGCGCACGCCGCGTTGCCAGATCGGTCCGCAGGTGCGCTCGTGCTCGCGCACGGTCGCCTCGAGTTGTTCGAGCAGGACCTTGCAGGTCTCCCCGCGGTAGTGGCTCGCGTGCAGCCGAAGCTGCTCGGCCAGGCTGACAATGATGAGGCGGGGCAGCCCGCGCGCGGCGCCCACGGCGCCCAGGGCGGCGAGAAGTTCCAGAGCACGGTGCTCGACGCCTGCGGCCGAGGCCATTCGGGCCAGGGTGCGATAGGCGAGCATGACGATGTCGGGCAATCCGCTGCGCTCGATCACGTCGAGCCGGTGCGCGAGCAGCGCCTCGGCCTCCTCGGGGCGCCCCTGCTCCCACAGGCAGCTTGCCAGCAGCACGGCTTGCATGCAGGCGAAGGGGCTGCGCCGCCCGAGCTGCGATTCGGCGCGGGCGAGCGAGGGCTGCAGCTGCGCCTCGGCAAGCCGAACCTGGCCCTCCCACACATAGGACAGGCCCTGGATCAGATCGGCCCAGAAGCCCACATAGCGCAGACCCTGGCCGCCGCCCGAAGGCAGGCTCTGGCGGGCTGCGGCCGGTTGGCCCAGCAGCAAGGCGCGGAAGGCGTTGCGGTTGGCGTGCACGGCCAGCAGCATCGGGTCGCTCAGGGGCGGCTTCTCGACCCAGGGATCGTGCAGGGCGAGGAAGCGGTCGGGGTCGTCGGCGAAGATGGCAGCGCTGCCAAGCACCAGGGCGCATTCGCAGCGCAGGGCGGCATCGGCGCCGCCGCCGGCCAGCAGGCGTTCGACACGCTCGCCGGCCTCGGCATGACGCTCGCTGGTGGCCAGCGACCAGGCGGCGGCCAGCTGCAGTCGGGGCCGCTGCTCTAGCGCCTCGGGCGGCAGGCGGTCCAACCACTCGCGCACTTCGCCCTGGCGGCCGCGCTGGGTCAGCGCCTCGTAAAGACTGCGCTCGGCCAGATCCAGGGCCTGGGTACGTTCGCCGGCCTGCCAGGCGTGGCGGGCCGCAGCCTCGAGCTGGCCCTGCTCCAGGAACCAGGCGGCCGCGCGTGCATGCAGCGCGGCGCGTTCGGCCACCGGGCGCTGCTGCACGTGCTCGCGCAGTTGCTCGCGCGCCAGCGCGTGCAGGCGCAGCCACTCGCCCTGCTCGGCCTGGCTCAGCAGCGGCGTGTCGCGCGCCAGCCTGGCCAGGCGCGCGGGGGCGTCCTCGGCGCCGCTGAGCCGGCGGCACAGCGCGGGATGGAGGTGGTCGACGATGGAGCCGTCTTCGAGCAGGCGCAGGTCTTCGCTGGAGAGCTGGCGCAGCAGCAGCTCGAGCAGGCGCTCGCGCTGCGGGCTCTGGCCGGTACCGAAATCGTCGTGCCGCTCGCGCAGGCTGCGCAGGTCCGCTCCCGCGGCGGCGGGTGCCAGCAGCAGCTGCAGGCCCAGCGGCCATCCTTCGCAGAGTTCGTGCAGCTGAGCGGCGAGGTCCAGGTCGGCCTCGCCGCTGGCCAGCAGGCGCATCAGGGCGAGGGTCTCTTCCAGGGAGAAGCGCAGCTCAGCCGGCCCGAGCGTGCGGGCCTGACCGTAGGCGATGAGGTCGCCGAGGCCCAGATCGCAATCACTGCGCGCCGCGACGATGCAGCGCAGATTGGGCGGCTGATTGTGCAGCAGGTAGGCGAGCAACTCGCGCGTGCTGGTTGGCAGGCGATCCGCCTCGTCGATCACGAGCACGACATTTGTCGCCAGGTGGGCGAGTTCGGCCAGCCAGCGGGTCAGGCCTTCGAGCGGCTGCTCGCGGGTGGAGCCCAGTAGATCTTCCAGCAGCGCCTGGCCGAAGCCGGGCCAGCCGGCGCCGCCGCGCAGCGCGAGCGTCAGGCCCTGCAGCAGCCGCGCGCCATCGTCATGCGGCTGGCAGGCGAACCAGCCCACGGCTGTGCCGCGGGCGATCAGATCGAGCCGCCACTGCGCCAGCAGGGAAGTCTTGCCGAAGCCGGCGGGCGCCTGCAGCAGCAGGATTGGCGTCTCGCGAAGCCAGGGCCTGCCCGCCGCCAAGGCCTGGCGCGTCAACAGCTGCCTGGACACGCGCGGTGGCGTCACCTTGAGCAACAGATCAGGGGCAGGCTGGAATGCGGTCAAAGTGCTTGGATGGGAGGGGGGTGCTTCGTATCCTAGTCCAGTGCAACGATAGTCCGAGATGACCGAGATGACCGAGATGACCGAAAAACCGAAACCGCCCCGGCCCACGCTCTCCCTGGAGGCGTCCTATCGCAACGCGCTCTACGAAGTGGCCGGCGATGATCCCCTCGTCCTGCGCATCGGCGCCGCCGTGCCGCTGAGCTGGCTGCAACACCGAGGTGCGCACAGCGCCACCCTGATCACGGCCTGGAATCCTTTCAGCCGCGAACTCCCTGAGCCCGTCAACCTGGCCCGGCTCCAGCAGCTGAGGCGGGCGGTGGACGCCGCGGGCTTGCGCCACCTGCCCGCGCGCGGCTGTGACCCTTCGGGTCTTTGGACGCCCGAGCCGGGCCTGTGCGTGCTGGACTTGGCCGAGGCGTTGGCCGGCGAATGGCTGCGCGAGTACGAGCAGTTCGCGGCCGTCGTCGCCGATGCCCGCGGTTGCCGCCTGCTCTGGCATCCCGAGGTCACGGCGCCGTCGACCGAGGCTTGACGGGCCGGCCGCTCAGCGCGCGCGGGGCGCGGAGGCAGCGCCAGCCGCTTTCAGCGCCGCAGCGTGAAGGCTCGCCATGTGATACGGCTCGGGCTGCTTTCCGTCGCAGCCGCCGCGCGGGCAGGCGCGGTCCCACCAGCCGCCATGCTGACTGTCCATGAACTGCGCGCGCACCAAGCCGAGCGTCTGGTCCATGCGGCGCCACAGATCCGGGCGCGGCTCGGCGCCGGCCGCAGCGATCAGGCCGTGCAGGCATTCAAGCTGCTGCCAATAAACCTTCCCCCGCTCCATGCCGTCGGAGTAGATGCGCTCGAAGGCTCCGCCGTCAATCTCGTCGTAGCCCTGCCTGAGCGCGTACAGCAGCAGCCGCTCGGCCACCGGACCGTAGATGTCGGAGACGCCCTGAGCCTGGGCCGAGTAGAGCAGGTGTACCCATTCGAACTGATGGCCGACTTCCACATAGCCGCCCGCCTCGTGCGTGGGCAGGGGCTTCCAGCCTTCGTCGTACCACTCGGGGATATAGGCGCTGCCGTCGGGCAGGCCCTGCATGAGCCGGTTGACGACGAAGTCGCCAAGCGCGCGCGTGTCCTTCTTGACGCCGGGGTCGTCCGTGACCTGTCCGAGCGCGAGCAGCGCCTCGAACATGTGCATGACCGGGTTCTGCGTGCGGTTCTTCGACTCGGGCACGAAGCTGCGCGTCGTCACCTCGACCAGGCCGCCCTGGGCGTCGCGCATGCCGCCCGAGATCTCCTGCCAGGCCTGCTGGGCCGCCTGGCGGTAGCGGGCTTCGCCGGTGATGCGCGCCATGTGCGAGAGCGCCAGAAGCGCAAAGGCCTGGCCATAGGCGCGCTTGCGATCGGCGACGACCTGGCCATCCTCCGACACCACGTTGAAGAAGCCGCCCTGCACGGGGTCATGGAAATGCTCGAGGAGGAAGTCGGTGCCGCGCCGTGCGGCCTGGAGATAGCGAGGGTCTCGCGTGAGCTCGTAGCCCATGGCCATGGAATAGATCATGCGGCCCTGCATAGTGAGCTCCAGGCGCGCCGGACCCTGGCCGCCTTCGGCCTTCCAGTCGCGGCTGATTGCGGTGCGAAACAGGCCCGAGGGGTTGGGGCTGACTTGCAGCCAGTGCTCGAGCAGCTTCGCCATGGCCTCGCGATGCCACGCGGCGTCGATGGCGCGCTCCGGCTGGGTGGTGCGCTCGCAAGCGGCAAGCAAGAGAACGCACAACAGGAGGGCGGTGAGGCGGCGCGGCATGCCGCGGATCTTAGGGGGCCTTGGGCATGTGGCGGCCGAGCTCGAGCTTGGCCAGCGCGTTGCGATGCACCTCGTCCGGCCCGTCGGCAAAGCGCAGCGTGCGCTGGTGGGCCCACATCATGGCCAGGGGCGTGTCCTGTGAGATGCCCATGGCGCCGTGGACCTGAATGGCCCAGTCGATCACCTTGAGCGCGATGTTCGGCGCCACGATCTTGATCATGGCAATCTCGGCCTGCGCGGCCTTGTTGCCCACCGTGTCCATCATGTGGGCGGCCTTGAGCGTGAGCAGCCGCGCCTGCTCGATCATGCAGCGCGCCTCCGCGATGCGCTCCTGCGTGACGGTCTGCTGGGCGATGGTCTTGCCAAAGGCGGTGCGGGCCACGGCGCGGGCGCACATCAGCTCCAGCGCGCGCTCGGCGGCGCCGACGCTGCGCATGCAGTGGTGAATGCGTCCCGGGCCCAGCCGGCCCTGCGCGATCTCGAAGCCGCGGCCCTCGCCGAGCAGGATGTTGCCGGCCGGCACGCGAACGTTCCTCAGCTCGATCTCCATGTGGCCGTGCGGCGCGTCGTCATAGCCGAAGACGCTCAGCGCGCGCTCGACGGTGATGCCGGGCGCGTCGGCGGGCACGAGGATCATGGACTGCTGAGAGTGGCGCGGCGCCTGGGGGTCGGTCTTGCCCATCACGATGTACACGGCGCAGCGCGGATCGCCCGCGCCGGAGGACCACCATTTGCGGCCGTTGATCACGTACTCATCGCCGTCGCGGACGATGCTGCACTGGATGTTGGTGGCATCGCTGGAGGCCACGTCGGGCTCGGTCATCAGGAAGGCTGAGCGGATCTCGCCGCGCAGCAGGGGCTCCAGCCATCGATCCTTGATCGACTCGCTGGCGTAGCGCTCCAGAGTCTCCATATTTCCGGTATCCGGGGCCGAGCAGTTGAAGACCTCGGCCGCCCAGACCACACGCCCCATGATCTCGCACATCGGTGCGTATTCGAGATTGGACAGGCCCTCGGGCGCGCGCTGGGACTTTGGCAGGAAGAGGTTCCACAGCCCGGCCGCTCGCGCCAGCGGCTTGAGCTCTTCGATGACCCGCGTCGGCTGCCAGGCATTGCCGGCGGCCCGGTTCGCTTCGATCTCAGCGAGGTAGCGGGCCTCGTTGGGATAGATGTGGGCGTCGAAAAAGCCGAGCAGGCGCTCACGCATCTGCTGGACCTTGGGGCTGTAGTCGAAGTTCATGGCAGCAAGTGTGCGCTCAAGCGCGCGCCGCCGGTGTCGCAAAGGCGTCTTCAGGGGCCGGGGAGGGACTGGCGTTGAATTCAGATGCGACGTCTGCGCAACTCCCAGGCCAAACCGCCCAGGCCCAGCGCGAGGAGGCCCCAGCTCCCAGGTTCAGGTACCGCGGCAATGGTGCGGGTGAAGGTGCAGGAAGGGGCCAGTGAGGGACAGGTGGCGTCGAAGAAGGAGATGCCCGTCAGGGCCACCGTATTGCCCGAGCCGTCGAGGCCGGTGCCCGTGACCGTCAGTGCGAGCTCGGCGTTGAAGAGGTTGTAGGTCTGGCCAGGGACTGCGCCGGCTGCGCTCGGGTAGAAGGTGCCTGCCAGCACGCTCACGCTGCTGCCGGCACTGATGTGAACCAGGCCGTTCGCATCGGCGATCGATTGGAATCCGGGGCCGGACGCTATTCCATAGGGGGAGGTGTTGCAAACCATCGTGGTGGCAGCACCATCCGTGCACGTTTCGCCGAAGCCGATGGAAGCGCTGGAATAGCTCGTGAAAGTTCGATTGGTGAAGCTGCTGTCGAAGCCTGTGGTCGGGATGTCGCTCGCAGCGAAGCCCCAGGGAAAGCCAGCGTTCGGGTCGAAAACGAAATCGGACTGACCTGCAGGGACCGATACGGTCAACCACAGGGGGATGGGGTCATGAGCTCCGATCGGCGCGGCCGTTGGTTGCGTAAAACTCAAGACGACGTCGGGCGTGGCGTGACTCCATGCACTGCTGATCAGAGCTAGGCTCGCGATGACAAGCTTTTTCATTGTTGTGGCGCATCCCTTTAAGAAGACGGGGCGATTGTTCAAGCGCTGCTTGACCGGTGCCATAGGAAAATTACCCGACTGTCCTGTACTCGCCCACAAGCCACCCGAACAAGGGGTCTGAGCTGCAAGACGAATTCAGGCTGAACTCAGCAGCTTCTCTTCCGCCATCGTCAAGGCTTCGGGTATTCCCGAGAGCACGAGCGTGTCGCCCCCGTTCAGGCGCAAGTCATCACTGCTGCGCACGACGGCCCCGCTTTTGCGCCGGATCGACAGCACGCTGACTTCGAGCGAGTGCAGTGCCAGCTCATTGAGCGATATGCCCGTGAACGGGCTGTTCGCGGGTAGCGTGACGGACCGCAACCGAGCCTGACCACGCTCCTCCAGACCATCGTCATCGGCACCGTGGAAGTAGCCGCGCAGCAGCCCGTAGCGCGCCTCGCGCGCCTGCTGCACCACACGGATCACGCGGCGCATGGGCACGCCCACGAGGGCCAGCGCGTGGCTGGCCAGCATCAGCGAGCCCTCGATGGCCTCGGGCACCACTTCGGCGGCGCCGGCCTCGCGCAGCCGCTCGAGGTCGCTGTCGTCAATGGTGCGCACGATCACGGGCACTTGCGGTGCATGGGCGCGGGTGAGGCGCAGGATCTTCAGTGCCGAAGGCGTGTCGTGGTACGTCACGACCACGGCCGCGGCGCGTGCCAGGCCGGCGGCCATCAGGCTGGACAGGCGAGCCGCATCGCCGAAGACCACGTTCTGGCCCGCCGCCGTGGCCTGGCTCACGCGGTCGGGGTCGAGGTCCAGGGCCACATAGGGGATGCGCTGGCTTTCCAGCAGGCGCGCCAGGTTCTGGCCGCTGCGGCCATAGCCGCAGATGACGGTGTGAGCCTCGGTCTTGATGGACTTCTTGGCGATCATCGTCAGCTGAAGCGATTGCATCATCCAGTCGCTGCTGGAGAGCCTCATCACGATGCGGTTGCTGTAGGTGATCAGCAGTGGCGTGGCCAGCATGGAGATCACCATGCTGGCGAGCACGGGGCTGATCCACGGATCGCGCAGGAGGCCCTGCTGCACGCCCAAGGTCAGCAGCACGAAGCCGAACTCACCGGCCTGGGCCAGGTACAGGCCGGTGCGCAGTGCCACGCCCGTGGGCTCCTTGAAGACCTTGGCCAAGCCCGCGACCAGGGCGAACTTCACGAGCACAGGCACGAGCGACAACAGGATCACCAGCGGCCATTGCGAGATCAGCGCGCGGCCGTCGAGCTGCATGCCGATGGTGATGAAGAACAGGCCCAGCAGCACGTCGTGGAAAGGGCGGATGTCGGTTTCCACCTGGTGCTTGTATTCGGTCTCGGCGATCAGCATGCCGGCCACGAAGGCGCCCAGGGCCATGGAGAGGCCGGCCTTGTCGGTCAGCCAGGCCAGGCCCAGGGTCACGAGCAGCAGGTTGAGCATGAAGAGCTCGTCGCTCTTGCGCCGCGCCACCAGGGTCAGCCACCAGTGCATGGCCTTCTGGCCGCCCATGAGCAGCAGGCCCAGCACCGCGGCTGCCTTGAGCCCGGCCCAGGCCAGCGAGCTGGCCATTTCCGAGGCGCCGCTGTTCAGGGCCGGGATGACCACCAGCAGCGGGACCAAGGCCAGGTCCTGGAACAGCAGCACGCCCATGACGGCGCGGCCATGCGGGCTGTCCAGCTCGAGCCGCTCGGCCATCAGCTTGACCACGATGGCCGTGCTGCTCATCGCCATGGCCGCGCCGAGTACCAGGGCACCGCGCCAGTCCAGGTCCCAGGGCAGGTGGGCCCAGGCGAGCCCGAATTGCAGCATCGCGTTGCCGGCCATGGAGCCCAACACGGTCAGGATCACCTGCGCCAGCCCCAGCCCGAAGACCAGGGTGCGCATGCTGCGCAGCTTGGGCAGATTGAATTCCAGCCCGATGACAAACATCAGGAAGACCACGCCAAATTCGGCCAGGTAGTGCATGCCGGGGCTGTCGTTGCCCAGGGCCAGCGCGTGCGGCCCGATCAGCACGCCCACGACCAGGTAGCCCAGCATCGGCGGCAGCTTGGCCAGCCGGCAGGCCACTACGCCCAGCACGGCTGCGACGAGGTAGAGCAGGGCCAGCTCAAGCGAGGTGATCATGAGGCGATGGTAATGGCCCGTCCCCCCGGGACAAACGTCGGGCGTGGCGACGTGGACTCCTGGGGAATACCCACCCTTATGCGCAAGGCGCATAAGGGCATGAATACACGGCTTGCACTTTCTCGGGCGCGAAGCGAGGCTTCGCGATACCGTTCGCCTCACCGAAATTTGAGGAGTCAAGCATGTCCAACCTCTCGTTTGTTTCGCCCTCCCGAAACAGCCCCTGGGGCACGTATCTGGCGCAGATCGATGCGGTCGAACCGTATCTGGGTCGCCTGCAGCGCTGGGTCGAGACCATGCGCCGCCCCAAGCGCGCGCTGATCGTCGACATTCCCATCGAGCTCGACAACGGCAGCATTGCCCACTTCGAGGGTTACCGCGTCCAGCACAGCCTGACCCGCGGCCCGGGTAAGGGCGGCGTGCGCTACCACCCTGACGTCACGCTGGAAGAAGTGATGGCCCTGTCGGCCTGGATGACGATCAAGAATGCCGCAGTGAACTTGCCCTATGGCGGCGCCAAAGGTGGCATTCGCTTTGATCCCAAGCTTCATTCCATGAAGGAGCTCGAGAAGATCACGCGCCGCTACACGAGCGAGATCGGCATCATCATCGGCCCGCAGCAGGACATCCCGGCCCCCGACGTCAACACCAACGGCCAGATCATGGCCTGGATGATGGACACGTACTCGATGAACGCTGGCGCCACGGCCACCGGCGTCGTCACCGGCAAGCCCATCCCGCTGGGCGGCTCGCTGGGCCGTGTGGCTGCCACCGGCCGCGGCGTGTTCGTGATCGGCCGCGAGACCATGCGTCGCATGAACGTGCCTATGGAAGGCGCGCGCGTGGCCGTACAAGGCTTCGGCAACGTGGGCTCGATTGCTGCCAAGCTCTTCGCAGCCAGCGGCGCCAAGATCGTCGCCGTGCAAGACCACACCGGCACCATCCTCAACGAGCAGGGCTTTGACATGGCCGACTTGCTCGACCACGTGGCCAAGACCGGTGGCGTGGCCGGCTTCAAGGGTGGGGACAAGATCGACAACGAAGACTTTTGGGATGTGAAGACCGACGTGCTGATCCCGGCCGCGCTTGAAGGCCAGATCACGCAGGCCCGCGCCCAGCGCATCAAGGCCCGCATCGTGCTCGAAGGCGCGAACGGCCCGACCACCCCGGACGGCGACGCCGTGCTGGCTGACCGTGGCATTCGCGTTGTGCCCGACGTGATCGCCAATGCCGGCGGCGTCACGGTCTCGTACTTCGAATGGGTGCAGGATTTCTCGTCCTTCTTCTGGACCGAAGACGAGATCAATGTCCGCCTGGACAAGATCATCACCGGCGCCTTCAAGCACATCTGGGAAACGTCGGAGCAGCACCGCATCAGCCTGCGTACGGCGGCCTTCGTGGTTGCGTGCACCCGGGTGCTGGAGGCGCGCGAGGAACGCGGTCTGTACCCCTGATTCGGGCGTGGGGCGCGGCGGCAGCCCCTAAACTTGCGGGATGTCCGAACCGTCCGAACAGTCTGCACCGATGAGCGCCCGTGCGCTCGAAGTGGCCCGGGAGGCGCTGCGCATCGAAGCCAGCGCCCTCCTCGAGCTGGGGCCTCGCCTCGGCGAGGCTTTCACCGCCGCCCTGCACACCATCTTGCAATGCCGCGGCCGCGTGGCCGTGATGGGCATGGGCAAGAGCGGTCACGTGGGACGCAAGATCGCGGCCACCCTGGCCTCGACCGGCACGCCCGCGCTCTTTGTCCACCCGGCCGAGGCCAGCCATGGCGACCTCGGCATGGTGACGGGCGAGGACGTGGTGCTCGCCCTGTCGAACTCTGGCGAGAGCGACGAGCTCAACGCCATTTTGCCGGTCCTGAAGCGTCTGCACGTCCCCATCATCGCGATGACGGGTGGCGCCGATTCGAGCCTGGCCCGCCACGCCAATCACGTGCTCGACAGCGCCGTGGCCGAGGAGGCCTGCCCGCTCAAGCTTGCGCCCACGGCCAGCACCACGGCGCAGATGGCGCTGGGCGATGCGCTGGCGGTGGCCCTGCTCGATGCGCGCGGCTTCAAGCCCGAGGACTTTGCCCGCTCGCATCCCGGCGGCGCTCTGGGCCGCAAGCTGCTGACCCATGTGCGCGACCTCATGCGCAGCGGCGAGGCCCTGCCGCGCGTGACGGCCGAGACGCCCTTCACTGAAGTCATGCGCGCGATGTCGGCCGGCGGCCTGGGCATGGCCGTGCTCGTGGACGCCCAAGACCGGGTCGAGGGCATCTTCACCGACGGCGACCTGCGCCGCCTGATCGAGAAGGGGCAGGACCTGCGCGCCCTGAAGGCCGTTGACGTGGCGCACCCGAAGCCGCGCACCATCGGCGCTGAGGCGCTGGCCGTCGATGCGGCCGACCTCATGGAAGACGCGCGCATCACCGTGGTCCTCGTGGTGGACGGTGAGCGTCGCCTGCAGGGCGCCATCTCCATCAACGATCTCATGCGCGCCAAGGTCATCTGATGAAGCCCTCGCTCAAATTCCCACCCGAGCTGCTGCTCAAAGCGCAGGGCCCAGCGCTTGGCCTCAAGGCGGCCATCTTCGACGTGGACGGCGTGCTGACCGACGGGCGCATCTACATCGGCGAGAGCGGCGAGGTCTTCAAGGCCTTTTCCACGCTCGACGGCCACGGGCTCAAGCTGCTGGCCATGGTCGGCATCACGCCACTCATCATCACGGGTCGCGACTCTGCCGCCGTGCGCCGCCGCGTGGCCGACCTGGGCCTTACGCACGCGGTCTTCGGGGCCAAGGACAAGCTGGCAGTGGCCGAGCCGCTGCTCGCGCAGCTGGGCTTGCACTGGGACGAGGTGGCGGCCATGGGCGACGACTGGCCCGACCTGCCCCTGATGACGCGAGCCGCCTTCGCCTGCGCGCCGGCCCAGGCCCACGCCGAGGTCAAGGCCGTGGCGCAATACGTGACCGCCGCGGCCGGCGGCCACGGTGCGGCGCGCGAATGCTGTGACCTGCTGCTCTCGGCCGGCGGCCATTACGCGCGCCTCTTCGCCGGGCATCTCGACACGCTCGACGGAGGCCGCGCCTGATGGCCCTGGCACCCGCGGCTGCGGGAGTGCGGCCCGCTCCCCGGCTCGGCTTGAGTGTGGCGGCGCGCGCGCGGCGCTGGTTCTCTGCCTGGTTGCCGCTCCTGCTCATGGCGCTGCTAGCGGCCGGCACCTGGTGGCTCGTCAAGAACGCGCCCTTGTTCGGCGGCCCCACGGTGAGTGCGCCGCTGCGCCACGAGCCCGACTACACCATGCGCCGATTCGAGCTCAACCGCATGGGCGCGGACGGGCGCTTGCGCATGCGCGTGGAGGGCGAGGCCCTGCGCCACTACCCCGATACAGACACCATGGAAATCGACACCGCCGAGGTGCGCGCCTACGGCAACGACGGCCGCCTCATCGTCGCCACCGCCAGGCGCGCGCTCTCCAACGGCGACGGGAGCCAGGTACAGCTGCTGGGCGACGTCCTTGTGCGCTCCTTCGACGCGGCCACGCCAGAAACCGGCCAGCCGCGCCTGGTCGTGCGCGGTGACTTTCTCCAGGCCGAGGCGCAAGGCGAGATCCTGCGTTCGCACCTGCCCGTGCAGATCAGCCTGCCCGGAAGCGAGTTGCAGGTGCCGGACTTCGTCTACGAGCACCTGAAGGGCCAGCTGTACTTTGGCGGCCCCGCGCACGGCCGGTTCCAGCCTCGCAAGCCGTGAAGCCTCTCGTCTACATCACCGGCGCTTCCAGCGGTATCGGCCAGGCCCTGGCCTTGCGTTATGCGCGCGCCGGCTGGCGCCTGGCCTTGGTTGCGCGGCGCGCTGAAGTGATGCGGGCCTGGGCCGCCGAACAAGGCCTGTCCGCGGCCGATTGCGGGGTCTATGCCGCTGACGTCAGCGAGATCGAATCGATCACGGCTGCCGGCCGCGCCTGCATCCAGGCGCAGGGCCTGCCCGAGGTGGTGATCGCCAATGCGGGCTTTAGCATCGGCATCGACAGCGCGATCTACGTAGACCTCACCGTCATGCAGCGCATGTACGCCACCAACAACATCGGCCTGGCCGCCACCTTCCAGCCCTTCATCACGCCGATGAACGAGCGGCGCAGCGGCACGCTCGTGGGGATCGCCAGCGTGACGGCCATCCGCGGCCTGCCGGGCCATGCCGCCTATTGCTCGAGCAAGGCCGCGGTGGTCAGCTATTGCGAGAGCCTGCGTGGCGAATGCCGGCCCTTTGGCGTGCAGGTGAGCACAATCTGCCCCGGCTACGTGGCCACGCCGCTGACGAGCAAGAACCGCTACGGCATGCCCTTCCTGCTGCAGCCCGAGGACTTTGCCGACCGGGCCTTCAAGGCTATCTCGGCGCGCGTCAGCTACCGCGTGATTCCGTGGCAGATGGGCGTGGTGGCCAAGCTTCTGCGCGTGCTGCCCAACTGGCTCTACGACCGCATCCTGGCTGGCCGCAAACGCAAGCACCGCGGTACGGAATGAAAAAACGCCCCGGGAAAATCCTCGGGGCGTCTTGCGCTGTGTAGGGAATCCGGGAGATCAGTAACCGCCGGAACGGCCACCGCCGTAGCTGCCGCCACCGCCGCCGCCGTAGCCGCCGCCACCCGAACGGCCGCCGCCGCCGCCGTAGCCGCCGCCACCGGAACGGCCGCCGCCGCCGCCGTAGCCGCCACCGCCACCACCGAAGCCGCCCGGACGCTCTTCGCGCGGACGGGCTTCATTGACGACGATGGCACGGCCTTCGAGAGGCTGGCCATTCATGCCGTTGATGGCGGCTTGCGCCTCGGCATCGGAGGCCATTTCCACGAAGCCGAAGCCCTTGGAGCGACCGGTTTCGCGGTCCATCATGACCTTGGCCGAGCTGACAGTACCGAATTGACCGAAAGCCTGCTGGAGAGATTCGTCACGCACGCTGTAGGCGAGATTGCCCACGTAAAGCTTGTTTCCCATGGGGGAAGCCCTTTCAAAAACTGAGAACCATGTGGAGCTTCAACCCATCGTGAACCATTCAAGCGAAGGTGCGGCGTCCAGACACAGGAATTTTGATTATGGGTGAACGTCCTGACGTCGCACACCTGACCATTCGGGGACTGTTGTATTTTGGGGTTGGTAATAACCCTTAGATCCACGGGATGTGAGCGATTGGGAGCGCACCCAGGAGCGCAACTATGATGGCGGCCCCATGGCTCGAACCCTGAACCTGCCCGCGCTGGAGCGTGTGCTCGCCGCCCTTGATGCGCCTCGCAACGGTGCGGCGCTGTTCGCCTTGCTGAGCACGCTGTGCGTGGCCGGCCTCCTGCTGGCCATGGCCGAATCCGCCCTGGCCCGCGAGCAGGGGCTGTGGGGCGGCATCTGGGCCGGGCTGTCCTGGACCATCACCTATTTCGGCGTGAACGTCACCGGCATCTTGCTGATGGACCAGGCCCAGGGCCGGCCCGTCCGCGACGTGGAGGAGGCACTCAAGACGGCCCTCCTGCGCAGCCACAAGGTGCTGATGAGCTTGGCCCTGGTGCTGGCCGCCGTAGCCGTGCCGGTGGTGGCCTTGCTGGGCCTGCTGCTGCTGGTCAAGCAGCCTGTGGTCGGGGCGCCGCTCTTTGGCGTGCTCGTGCCGCTGGGCGTCAGCGGAGCTGGCTTGCTGGCCTTGGCCGTGCTGGTGATCGTCGGGCCGCTGTCTGGCCCCTCGGTCTGGGCCGGCAACGGCGCCCGCGCCACAGCGCTCATGTGCTGGCGCCAGTTCCGCCACGGCCTCGTGGAGTCGGCGGCGCTCATGCTGGCGGTCATGGCGCTGACCGCGGCGGTCACCGCGGCCACCAGCTTTATCGTGCTCAGCGGCGCGCGCGTCATGGCATTGCTGTCGGTCTGGTGGGTGGGTATCGAGCTGCCGCCGCAGCAACTGATGGCCGGCCTCTTCGGCTACGGGCTGCGCTCGCTGGGCGCGGCCGGGGCGCCGGTGGCGGCTTCGCCCCTGGGTGTGGCGGCACTGGTGGGCGGCGGCGTGGTCTTCGCGCTGGGCCTGGCCCTGCCCACGCTCGTCTACCTCCGCGGCTGTTGTGCGGTCTACCTGGCGCTTTCAGAGGGCGCTGAGAAGGAATAGCCGCGATGGACATCTTCAAGCCCCTGGTCGCCCTGGTCGCCATCGTCAACCCGATCGGCGTTGTGCCTTTCTTCATCCATTTCACCGCTAGCTTCTCGCGCCAGCAGCGCCAGCGCACGATCCGCGTGGCCTCGTTCAGCGCCTTCGTGGTGATCGCGGCAAGCGCGCTGGCCGGGATCAAGCTGATCGAGTTTTTCGGCATCTCGCTGGCCTCCTTCCAGGTTGGCGGTGGGGCGCTGCTCTTCATCAGCTCGCTGAGCATGCTCAACGCCCAGCCAGCCGAGAGCCGAGGCACCGATGTGAAGGAGGGCGCCGACAAGGCCGATGCCGGCGCCAGCATCGCCGTCGTGCCGCTGACCATTCCGCTGCTCACCGGCCCGGCGACGATCTCGACCATGGTCATCTATGCCGAAAAGACGCGGCACTGGTGGGAGCTGGGCATCCTGTGCGGCTACGGCTTGGTGGTGGGGATGGTGACCTTCGTCGTCTTCTCGGCCTCGGGAAAGATCGCCAAGGTGCTGGGCAGCACGGGTATCAACATCATGACCCGGCTCATGGGCCTGATCCTGGCCGCCCTGGCCGTGGAGCTGCTGGCCGACGGCCTGCTCAAGCTCTTCCCCGTGCTTGGCCACGCCTGAGGCGTGCTGCTCTTGGTCGAAGACGACCCGGCCTTGCGCAGTGTGTGCCAGTCCGTGCAAGTCCGTGCAATTCGCGCTTGAGCGCGAGGGCTTCGCGGTCCGGCACTGTGCGTGGCTGCATGAGGCGCGTGAACATGTGGCGGCCGAACTGCCCGAACTGCCCGAACTGCCCGAGCTCCTCGTGCTCGACATCGGCCTGCCCGACGGCAACGGCTTGGACCTGTGCCGCGAGCGTGCGTGGCGTGGCACGCACGCGCGGCCTGCCGGTGTTGATCCTCAGCGCCTCAAAGCGAGGAGATGGATCGCGTGCTGGGCCTGGAGCTCGGTGCCGACGCCCTCAATAATCATGGGGCGGCCACCGGCTGGAGCGGGTGCAGGCGTCGAGACCAAGTGGCCGCTCAAGATGGGGAATGCTGCGGATGTGGGACTACATCATCGTCGGCGCCGGCACGGCCGGCTGCCTGCTGGCCAACCGGCTCAGCGCGAATGCGCGCAAACGCGTGCTGCTGCTGGAGGCCGGCCGCGCCGACGACTATCACTGGATTCACATCCCCGTCGGATATCTGTACTGCATCGGCAACCCGCGCACGGATTGGCTCTATCAGACCGAGCCCACTGCGGGGCTGAACGGCCGAAGCCTGCGCTACCCACGCGGCAAGGTGCTCGGCGGATCGTCCAGCATCAACGGCATGATCTACATGCGCGGCCAGCAGCGCGACTACGACGGTTGGGCCGAGCAAGTCGACGACGCCGAATGGCGATGGGAGCGCTGCCTGCCCTTTTTCAAGCAGCACGAGGATCACTGGCGCGGCGCTGACGAGTTCCACGGCCAAGGCGGGGAGTGGCGCGTCGAACGCCAGCGCCTGTCCTGGCCCATCCTTGACGCCTTCGCCCAGGCTGCTGTGCAGGCCGGCATTCCGGCCAGTGAGGACTTCAACCGCGGATCCAACGAGGGTGTCGGCTACTTCGAGGTCAACCAGCGCCGCGGCTGGCGCTGGAACACGGCCGAGGCCTTTCTGCGGCCCACCTGCCTGGGCCGCTCCAACTTCGAGCTCTGGACCGGCGCGCAGGTGCAGCGGCTGCAGCTGAGCACGGCGCACGGGCGCTCGCACTGTGGCGGCGCCGTGGTCCAGACGCCCCATGGCCCCGAGGTCGTCCACCTCGCCCAGGGCGGTGAACTGATCCTCGCGGCCGGTGCGATCGGCTCGCCGCAGATCCTGCAGCTCTCGGGCCTGGGGCCGGCAGCGCAGCTGCAAGGCCTGGGCATCGAGCCGCGGCGGGATCTGCCCGGTGTTGGCGCGAACCTGCAGGACCATCTGCAGATCCGGGCGGTCTACAAGGTCGACGGCGCTCGCACGCTCAACACCCGGGCCGCGCACTGGTGGGGCAAGGCGCTGATCGGACTTGAGTACGCGCTGACGCGCAGTGGCCCCATGAGCATGGCGCCCTCGCAGCTCGGGGCCTTCGCGCGCAGCAGCGCCGGCCAGCCGGGGCCCGATCTTCAGTACCACGTGCAGCCGCTTTCGCTGGACGCCTTCGGCGAACCGCTGCATCGCTTCAATGCCTTCACGGCCAGCGTGTGCAATCTGCAGCCGACGAGCCGGGGCACCGTGATGATCCGCTCGACCGACCCGGCGCAGCCGCCGGCGATTGCGCCGAACTACCTGTCCACCCCGGCGGACCGCGAGGTCGCCGCCACCAGCCTGCGACTCACGCGCCGCATCGTCGCCCAGCCGGCCCTGGCGCGCTTTCGCCCCGAGGAATACAAGCCCGGCCCGCAGTACGAGACCGACGAAGAACTGGCCCGCCTGGCCGGCGACATCGCCACGACCATCTTCCATCCCGTCGGGACCTGCAAAATGGGTCGCGAGGACGATGCGATGGCCGTCGTGGACGCGCGCCTGCGCGTGCATGGCGTCAGCGGCTTGCGCGTGGTGGATGCCAGCGTGATGCCCACGATCACACGCGGCAACACCAACTCGCCGACGCTGATGATCGCGGAGAAGGCGGCCGCCTGGATCACGGAGTCTTGGGCGCGGGCTTCCTGATGAGCGTCTTCTGGAACCAGGCCTGGTTCATGCGATTGAGGAATTCCGGCACCAACGGGAAGCCGGACTTGTCCCCGATCAGCGCCTCGCCGCCACAGCGCGGGCACACGCCGGTTTCGCTGGCGCCGGCGGCGTCCGGGTTGTTGAAGCTCGCCATGTCCAGGCCCGTGTAGGCGGTGATCTCCAAGGTCGGGAAGATCTCCAGGCACTCGCAGCAACCGCACATGGAGCTGGCCTCCAGCTCCGCACGGTTCTTCGTGGTGTGGGTATGGGCGAGGAGCAGCGGGTTCATCAGGGCCCTAACTGACTATTCAGGCGGGGCCCCATCGTAGCCTCAAGCGAAACGCTGCTCCAGATAGGCGAGCAGGGTGCGCACCGTCTGGGCCTCGCCGCCGGCGGGACGGCCCGGGCGCGATTCGCTGTTCCAGGCGAACAGGTCGATGTGCAGCCAGTCCACGTCCTTGGGCACGAAGTGATCCAGGAAGAGCGCGGCGTTGATGGCGCCGGCCATCGGGCTCTTGCCGGTGTTGACGAGGTCGCCGAGCGTGCTCTCGATGCCGCTCTTGTAGGGCTGCCAGATCGGCATATGCCACAGGGGGTCGTCCACCTTGAGGCCCAGGTCGACGAGGTCGCGCGCCTCGTCCATGTGGCGGGCGAATAGGGCGGGCAGTTGCGGGCCCAGGGCGACGCGGGCCGCGCCGGTCAGCGTGGCCATGTCGATCAGCAGCTCGGGCTTGCTCTCGGCGGCGTAAGCCAGCGCATCGCAGAGGATGACGCGGCCTTCGGCGTCGGTGTTGCCGATCTCGATATGGGTGCCGTTGCGGGTCTTGAACACGTCGCCGGGGCGGTAGGCGTTGCCGGCAATGGCGTTCTCCACGGCCGGGATCAGCAGCTGCAGGCGCACGGGCAGCCTGAAGGCCATGATCAGCGCGGCCAGGCCGAGCGCGTTGGCCGCGCCGCCCATGTCCTTCTTCATCTGGCGCATGCCGTCCGCGCTCTTGATGTCGAGGCCGCCGGAGTCGAAGCAGACGCCCTTGCCGACCAGGGACAGGCGCGGATGATGGTCGCTGCCCCAGTTCAGCTCGATCAGGCGCGGCGCGCGCGTGGCAGCGCGTCCCACGGCGTGGATGGCCGGGAAGTTCTTCTTCAGCAGCTCGTCGCCGACCGTCTGCTTGAACTTGGCGCCATGCTGCTTCGCCACCACGGCCACGGCCTGGGCGAGCTCGTCGGGGCCCATGTGCTCGGCCGGCGTGTTGACGAGATCGCGGGTCGCGGCGATCACGGCCGCTTGGGCCAGGCCGCGCTCGGCCAGGGGCGAGTCGGCCAGCAGCAGCCGGGCCGGGGCACGGCTGGGCTTCTTGTAGAGGTCAAAGCGGTAGGCGCCGAGCTCCCAGGACAGGGCGGCGGCCTCGGCGTCCAACGTCAGACCGTCGTCGCTCAAGCGGTAGTCGCCCTCCGGCAGGCCCAGGGGCAGGCTGGCGAGTGCGAAGGGATGGTTCATGCCGGCCACGCCGGCAAAGACCTGGCCCAGCTTGCCGTCCGGGCCGGGGATGAGTGCGAACGTGTCGGCCGCGCCCTTGAAGCCGTTGACGGCCAGCCAGTGGCGGGTCGGAGCCGGCAGCTTGGGCGCCAGTGCCTGGAAGCTGGCGCGGTCGACGACGGTGATGGGCGTGGCGCCAGTGGCGGCCACGGTCTTCTTCAGCTGAACGGTCATGACGGGGAACTCCTGATTCGAGGCCGGCATTGTCGATGAGAGCTTGCAAAGATTTGTTGCATCCCGAGTCAACCGGCTGCGTGGAGGCCGCGTTGTGATGCCTACCAAGCGGGTCAGCCCGCTGGCAAAAGGACCCGAGACATGAAGACGCAACCCCGCAACGAAACCCAACCGCGCCGCGTTCCCCCGACCGGCTGGAACGCCCAGACCGACGACGGCGGCAAGGGCCGCAAGCATGAATCTTTCGAAGGTATCGGCTACGGCTGCGACCGCCGCCCCATGTCTCGAGCGATGCGCATGGACAGCAAGCGCTAACTTTGTGAATCGGCGAGGGGCGCGAGCAGCGCCCCCAGCTCTTCGGCGCTGAACTTCAGCGCCTCTCCCGAATCGGTGCCAAGTACCGCCCCAGCCAGCGCCTTCTTGCGCTCCTGCAGCGCCAGCATCCGCTCCTCGATGCTGCCGGCCACCACGATCTTGTAGACGAAGACGGGCTTGTCCTGGCCGATCCGGTGGGCCCGCGCGCTGGCCTGTGCTTCGACGGCCGGGTTCCACCAGGGATCGAAATGGATGACTGTGTCGGCCGCGGTCAGCGTCAATCCCAGGCCGCCGGCCTTCAGGCTGGCCAGCAACACGGGCACCTCGCCCGCCTGGAAGCGCCGCACGATCTCCCCGCGCGCCGACACCGGCGTCTGTCCCGTCAGCACCAGGTACGGCAGTTCCAGCGTCGCCTCGATCAGGCCCAGCATCTCGGTGAACTGCGAGAACACCAGCACCCGGCGCCCTTCGGCGACGAGCTCGGCCAGCATTTCCAGCAACAAGTCCAGCTTGGCCCGCTCGAGCGAGGCGCCGCCCTCCAGGCCCTTGACGAGGCGCGGGTCGCAGCAGACCTGGCGAAGCTTGAGCAAAGCGTCTAGCACCGTGATCAGGCTGCCGTCGAAATCGGCTCGGGCCAGGGCCTTGCGCACCTGCTTGTCGGCCGCCACCCGCACGCTCTCGTAAAGCTCGCGCTGGGCGCCTGCGAGTTCAACCTGGCGCACCATCGTGCTCAGCGGGGGCAGCTCAGTGGCCACCTCGCTCTTGCTGCGACGCAGCACAAAGGGGCGGATTCGCTCGGCGAGCAGTTGCGCGCGCAGGCTTTCGCCACCTTCCTCGATGGGCCGGCGCCAGCGGCGGTGAAAGCTGCGCGCATCGCCGAGGAAGCCGGGCATGAGCAGGTCGAACTGGGCCCAGAGCTCCATCAGGTGGTTTTCCATCGGCGTCCCGGTCAGGCTCAGACGGTGCCGGGCCTCGACGCGGCGCACTGCGCGGGCGGCGCGGCTGCTGGCGTTCTTGACGGCTTGCGCCTCGTCGAGGATCAAGAGGTGCCAAGACCGGCGGCGGTAATGGTCGAGGTCGCGCCACAGCAGCGGGTAGCTGGTCAGCACAAGATCGGCTGCGGCGATTTCGTCGAAGCGTTCGGCGCGCCGCGGCCCCTGCAGCACCAGTACGCGCAGCCCCGGCGCCACGCGCGCCGCCTCGGCCGCCCAGTTAAAAAGCAGCGAGCTGGGCAGGACGGCCAGGGCCGGCGCGTCCAGGCGGCCGGCCTCCTTTTCAAGCAACACGTGCGCGAGCGCCTGTGCCGTCTTGCCCAGGCCCATGTCGTCGGCCAGGATGCCGGCCAGGCCCTGGGCACGCAGGTGCTGCAGCCAGGCCAGGCCGGCGAGCTGGTAGGGCCGCAAGGTGATGCCCAGGCCGCGGGGCGGTGCCACGGGCGCAGGCGGGCCGACGCGTAGCAGGCGCTGTGCGAGGCCGCGGAGGTCTTCGTCGCCGTGGAACTGCCATCCGGCGCGGCTCTCGAAGCCAGCCAGGCGCGCGGCGTCCCAGTCCGAGAGCGGCACGGGCCCGGGCTTGCCGTCAGTCAGCAAATCCACCATGGCGCCGACAACCGCCTTGAGCGGCTCGGCTCGCGCCTCGATCCGCCGTCCCCCCGGCACGTGGAGCAGCACCCGCTCCTCGTCGGGAATGGCGGCGATGCCCTCCAGCGTGAGCCAGCGGGCCTCGCGGCGCAGCAGGTCGGCCACGATAGGTGCGAGGTCGAGCGTCTCGCCTTCAAGCTGCAGCCCCAGACTGAGCAGCCAGGAGCCTTGGCGCCGGTCGCCACTCAGGCGCTGCACCTGCACCGTGAAGCCCTGAGTGTGGAGGGGAAGGTGCGCGAAGCCAGGCTGGGCGGTGACGGTCCAGCCCGCCGCGCGCAGCCGCGGGGCCTCGTCGAGCCAGAAGGCCGGGAAGCGTTCCTCGTGGGATAGCGTCCAGAGCTCTCCGAGCGCCAGTGCGTTGCCCGCGCTGCGCCACTGCAAGCGAGTCGCGTCCAGGGCGAGCAAGCCTGCGGCCGCGAGTTGGCTGCGCTCGACCGTCGTCGTGGGTCCGCTGAGCGTGGCCACCGTCACCGGCGCGCCGCGTGGGCCCAACGCGCCTTGCGCGCGCATGCCCAGCAGGCCATCGCCGCGGCCCAGGGTGCGCAATTCGAGGTGAGGCGTGGCGGTTTCCATCGCGGGCGATTGTCGGCCCCCCGCTCATTCGGGGCTGGACGCCTCCAGCGGCGCGGCGGCATACTGCAGCGCACTCCAGGAGTCCATCCCATGCGCAGCTCGCGTCGCTTGGTGGCTTTTGTCTCGGGCCTGCTGATTTATGGCGGCGCCGTGATGCTGGCCGTCGTGCTCTTCGATCTCGGTCTTGTCGATACGCTCGCCTTGCAGCTGGGTGGGCGTACCAACGGCATGATGGCCGCCACGGGCATCGTGTCAGCGATCAATTTCTGTCTGGCGATGGGCTGGGCCTATTCGGTGATCCGAGTTCCTCCGGGCAGCCGCCGCCCTTTGACGCCTTGGTGCCTGTCAGGCGTCGGTGTGGCTTGGCTGATCGGTGCCTTGGGCGGCGTGTTCTACCTGGCCTTGTACCGCGCAGACAAGGCGCTGCATGTGGCGGATGTGCTGCTCTCGCCGAACACGCCGCCATTCTGGGGCCCGGCCAACATCCTGACCGTGATCCTGGCCGTGCTGTTGGCCGGCGTCTGGGCCCTGCGCAAGGCACCGCCGCGCCGTCGCCCCGCGATGGCTTGACTGCTTCGCTGGCCTGCCGTTTGTGTCCTCGCTGCGAACGCGCGGCCTGCCTTTGCGCGCTGCTGCCTCCGATTGCGCTGGAGCACGAGACCGAGCTGCTCTTGCTCCAGCATCCGCAGGAGCGCTTGCAGGCCAAGGGGACGGCACCGTTGCTGCGCCTGGGCCTCGCGCATTGCCGGGTCGAGGTGGGCGAGGTGTTCGAGTTGCCGCCGGACGGGCGCGTCAATGTGCTCCTGTATCCAGGACCCGGCCCCGGCCCCGGCCCCGCCGCGCAGCCCCTGCCTGCGCCCGCCCGGGTCCGGCTGATCGTGCTTGACGGCACCTGGCGCCAGAGCCGCAAGCTGATGCTGTCCAACCCCTGGCTGGCCGCCATGCCGAGGATGGGGCTCGATGGCGTCGAGTCTTCACGCTACGCGGCCTTGCGCCGCGCCCACAAGGCGGGTCAACTGTCCACACTGGAAGCGGCAGTGCTCGCGCTGGAGCGGCTCGAAGGCGAACGCTTCGAGCCGCTGTGGGACAGCTTCGAGCGCTTTATTTCTGCGCGTTCAGCGCTTCGAGCTCGTCGATGACGCGGTTCATGCGGCGCACCAGGGCCCGGTAGGGCTCGGGTGATGCCAGGTCCACGCCCGCGGCCTTGACGAGCTTGTAGGGCTCGTCGGAGCCGCCCGCCTGGAGCAAGGTGAAGTAGCGCTCGCGGGCCGCAGCGTCGCCTTGGCCGAGCTTCTCGGCGAAGTAGGCCGCGGCGCTGACGCAGGTGGCGTACTGGTAGACGTAGAAGTCGTTGTAGAAGTGCGGGATGTAGGCCCATTCAACGCCGTAGATGTCGTCGATCTTGACCACGCCCTGAGCGTCACCGTGATAGCGCTTGAGCAGATCCAGGTAGAGATTGCTGAGCGTCTCGCCGCTCACCGCCTCACCGTTCTCGACCTTCTGATGCGCGGCCAGCTCGAACTCGGCGAACATGGCCTGACGGAAGAAGGTGCCCCGCAGGCCTTCGAGCTCCTGGCTCAGGGCGAAGATCTTCTCCTGCTTGCTCTTGGCGTTGGCCACCATGTAGTCGGCCAGCAGCAGCTCGTTGGCAGTGGAGGGGATCTCAGCGATGAAGGTCGCGTATTCCGAGGTCTCGAAGGGCTGAGCGCGCGCGGTGTAGACCGTGTGCATCGCATGGCCCCACTCGTGCGCCAGCGTGGTGACGCTCTCGTAGTCGCCCGTGAAGCTCATCAGGAGGAAGGGGTGGACGTCGTAGGCGGAGCCGTTCATGTAGGCGCCCGAGCGCTTGCCGCGCTGGGGCGTGGAGTGCATCCACTGGCCCTTGAAACCGGCAGCAAGCTTGGACACGTAGTCCGCGCCCAGCGGCTTGGCCAGGGCCGTGAGCGTCATCTGCTCGGCTTCGGCCTGGGTATAGCTGCCCGCGGGTGCGGCCAGCGGCACGTAGATATCGGAATAGCCGGCGTCCTTCAGGCCCAGCATCTGGCTGCGCAGTTTGAAGTAGCGATGCAGCGTCGGAAGACCGGCATTGGCCTCCTGCACCAGGGTCGTGTAGACGGCGCGCGGGATGTTCTCGCCGCTCTGCGCCATGGCCAGGCTGTCCTGGTAATGGCGCGCCTTGGCCTGGAAGACCGTGCCGCGCAGACTTGCACCGTAGATGGCTCCCAGAGTGCGCTCGTAGGCCTTGAACACGGGCTAGAAGGCCTTGAAGACCTGGGCGCGCACGGCCGGGTCGGCGTCCGAGCGGTAGTTGGCGTACTGGCCTTGGTCCAGCGTCACCTGCTGGCCGCGGATCGTGATCGATGGCCAGGGCAGGTCGGCATTGGCGAGCAGGCCGTAGATGGCCTGCGGCTGCTGCAGCGGGTCGGCGGCGGCGGCCAGCAGGGCCTCCTGATCGGGGCTCAGCGTGTGGGCCGCCAGACGCACAGCGCTCTCGATGTAGTAGCGGTGCTTGGCCAAGCCCTTGTCCTGGGCGAGGAAGGCCTGCGCCTTCTCGGACCCGAGCGCTGCGACCTCGGCATTGACGAAGGAGGTGGCCTCGCCGAACTTGTTCATGGCGTCGCCGCCCAGTTGGTTGCGCTCCTGGTTCTCGGTGACCTGGGTGTTCTCGTCTGCGCGCAGCGAGGCGTACACATAGAGGCGGTACAGGCGCTTGCGCACAGCCGAAATCTCGTCCAGGCCCTTGCGCAGGTCCTCGGCGCTGGCGCCGAGCGTGCCCTTGAGATGTTCGAGCTGGGGCAGCTCCTTCAGCAGGGCCCGGCGCTCGGCCTCCCAGGCGGCCGGCGTGGCGTACAAGGCCGAGAGGTCCCAGACGCGGGTCGCGTTCAGGGCCTGGGCCTGGGCGGCGGGCGCTTGGGCAGCGAGAGCGGCGGCCGGGGTCAGAGGCAGGGACAGGGGCAGGGCGGCGGCCAGGGCCAGCGCGAGGGCCGTCAACTTCATGGCTTGGGTCGAATGCAGGAAAAACGGCCAGATTGTTGTGCTTGCCGCCCGCAATGCCATTTGGCATGGGCAAGCCCCGATGCCACCAGGGCCGCGGAGCCGCGATGATGCGCGCCCAAAGGAGAGCCTTCGTGCAAACCAACACCCCTCGAGAAATTACCCTGCGCGGCCTGTTACTCGGCGCCGTCATCACCCTGCTGTTCACGGCGGCCAACGTCTATTTCGGCCTCAAGGCCGGCCTCACGTTCGCCACTTCCATCCCCGCGGCCGTGATCTCCATGGCCCTTCTTTCGCGCTTCAAGGACGTGAGCATCCAGGAGAACAACATCGTGCAGACGGTGGCGTCCTCGGCCGGCGCCATCTCGTCCATCATCTTCGTGCTGCCGGGGCTGATCATGGTCGGCTGGTGGCAGGGCTTCCCGTACTGGACCTGCGTGGCCATCTGCGCGCTCGGCGGCACGCTGGGCGTGATGTACTCGATCCCGCTGCGCCGTGCCCTCGTCACGCAGAGCGACCTGCCCTACCCCGAAGGCCTGGCCTGCGCCGAAGTGCTCAAGGTGGGACAGCAGGCCCAGGAGGCCCGTGGCAGCGCAGCCGGCGATCAAGCCGCCAGCGAGACGGCCAAGGGCCTGAAGGCCATCGTGATGGGCGCGCTGGCCTCAGCGGCCATGACCGTCACGATCCAGACCCAGGTCTTTGCCGGCGAGGTGGTGCGCTTCTTCCGCGTGGGCTCCGGCGCCTCGGGCATCAACATCGGCCTGTCCTTCGCCCTGCTGGCCGTTGGCCACATGATCGGCCTGTGGGCGGGCCTGGCCATGCTGCTGGGCGCAGCGATCGCCTGGGTGGGAGCCGTGCCCATGCTTTCGGCCTCGCACGAGCTGGCGGCCGTGACCGACCCCGCCACGCTGGCCCAGACCGTCTGGAAGACGCAGGTGCGATATATCGGCGCGGGCGCCATCGGCGTGGCGGCGATCTGGACACTGATCAAGCTTGCCAAGCCGGTGCTTGGGGGCCTGAAATCGGCGCTGGCCGCCTCGCGCGCGCGTGGCGAGGGCCAGTCCCTTGCCCTCGTCGAGCAGGACATGCCGATCGGCTGGATGGCCGGCATCACCGCTGCTTGCATGCTCCCGATTGCGGCGCTGCTGTACGGCTTCGGCACGGGCGCCGGCCTGGCCGCACAGGCGGGCCTGCTGACGATGACGGGCGTCGTCTACGTGCTCTTGATGAGCTTCTTCGTCGCCGCCGTGTGCGGCTACATGGCAGGTCTTGTCGGATCGAGCAACAGTCCGATCTCGGGCGTGGGCATCCTCGTCGTGCTTGGCGCCGCGGCGCTGATCGTCTTCCTGGTCAAGCCGCTGCTGCCGCCGGAGCTGCACAAGGCGCTGGTCGCCTTCGCGCTCTTTGTGACCGCTGTGATCGTGGCCGTGGCCGTGATCGCCAACGACAATCTTCAGGACCTCAAGACCGGCCAGCTCGTCGGTGCCACGCCCTGGCGCCAACAGGCCGTGCTCGTGTTCGGCGTGGTAATGGGTTCGCTCGTCGTGCCGCCGGTGCTGGACCTGCTGAACAAGGCCTACGGCTTTGCCGGCGCCCCGGGCGCTGACGCTGCCAAGGCGCTGGCCGCACCGCAGGCGGCTCTGATCTCGGCACTGGCCAAGGGCGTGATCGATGGGGGCCTGGACTGGTCCCTGATCGGCACGGGCGCGGGCCTGGGCGTCGTGCTGATCGCGCTGGACGGTGTGCTGCGCCGCTCTGGCACCAAGGCCACGCTGCCCCCGCTGGCGGTGGGTCTGGGAATCTACTTGCCGACTTCGGTCACGCTCATGACCGTCATCGGCGCCGTCGTCGGCGCGATCTGGAACCGTCGCGCCGAGAAGGGCCCACGCTCCGAAGCCGCCAAGCACTTGGGCGTGCTGCTCGCCTCGGGGCTGATCGTCGGCGAAGGCCTGATGGGCGTGCTATTCGCCGCCCTCGTGGTGCTCTCGGGCAAGGATGCGCCGATCGGCCTCGTGGGCCCGGGCTGGGGCGAGACCGGCGTGTGGCTCGGTGCGCTGGGCTTTGCGCTGGCGGTGGCGGGCCTCTATCGCTGGCTCGCCAAACTGCACCGCGCCTAGTTCATTTCCATGCGCAGTGCGGACATCAGCGGCGGCAGCATGGCGAGCTGTCGCATCAGCTCGCCAATGCTGTCCGCACCCGACTTCGCACGGATGCTCTGGATCTGCGTGCGAACGGTGGAGATGGCCACACCTTGCTGCTCGGCCACGTCATTCGGACGCGCGCCGCCCGAAAGCGCCTTGAGCACTTCAGTCTCGGTGCGCGTCAGGCCGTAACGCAGCGCAAACCACTGCGCGGCCAGCTCGCCGCAAAGCTGCTTGCGCTCGAGGATCAGCAGCACGGCGGCCTGCGAGACATTCCGATTCAAGGGCACCACGACGACGTTGGCGCTCGCGTTGTCGCTGCCCAGGCGCAGCAGGCAGCGTCGACCGCCGCATTCGGCCGCCTGCAGGGCGTCGATGAGGCGTTCGGCATCGTCGCTATCGACTGTGCGCAGCTGGTGCCCGGCAATGCTCAGCGGGTGGCCGTCCTCCAGAGTGCGCCGCGCGGCGATATTGCAATGGATGACGCGGCCTGCCGCGTTGACGAGCAGGACGCCGTAATCGAGCTCCTCGAGCACGAGGCTCATCCAATGGCTGCTCAAGGAGGCGGCCTGCCGACGCTCCGACTTGGCCGCACCAAGAACTGTGCCGGCGGCCGGCTCCTTCAAGAGACTGGTCAGCATAGTCACTCCCCTGCTGGATAACGTCAGATCGACAGCGACGTCCCTTGCAAGGGTAGCCCCAAGCGCCCTCACCGAGCGTGTAAATCTTTGGAGGGCGAGCTGTGACAAATTCACCCGACCGGGCGCGTGCTCAGCAGCTCACGGTCGCGCTGCAGTGGTTGGCCTTGGCGAGCTGCATGGTGTCATGGTGGCGGCCTTCAATGACCACGCGCGGCAGCTTCACGATGTCCGCGGTTTGTGTGGCGACGGCACGCTTGCCTTCGATGACGACGCGCTCGAACTTGAGCACTTCCTGGCGGGGTGCGGCTGGCTCGGTCTGCATGAAGGCGAGGCTGGCGGCGCCGAGCAGTGCCACGAGGGCGGTGATGGCAAGGGACTTGGTGGTGATGGCGTTCATGTCTGGCTCCCTGGGCTTGTCGGCCCGTTGCGCTGAAGACAATCGGTCAGCGCTTTCCGTTGCATGCAGTTTGCGCGGGCGGTCCCCTTCGCTCCAGCGCCAGGCGACCAACTGCGTCATCGGCGAGATGAACTGCGTGCCAGGCCGACAGCTGTGCCAAATGGCGACAGACCGGGCGCGCCTTCCTCGGTTGATTCCGCAGTTGCAGGGCGGACAGGTGCAGCGGCCCAATGGGGTGCGTCTTCAAACTGGGGAGGGAGAAGCGCCATGTCCGGCAATCGCATCGACACGCAGCTCGGCGGCATCACCGACCTGACGCTGCTCACACCTATACGCGCGGGCCTCGTCGAGGCGCCCGAGTCCATCACCTACGTACAGAGGCTGCGAACGGTGCTCGGCACCATCAATGCCATGCGTCAGGCCTCGCGCGAATCCAGCAACCCGCCTTCGCCGTTCACGGATGTGGTGACGCGTTTTCGCATCGTCCACTCCTTTCGCTGGGCCGTGATCGATCCGCCGCCTGGCAGCGGCGAGCCGGCACGCCTGCTTCTCAACGTCTGCTTCGACGGCGGCTGGGAGCCCTATATGCGCGTGATTTGGCGCGACCTGGGCACCACGCTGGACCTGATCTTGTGCCACAGCATCGACTACAAGCTCTCGCGCGAGGTGGGCTTCGAGGAGTACGCGCGCTGGGTGCGGGCCAACGAAGTGCCGGCGAGCTTCCTCTATCTTGAGTCCCAGCGAACGGTCATGGACCATGAATACCTGGCCAGCGCGGAAGCCCTGGTGCGCAGCGGCGGGGCCGACGATCTCGCCGTCACCCGGCTGCGCACGCCCTCGCCGGGCGACTACCCGCCCCTGCCCGCGCAGGGCCCCGCCTCCTATGCGCTGGGCGTGAGCGCCTTGCCGGGCCTGGCCGCGCTGCACGGGCTGCGGCGCTTCTTCACCATCCATCCTGAGCGTCACCACGACGGCTGGTGCCTGCTGCGTGCGGCCCAGGACATCCTCTTCGAGCTGCGCAAGCTCGACACCACCAAGCTCTTCCCACCCGGCGATCCGGTGCGAAACGTCTTGTACGAGATGCTGGACTGGTTCGAGGGCGTGGTGCCGCAGGCGCGGGCCCGACCCGAACGCTTGGACTTTGATGCCGCCGAGGTCCAAGGCGGCATGCTGACCGGCTATCCGGACCTGGCCGGCGGCGATCTGCTCCTGCTCATGGTCGTGCCGGGCCTGGAGCAGCAGGCCCTGGCTTGGCTGGCCCATCTGCCCGTCACCACCGAAGCCGACGTGCTGGAGGGCCGCGTGCCGCCTATGCGGCCCTTTTGCAACGTGAGCCTGAGCCTTTGCGGCCTCAGCGCGCTCGGCGCGACACAGGCGCTGATCGACAGCCTGCCCCAGGCCTTTCGCGAAGGCATGGAGCAGCGCGCCGGCGTGCTCGGGGACCTGCGCGGCAATCATCCGCAGCATTGGAAGCTGCCGCGCAGGGAGGACGGCCGTCCCGCGGACCCAAGCGCGGTCCACATCGTCGTCCAGCTTCGTTGGCGTGATGCCGGCCGGGCTGACGCACAAGCCTTCATCGACGCGCTGAACCCGGCGCGCGACGGCGTGGCCTTGCTGCATCGCCAGGCAATGGTGCGCAACAAGGGGCCGGGCGGCGTCACGCAGGAGGCCTTCGGCTTCATGGACGGCATCAGCCAGCCCAGCGCCGCGCCCGACGCCAGCGTGGCGGGTCTGCAATGGACGGACGAAGTGCCGCGCGGCGAGCTGTTGCTGGGCTGGCGCACCAGCCGCGATGCCATGCCGGTGCCCGCTGCTCCCAACCCGCTGCTCGACAAGGGCAGCTTCCTCGTCATCCGCAAGCTGCGCCAGTACGTGGACCGACTGCGTGCGCGGCTCGACCAGCAGGCCGCCGCTCTGGGCCTGCCCAAGGAGCTGCTGCAAGCCAAGATGATGGGCCGTTGGCCCGACGGGCGGCCCGTGGTGGCCTCCACGAGCACCGCCACGAACGACTTCAACTACGCCGCCGACGCGCAAGGATCACGCTGCCCATTCCATGCCCATGTGCGCCGGGCCAACCCGCGCGCGATCGGTGCCGGCGGCCAGGTGGCCTTGCCGCGCCTGCTACGCCGGGGCATGAGCTACGGCGCACCGGGCGACGAGGACCGGGGCCTGCTGTTCATGGCCTACAACGCCAACATCGCCGAACAGTTCGAGGTCGTGCAACGCTGGATGGCCGGCGCCAACAGCACGGGCGGTTATTCGGGCCAGGCCGATCCCTTCCTCGGTGTGCCGACGCCGGGGCAATCGCGGGTGCTGCGCGTCGAGCATGAAGGCCAGGCCTTCAGGCTCGATCTCGGCGACCAGCCCTTCGTCGAGCTCGAATGGGGCGGCTATTACTTCGTGCCCTCGATGCCGGCGCTGCGTGATCTCGGGGCCGCGATGGCCGCCAGTGTGCCCCGTCCCTCGCCCTCCGCGCCCAGGGATCGCCAGGTGCAGCTCCCGCCCCGGCCGGGCAACAGGCGCGACTGGCAGGTCTGGCTGGAGACCGCCGGTGCCGATGCCTGGGCCTATGTGCGCCAACAAGGCGGCGTGCTGGACACGGCTTTCGGCGTGCTCGTCGGCAGCGATGCGGCGGTGCAGGAGGTGCTGCACGACGATGGTGGCCGCTTCTCCGTCACCGGCTACGGCCGGCGCATGCACGAATCCATCGGCGTGGGCTTTCTCGGCGAGGATCCCGCCCAGGGCCATGACCTGCACGCGCCGGCCATCAACAAGGCCTTGCAAGACATCGACGAAGGCTCAAGTTTCTCGCTGGCCCGCACCGTGGGCCAGGGCGTGCTCGCCCAGCTGCACGCGATGGCGCAGGCCGCCGGGCAGGACGAGGTCACCGTCGACCTCGAGGCCTACGCCAGTGCAGCGCTGGCCGAACTGACGCGCTACTGGTTCGGCATTCCTGATGGCTTGCATGTGTGGGCCGGCGAGCCGCACATCCCCGACGACCCGCGGCGGCGCTGCCCGGCCGGCTTCATGTTCGTCTCGCGCCACGTCTTCGATCCTTCGCCGCGGCCCGAGATGAGCGAGCTCGGCATTGCCGCAGGCCACGTGATCAAAGAGCAGACGGCGGCCTGGCTGGCCACAAATCCGACCCTGCCGCCGCTGTCCGCGGCCATCGTCGCGGCGGCGCGGCCCTTCGTCACGCCGCAGGATCCGGACATGGTTGAGCGCACGCTCGCGGGCATCATCCTCGGCTTCGCGCCCACCGTGCTCGGCAATGTGCTGATGAGCTTCGGCACGCTGGTCGCGCTCAAGGACTTCTGGAGCCTCCAGGCGCTGTGGAGGCCGGGCCCCGAGCCCTTCGCCGCGTCGCAGGCGCTGCTGCGCCAGGCGCTGGTGAAGACGCTCATCGTCAAGGGGGCGCCAGCCATGGTGTGGCGTGTGGCCGCGAGCAACACCGAGCTCGCCGGCCTGAAGATCGACAAGGGCCGGGTCGTGGTCGTGGGGCTGGTCTCGGCCCTGGCCGAGCACCCGAACCACCTGACCGCTTTCGGCGGCCCGCGCCCGCCCGCGGCGAACGCCACCGTCCATGCCTGTTCGGGCTACAACATCGGTATGGGAGTGCTGCAAGGCCTGCTGGCGGCCCTGCTCGAGGCGGGCCCGATGCGGCCCACCGCATCGCCGGTCGCATTGACCTGGCAGCTCAGAACGTAGCGCGCACCTCGCGGGCCCGGGCCAGGTGGCCGGGCATGTTCATGCGTTCGAAGGCCTGTTCTGCCGCATCGAGTGCTGCGCGATCGCGCAGCAGTTCGGCGGCACAAAGATTGTTCACCGCTTCGTCATGGGCCGAGCCGCGACGGGCGGCCACGCAGCGCGCGCGGCCGAGATAACGGCGTTTTCCTGCTTCATCGGGGGCAAGCCGGGCTGCGGCGCGGTAGGCCATGGCGCCGCCGAGCCAGTCGGACAGGCGGCCGCGGCGCAGGGCCTGGGCGATGTGATGCCGTGCCCTTGCGGCGTCGCCCTCTTCGGCCAGCATCTCGGCCAGCCAGCCTTGGTTCCAGGAGTTGAAGAGTCCGCCGCCGCGGGGCGCCAGCCAGGCCGTGGCTTCCTGAACGATGGCGAGCGCGTCCTTGTCGCGGTGCTCGCGCCAGGCGCCGTAGGCGCCCGCGGCGCGGCCCATGGAGAAGGTGAAGAGGCTGCGCACCCGGGCGCCAATGCGATGGGCTTCGCCCGCCGCCAATTGGGCCTCGGCCCAGGAGCCCTGCCACAGCAGGATGGCGGCATACAGGCCCTGCACCGAAGCCTCGACCGGATGTCCCGTTCCCGTCACCTGTTCGAGCGCTTCGCCGAAGAGCTCGCGCGCCAGATCGAAGCGGCCCAGGTCGCCGGCCACGGCGCCGCGGCAGGCCAGGGAGTAGGCCAGGCCGACCGGCGTGCGCCCGGACGAGCGGCCCGCCCTGCGGTGGGCCTGCAGCGCGGCGCGCTGGCTCATGATCGCCTCGTCGAGCAGCAGGGTGGCCGGCGCGTACTCGGACGCGGCGGCGTGCGCCTGCCCGAGTGCGCCGCGCAGCTGCGCGATCAGGGCCGCATCGCCGAGCTCCTCGGCCTGGGCGAGTCCGCGCTGGCAGTGCTCGACCGAGGGGCGCGCGTCGCCGAGCGCGTAGCTCACGTAGCCAAACCAGTAGTCGGCGCGGGCGCGCAGGCTCGGCTCGGGTTGGGAATGGGCCAGTTGCACAGCGTGGCGCAGGACGCGCATGTCGGCCCGCGAGCCGTCGAACACACAGGCCAGGCCGAAGCGCTGGGCGATCGCGATCCAGCGCAGGCGGCGCGGTTCGCCGTCGGGCAGGTATTCAAGCGAGGCCAGGGCGGCGCGAAACTGTTTCTTGGCGCGGTCCAGTGCGGAGGCGGCGATGGCCTGGTCGCCCGCGGCCTCGGCATGATCGGCCGCCCGCGCCCAATTGCCGGCAGCGCCGTCGTGATAGGCAAGCAGTTCGTGCGAGGCGGCCGGGCCACCTGCGTCGGCGCGCGCCCGCAGGGCCTGGGCCGCGCGGCGGTGCAGGTCCTGGCGCTCGTGCAGGCCGATGGCCTGGTAGACCACCTCGTGCGTGACGCCGTGCTTGAAGCGCAGCTCCTCGCCGTTGCCGGAGGGGTAGACGAAGTCCTGTTCGGCCAGGGCGTGCACGGCCGGGTCCGTGGCCTCCAGGCCGGTCAGCGAAGCCAGCAGCCACAGGGGAATGACGTTGCCGATCACGGCCGCTGCGCGCAGCACCGCGGCCTGGCGGGGCGGCAGCCGCGTTAGGCGCGACTCGATCAGTGCACCCAGCCAGGCGCTGCCCACGGGCGCGTCCAGCCCCGTGGGTCGCTGGCCGGCCATGGCGTGGCAGAGCTCCTCGATGAAGAGCGCGTTGCCGCCGGCGTGACGCTGGATCTCGGCGGTGACGAAGGGGTCGGTGCTTGGCAGCAACTGGGCGATGGCGGCAGTGGCCTCGGCGTCGCTGAAGGGCTGCAGATCCAGCTGCCGGGCCACACCCCCAGCGGCGGCCGGCAGATGGCCATGGGCCTGCGGTCGGCTCGTGGTGACGAGCATGAGGGGCAGGCCTTGCTGGCCTGCGTGGCCGATCAGGCGGTGAACCAGGGCGAGGCTCGCGTCGTCGGCCCATTGCAGATCGTCAATCGCCAGCAGCACGGGATGCTCGCGCGCATGAGCGTCGAGCAGGGCCAGGAGGGCGTCGCCGCGCCGATGGGGCGCGCTGGCGTGGACAGTGCTCACCGGCTCGCCGGCCGGCAGGCTGCGCAGCATCTGCATGAAGGGCTGCAGAGGCTCGGCCGACAGGTCGTTCTCGCAATAGCCGCGCAGCACGCGAAACGTTCCGCGACCGCTGGCACGGCGCAGGAATTCCTCGGTCAGCCGGGTCTTGCCCACGCCGGCCGGCGCACTGAGATCGACCCAGCCCGCACGGCCTGCCACGGCCTGCTCAAGCGTGGCGTCGAGCAGGGCCAGCTCCGTCTCGCGCCCGACGAAAGGTGACAGCCCGCGCTGCACGCTGGCATCAAATCGTCGCGCTAAAGCCGCCCGCCCGCACACACTGAGCACGGCCAGCGGCTCGCTGCGGCCCTTGAGCTCGACGAGTCTCGGCGTGCTGGTCCGGAAGAAATGCTGGTGCGGCCCTAAGGTCTCCACGCTGGCGACGATCTCGTCAGCGCCGGCAAGCTCCGAGAGTCTCGCCGCGATGCTCGGGGCATGGCCTAGCAGCTCGAAGCGTCCGCGGACCTCGTCCCCCTCATCCATGAGAACCATGCCGGCATGCACGCCGCTGTGCAGGCTCAGCTGCTGTGCCCAGGCCGGACCGCCCTGGACGGGCAGGGCGCGCACGGCTTCGTGCAGGGCGAGTGCGCATTCACACGCGCGCCGGCCCTCGTCCTCGCGCGGCATGGGGTGTCCAAAGATCGCGAGCAGGCCGTCGCCTTGGATGCGCACGACCTGACCTCCGTGGCGAGCCACTTCTTCTTGGTAGCAGCGGCGCAGGCCGGAGAGCATCAGCGCGTAATGCTCGGCCTCCATGGCCTCGGCAAGCCGGGTCGAGCCCGACAGGTCAGCAAACAGCAGTGTCAGCAGGCGCCTGTGTCCGCCTCCCGGCCGGGGTACGACGCCATCGGACAGGTCGGTCATGGGGGCCTTGTTCTCTGTCCCGTTGTCCTTCAACGGTCGGCGGCAATCCTACAACTTGGGCAGGAGGCTCTGACCCCTGACTTGCCCTTGAACGTTCGCGTCGCGGCAAGCTGTTCTTCACCGTTTCGTCATCCGGTGGTGACAGTGGACACCAGGCGAGCCTGGAAGTCCTCGAGGTCTTCCTCGCGCAGGCCGAGGTAGATGGGCTCACCGTCGCGGCGGTGTATGTTGATCTTGGCGTTATAGACGCGATGCGGCAGGCCGTGCTTGTCGGCGATCTCGTACTCACTGATGCCGAATTCCTCGTCCTCGGTCTGGCGACCGGTCAGGTAGCAGGCGATGTCGTCGATCTCGGCGCCGGCCAGCTTGATGCCGTGCAGACCCTGCATGGGCTTGCGGGTGCGTTCCACGAAGTCGATCGAGTTCACGGCCTTGATCTCACCGTCGTTCCCGTCGCGCATCAAGGTGTTGAACTTGCCGACGAGGATCTGGCCCGGCAGGGCGCGCTCGATCATGCGGGCCAGCTCGATCGTGACCTGGCCGACCAAGTAGCTGAAGGAGGTCGGGTTCAGGCCCTCGCTCTGGTGGAACTCGTAGTGCGAGCCGACGTGGAAGCAGGCCCGCAGCCGGGGCACGGACTCGGGCCGGCGGGCGCGCTCGCGGGCCAGGGCGTTGTCGGCCAGCACGAACTGCATGAGCTGGTAGAGCTCGACATTGGCCTCAATGCCGCGCATGCGGTTCCAGATGTAGAAGCCGTCGCCTGTGGTGGTGCGGGCAAAGTTGATGTTGATCTCGCGGTCCAGCAAGCGAGCGTAGGCGGCATTGACCGAGCAGGACAGGCTGTTGAGCTGCACCACCTGCTCCAGCGGAGAGAGCAAGGAGAAGCCGACGGCGTCGAACAGAATCACGGCGCGGTCTTCGACGAGCCGGATGCCGTAGCGCGCGATCAGGGCCGCGATCAACTCCAGCCCCAGGCCCTGCTCGGGGTCAAAGCCGAGCTGGACTTCATCGGGCCGCAGGCCAAGCTCGCCCGCCATGCGGTCGAATTGCTCGGCGTTCAGATGCTGTTGCGTGGCCAGCAGCTCGTCAAGCACGCGTGCCCGGCGCTGCTTCTCCGCCGACGAGCCCGACTGTGCGAATTCCGCCAGCAGCGGGTGCGGCCCCACCAGCAGGCGCAGCCCGTGGGGCGCGGGCGTCCAGGCGAAGACGAGGTTCTCGCCGAGATTCCAGAGGTCGTAGAGCAGCTGATCCAGCACGACGATGTGTTCGCGCAGCTGCGTCTCGCTCGTGCGCACCGGCACGGCATAGGCCATGAAGCCGTCCAGCCACGAACGGCGCTTGCGGATTTCCTCGCTCACTTGTTCGAATCCAGCCAATGGGATGCACCCATTGTGGAGCAGCGAAGCCGAGCCCGGATAGTACTTGGCGCAACACGCGCTGCGGTGCTATCGGGGCTCGGCTCCGGGGTTGAAGGCTGCAGTCATGCGCGCCTTTCAGCTGTTGTTGCTGCGGGCGGCCTTGGCGGCGAGCAGCTGGCGCTGCAGGGTCTGGTTGCTGACACCGACCACGACGACGCGCGGCAGGATAACAACTTGCTGTTCGGCATGCTGGGCCTTGCCGGTGATGACGACGCGCGGCAGCTTGACGATGTTTTGCGGGGCGGCTTGGGCGGCGGCGGCGGCGAAAAGGGCGGCAACGGCGATCAGGGTACGGACTTGCATGATGGGCTCCTTGGGTTTGCTGTGACTCGACCGGCGGAATTGCTGTGTCGATGGAGTCAGTATGGAAAACCCCAGGAGGCTTTGCCACGCAGCTGCGACGAAGCGCAGGCGCGGCCGGATGAAGCGCAGGTTTGCGGCCGCCAGCGGCATCAGCGCGGCGCGTTCTCCCCGATGTTGCGGGCCAGGAAGCGCTCGACGCGGGTCCAGAAGTCGATGTTGTTCTCGAGCTTGGTCCAGCCGTGGCCTTCCTCCGGGTAGACCACCCACTCCACGTCCTTGTTGCCGGCGGCGGCAAGCGCCTCGCGCATGGCCTGGCCATGTTCCATGGGTACGCGGCGGTCGGCGCCGCCATAGCCCATCAGCAGCGGCTTGTTGATGCGCGCCGCCTGCTGCACGGGCGAGGTGTCCTTGAGTTGCTGGGCGTCCGCCACGAGGTCACCGATCAGGCGGGGCATGCCGTATTGCTTGTAGGCATCGCCCGCGTCGCTCCAATGGATGCTGTACATCAGCTGGATGTCGGAGACGCCGACCCACTCGACGCCGCAGCGATAGCGGTCCGGCTCCTTGGCCAAGCCCATCAGGGTGGCGTAGCCGCCGTAAGAAGCGCCGGCGATGCACACGCGCTGGGGGTCGGCCCAGCCCTTGGCCACCGCGAAGTCCATGGCGTCAGAGACATCGTCCTGCATCTTCAGGCCCCATTGCTTGAAGCCGGCGGCGTAATGCTTGTATCCGTAGCCGATGCTGCCGCGGAATTCGGGCTCGATGACCAGGTAGCCGCGCGAGGCGAGGAATTGCGCAATGGCGTGCCAGCCCCAGTCGGCCCAGTGCGTGCCGCGTACCCAGGGTCCACCGTGGACCAGGACCACCGCAGGGCGCTTGGCCTGGCGGGGGCCGGGCGGGTGCGTGATCATCACCGGCATGCTGAGTCCGTCGCGCGACTTGATGGTGAAGGGCTCGCGCACGCCCATCTGCTTCGGATCGATCCAGGAGCGACTGACGAGCAAGGCCGAAAGCTTCTTGGTCGCCACCACGTAGCGAAGCAGCAACGGGGGCTGGCGGTCGGAGATGGCTTCCACGAGCAGGCTTTCCGCGTCCAGGCAGGTGCTGCAATGGATGGTGTTTGCGGTGCCGCCCAGCTGCGCGTCGATGTCGGCCTGGATGGCGCGCATGCGGGGATTGAACCAATGGGTGCTCGGCGCATCGGTCTCGAAATGCGCGCCCAGCACTTCGCCCGTGGAGCGCTCGGTCACAAGGGTGCCGCGGAAGTCGTAGCCCTTGAGCCCAAGCACCACCTGGGGCTGCGCCTCGGGATCGTCGAGCGAATAGCGCAGGAGCACGGAGGCATCGCTCGTGTGCTCCGGGTCGGCCGCGATCATCCAGAGCTGGTGCTGCGGATCCAGCGCGAGCGGATGTGGCACGCCATTGACCCACGCGGAGGTCTCGTAGATCTGCTTCCAGCTGCCGTCGGGCTGGATCAGATGCAGGGCCGTCTGGGCCTTGGTCCGGCTCATGGCGGCGATGGGGCGGCCATCCCTGCCCGTCCACCAATACTGAGCGTCCTCGGGTGCCTTTTCGACCAGGGACTTGAGCTGGCCGGTCCGCGTGTTCAGCCGCGAGATGCTGGTACCGACCATCTGGCCCCGGCCATCGAAGCTGTGGTGCCTGACGACCACGTCGGGCGAGCCGTCGTGGATCTCGGCGTCGAAGGTCCAGAAATAGGGCAGCACGTGCGACTTGATGCTCGTCCGCGTGCTGGAGGCCTCTTCGTTGTTCACGTAGATCAGATGCCGCGGGTTGCCGCCGTCGGCATCGACAGCCCAGAGCCCGGGCCAAATGGGGGCGATAAGCGCATGGCCTGCGTCGGACACGCTGAAGACCAGCCGCTCGTCGTTGACCCAGTGGATGTCGGCGACGTCGAAGTCGCCGAAGCCGGCGATCACCTTGGCGCTCTCGGGCCGGGCCAGCTCGAAGACCGCCAGCTTGCCCCGGCCGTTCGTGGCAAAGATGACCGTGGCGACCTTCTTGCCGTCGGGCGAAGGCACAGGCTCCTGCGCGGCCGGCGCGCGGAAGAAGTCCGCCACCGGCGGCGGGTTTGCGGTGCCCTGGCTCGAGAGTGGGGCGGACAAGAGCAACGTCAGCGCCAGCCATGCCGGCCCGCGCGCAAACAACTTCATCATCGATTCTTCTCCCTTGCTGGCGCCCGGCTCCCGAGCGCGGCCCGATTATGGGAAGCCGCCGGGCCCGCCTATCATGCTGAGTTTCCCGTCTCCGGCCGAATTCCATGTCCGAGCTTGACCCTCGTCACGACGCCCCGATGATCCGCGTGCGCGGAGCGCGCACGCACAACCTCAAGGCCATCGATGTCGACCTGCCGCGCAACCAGCTCGTGGTGATCACCGGGCTGTCGGGCTCGGGCAAGTCCAGCCTGGCCTTCGATACGCTCTATGCCGAGGGCCAGCGCCGCTATGTCGAGAGCCTCTCGGCCTACGCGCGGCAGTTCCTGCAGCTGATGGACAAGCCCGACGTGGACGTGATCGAGGGCCTGTCGCCTGCCATCTCCATCGAGCAGAAGGCCACCAGCCACAACCCGCGCTCGACCGTGGGCACGGTCACCGAGATCCACGACTACCTGCGCCTGCTCTACGCCCGCGCCGGCACGCCCTTCTGCCCCGACCACGGCCTGCCGCTGGACGCGCAGAGCGTCAGCCAGATGGTGGATGCCGTGCTGGCCCTGCCCGAAGACAGCAAGCTCATGCTGCTGGCTCCGGTGGTGCGCGACCGCAAGGGCGAGTTCCTGGAGCTCTTCGAGTCCATGCAGGCGCAGGGTTATGTGCGCTTCCGCGTCAACGGCCGGACGGTCGAGGCGCCCGAGGTTCCGGCGCTCAAGAAGGCCGAGAAGCACGACATTGACGTGGTGATCGATCGCGTCAAGTTGCGCGCCGACGCGCACGACACGCTGCGTCAGCGCTTGGCCGAGAGTTTCGAGGCGGCGTTGCGGCTGGCCGAGGGTCGCGCTCTCGTGCTGGACATGGACTCGGGTGCCGAGACCATCTTCTCCAGCAAGTTCGCCTGCCCGATCTGCTCCTACTCCCTGCCCGAGCTGGAGCCCCGCCTCTTCTCCTTCAACTCGCCCGTGGGCGCCTGCCCCAGCTGCGAGGGCCTGGGCCAGACCACGGTCTTCGACCCGGACCGCGTGGTCGCCTTCCCCACGCTCTCCCTGGCCAGCGGCGCCGTCAAGGGCTGGGACCGGCGCAACAGCTACACCTTCTCCTTGCTTGAATCGCTTGCCGCGCATTACGGCTTCGACGTGGAGCAGCCCTTCGAGGAACTGCCGGAGCTGGTGCGCCAGGTCCTGCTGTTCGGCTCGGGCGAGGAGGAGATCGAGTTCAGCTACGAAGGCGCGACCAGCACCGGGCGCAAGAAGACCGTGCGCCGCTCGCATGCCTTTGAGGGCATCCTGCCCACGCTGCAACGCCGCTTCAAGGAGACCGACTCGGCGGCCGTGCGCGAGGATCTGGCCCGCTACATGGCGCCCAAAGCCTGCCCCGACTGCCAAGGCACGCGTCTGCGCCGCGAAGCGCGCCACGTGTATCTGCAGCCCGGCGACGCGCCAAAGGAGCACAAAGGCCGCGCCATTTACGAGGTTGAGCACGCCACGCTGCGCGAGTGCCTGGACTACTTCGAAGGCCTGAGGCTCAAGGGAGCCAAGGCAGAGATCGGCGACAAGGTCGTGCGCGAGATCGCCTCGCGCCTGCGCTTCCTGAACGATGTTGGCCTGTCCTACCTGAGCCTGGACCGCAGTGCCGATACGCTCTCGGGCGGCGAGGCCCAGCGCATTCGCCTGGCTTCGCAGATCGGCTCGGGGCTGACGGGCGTGATGTACGTGCTCGACGAGCCCAGCATCGGGCTGCATCAGCGCGACAACGACCGCCTCATCGCCACCCTGCGCCGGCTGCGCGACCTGGGCAACTCAGTGCTCGTCGTGGAGCATGACGAGGACGCCATCCGTGCGGCCGACCATGTGCTGGACCTCGGCCCGGGCGCGGGCGTGCATGGTGGGCGCGTGATCGCGCAGGGCACGCCGGCCGAGGTGGCGGCCAATCCGGCCTCGCTGACTGGCCGCTACCTGAGCGGCGTGGAGAAGATCGCCGTGCCCGCGCAGCGCCACACGGTGGCCGAGACCCTGGACCCGCTACACCTGCGCATCGTCAACGCGCGGGGCAACAATCTCAAGGGCGTGAGCGTCGAGATTCCCGTGGGCCTGCTGACCTGCGTGACCGGTGTTTCGGGCTCGGGCAAGAGCACCCTGGTCAACGACACGCTCTACGCCGCCGTGGCCAAGAAGCTCTACGGCAGCCATCTGGAGCCGGCGCCGCACGACGAGATCGAGGGCCTGGACGCCTTCGACAAAGTCATCAACGTGGACCAGTCGCCGATCGGTCGCACGCCGCGTTCCAACCCGGCCACCTACACCGGCCTGTTTACGCCGATCCGCGAGCTCTTCGCCGAGATGAACACCGCCCGGGAGCGCGGCTACGGGCCTGGGCGCTTCTCCTTCAACGTGGCCGGTGGCCGCTGCGAGGCGTGCCAGGGCGACGGCGTGCTCAAGGTCGAGATGCACTTCCTGCCCGACGTCTACGTGCCCTGCGACGTTTGCCACGGCAAGCGCTACAACCGCGAGACGCTCGAGGTTCTGTACAAGGGCAAGAACATCACCGAGGTGCTGGGCATGACCATCGAGGACGCTCACGCCTTCTTCAGCGCCGTGCCCAGCCTGGCGCGCAAGCTCCAGACCCTGCTCGACGTGGGTCTGGGCTACGTGAAGCTCGGGCAGAGCGCCACCACGCTCTCGGGCGGCGAGGCCCAGCGGGTGAAGTTGGCGCTGGAGCTGTCCAAGCGCGACACCGGCCGCACGCTCTACATCCTGGACGAGCCCACGACGGGCCTGCACTTCGCCGACATCGCGCTGCTGCTCAAGGTCCTGCACCAGCTGCGCGATGCGGGCAACACCATCGTCGTCATCGAGCACAACCTCGACGTGATCAAGACCGCGGACTGGCTGCTGGACATGGGCCCCGAGGGTGGCGCTGGCGGCGGACGCCTGCTGGTGGCGGGCACGCCCGAGACCGTGGCAGCCCATCCGGACAGCCACACGGGACGGTATCTCGCACCACTGTTACGCTAGCCCTTTCTCAAGGAGAGCTTCATGAAACGAATCTTCCTGATCGCTGCGCTCACCGCCAGCCTGCATGCCCACGCCGCCCTCCAGGTCGGCGCCGCCGCCCCGAGCTTCACCACCGATGCCGCCGTGGGCGGCCAGGCCTTCAAGTTCGACCTCGCGGCCGAGCTCAAGAAGGGCCCTGTGGTGCTGTACTTCTATCCCAAGGCCTTCACGAGCGGCTGCACCGTCGAGGCGCACCAGTTCGCCGAGGCGACCGACAAGTTCAAGGCCCTCGGGGCTACCGTGATCGGTATCTCCAATGACAACATCGAGACGCTCAAGAAGTTCTCGGTCGAGGAATGCCGCAACAAGTTCGCCGTGGCCGCCGACGAAGGCGCCAAGATGATCAAGGCCTACGACGTGAGCCTGGTCATCAAGCCCGAGCTGGCTGACCGCGTGTCCTTCCTGATCGGCCAGGACGGCAAAATCGCCGCCGTGCACGCGGCCATGGACCCGAACGGCCATGTGGCCGCCATGCTCAAGGCTGTTGCAGCCTTGCCGAAGAAGTAGGGCCTTCTGCTGGGGTGCCGATACCCCGGCCTGCGTGACAATGGTCCTCGCAATGGAGCCCACCCATGTTCGGTGAATTGTCAGACGGACTGGCCAGTTATCTCGTCCCCTTCGCCATCGCCGTGCCGCTGGCGCTGGTGATCTGGTTCTGCTCCAGCCGGCGCGGCGACGATCCGCTGGCGGATGAACGCAAGGAAGCCGCGGCTCCTGCGGCTGCCCCCGTGCCCGCCGGCCCCGCGGCCGTGCTGCTGGTGGATGATTCGGCCGTCGTGCGTGCCAAGCTGGGCCAGCTCTTCCAGCGCGCCGGGTATGCGGTGACGCTGGCCAAGGACGGCGTCGACGCCCTGGAGCAGCTTGGCAAGCAGCGCTACGACGTGCTGGTCACCGACCTGGAGATGCCCAACAAGGATGGCTTCGAGCTGATCGCCGCCGTGCAGGGCAGCCTGGACACCGAAAACTTGCCCATCATCGCCATCACCGGCCACGACGAGCTGCAGGCCCGCGTCCACCAGATCCAGGGCGTGTTCGGCATTTTCAAGAAGCCCTGGAACGACCGCGACCTGCTCAAGCGGGTCGAAACCCTGGCGCACCTGAGTCGCTAAAGCGGAACTCCCGGTCCAGAGTCGCCGCGCAGAACGCGGGCGAGCTCTGGCCGTGGCGGACCGGCTCGGGAGCGGCCTGGCGCCAGCCCGAAGAGCAAGTCGCTCAGATCCAGGGCTGTGGCAACTGCTCGACCTCGATCGTTTTACTGATCGCCGCACGCTCCAGCATGCGTGCCAGATAGGCCCCCACCTGCGGCAGGCTGCGCGCGGGCCGCGCGAAGTTGCGCGTCCAGCGGCACAGCATGAAGGCCATGGCGTCCGCCACGGTGTAGCGCTCGCCCAGAATCCAGGGGCCGCCGTGCGAGGCCAGCAGGGTTTCCAGCTGGTCCAGCAGCGGGCCCACGCGAAGTTCGGCATGCTTCTTGACTTCGGCCACGCCGGCCGTGTTGCCATCGTCCACCCAGCGGTGCGGGTAGTAGTAGGTAATGATCAGGGGCTGCAGGGTGTTGGTCATCCAGATCAGCCACTTGTAGAACTGCGCGCGTTCTGCGGTGCCCAGTGCCGGTGCCAAGCCGGCCTCGGGATGGGTATCGGCCAGATGGAGCAAGATGGCGGCGGTCTCATAAAGCACGAGCTCGCCGTCTTCGAGCACCGGGATCAATCCGTTCGGGTTGAGCTTGAGGTAGGCGGGTGATTTGTGCGCCATGTTGTCGCGATCGACGAGCTTGAGCTCGAAGGGCAGGCCCAGCTCGCGCAGCACCGCATGGGCGGCGAAACTGGCGTTGCTGGGGCTGTAATGGAGGCTGATCATGTTTCTTTACCGGGCCGCAAAACGACGAGCGTACACCGCCGGCAGCATGCGGCCGTTGGTTGTTCCGAAGGAGTTCCTCATGACTGCATCCAAGCCTTTGATCCTCGTCGCCGCGCTCTTGTTCGCCGGCACCGCCATGGCCGATTCCCGCGAGCACGGCCACCTCGTGCTCGACGGGCGTTATCACCACGACCACTACTACCCCTCGGCCGGCTGGGTGGCGCCGGTGCTGCCGCGTGGCAGCGTCTCCGTGGGTTTCGGCGGCGGCAGCTACTGGTTCAGCGGTGGCGTCTGGTACCAGCCCTGGGGCGGCCACTACCGTGTGATCGTGCCGCCCGTGGGCATCATCGTGCCCCTGCTGCCCTACGACTACGTGACCTTGCGCGTCGGCGGCGTGCCCTACTACTACGCCAACGGCGTGTATTACTCGAGCACGGTCGGCGGCTATGTGGTCGTCAATCCGCCGGCGGAGGCGCAGGCCGCGGTCGCCCAGCCTTCGCCGCCGCCGGCTCCGCCGCGGCCCGAGCCGATCTACTACCCGCGCAACAATCAGTCTCCTGAGCAGAAGGAGGCCGACGTCCAGGCCTGCAACCGCTGGGCGACCGGTCAGCCTTCGGCGATGAACGATGCCGGCGTGTTTGCCCGCGCCGTCGAGGCCTGCATGGACGGGCGCGGCTACACCTCGCGATGACGGGAAGGATTCAGACGGCGCAGCCGGCCTCGCCCAGGCGGGGCGAGCTGCCGTAGCGCTGCGCCGTCATCTCCGCCAGGATCGAGAGCGCGATCTCGGGCGGCGTGCGCGCGCCGATCGCCAGCCCGACGGGGCCGTGCAGGCGCGCGAGCTCGGCGGGCTGGAGGCCGAAATGCTCGGCCAGCCGTTGGCGCCGCTTGCTTTGGTTGACACGCGAGCCGATGGCGCCGACGTAGAACGCGGGTGAGCGCAACGCTTCCATCAGGGCCAGGTCGTCGAGCTTGGGGTCGTGGGTCAGGGCCACGATGGCGCTGTGGCCGTCGGGTGAGAAGCTCTGCACGACGTCGTCGGGCATCTCGCGCGTGAGCTTCACACCAGGGAGCTGGAAGTCGTATTCGGTGCGCGGGTCGCAGACCAGCACCTCGTAGTCGAGCGCCAGCGCCATCTGCGCGAGGTACTGCGTCATCTGCCCCGCGCCGATCACGAGCAGGCGCCAGCGCGGGCCGTGGTGAGTGGTGAGCGTGCGCTCGCCCAGCACGAGCACGTCGGCATCGTGCTGTGGCGCCAGCAGCTGCACGCTGCCGCTCAGCAAGTCGAGCTCCCGCTGCACGCGTTCGCCTTGTTCGAGCCGGGCGAGCAGCTCGGGCACTTGCGAGCCCGCATGCACAGGCTCCAGCATCAGCTCCAGCGTGCCGCCGCAGGGCAGACCGAAACGCTGCGCGGCCTCCGCGCCCACGCCATAGCGCAGCAGCTCGGGAGATTGGAGCCTGAGCCCACCCTCGCGCAGCTTGGCCACGAGATCGTCCTCGATGCAGCCGCCCGAGACGGAGCCGGCAATCAGCCCGTCGTCTCGAAGGCCCACGAGGGACCCTACCGGCCGCGGGGCACTGCCCCAGGTGCGTGTGATGGTGCCCAGTACGACGCGGCGCCCGGCGCTGAGCCAGGCGTCGACGGCGCGCAGCACTTGCAGGTCGACGTTGTCCATGCGCTAGTCTGACATGGGCGCGAACCGCAGCCGTGAGGCACGTGCGACATCGGTAGAATCCGCCTCTTTCCCGCAGTGCTTGCGCGTCCATGGCGCGTGTTGTGCCATGAGTTCGCCGAAAGCTTCGCCCGGCCGGCTGCTGCATGTGGATGCCTTGAAGGCCTTCGCAGCCCAGGCCATCGTCCTCCATCATCTCGCTGCCTACGGCCCGCTGGCCGACGCAGCGCATGAGCTGCTGCCAGGCCTGATCGAGGCGCTCTACCGTCATGGGCGCCTGGCCGTGCAGGTCTTCCTCGTCGTCGGGGGGTTTCTCTCGGCGCGCTCGCTCTCCCCGCATGGCGGACTGATGCAGGGCTCGCCCCTTGAACTGCTGTGGCGGCGCTGGCTGCGCCTTGCCCTGCCCTTCATGGTGGCGGTGGCCCTGGCCCTGGCCTGCGGCGCGCTCGTGCGGCCCTGGCTGCCGGACCTCGTGCCCGAGAGCGTGAGCCTGGCGCAACTGCTGGCGCATGGCCTGTTGCTCCAGGGCGTGCTCGGCCATGAGGCGCTGACCGTGGGTGCCTGGTACGTGGCGGCCGATTTCCAGCTTTTCGCCATGCTGCTGGCGGTGATGGTGCTGGCACGCTCGCTGCGGCTGTCGCGCCCGCTGCGCCAGCTGGCCGCGCCCTTGCTGGTTCTGGCGCTGGCGGCGGCTTCGCTGTGGGGCTTCAATCGCATGGCGACGCTGGACGACTGGGCACCCTACTTCTTCGGCGCCTACGGCCTTGGCGCCCTCGTGCACTGGATCGGCCTGACACAGCGGCCCGGCCGCTACCTCGCCTTGTTGAGCGCCGTGGCGCTGGCGGCCCTGGCCATCGAGTGGCGCGACCGCATCGCGCTGGCTCTGCTCACGGCCTGGCTGCTGGCCTGGCTCCAGGGGCGCCATCAGCGCCGCGCGCGGCTCGTGCCGGCCGGCTGCGAGACCGTGCTGGCCGGCGCCGGCACGCATTCCTACGCGCTCTTCTTGATCCACTATCCGATCCTGCTGCTGGTCAACGCCCTGTTCGACGCGCTTCAGCTGCAGGGCGCCCTGATCCTGATGCTGGTGACCTGGGCCCTGGCCAACCTGGCCGCCTTGCCTTTCTATCGCTGGATCGAGCAACCGGTCAGCCGCTTGCGACTGGGGGCCTGGACGCCGTCGACGCTGCGCGTCTGAGCTCCTGGGAGCCTCAGCCGCGGTCGCGATTCATATCGGCGAGAGTCTTGCCCGCCTCGTCGCGGAAGCGCACCTCGAGCACTTCGAGCGATTCGATGCGGTCCACACGGAAGGAGCGGAAATCCTCGCGTAGCTCGCACCAGGCTGCCAGCGTCCACACCGGCCCCCAGAAGAAGCAGGCCAGCGGACGCACGATGCGATCCGAATGTTCTCCCTCGAGGCTCAGGTAGCCCAGGCGCAGCTTGTGCCGGCTCTCAGTGGCTTGGCGCGCGAGGGCCAGCCGCTCGCTGAGCTCGGGCGTGATGCGCGAGAGCGGTGCAAAGAGAGCCAGGCTCTCGGCCGCCGCGCGTGCATCCGCCGGCAGCACGGCGAGGATCTTGCCCAGCGCCATTTCGGCGGCTTCGGCCAGGCCGCTGTCCAGCGAGGGCTCGGACATGCGGATGGCCGCCACCAGGGCTTGTGCCTCGCGCTTGCCGAACATCAGCGGGGCCAGGTCGAAACCGGCCTTCATGCGATAGCCCACGCCCGCCTCGCCTTCGATGGGCACGCCCTGCGCCTGCAGCGCGGCCACGTCGCGGTAGACCGTGCGGGGCGAGACCTCGAGCCGCGCGGCCAAGTAATCGGCCGTCGAGAGCCGGCGGCCGCGAATCAGTTGGACGAGCTGGAAGAGACGGTCGGCGCGGCGCATCAGCGGGCTCTCTTCAGCAGGGCCAGGGCTGCTGCGGACAGACGCGAGCAGCTGTGGCGCAACTCGAAATTGGGTGTGAGCGGCTCGTTGTCGAAACTCAGGTGTGCAAGGCGTGCATCGACGGCAAAGCTCTGCCGCATGTCCCAGACCGCTTGGCGCGGCCAGCCCCTGGGCTCGTCGAGCGAGACGCGCCCCTTGCCGTCGATCCAGGCGATCCGGCTGACGGGGAAGGCACCGACGTCCATGCCCACGAACTCGATGCTGATCTGGTCGGCGGCGGGCGAGCAAGCGGTTGCGCTCGTGCATTGCACCTGGACGAACACGTCCGTTCCCTCATCGGCGGGCTGCATGCAGGCGGCGCTGACCGTCAGCGCCTGGGCGCCGGCGCTGATGGCGCTGACAGCGGTGATGGCGGTGATCTGCAGGAAGAGGGTGAAGGCACGCATGAGTCCGACATCATCGCCCAAGCTGGACCGGTGGCCGCTGAACCAGGGCGTTAGAGTGCACAAGCCTCAACACCCCCACCGCGGATGGCCATGCGCGAAGAATTCCTGCTCGACCCCGGCATCACCTTCCTCAACCACGGCTCCTACGGCGCATGCCCGCGGCCGGTGCTCGCCGAGCAGCAGCGCTGGCGCGAGGAGATGGAGCGCAATCCGGTCGAATTCCTGACGCGCCGCTCTGGAGCGCTGCTGAAGTCGGCACGCTCTGCCCTGGCGCAGTACCTGGGCGCACAGACCGACCACCTGATCTTCATCCCCAACGCGACCACGGCCGTCAACGCGATCGCGGCCTCGTTGCGGCTGGCGCCCGGCGACGAGGTGCTGAGCACCGATCTGGAATACGGCGCCTGCGACATGACCTGGCGCCAGCATTGCGAGCGCCAGGGCGCTGTGCTCCAGCGAGTGCAGATTCCGCTGCCCTTCGAGCCGCAGCGCTTCGTCGAGCGCATGATGGAGGCGGCGACGAAGCGCACGCGCCTGATCTTCGTGAGCCACATCACCTCGGTCACGGCCCTGATCTTTCCGGTCGCCGAACTGTGCCGCGCGGCGCGCGAACGCGGCATCCTCGTCTGCATCGACGGCGCGCATGCGCCAAGCCAGATTGATCTCGCGCTCGACGAGATCGGCGCGGACTTCTACAGCGGCAACTGCCACAAGTGGCTCTGCGCGCCCAAGGGCGCGGCCTTTCTGCACGTGCGGCCCGAGCATCACGAGATGCTGCGGGCGCCCGTGATCAGCTGGGGCTGGTACGACAACCCGGTGCAGCACAGCTACACGGGCGAGACCGTGTTCGAGCGCCGCTTCCAATGGCAGGGCACGCATGACATCACGCCCTGGCTCAGCGTTCCCGCAGCCATTGCCTTCCAGGCCGAACGTGAGTGGGCGCGCCGACGCGCCGAATGCCACGCGCTCGCAATCGGGTTGATGCACGAGTTTGGCGAGCGCCACGGCCTGGCGCCGATCGCGCCCGACGAGTGCTTTGGCCAGATGGCGCCGCTGCCCGTACCGCACCAGGACGCGCCGGCCTTGCGCGCACGGCTCTTCGACGAGCACCGGATCGAGGTGCCTGTCACCGAACATGGCGACAGGACCTTCGTGCGCGTCTCCATGCAGGCCTACAACACGGCGGCCGACCTGCAGCGCCTCTCGGCCTGCCGCTTTTGATGCGGTCCGGATGCCGCGTTTTCCCCTAGGCGCGTGACTTTCTGCTGGCTTGCAGTGGACCTCTAAGATCGCCGGCTTTCCAAGCTGGAGACCCTCCAATGCCCAAGCTGTCCCGCGTCACCCTGGCGCTGTTGACCGGCGCCGTCGTGTCCACTGGTGCGATCGCGCTGGAAGTGCCGACCCCGAGCTTCCCCGCCGCCGACACCGACCCCGCCGTCGGCGCCTGCAATGACTTCAACAAGTTCGCCAACGCCAAGTGGATCGCGGCCAATCCCATCCCGGCGGACCAGACGCGCTGGGGCGGCTTCCTGATGCTGCGCGAGCAGAGCTTGGAAGCCCAGCACAAGATCGTGGACGCCGCTGTGGCCGGGCTTGCCAGGGCCAAGGCCGGCTCCGTCGAGCAGAAGATCGGCCAGCTCTACGCGGCGGGCATGGACGAGGCCAAGATCGACAAGCTCGGCTTCGACCCGATCAAGGCCGAGCTGGCCGCCATCGCCAAGCTCAGCACGCGCGACGACGTGACCAGCTTCCTGCAGCAGGCCCACGCGCGCGGCGACAGCTTCGTCTTCAGCGTCTCCTCCGGCGCCGACTACAAGAACGCGGCACGCCAGATCCCCTTCGCCAGCCAGGGCGGCTTGGCGCTGCCCACGCCCGAGTACTACACGAGCGAGCAGTTCGCCAAGACGCGCGAGCAGTACGTGGCCTACCTGACCAAGATCTTTACCCTGACCGGCGTGAACGCTGACAAGGCCGCCGTCAAGGCCTCCCACGTGCTGGCCTTCGAGACGCGCCTGGCCCAGGCCTCGACGCCGCGCGTGGAGATGCGCAAGCCCGAGAACCAGTACCGCCTCACCACGGTCGCGGAGGCCGACCAGCTGACCAACCTGTTCGACTGGTCTGCCTACTTCAAGGCGCTCAAGATCGACGCCTCGGGTGGCTTCTCCATGGGTCAGCCCAACTTCTTTGCCGAAGTGAACGCCATGCTCGCCGCCGTGCCGGTTGCTGAGTGGCAGGACTACCTGGCTGCGCACACGATCACGGGGGCCTCGCCCTATCTGTCCAAGGCCTTCGCCGACGCCAACTTCGAATTCTTTGGCAAACAAATGAACGGCCAGCCCGAACAGCAGGCGCGCTGGAAGCGCGTGCTCGGCCAGCTCAACGCCAGCATGGGCCAGGCTCTGGGCCTGCTCTACGTGAAGGACTACTTTCCGCCCGCCTCGAAGGCGCGCATGCAGGAGCTGGTCACCAACGTGACGGGCGCCGTCAAGGGCCGCATCGAGAACCTCGAGTGGATGAGCGCCGAGACCAAGGCCAAGGCCATCGACAAGTGGAAGGCCTTCCTGCCCAAGATCGGCTACCCGGACACCTGGCGCGACTGGAGCGGTCTGAAGATCGAGGCCGGCAACTACTACGCCAGCGCCAGGGCCGCCCAGGCGTTCAATCGCGCCTATGGTCTGTCCAAGCTCGGCAAGCCGACCGACCGCTACGACTGGGGCATGACGCCGCAGACCGTCAACGCCTACTACAGCTCGACGACCAACACGATCAACTTCCCCGCCGCCATTCTGCAGCCGCCCTTCTTCTACGCCGACGGCGACGATCCAATCAACTACGGTGCCATCGGCGCCGTGATCGGGCACGAGATCTTCCACGGCTTCGACGATTCGGGCAGCCAGTTCGACGGCCAGGGCAACAACGCCAACTGGTGGACGAAGGAAGACCGCGAACGCTTCAACGCCCGCGCCAACATGCTCGTCGCCCAGTTCAACGAATACGTGCCAGTGGCCTCGCGCCCAGAGGTGAAGGTCAACGGCCGCCTGACCCTGGGCGAGAACATCGGCGACCTTGGCGGCCTGCACGTGGCCTATGACGCGATGGTCAAGGCCACGGCCGGCAAGCCCGATCCCATGATCGACGGCTTCACTCGCGAGCAGCGCTTCTTCCTCAGCTTTGCCCGCGTCTGGCGCTCGCAGGCCCGCGACGAGTACCTGGTCAACCTGGTCAAGTCCGACCCGCACGCGCCTGAGCAGTTCCGCGCGATCGCGGCGCCGTCCAACATGCCCGAGTTCGCCAAGGCCTTCTCGTGCAAGGCCGGCGATGCCATGGTCCGCGCCGACGACAAGCGCGTCGTGATCTGGTGACGTGAGGACGGGCAGGCGGTGGCTACGCGGCCACCGTCTGTCTGACGGCCTTCTCCCAGGCCGCCATGCGTGTGGCGGCCTCGTCGCGCGACATGCGGGGCTCAAAGCGCGCCGCGGCCTGCCAATGCGCGGCGATTTCGTCGTGGCTCTTGTAGACCCCTACCGTCAGCCCGGCGAGCTGGGCCGCGCCGAGGGCCGTGGTCTCGATCACCTTCGGTCGCACGACCGCGATGCCCAGCAGATCGGCCTGGAACTGCATCAGCGCGTCGTTGGCGCTGGCGCCGCCGTCCACGCGCAGCTCGGCCAGCGGTGCGCTGCCGGCGGCTCGTGCGTCCGCGCTCATGGCGCCCAGCAGGGCCGTACTCTGGTAGGCAATGGACTCCACCGCCGCGCGTGCGATGTGGGCCCGCGTGCTGCCGCGCGTGAGGCCGGTGATGGTGCCGCGGGCCTCGCCGTTCCAGTAGGGGGCACCCAGGCCCGTGAAGGCCGGTACCAGCACGACGCCGCCGGCGTCGGGAACGCTGGCCGCCAGAGCCTCGACCTCGCTGCTGGCACTGATGATGCCCAGACCATCGCGCAGCCATTGCACTACCGCACCGCCGATGAAGACGGCGCCCTCCAGCGCGTACTCGGGCACGCGTGTGGCCTGCGCGGTGGCGGTTGTGAGCAGGCCGTGCGCCGAGGCGCGGCCCTGGGCGCCGGTGTTCATCAGCATGAAGCAGCCCGTGCCATACGTGTTCTTGGCCATGCCGGGCTCGAAGCAGGCCTGACCGAACAGGGCGGACTGCTGGTCGCCGGCGAGACCGCCGATGAAAATGGGCGCACCGAAATGCTCGGCCGCCGTCTGCCCGTAATCCCACGCCGAAGGATGGACCTCGGGCAGCAACTCACGGGGGACCTTGAAGATGCCCAGCAGCTTGTCGTCCCAGCGGTTCTCGTGGATGTCAAAGAGCAGGGTGCGCGAGGCGTTGCTCTGGTCGGTGGCGTGCACGGCGCCGTTCGTGAGTTTCCACAGCAGCCAGCTGTCGATGGTGCCGAAGGCCAGCTCGCCAGCCGCGGCGCGTTCGCGTGCTCCGGGCAGGGCGTCAAGCAGCCACTGCAGCTTGCTCGCGCTGAAATAGGCATCAATCAGCAGGCCTGTGTGGTGCTGGAACAGCGGCCCGAGCTTCTGTGCGCGCAGGCCGGCGCAAAGGCTCTCGCCACGGCGGTCCTGCCAGACGATCGCACGGTGCAGGGGGGCGCCGCTGCGCCGGTCCCACAGCACGAAGGTCTCGCGCTGGTTGGTGATGCCGAGCCCGGCCACCTCTGTCGCCTTGAGACCGGCGCGCTGCAGGGCCTCGCGGGCCGTGTCGAGCTGCGTCTGCCAGATCTCCATGGGATCGTGCTCGACCCATCCCGGCTGCGGGTAATGCTGGGTCAGCTCGCGCTGGGCCATGGCCACGACCGTACCCCGTGCATCGAAGACGATGGCGCGTGAACTCGAGGTGCCCTGGTCGAGGGCGAGCAGGTACGACATGACGGCTCCCTTTCGTGCCCGTAGCGTACACAATGGCCCCATGGCCGCACAACCGCCACCGCCACCTCCGCCTCCAGCTCAGGACGTTCGTGACGTGCTCGTCGTCGGTGGCGGCATCAATGGCTGCGGCATCGCGCGCGACCTCGCTGGGCGAGGCTTTTCGGTCATTCTGGCCGAGCGCGACGACCTCGCCGCTCACACCTCCTCTTGCTCCACCAAGCTGATCCACGGCGGCTTGCGCTACCTTGAGCATCGCGAGTTTTTGTTGGTGCGCAAGTCCCTGCTCGAGCGCGAGCTGTTGCTCAGGAGCGCGCCGCACCTGATGGGCGCGATGCGCTTCGTCATGCCCTTTCACGAAGGCGTGGGCCGGCCGGCCTGGATGATCCGGCTCGGCCTCTTTCTCTACGACCACCTCGCACGGCGCGAGTGGCTGCCGGGCTCCTGCGGGGTGAAACTCGCGGGCACCGAGCTCGGCGAGCCGCTGCAGCCGCGCTTCACGCGCGGCTTCGAATATTCGGACGGCTGGGTCGATGATGCGCGTCTGGTCGTGGCCTGCGCGCTCGACGCGCAGGAGCGCGGCGCGCAGGTGTTGACTCGAACAGAAGTGATCGAAGCGCGGCGCGATACGGGGCTTTGGCAGGTGAGGCTTCGTGGGCCTGAGTGCGAGCAGACCCTTCGCACTCGCCTGCTCGTCAACGCGGCCGGCCCCTGGGCCGAGCGCTTTCTGCGCGGGGCAGTGCAGCAGCAGCCACGGCACCAGCTGCGCCTCGTGCGGGGCAGCCACATCGTCGTGCCACGTCGCTTCCGCCACGACCACGCCTATCTCTTCCAGAACGAGGACGGCCGCATCATCTTCGCCATCCCCTACCGCGAGCAGTTCACGCTCATCGGCACGACGGACGCGGAGGTCGTCGAGCCCGGCGACGCGCACATCAGCGAGGCCGAGTGCGCCTACCTCTGCGCCCAGGCGAGCCGTTACTTCCGCGAGCCCGTGCGGGCCGATGAGATCCGCTGGACCTACGGCGGCGTGCGGCCCTTGATCGATGATGCCCATGTAGGCTCGGCCCAGACCGCCTCGCGCGACTACCTGCTCGAGCTCGACGAGGCAGAGGCTCCGTTGATGACGGTCTGGGGCGGCAAGCTGACCACTTTCCGCAAGCTCGCCGAGCAGGCTGCCGATCGCATCACGCAGCTGTTGGGATCGAAGGCTCCGGCCTGGACCGGCGCGGCCACGTTGCCTGGCGGCGATCTTTCGTGCTGGATTGCGACCACGGGCCGGCCGGACCACGATTTCGAGCGCTTCGTGTCAGCGCTGCAGAGCCGTTATGCGGCGCAGCCCCTGCCGCTGCTGCGGCGCCTGGCGCGCGCCTACGGCAGCCGCGTCGACCGCGTGCTCGACGAGCCCGGAATCGAAGTGGCGCCGGGTCTGCTCGAGGGCGAACTGCGCCATCTCGTGCAATCGGAATGGGCGCGTACGGCCGAGGACATCCTCTGGCGCCGCAGCAAGCTCGGACTCGTGCTCGACGAATCGCAGCAGCGCGCGGTGGGTGACTGGCTTTCCTCCCACTGATGCTCGAACAGGTTTTCTCGCCGGCGCAGATCCCGGGCTACTTCGCCTTCGTCTTCGGCGTCATGTGCTTCGCGCAGACCGACGACCGGCGCTTTCGCCTCTTCATGTCGGTGGAGTGCTTCAGCTATGTGCTGCATTTCGCGCTGCTGGGCCAGCCCACGGCCGTGGCAAGCAGCCTGGTGTCGCTGGGCCGCTCCGTGGCATCGATCTACTGGCGTTCGAGAGCGACCGCGCTGGTCTTCCTCGGCGCTAACGGCCTGCTCGGCTGGTGGCTGTTCGACGGCTGGCTGTCCCTGCTGCCGATCGCTGCCTCCTGCATCGGCACGACGGCGCTGTTCTTCCTGCAGGGTGTGCGCATGCGTGCGCTGATGCTGGTGGGCACGGCCTGCTGGATCGCGAACAACCTGCTGGCCGGTTCGATTGGCGGCACGCTGCTGGAGCTGGCCGTGGCCGGGGTCAATGGCTGGACACTGTGCAAGTTGCTTCGGGCAGGGTCGCCTTCGACAGGCTCACAGTGAACACCGTGCCGCGGCCGATCACGCTCTGCACCGTGACGCCGCCGCCCATCTGCTCGGCCAGCATCTTGACGATGGTGAGTCCCAGGCCCGTGCCCGGCTTGTGCGAGCCCGAGGGCAAGCGCTTGAAGGGCTGGAACAGCTGCTTGATCTCCACCTCGCTCATGCCCGGGCCCTCGTCGTGGACCGAGATCTCGACTTGCTTGCTGCCCTCCTCGACGGTGAGGCGCACGCGGCCGCCGGGGCGGTTGTACTTGCAGGCGTTGGAGAGCAGGTTCACGAGGATCTGGTTCAGGCGCTGGGCGTCGGCCCAGGCCGCGAGTCCGGGGCGGATGTCGCCGACGTCGATCTCGGTGCCGTTGCGCTGCTGGTCGCCGTTGAGGCCCAGGGCGTCCTGGATCACTGGGCCGAGCGCGGTGGGCACGCGCTGGAGCTTGAAGTGGCCGGCGTCGATGCCAGAGATGTCGAGCACGTCGTCGACGAGGCGCAGCAGGTGCACGCCGGCGCCCGAGATCAGCTGCACGCGCTGCTGCTGGCGTTCCGTGAGCGGCTCCTTGGGGTCCATCTGCAGCAACTCGGAGAAGCCCAGCACGGCGTTGAGCGGCGTGCGCAGCTCGTGCGAGAGCCGCGAGAGGAATTCGACCCGCGCCTTGGCGCTGCGCTCGGCGGCGGCTTTCTCCAGCGCCACCTGCTCCTGGCGGACCTGGTCGCTAACGTCGCGCAGCACGGCCACCACGGCGCTGATGTCGTTGTCGGTATGGCGCTGGCCGGTCAGCTCCAGATGGCGGAGCTGGCCGTCCACGCGGATGCGGTAGCGCAGGTCGAGCACGCCTTCGTCGCTGGCGGCGCGGGCGAAGGCGGCATCCATGAGGGAGAAGTCGCGCGGGTCCAGTTGCTCGCGCAGTTGGGCACGCGTCACCGTCAGGCCCAGGGGTTCGGGCTTGAAGCCGTAGATGGCGCAGGCCCGCGCATCGAGATGGATCTCGTCGCCGTTGGTGATCCATTCGGCCATGCCGATGCCGCTGGCCTGCGCGGCCAGGCCCCAGCGCCGGTTGATGCTCGACAGCGCAAGAGCGTCCCGGTTGTGCTGGCGCACGCCGATCACGATCAGGGTCACGGTGGCCAGGGTCAGCAGGCCGCTGACGACACCGATGGCCACCTCGATGAGCAGGAAGGCATTGCGCGAGGATTCGCCCAGTGCCTCGCTGAATCGCAGCTCGAGCGCGCGCAGCTCAATGTCCAGGCGCTCCAGTCTTTGCAGAAGCAGCAGGCGCTCGCCCAGGCGTTCGGGGCCGTGCGGTGCATTGGCCAGCTGCTGCATGCGCTCACCGATGCTCAGCAGCTCGGCCATGAGTTCATCGCCCTGGCGCCAGGCCTCGATCGAGGGTGCCATCAGCGGACTGTCGCCGAACCAGCGGAACAGGCGGGTCAATCCCGCGCGGTCCTCCACCGCGATGCCACCCCTCGCGTAAGCCCGGTCCAAGGCGCGAAGCGCTTCGTCATCGAGCACGGGGCGCTCCATCAGCTCGCGGGCCTCACGGTCGGCCAGGGGCACGTCGAGCGCGGCCCGAAAGGCCTCCAGGTGCTCGGGCGCTTCCGTGGCGGCATAGGCGCGCAGCTCGACGGCCGCGATGGCATGACCCTTGGACCAGCGGCTCTCACCGCCCACGTAGGCGCGCGCCGCAGAAAGCAGGTGCAGCCCCACCAAGCACAACGCCACCACCAGGCCGTTGCCGATCAGCAGCGGCACGAGCAGTTTGGCGAGCTGGCCGCGCGGCTGATGCACGACAGGCGCAGGCGCAGCCGCGTGCGGCCAGCGGCCGGCGGCGGGCGAAGCGGAACTGCGCGCTGAAGGCGTCATGGCGATGGCCTGCAAGATCCCGGTCGCGGCCGTTTCCGGACGGACCTCTCTGTATGGATGTCGCGAGTTTGCGGCGCACTGATGTGGACGTGTTGGTCGCCGACGATGCAATCGGAGCGTGCGTGGAATATTGACGCAATGCACACGGGTGCAGCGTTTCATTCTTGCGATAGGGGGCTGCTCAGGGTCCGTTGGCGCGTGTCTGCTGCGGCGGGAAAATCGCCTTGTGCGCAACGTGGTAGGCAAGCAACCATGGCGGCATGCGCAGCCAGTGGCCGCGGACGAAAAGTGCGGCGCGGGCTGCGCGGGCGGCACGGCCGGCGCTGCTCTCATGCTGGGGCTCGAAGAGGCGGCGGTAGAGGGGGTTCAAGGCCTCGCGCCGGTGCGCGCCGGTCTCGCGCAGCAGTGTCTCGGGAACGGGCGTGGCGAGCTCGGTAGACGCGTAGCGCAGCGCCAGGCTCAAGGGACGGGTCAGCTGCTGCGCGCGCGCGCGCGCCAGCAACAGCTCCCAGAAGTCAGGCTGCGCGCCGAAGTGGCGCAGCAGCAGGTCGAGATCGGAGAGGTCGCGCAGCAGGTTGTCCGCTTCGCCCTCGTGGAAGAGATGGCAGGCGGAGTGAAGCACCATGTCGCTGGGCGAGAGCACGCGGATACCGGGCAGGCCAGGCAGCTCGATGGCGGCCTCCAACAGCGCGGCGGCCGAGGGCTTGAGCCGTGCGGTGGCGGGCAGGATCGTGTGGTGTACGTCCAGCGCCGTGCCGCGATGCATGTGGATCATGGCGGGCAGCTCGTGCATCCAGCGACGGTAGTAGCGCTGGTCGTAGGCATCAAGGTTGTCGGTGACCCAGCCGGTCAGCATCAGCTGTGATTCGACATCCTCGAGCCGCTCGCGCGGCACGAGGATGTCTACGTCAGCGAACACGCGGCCGCGCGCGGCGGGCAGGCCCGACAGCACATAGGCCGCACCCTTGAGCAGGATCAGCGGCAGGCCCAGGGCGGCGAGCGTGTCGCGCAGGATGCCGGCCTCGCGCCGGACCGAACGGTGCTGGCGCTCGGCCATGGTGGCGGCAGAGAGCAGGTGGACCTGCGCACGCTCGTGCACGGGCGCTCCGGCGTCGCGCAGGTGATGGTGCAGGCGGCCGAGCAGGTTGGCATGACGGGCCTGGCGAACGAGCAGGTCCCAGGCGGATTCGTCGAGTTGCGCACAGGCCTGGGGCTGGAGCCAGATTGCCTTGAGAAGACTCATGCTCGCTCCGCCAGGCGATCGAAGGTGACGATCGCTTCGTCGAGATCGCTGTAGCTGAAGTGAAAGGCCTCTGCGCGATCGATCAGACGCCCCAGGGCCTCGAAGCCCTGTTCGGCGAGGATGTGATAGTTCATCGCGTTGTCGGCCAGATGCAGGAAGGCTTCGCCAGGTGGCAACGCCTCGAGCCGGGTCGGGGCCTGCGCCTGCCAGCGCGGCAGGACCACCCAGCGCGGCCAGGCAGGTTCCAGGCTGGCTTCTACGCTCGCGCGCGAGGGTGCCATCAGGGCCACGGTGCCCTTGGCGGTGTCGTGCACGGGCCGGCTCAAGAAGGCGTTGGGCGCAAAGCTGGCGATGAGCTCGATGGACTGGTTCTTGAGGTTGACCGGCCGACCCAGGGGATGGACGCGGCCGTCGCGCAGGTCGATCAGGGTCAGCTCGTCCGAGAGCAAGCGCCAGCCACGATTGAACAGGGCCGCGCACAGTGTGCTCTTGCCCGAGCCCGGCGGCGCCGGCAGGATCAGGGCGCGGTCACCGTGCGCCACTGTGGCGGCGTGCAGCACGAGCAAGTGGTGGCAGTAGGCGGTCACGCACCAGTTGAGGCCCCACTCCAGCATGGGCAGGGCCTGCTCGATGGGCAGGGGCGTGAAGGGGTGGACGCCGTCGACGCTGAAGATCGCCTGCGGTCGCAGCCAACGCCGCAGACCGGTGGGCGGCGCGACCTTGACGTGAAAGTCGATGAAACGGCTCTCGTCGAGTAGCTCGTGATGTTGGTAGAGCTGGGCCAGCTCGTCGGCCACCGCGGCGATGGGGCTCTGCAAGCGGCAGCCGAAAGGACCGGTGGTTATGCGCAGGCCCGGCCCGGCCAGAGCGTGGCGCAGTTCGTGCGGCGACAGCTCGCCGACCTTCAAGCGGCCACCGCCCTCAGCATGTGCGCTTCGGTTAGCGCGCGCAGCGCGTCTTCGACGGCCTGCAGGCACTCGTGGATGGACGCCTCGGGCTCTTCGGCATGTACGGCCCGCACCATTTCGGCCGTGCTCACCGACCGGTGCTGCTGCTTGATGCTCTCGTAGAGAAATTGGGACAGCGGCGAGAGCAGGCGGGTCTCGCAGGTCTCGCAGTCGAAGACGAGGCGGCCGTCCGCCACGTCCTTGTGTAGCAAGCGGCTGTTCGGTGCGTCGCATGCCCAAAGGGCGGTGCCATCAAAATCCATCAGATCGCGCGAATCGGCGTAGTTGATCCGGCCCCACACTGCGCGCCAAGCTCAGCGGGTCAATTGGCCGCTCAGGTACGTCGTGTGTGAAGAACTCCCGACAGAGGCTATCGCGGCGGCCATGGCAGATCCTCCCCGGCTCAGGCCTGGCCGGTCAGGTACTTCAAATAGGCCAGGCAGTCGGCCTGTTTCCAGATCGCCGAGGAGCCCGGAACCGGATATCCGGACCCGATGATGCCGAGGTTCCAGATCTTTTTGACCGTATCGCAACTCGGGAAGTAGGCACCACCATTGCTGCAGGCAGCAAGATAGCAGGCCGTGGCCATGGCTCTGTGATCCGCGTCGCCGGCGCCCAGGCAGCCATCCAGATTGCCGTCCGTGTAGCCGCCGCAGGTGAAGTACTTGCTGAAGTTCTCGTACTTGTAGCAGGAGGCGGTACCGGTATAGCAGCCGCTGGCGTCGTAGCGCGGCCGCCAGTAGCTCGGCGTGCCGCCTGGCGAGGTGCAGCTCTTGCCCTGGTTGCGGCTGGCATTGCCAGAGACCGAGAAGCCCGAGGGCAGCTTGCAATTGCAGGCCATCACGGGCGTGCTCTTCAGGGCGAGCAGGGCCGGAGCGCTGGCGAGGCCGCCGCGCAGCAGACGGCGCCGCGCGGGCGAAGTCAAGCGCGCCGGAAGCGCCGCTTCTGCGGTGTCCTGGGACGGCTTCCGGGCTTCGTTTGACTTCATGCTGGCCTCGATTTGATGTTTTCTGCCATGCTCGCCACCTGTCCTGGTCATCGCAAGTAACCATGTACCTGGACTGACAACGGCGCTCGGCGGACAGCGCAGCTCCCTTGATGGCTGATCAAGCAGGAAACACGCCAGTCTTTGGGATTGATGTTAACTGCTTGATTTACAAGCTAGTTTCGCTGCTCTGTCGGCTTGCCGGCAGAGCGTGCCGACACATTCGTAAAACCTGTCGACAAACCGGCGCTTTTACGGAGGGTGCCGCTTGACGATGAAGTTGGCACCCCGTGATCAGGGGTCTGTCGTTCTACAGCTCTTTGGCCCCGAAGGTGTCGCACGCCTCCAGGCGTCCGCCCTGCAGGCCGCGGGTGAACCAGCGCACGCGCTGTTCGCTGGAGCCGTGCGTGAAGCTTTCGGGCACGACCGTGCCCTGCGACTTGCGCTGCAGCGTGTCGTCGCCAATCTGCGAGGCGGCGTTCAGCGCCGAGTCGATGTCGGCCTGCTCGAGCTGGAACTGGCTGCGCGCCTTGCTGGCCCACACGCCGGCGTAGCAGTCGGCTTGCAGTTCCAGGCGCACCGACAAGGCGTTGTACTGGGTCTTCGAGACCTGGCCACGGGCCCGATCGAGCTTCTCGCTCGTGCCGAGAAGATTCTGGATGTGGTGGCCCACCTCGTGTGCCACGACGTAGGCCTGGGCGAACTCGCCCGGCGCGCCGAGCCGCTTGCTCAACACGTCGTAGAAGCTCAGGTCGATGTAGACCTTGTGGTCGGCCGGGCAGTAGAAGGGGCCCATGGCGGCTTCACCGGTGCCGCAGGCCGTGGGCATGCGGCCGCGGAAGAGCGCCAAGTGCGGCGCAGGGTATTTCTGGCCGGACTGCGCAAAGTAGTTGGTCCAGACGTCCTCGGTGCTGCCCAGCACCACCTTGACGAAGCGCGCGCCCGGATCCTCGGCACCGTGGCCGGCATCGTGCGGCGCGGGCCGCTGCACAATCTGGCCTTGGCCACCGCCGGACAGCAGTCCCAGCATCGTCAGCGGATTCACGCCCAGCACCCAGGACGCAATCAGTGCGATCGCGATGCCGCCAAGGCCGAGGCCGCGGCCACCGACCGAAAACCCGCCACCGCCACCACCGTCACCGGTGCTGTCGCGATAGTCCTCGACGTTGTCGCTTTCGCGCTGACCGTCCCACTTCATGCCTGACTCCTTAGGGCTGCTCGCATGCTAGAGCAATTCGTCGAGCACTTCGACCCAGTGCCGCACAGGCGTGGCCGTGCCGCTTTGCAATTGCTGCATGCAGCCAATATTGCCGGTGACGATGGCCTCGGCACGTAGCGGCGCGAGGGCCGCGAGCTTCTGATCGCGCAGCTTCTTGGAAAGTTCGGGCTGCAGCACCGAATAGGTGCCGGCCGAGCCGCAGCAAAGGTGGGTGTCCTGCGTGGCGAGATCCAACTCGAAGCCCAAGTCCTTGAAGGCCGCTTCCACGCCGCCGCGCAACTGCTGGCCATGCTGGAGCGTGCACGGCGGGTGGTAGGCGAGCTTGGGTTTTTTCTCTTGGAGCCGGCTCTTCAGCTTGGGCGCAATCTCCGCCAGGAGCTCGCTCAGGTCGCGCGTGAGTGCGCTCACCTTGGCGGCGCGTTCTGCATAGGCTGGATCGTGGGCCAGCATGCGGCCGTATTCACGCACGGTGACGCCGCAGCCCGAGGCGTTCATGACCAGGGCTTCAATGCGGCCCGACTGGATCAGCGGCCACCAGGCGTCCACATTGCGGCGCATGTCGGCGAGCCCGCCCTCGTGATCGCTCAGGTGCGCGCGGATGGCGCCACAGCAGCCGGCTTCGTCGGCCACCAGCGTCTGGATGCCGGCGGCGTCGAGCACGCGCGCCGTGGCTGAATTGATATTGGGCGCCAGCGTGGGCTGAACGCAGCCAAGCAGCAGGCCGACTTTGCGCTTGTGCTCGCGCTGCGGCCAGTCGTGAGCTCGCCGTGGCGCTCGGGCGGGCACCTTGTCCTTGAGCGTGGCCGGCAGCAGGGGTCGGACGAGCTGGCCCAGCTTGATGGCCGGCTTGAACAGCGGCGAAGGCAGCCCTTCCTTCAGCAGCCAGCGCTGCACCCGCTCGGCTCGCGGACGTTCGACCTTGGCCTCGACGATGCCGCGGCCGATCTCCAGCAGCGCACCGTACTGCACGCCCGAGGGGCAGGTGCTCTCGCAATTGCGGCAGGTCAGGCAGCGGTCCAGGTGCTCCTGCGTGGCGCGCGTTGGCGTCGCGCCCTCGAGCACCTGCTTCATCAGGTAGATGCGGCCGCGCGGGCCGTCGAGCTCATCGCCGAGCAGCTGGTAGGTTGGACAGGTGGCGGTGCAGAAGCCGCAGTGCACGCAGCGGCGCAGAATCGCCTCGGCCTCTCGGCCTTCGTGCGTACCTTGGAATTCAGGGGCGAGATTGGTCTGCATCAGAGATCGGGATAGAGCCTGCCGGGGTTGAAAATGTCGCTCGGATCGAAGGACTTCTTCAGCTCACGATGGATGCGCTTCAGCGGCGCGGACAGCGGGGCGCTAAAGCCTGCCGATTTGTCGAGCGAGCGAAACAGCGTGGCATGACCGCCAACGCCGGCCGCCATCTCGCGGACCTGGGCCGGCGCCAGCGGCGTGACGACCCAGCGCTGCGCGCCGCCCCATTCGATCAGTTGCTCGCCGCGCAGGTCCAGCACGGGCGCAGTGGAAGGCACGGAGAGGCGCCAGAGCTTGGCGCCGCTGTGAACGGCGCGCGCGGCACCCTGAAAGAACTCGTCCTCGTGATCGCGCAGGCCGGACCAGAAGGCCTGGGCCATGTCCTGCGGGATCACATCGCCTCCTAGCGTTTGAATGGCGCTGTGCACGGCGGCCTGCGCGCCGGCCAGTCGCAGCACCAGCGCGCCGTCCCACCAGGCGCTGGCATGTAGAGGCAGCGGTTGGCCCGCCCAGTGGTTGAGCTGCGTCAGCGCCTGGGCCTGGCCCAGTTCAAACCGCAAGGTCGCCTCGGCCACCGGCCGCGGCAACACCTTGAGCGAGACCTCGGCGATGAGGCCCAGCACGCCGAGGCTGCCGGCCATCAGCCGCGAGACGTCGTAGCCGGCCACGTTCTTGATGACCGTGCCGCCGAAGTTCATGGCCTCGCCGCGGCCGTTGATCAGTGTGAGGCCCAGCACATGGTCGCGCACCGAGCCCTGGGTGGCGCGCGCCGGCCCGGACAGGCCTGCGGCCACCATGCCGCCCACCGTGCCTGCGCCACCGAAGCGCGGCGGCTCGAAGGGCAGGCACTGGCCTTGCGCGGCGAGCGTTTGCTCGAGCTGCGCGATCGGCGTGCCGGCCTTGGCAGTGACGTAGAGCTCGCTGGGCTCGTAGGCGCTGATACCGCAGAGGCCGCTCATGTCGAGCACCTCACCCTGCAGCGCACCACCGTAGAAGTCCTTGCTGCCTTGGCCGCGGATGCAAAGCTTGCGGCCCTGGGCCGCCGCATCGCGAATCGTCTGCTGGATCACCTCGATCATCAGAAGCGCTCCAGTTCTGGATGGGCCAGCAGGCCGCGGCTCACATGCATGCGGCCATATTCCGCGCAGCGCTGCAGCGTGGGAATAACCTTGCCCGGGTTGAGCCCAGACTGTGGGTCGAAGGCGCGCTTCAGGGCCAGCATCTGTTCGCGCTCCTCGGTGGAAAACTGCACGCACATGCTGGAGAGCTTTTCCACGCCCACGCCATGTTCGCCGGTCACCGTGCCCCCGAGCGCCACGCTGGTCTCCAGGATCTCAGCGCCAAACTCCTCGCAGCGCCGGAGCTGGTCGGGGTCGGCTGCGTCGAAGAGGATCAGCGGGTGCAAGTTGCCGTCACCGGCGTGGAAGACGTTGGCGCAGCGCAGGCCGTACTTCGCCTGCATGACCTGAATGGCCTCAAGGATGGCCCCGAGCTGCTTGCGCGGGATCGTCGAGTCCATGCACATGTAGTCGGGGCTGATGCGACCCGAAGCCGGGAAGGCGTTCTTGCGGCCGCTCCAAAAGCGCAGGCGCTGAGCCTCGTCGCTGCTGACTTCGCAGCGCGTGGCGCCGCTGCGGGTGAGCACCTCCAGCATGCGGGCGACCTCTTCCTGCACTTCCTCGGGCGTGCCGTCGCTCTCGCAGAGCAGGATGGCCTCGGCTTCGAGGTCGTAGCCGGCATGGACGAAATCCTCCACAGCAGCCGTCATCGGTTTGTCCAGCATCTCAAGCCCGGCCGGGATGATGCCGGCCGCGATGATGTTGGCCACCGCCGCGCCCGCATGGCGCAGATCGCCGAAGCTGGCCATGATGCAGCGCGCCAGGCGCGGCTTGGGCGTGAGCTTGACCAGCACCTCGGTGGTCACGGCGAGCATGCCCTCGCTGCCGACGATGACGGAGAGCAGGTCCAGCCCTGGCGCATCGAGCGCGCCGCTGCCGAACTCGACCGGCTCACCCTCGACGGTGAAGCCGCGCACCGCCAGCACGTTGTGCAGGGTGAGCCCGTACTTGAGGCAGTGCACCCCGCCCGCGTTCTCGGCCACATTGCCACCGATGGTGCAGGCGATCTGGCTGCTCGGGTCCGGCGCATAGTAGAGCCCGTGCACGGCCGCGGCCTCGGAGATGGCGGCATTGCGCACGCCGCACTGCACGCGCGCCGTGCGGGCCAATGGGTCTATGGAGACAATCTTCTTGAACTTGGCCAGGGCCAGGGTCACGCCGCCGGCATGCGGCAGGGCGCCCCCCGAGAGCCCGGTGCCGGCACCGCGCGCGACGACCGGCACACCCAGGCCGTGGCAGGTCTTGAGCACGGCGGCCACCTGCGCCTCGTCTTCGGGCAGGGCCACGACGAGCGGGCGTTCTCGATAGGCGGTGAGGCCGTCGCACTCATAGGGCACGGTGTCCTCGCTGCGCCAGAGCAGGGCATGGGGGGGCAGGGCCTTGGAGAGCTCCTGCACGACGCGCTGCTGCAGCGCGCTGCGATCAAGATCTTTTTTCACGTTGCGGACTTTACGATGTGCTGCGAAGGGCGCGCACGGAGCGCTTGGTTAACCTGGCTACCATCGCCTGCTCCAGAATCGACTTCGTCACCCCTCAGCATGATGCTGTTTGTCGCCATCGCGGCGTCCACGAAACAGGGGTACTCCCTGTGAGCGCCGGCCGCCTGAGCCGCGGCGAAGCGCTGAGCCTCGCCGTCGTCATCCTGATTTGGGGTCTGAACTTTGTCGTCATGAAGCTTGGCCTCAGGAGCCTGTCCCCGATGCTGCTGGGCGCCTTGCGCTTCATGGTCGCTGCCGCGCCCGTCTTCGTCGTGGCGCGGCCTCTTCTGCCGTGGCACTACATCGTGGGATACGGTCTGGCGCAGGGTCTGGGTCAGTTCGGCCTGCTCTTTCTGGGGTTGCGCCTCGGCATGCCGGCCGGCATGGCCTCGCTCGTGATCCAGACGCAGGCCTTCTTCACCCTGCTCATCGGCATGGCCGTGCTCGGAGAGCGCAGCCATGCGCGCCAATGGCTGGGCTTGGCGGTGGCCTTGGCGGGATTGATCCTGATTGCCGCGGCCCGGGGTGAGGGGCCGGGCCAGATGAGTCTGATCGGATTCATGCTGACCGTGGGCTCTGCCTTCATGTGGGCCAGTGCCAATGTGCTGGGCCGCCTGGCGGCCCGGATCCATGACTATGAGCCCGTCAACTTCATCGTCTGGACCAGTGTCGTGCCCATCGCGCCCTTCTTGGCGCTGGCGGCGCTGTTCGACGGTGCGGGCTCCGTTCTGGCGCAACTGCGCGGCATCGACGCGGGCGTCGGGCTGGCCGTGCTGTACCTGGGATTGCTTTCAACCCTGCTGGCCTACAGCCTCTGGACGAGGCTGCTCAAGCATCACCCGGCCGCCAAGGTGGCACCCTGGGCCCTGCTCGTGCCCGTGGTCGGGATGACGGCGGCGGCCGTGGCCTTCGGAGAGAAGCCAGCACCATTGCAATGGGCCGGCTGCGCGGCCGTGCTCCTCGGCCTGGTGATCAACCAGTTCAGGTTTTTCTTTTCGAGGCCGTAGCCGTCTTCTTGGCCGGCGCTGCAGCGGCACTGCCCATGTCCTTGATGGCGCCCGAGGCCAGGTGGCCGAACTGTTCGCTCAGGGCGCCCCACCATTTCATCGGGTCCATCGCTGGTTCGATCGCGGGAGCGGCGGCTGCCTTGGTGGTCTTCTTGGCCGCCGGCCTGGGCGCGGCCTTCTTCGCCGCCGGGGCCGACGCAGGTGAAGGCGCAGGCGCAGGTGCAGGTGCAGGTGAAGGTGAAGGTGCCGATGTCGACATCGGCTTGACCTTGAGCGCCTCGCTCAAGTCACCCATGGGCACATTCATGGTCTTGAGCGTGGAAAGTGTCATGCGCTGGACCTCGAGGGCCTGGATGGTCATGCCCAGCATCTTGGTGTTTTGTTCGAGCCAGAACAGCACGGCGCGAAGCTCGTTGATGCGCTTGTCAATCTCCTCGGGGTTGAGCGTGGGTGCCACCCATTGACCGAGGTTGGGCATCTGTGCGCTGGCGTTCTTGCTCAGGCCCTGCAGAAAATCGAAGCCGGGGATGAACTTTGCGAAGGGGTTGTCGGTCACAGGCGTCTCCTCGATGGTTTGCTCGATGCTCAGCCTGATGCTAGCCCGGATGCTAGTGAATGCGCTCTACCTTGAATCCCTTGGCCGCCAGCAACTTGGGTATGGCCTTCGGGCCCGTCATATGCAGTGCGCCGACGCCCACCAGCACTGGCCGGCCCTTGGCGTGCAGGGCCGTGATGCGCTCGGCCAGCGGTGGATTGCGTTCGTCGTTGAGGCGGCGCAGCCAGGCGCGCGCGGCCGGCGTGCTGGCGCAGTGGCACCAGCTTTCATAGTCGGCCAGGACCTCGAGCTGGCCCGCGGCCCAGCTCTCGCTCAGCTTGACCATGGCGCGGCGGCTCTGCTCGTCGCCCAACTCGTCCAGGCCTTCGTCGATCATCGTTTGCGTGTCAGCGGGCGAGGCCGAACTGATGGCCGCCATCTGCTCGCGCACCGATTCCAGGCCGACGATGGGGCGTTGAACGGCCTGGGCCATGCCGGTCAGCATCATCTCCTGACCGTAGGCGACGTCGAGTCCATCGCGCCGCGCGGCCATGGCCGTCACTACGCTGAGTTGCATCAGCGGCGGTTGGCTGGCCACGGACTGAACGACCTCGTCCGGCACGCAGGCGGCCTTGGCCGCAGCGGCCAGGCGCTTGGCCTGCGCGGGACTGAGGGTCGAGCCTTTGGCAAGTGTCGCCATGCCGGCGGCGAGGCCCGCCGAATCGCTGGTGTCGACTTCCAGGGCCAACACCTCGGTCTCGGTCCAGGCCTTCATCAGGTCTGGGCCGGGCATCAGCCATTCGAGCCGGCCCAGGTGCAAAGTGCCGTAGAGGTAGGAACTGCGGCCGTCGCGCGTGATGCGCCAGAGCATGCCGTGGTCTTTGGCATTGGATTGCAGTTCGGCGATCACCTCGGGGCTCGGCAGGCCGGTGTCCGCGGGACAATCGAGTGCCCGGGCCGGTGCGGCCAGCCACAGCAGTGCGGCGAGGAGCAGCGCGCGCATCAGTGACGGAAGCCGATGGAGCGGGCCTGGCGCACTTCCGGCTTCACGCGGTGTTCACCTTCGAGCTGGAGCAAGAACTCCTCGGGCGTCAGTGCTTCGCCGAGAATCTCACACTGGTGGCGCACGGCGGCGAAGTCGCCCGGTGTGAGCGCGTCGAGCTTCATCAGGCGTTCGCACTGCTCGGTCGTCGGCGCGCAGCCGGCTTCGCGCTCGAACATCCGCTCGCGCTGCTCGGGCCTGAGCGCCTTGAAACGGATCTTGAACGCGAAGCGGCGCAGAGCGGCCTCGTCGAGGTCCTCGAAAAGATTGGTCGTACAGATGAAGACGCCGGCGAAACGCTCCATGCCAGCCAGCATCTCGTTGACCTCGGAGACCTCATAGTTGCGCTCAGCCATGCGGCGGCTGCGCAGGAAGCTGTCGGCCTCGTCGAGCAAGAGCACGGCGTTCTCGGTGGCCGCAGCCTCGAACATGCGCGCCATGTTCTGCTCGGTCTCGCCGACGAACTTGCTCGCCAAGTCGCTGGCCTGCCGAATCATCAGTGGGCGCTGCAGAGCCTGGGCGATGTGCTCTGCCAGGGCCGTCTTGCCGCTGCCGGGCGGGCCGTAGAAGCAGAGATTTCCGACGCCGCGCTTCTTGAGCGCTTCGACGATGCGCGGGATTTCGAAGCGCGACTCGACGTTGAGCAGCTCAAGCGCGTACTGCGTGACCACGGGCCGCGCTCCATGTTCGCCAAGGCCCTGGCCCAGCGCCTTGTCAGCGTTGAGCAACTGGCGCTCGATGAGCTTCTCGCAGTCGTCAGGAGCACCGGCCAGCGAGGCGAAGCGCACCGCCGTGCGGATCTGCGCCGGCGTGAGGCCGCGCCGCTCGGCCAACCGCGCGGCGAACTCGGCCGAGACCCGGACATCTGCCAAGGCCTTGGTCACCAGACCCAGGCGTGCGCCCGGCGGTGGTGACTTGAGCTCGATGTGGTACTGAAAGCGGCGGCGGAAGGCCGGGTCGATCTGCTCGATGCGGTTTGTGATCCAGATCACCGGCACGGGGTTGGTCTCGAGGATCTGGTTCACCCAGGCCTTCCCCGAGACCGAGTTGGAGGCCGGCGCATCGAGCGCGGAGTCGAGCCGCGCGATCAGCTGGGCCGTGTCGTTCGACAGGGGGGGAAACACGTCTTCCACCTCGTCGAACAGCAGGGCCACGTTCTCGCTGGCCTTAAGGAAGACCTGGCTGATCTGCAGCGAGCGGTAACGGTCGCGACCCGAGAGCGAGTTGCCGTCGCGGTCGGCGTATTCCACTTCGTAGAGATCGAGGCCGGCGGCCTGTGCGGCCACCTTGGCCATCTCGGTCTTGCCCGTGCCCGGCGGGCCGTAGAGCAGCACGTTGACGCCCGGCTCATGCCGGGCCACGGCTTGGCGCAGCAGCGTGCCAAGCATGGCGAGATCGTCGGCCACGAACTGGAAGTCGGCTTCGACGAGCAGGCTCTTCATTGCCGGCCGCGTAAACACCGCCATCAGGTCGTGCGGGCCCTGGTACTCGCGCATGAGAACGGGCGGAAGCTGGTCGCTGACCTTCATGAGGTCGGCCAGGTCGGTGATGTTGTGTTCGGAGATCAGGTTCTCCACCATGCCGATGCGCTCCAGGCGCGAGCCGGCACGCAGGGCTTCGGCCACCTCGCGCTCGTCCACGCCGGCCACGGCGGCGATGGCGGCGAAGGCCTCCTGCGCGGTGTTGACCTTGAACTCCACGAGCGCGCCCCGCAGCTCGCGTTGGTAGCGGGCCAGCGTGCCATAAAGCAAGATGGCGCGCTCCGCCGGATTCAGCTGCAGCAGTGTGCCCAGTGCGGCGATGTTCTTCTCGACGAGCGTCGACTCCTTCTTGAGCTCACGGTCCAGCCATTCATTGCTGGTAGCGAGCAATGCCATCATGTCCTTGGGCGCGTCCTTCACATACTCGTCGAGATAGAAGAACAGCGTGGCTTCGGCGAAGGGGCCATTCCAGACGCCGTAGCGCTCGAGGAAGGCCGCGTCGGAGAGGGCCTCGTGACCGGCCCAGGCCTGGTTGCCGTGGCAGCGTGTGGCCAGGTAGTCGCGCAGTCGACCCAGCACGCGCAGCGGCCAAACGAGATGGCGGCCCGTGAAGGACAGCAGGCCGTTGAAGTCACGGCGCAGATTGAAGCGACTGGCATGCTTGACGGTGAGCGTCAGCACGAACTGCGAGCACATGCGGTCGAGGACGGGTGCGTCCCGGAGTCCGGGTGAGGGCAGTACATGAGCGGCCGAGCGGGCGTCGGCCAGACGCTTCGCCATGGGCAACTCCTTCAGGTCTGGGCGGGCCCATCATTGCGCAGCGTCCGGCCGAGGACAAGTGCTGAGTGAGGGGTCTAACAGCGGGTTTGCGAGAATTCTTGCCGCCCCCCGCAGAGCCGTTATCCTCACCAGGTTTGCGCGCGCACCCGGAGCCGCTGAACAAGTTCCGGGCCGAGCGCAGGGATGTGCCTTAAGGCGGCCCGCTGCCGGTGCAGGCGACTCAGGGTCGAATGCAGCGGCCTTCCCCAGGAGGACCGCTCAAGCGCGACCGCGTTCAGCGTGGCGCACTTGGGCGAGGGGGGCGCTTCAGTGCATAACGACGGGCTGGTTTCCGAGGTTGGCGTAGGTCTGGATGAAGTCGTCGATCTCTTCCTCGGAAGGCTCGGTCTCAATCAGGGCGGTGACGCCGTCCTGAAAGGCTTCGGCCAGCGCGCCTTCGATGAAAATTTCCTTGCGGGCGAATTTGTCGACGATCTCGAAGCCGCCGCGGGACAGGCGCCAATCGGGATTGGCGTCCAGCAGCTCGGCGTTGACGGTCGAATCCACCTGGACGTCGAACTGCACGACGACATAGCTCGGGGAGTTGTACAGCATTTGCATGGCGGATTCCTCTCTCTCTCGTGAACCTAGCTGGGGCCGAAGCCGCCGGGTTCAAGCCTCGGCGGGCTTCACGCGTACAACTCATGCGTTGACCCTGGTGTTGATAGTCTCAGAGCGGCCCCGCGTCCGGAACACCAAGGTGAGTGGGTACTGAGGTGAAAACGGGACAAGATCACGCGACGTTGACTTGTCGCAATCCACTCAGGGAGCAGGGATTTCGTTCAGCGCGAGCAGCCAGCCTTGCCGCTCGGGTTCACCGCTGTGTATCCGCACAGGCTGACCGTGCCGGGCAGGGGCCAGCCGGACATCGAGACCGCCGCCCCAGTCGGCCAGTCCGGCGCGGCGGCAATGCCAAAGACCCTGCGCATTGCTCCGCCATTCGAAGCGCCACGAAGGCGGCTTCCCGTGCGCAGCGGCCACCAGCGGTTCTACGTTGCGCCCGAGTGTGGCAGCTGGGGGCTGGGATCGCCGAGTTGTCCGGTGGCGCATGGGCGCCTGGCGCCGGGGCCGGCAGCGTCTTCATAGAGACGTTTAGCGCCGAAATGGAGGTCGGCACCAGTGGCGTCACTGGCAGCATGGACGTAGGCATCAGCGGCCAGCCGTGCGCGGCTGTGACAAGCAGCCGGCTGATGGCGCAGACCAGGGCGTGGCGCATCGGAGAATGCTGCCATCGCATCTCGCCCGGACCTTTCCACGAATGAAACTCGCCACCTACAAGGACGGCTCGCGCGACGGCCAGCTGGTCGTCGTCTCGCGTGATCTCTCCCAGGCCCACTATGCCAATGGCATTGCCACGCGCTTGCAGCAAGTGCTGGACGACTGGAACTTCATGGCCCCGCAGCTCGAAGAGCTCTACGCTCAGCTCAACCACGGAAAGCTGCGCCACGCCTTCGCCTTCGATCCCAAGCTTTGCATGGCGCCGCTGCCGCGCGCCTTCCAATGGGCCGACGGCTCGGCCTACATCAACCATGTAGAGCTGGTGCGCAAGGCCCGCGGCGCAGAGGTGCCCGAGAGTTTCTATACAGATCCGCTGATGTACCAGGGCGGAAGCGACGACTTCCTGGGCCCTTGCGAGGTGGCGCGCGTGCCCTCCGAGGCCATGGGCATCGACTTCGAGGCCGAGATCGCCGTCATCACCGGCGATGTGCGCATGGGCGCCACTGCGGAGGCCTCGCTGGAGGCCGTGCGGCTGCTCATGCTGGCCAACGACTGGAGCCTGCGCAACCTGATCCCCGCCGAGCTGGCCAAGGGCTTTGGTTTCTTCCAGAGCAAGCCGGCCACGGCCTTCTCGCCCGTGGCGGTCACGCCCGACGAACTCGGGGAGGACTGGAGGGGCGGCCGCCTGCACCTGAATCTGCAAAGCATGTGGAACGGGCGCAAGGTGGGCAATTGCGAGGCCGGTCCCGAGATGACTTTCCATTTCGGGCAACTGATTGCGCACATCGCCAAGACGCGTAATGTGCGCGCTGGCTCCATCGTGGGATCCGGAACTGTGTCCAACAAGGACTGGAGCCGCGGCTACAGCTGCATCGCCGAGAAGCGCGCGATCGAGACGATCGAGGACGGTGCACCGAAAACCGAGTTCATGCGTTTCGGCGATTCCATTCGCATCGAGATGAAGGGCCGCGACGGTCAGAGCATCTTCGGTGCCATTGACCAGGAGGTCCAAGCATGCGACGAAGAAGTCTGATCCTTGGTGGCGGCCTACTGGCCGCGGGCGCTAGCGCCCTGGCGCTCAACGAGACCGATGCCGTCAGCGGCATTCGCGCCGCACTCGAGCGGGGTGCGGCCAGCGCTGTGAGCGAGCTGGGCCGCACCGATGGCTTTATGACCAACGCCAAGGTGCACATCGAGCTGCCCGGCGCCCTGCAAAGCGCTGCCAAGCTTGCCAAGGCGGCTGGCCAGGGGCGCAAGGTCGAGGAGCTTGAGCTGGCCATGAACCGTGCCGCCGAGGCCGCGGTGCCTCAGGCCAGGCAGCTGCTGCTCAATGCTGTCCGGGACATGAGCGTCGAAGACGGCCTCAAGATCCTGCACGGCGAGCAGGACGCGGCCACGCGCTTCTTTGAGGCCAAGACGCGCGAACCCCTGGGCCGCCAGTTCCTGCCCATCGTGCAACAGGCGACGCGCAAGGTCTCCCTGGCCGAGAAGTACAACGCCGTGGCCGGCAAGGCCGCAGGCTTCGGCCTGCTCAAGCAGGAGGACTCGAACATCGACGTGTACGTGACGGCCAAGGCGCTCGACGGCCTCTTCCTCATGGTCGCGGAGGAGGAAAGGAAGATCCGCCAGGATCCCGTGAGGACCGGTAGCGCCCTGCTGAAGAAGGTGTTCGGTAGCCTTTGAATCGAGAATCGAACAAGGTGGACAATAGCGGGCTGCATTTGAGGATCCCTGCCCTGTCATGAACGAGACCACGCCCGAGCCGACCGAATTGCCGACGCATGCACCGGCGGATGTGCCGACCGCAGCGCCTGCGGCCACGCCTGACGCTGCACCGGACGCCGCACCGGACGCCGCACCCACAGACGTTGGCGCCCAGCTCAAGGCCCTGTTTCCTGCCCTGTTTACGGGCGGCCACAAGCCCCTGAAGCTGCGAATCCAGGCCGACATCCAGGAGCGTGCCCCGGGCCAGTTCACCAAGGCCCAGCTCTCCGCCTTCTTCCGCCGCTACACCGGCAACACCGGCTACTTGATCGCGCTGACCAAGGCCAAGACCCGTTTCGATCTCGACGGCCAGGAGGCCGGCGAGCTCAGCGAGGAACACCTGGCCGCAGCCAGGGAAGAGCTGGCTCGGCGGCGCAACCTCAAGAATGAGCGCATCGCCGCTGAGCGCGAGCAGGAGAACCTGCTGGTCCAGCAGCGCCGCAACCGCGCCGGCCTGCTCTGGGATTTCGAGCGCACCACGCTCACGCTGAAGAACTTCTGCACGCTCAAGGGCGTGACGGAAGAGGAGTTGCCGGGTCTGCTGGAGATCGCCCGCAAGGAGCGCGCCGAGATGCCGCCGCGCGAGGAGCGTCAGGACCGCCGGCCGGATCAGCGCCGCGACGCGCGTGCGCCTCGGGCTGAACAGCAACGCCCGCGCCACAAGCCGCAGCCGCGCACCCCGCGTTGAATTTGAATTGCATCTTCTGCCGGGCCACTCCCACGGACGACGCACGCCAATGTCATTGCCGGCCCAGGCCGGCAATGATCGGCGTCACCTCGGGAGACCAGCCAGCGTACGCGCCAGCCGAGGGGGCTCACATTTGTTCCCAAGGCAGGCCGTCGTGACGCCAGCCGTTGAGCTTGCCCCGGTGGAAGTTCTCGTCGGGGTCGCCCTCGAAGCCGTGCAGCACGTTGATCACCTCGGTGAAGCCGGCGGCCTCCAGCACCTGGGCCGCGGCAACGGTGCGCTGGCCTGAGCGGCACAGCAGGACCAGGGGCTTGTTCAAGTCACCGTCCGCCTCGCGCCGCACCTGAGCCACGAAACGCTCCGGGTCGATCCGCATCTCGGGGTATTCGTACCAGGCCACGTGGATGGCGCCCGGCGGATGGCCGACGTACAGGTACTCCAGCTCCATACGCACGTCGAGGAACAGTGCTTCGGGATGGGCTTGCAAATAGGCCTGCGCTTGGGTTGGTAACAGCTGCTTCATAGAATCGGGGCATGAACGCTCACACCACCTTCACGCGCGGGGCAAGCCTGCCCGGCATTCTGCAGCAACGCATCGTCATTCTCGATGGCGCGATGGGCACGATGATCCAGCGCTACAAGCTCGGAGAGACCGACTACCGTGGCGAGCGCTTCAAGGACCACCCCAAGGACCTCAAGGGTAATAACGACCTGCTTGTGCTGACCAAGCCCGAGGTCATCTCGGAGATCCACGAGCAATACCTTGCCGCCGGGGCCGACATCATCGAGACCAATACCTTCGGCACGACCAGCGTCGCACAGGAGGACTACGGCCTCGAGGCCTTCGCCTACGAGATGAACGTGGCCGCCGCGAAGCTGGCCCGCGCTGCCTGCGACAAGTACGCGACCCCGGACAAGCCCCGCTTCGCCGCCGGTGCCCTGGGCCCGACGCCGCGCACGGCCTCGATCAGCCCCGATGTGAACGACCCGGGCGCCCGCAACGTCGACTTCGACACCCTGCGCGCGGCCTACTACGAGCAGGCCCGAGGCCTGCTGGACGGCGGCGTGGACCTCTTCCTCGTTGAGACCATCTTCGACACGCTCAATGCCAAGGCCGCCATCTTCGCGCTCGACGAGCTGATGGAAGCTACCGGTGAGCGACTGCCGGTGATCGTCTCGGGCACGGTCACCGACGCCTCCGGTCGCATCCTCTCTGGCCAGACGGTCACGGCCTTCTGGCATTCGGTGCGCCACGCGCGCCCGCTCGCCATCGGCCTGAACTGCGCGCTCGGGGCCACACTGATGCGGCCCTACATCGAAGAATTGGTGAAGGCCGCAGGCCCGACGGCGGTGAGCTGCTATCCGAATGCCGGCCTGCCCAACCCCATGAGTGACACCGGCTTCGACGAGACGCCCGAGGTCACGGCTCGCCTGCTCGGCGAGTTCGCGGCGAGCGGCTTCCTCAATATCGCGGGCGGCTGCTGCGGCACGACGCCAGCCCATATTGCGGCGATCGCCGGCAAGCTCGGAGGGTACAAACCGCGCGCCTGCGGTGAGCGATTCCTCACCGACCTGGTCGAAGTCTAGAGCCTGAGCAAGGCTGCCATATCGACAGGCAGCCGATACTCGTGCGGAGCCAGGCTTTCGGTCACGGCGTTCGGCGCAGCATTCGGATCACGCGGCTCGGGCCGCGGCAGGGGCTGGCCGTGCACGTTGGTCAGCGCGGCCACCAGCGGCGCGGTTGCCCGCACGCCACGCCTGTAGACGATGCCGACCTCGCCCGAGGCCATGCGCACGAGGCTGCCCGGCGGATAGAGACCGACGGTGCGTACCAGCGCCGCGCCGGCTTCGTCGGGCTGCTGCTGCTCATCGAGGTAGACGGCCCGGGCCGCGTGGGCGCTGCTTTGCGCCAGACGCGTTCGCCGCGGCGACAGCCGGGCCGCGAACATGTCGATGCGCGCCAGCAGCCGCGCCAGCTGATAGGCAGGCTCTCGGCCCGAGATGCTGCCCGCCGGGGCTTCGTGATGCAGGCGCACGGTGTCCAGCCAGAGGCTTTGCCGCACGCCCAGGCGTGCGAGAAAGCGCGCCGCGCGGTCTCCATGACCGCGCAGACCGTCGAGTTGGGCCTGGGCGGCCGGCGCCACCTGGCTGGCCAACTGGTCCTGCTCGCGTGAGATGGCGACGTTCATGGAAAGCGCCGCGCGCGTCAGCGCATTGCGCCAGGGTTCGGGCCAGAGTAGCTGCTGGCTGCACAGCTCGCACAGGGCGATGCACAGCAGCGCGTGGCGGGCGCTGTAGTGGGGGCTTTGCTGGCCAGCATCGTGGATCAGCAAAGTCAGGGTCGCGTCGGGGGCGCTCAGCACGCGGGCGACGGCCTCGTCGTGGATACGCTCCAGGCGCGGCAAGAAGTCCTCGGCGCGCGGCGCACTGAGCAGGGCGTGCGCGCGCTGCTGCAGGTCCGACCACAGGCCCGTATGGCCGAGGTCCATGCTGCGTTGGTGATCGAAGTCGAAGTCGGTATCCGGTGCATCGTCGACGACCATGTGCGCGCGGTTGGCGGCATCGATCTCGTCCAAGTGCACGAAGACGCCGCGCAGCAAAAGGGACTGCATCTGCGGGCTGTCGCGCAGCACCTGACCGGCCGCGATCAGGAGCCGGCCTTCGGAGTCGCGCAGGGGAAATTCAAGAATTTCGCCAAAGGCAAGCAAGTCCGCGGAAATGGGTATCAGGCTCAAGAATGTCTCGGGGGATGGCGGTTAGTTTCGACTGACTGCGCGCATTGTCATCACGATCCGGAGCCGTGGGGAAGGTGGAGGCCCTAAAATCCATCCCCTGATCCAAGGAGCGTTGCGACGGGGCCGAACCCTGCCAGGCTTGGAATTCATTCAACGACGCTCACCGGAGTCCATGTTTCTCGTGGCCGCGGTGAGCCCGCGGCTCCCCGCCGCCATGCAAGTCAAATCCGCCACTCCGCCCGCCATGAAGCTTTCCGGACTCGAGCCGGTCTTCATCGAGCCGGGCACCCTCTTCGTCAACATCGGCGAGCGCACCAACGTCACCGGCTCTAAGGCCTTTGCGCGCCTGATTCTGGCCGGTCAGTTCGAGGAGGCCGTGGCGGTCGCCCGCCAGCAGGTCGAGAACGGCGCCCAGGTCATCGACATCAACATGGACGAGGCCATGCTCGACAGCAAGGCCGCCATGGTGCGCTTCCTGAACCTGTTGGCCTCCGAGCCCGACGTGGCGCGAGTGCCCATCATGATCGATAGTTCCAAATGGGAGGTGATCGAAGCCGGCCTCAAGTGCATCCAGGGCAAGGGCATCGTCAACTCGATCTCGTTGAAAGAAGGCGAGGCCGAGTTCAGACGCCAGGCCCGGCTCGTGCGCCGCTATGGCGCCGCGGCCGTGGTCATGGCCTTCGACGAGACCGGCCAGGCCGACACTTTCGCCCGCAAGACCGAGATCTGCGCGCGGGCCTACCGCATTCTCGTGGACGAGGTGGGTTTCGATGCCGAGGACATCATCTTCGACCCGAACATCTTTGCCATCGCCACCGGCATCGAGGAGCACGATAACTACGCCGTCGACTTCATCGAGGCCACGCGCTGGATCAAGCAGCATCTGCCTGGCGCCAAGGTCAGCGGGGGCGTGTCCAATGTGAGCTTCTCCTTCCGCGGCAACGATCCGGTGCGCGAGGCCATCCACACGGTCTTCCTGTACCACGCGATCCGGGCCGGCATGGACATGGGCATCGTCAACGCCGGCATGATCGGCGTGTACGACGATCTCGACGCTGAGCTGCGTGACCGCGTGGAAGACGTGGTGCTCAACCGCCGCAAGGACGCCGGCGAGCGCCTCGTCGAGATTGCGGACCGGGCCAAGGGCGCAGCCAAGGACGACTCGGCGCGGCTGGCCTGGCGTGCCGGCACGGTGGACGAACGCCTCTCGCACGCCCTGGTCCACGGCATCACCGATTTCATCGTCGCCGACACCGAGGAATGCTGGCAGGCGATTGCCGCTCGCGGCGGCCGGCCCCTGCACGTGATCGAGGGCCCGCTGATGGCCGGCATGAACGTTGTCGGTGACCTCTTCGGCGCCGGCAAGATGTTTCTGCCCCAGGTGGTCAAGAGCGCGCGTGTGATGAAGTCCGCCGTGGCCCACCTCGTGCCGTACATCGAGGAGGAGAAGCGCCAGCTGGCGGCCAGCGGCGCCGACGTGCGCTCCAAGGGCAAGATCATCATGGCCACCGTCAAGGGGGATGTGCATGACATCGGCAAGAACATCGTCACCGTGGTCCTGCAGTGCAACAACTACGAGGTCGTCAATATGGGCGTGATGGTGCCGGCCCAAGACATCCTCCGAAAGGCCAAGGAAGAGGGCGCCGACATCATCGGCCTCTCAGGCTTGATCACGCCCAGCCTGGAAGAGATGCAGCACGTGGCTGCCGAGATGCAGCGCGACGAATACTTCCGCGGCCGCTCCATGCCCCTGCTGATCGGCGGCGCGACGACGAGCCGCGTGCACACGGCCGTCAAGATCGCGCCGCATTACGAAGGCCCGGTTGTCTACGTACCCGATGCCTCGCGCTCGGTCGGCGTGTGCAGCGAGCTGCTCAGCGAGGAGCGCTCCGAGGGCTTCATCGACGAACTGCGCGCCGACTATGACAAGGTGCGCGCCCTGCACGCCAAGCGCAAGGCCACGCCGCTAGTGAGCGTGGCCGATGCGCGCGCCAACAAGGCTCGCGTGACCTTCAAGCCGGTGGTGCCCAAGTTCATCGGCCGCCGCGTCTTCAAGAACTACGACCTCGCCGAGCTGGCTCGCTACATCGACTGGGGCCCGTTCTTCCAGACCTGGGACCTCGCCGGCCCCTACCCTGCCATTCTCGATGACGAGGTGGTGGGCGAGCAGGCGCGCAAGGTCTTTGCTGACGCCCAAGCCATGCTGCAAAAGCTCATCCAGGGCCGCTGGCTCACGGCCCACGCGGTGATCGGCCTCTACCCGGCCGCGCAGGTCAATGACGACGACATCGCCGTCTACGCTGACGAGTCGCGCCAGCAGACGTTGATGACCTGGCACGGCCTGCGCATGCAGAGTGAGCGCCCGGTCGTCGACGGTGTCAAGCGCCCGAACCGCTGCCTCTCAGATTTCGTCGCGCCGCAGGGTGACTACATCGGCCTTTTTGCCGTCACCGCGGGCCTCGGTATCGAGAAGAAGGAGGCCGAGTTCGTGGCTGCCCACGACGACTACTCGGCCATCATGCTCAAGGCCCTGGCCGACCGCCTGGCCGAGGCCCTGGCCGAGCGCATGCATGAGCGCGTGCGGACCGAGTTGTGGGGCTACGCGCCGGACGAGGCCCTGTCCAACGAGGCCCTCATTGCCGAACAGTACCGCGGCATCCGCCCTGCGCCCGGCTATCCGGCCTGCCCCGACCATCTCGTCAAGCGCGACATGTTCCGCGTCCTCGCGCCCGAGGACATCGGCATGGGCCTGACCGAGTCCATGGCCATGACGCCGGCCGCGGCCGTCAGCGGCTTCTATCTGGCGCACCCGCAGGCGGTGTACTTCAGCGTCGGCAAGATCGGTGAAGACCAGCTCGCCGATTGGGCAGGGCGCGCGGGCTTGGCACTCAGCGATGCGCGTCGGGCACTGGCGCCGCTGATGAACTGAGGCCTTGCGTGGACGAGGCCGGTGACTTGGAAGTATGAAAAACCTCAGCGAACATCGGAACCAGAAGCTTGTTGCCGTACTCGCTGAGATGGTTGTCGTCGAAGTAGAGAGGCCGCCCTTCGCGGCTGCCCCAGCATCGGCCTTCGGTGCACAGGTACGGCAAGGGGTCGAGCACTCGGGCGCCACAACGGTCACGGGCCTCGTCTTGCGCGGTCCAGATCCACGCGTTGCGCCGTCGGTACTGCTCGATGGAGACCCACAGATCTGGGCTCGTGCCCGCCATGGCCAGGCGATGCGACAGGACCTTGGGAACGTTCAGGCCCATTTCCGGAAACGGGCGGACGAGAAAGACCGTGCGCTGTCGCGCGAGCATGCAGGCTGTCTCGGTGATGTGACGGCCGAACTCCGCGAGAAATTGTGGCGAAGCACTTTCGTGGATCTGCGAAAAGTAGACAGCCGGCCGAATTGATTCGAGCCTGGCTTCTGAGCCAAAAGCTGAGGCGGCATAACGCCCCATGATGACCACGGGGACCTCTGCCGGGACAAGTTCCAGTTCGCGCAGGACTCGTTGAGTGAATTCGGCGCAACTGATACCGTGGTCGTCCGGTGCAGTTCTTCCCGGAACCTGTTGCATGCCGGGCACGAACTGGCAGCCTCGGATAGACCACTCCTGCACGCCGTCCTGATCTCGTGGCCTCGCCAAGGCCAGGGCGCTGACAGTTGCAGAGACATGGCTGTCGCCGAGCGCGATCGCCCGCAGATGAGTGCCGCCGTGAATGCAGGACGGGAATGCATGTTTACTGCTGGAATAGCAGTCCTGTCGGCGCGGATTCACGTCATACGCCTCCGCAGCAGCAAGTTCTGCAACGGCCGGGAGCCGGTTGCCCAGACCGTTGAGTCGCCAGATCGCGACAGCGGGTGCCAGCACCAGCATCAGTGAACCGACCAGCCATCCCAGACTGGACATGGCGGAAACGCGCGCCAGCCGTCTTCGCGCTGGGGCTTCTACCAGCGCAAACGAGGCGTGGCCGAGCACGAGCGTCAGCAAGAGTCCGCCCACCGTTGCGACGGCGCCCTGCCATTCGAGTTGGTTGAGCGCCACGTAGATCGGCCAATGCCACAAGTAGACCGAGTAGGAGCGGTCTCCCAGCCATTGAAGAGGGCGCGCGCTCAGCAGGGTACTGCTTCGATCGGCTCGAATCACCAGCATTGCGCCCAGCACCGGCACGACTGCCCGCCAACCGCGCCACGGCACGAACGAGTCAAACATCAGAACGGCAGCAAGAATCAATACCAGGCCGATGCCTTGCAGAATGCGCCGACCGGGCTCGCTCGCGTTCTTGCGCGTCCCGGAAAGGGAAATGAGTCCGCCGCCCAACATCTCCCATGCCCGGGTGTGCAACCAGAAAAATGCCTTGCTTGGATCCTGCGGCGTGATCAGCAGGCAGGCCAGCAGCGAGGCGAGCAGCGTGGCGATGACGACGAGCCGCTGCACATTGCGGCCAGCCCGTATCTGCCAAGCGGACCACAGCACAATCGGCAGCAAGAGGTAGAACTGCCACTCGACGGCCAGCGACCACGTGTGCAGTAACCACTTCTCATGCGAGGCGGCATCGAAATACCCGGCTTCTTGCCAGAACTCGATGTTTGACAGAAATGAAAGGCTGTAGCCGACGTGCGTGGCCAGTAGCTTGTACTCGCCAGAGAGCAGGAACCGCCAGCCGAGCAACAACAGCACGGCACAAAGGACTGCCAGCGCAGGCACGATGCGTCGAGCCCGCGCCGCGTAGAAAGCGGTGAGGCTGAAGCGATCCTGTTCCAGGCCTGCGAGCACGATGCCGGTCATCAGGAAGCCGGAGATGACGAAGAACACGTCGACTCCGACAAAGCCGCCGCCGCATGCCGGGAGCTTGAAGTGAAAAAGCACCACGGCAATGACCGCCCAGGCGCGCAGACCGTTGATGTCCGTGCGAAATCTCTGTCGTCCTGGTTCGCCGCTCACCCTCTTCTCCTGATTTTTGGGTCTCAGCATGCCTGACGTAGGCCTTCGGGAGGGGGCGTAGTAGCCCTAGGGGAGCTGCGCAAAGCCTAGGTACGGCCGAGCCCGCGTCGCAGCTGCATAGCAAGCTTTGCGCGATTCGTATTGCAAATGCCCAAGAATTCAAAGCCCCCACAATTGCCAGGCCGCCGGCATACTCAAGCATGGCCCTGACTATCTATGCAAGGATCTAGCCGTACTGTGTCTCTGGTGCTCGGCAGCGGTGGCGCCAGGGGCCTGGCGCACATCGGCGTCATTCACTGGCTGGTCGAGAACGGCTATGAGATCCGGTCCATCTCGGGCACCTCGATTGGCGCGCTTGTAGGTGGAATCCATGCGATCGGCAAGCTCGATATCTACGCCGAGTGGGTCATGGCATTGGAGCGCATGGATGTGCTGAGGTTGCTGGACCCCACCATTGGCCGGCCCGGCATTTTCAAAGGTGAGCGCATCATCAGCGTACTGCGCGAACTCGTCGGTGACGGCCGTGTCGAAGACTTACCCGTCACCTACACAGCCGTTGCCACTGACCTCGACACGGGGGATGAGGTCTGGCTGCGGCAGGGAAATCTGTTTGACGCCATCCGCGCCTCGATGGCGACTCCAATGGTGTTCACGCCATTCAGGCATGGGAGCCGGCTGCTGATCGACGGCGCCGTCGTCAATCCGGTGCCGATCGCACCGACGCTGGACGACCCGACGGCGCTGACGGTTGCCGTTGATCTTAGCGGTCCCGCCGAGCGAGACCCGCTGCCGGGACGCAGCGCCTCCTTGATGGCTGACAACCCCTACCATGGCCGAATTCTGAAGTTCATTGACGGCCTGCGGCCCGGCACGCGACCGAAGGAGCCGTCCCACGGCATGGTCAGCGTCGCGATGGTATCGATGCAGGCCATGCAGGACACCATCGCCAGGCTGCGCATGGCGGCTTACATGCCTGATGTGCTGATTGAGATTCCTCGTAATACCTGCGGCTTCTTCGAGTTTTGGAAAGCCGAGGGCCTCATAGAGCTGGGGCGAGAGCGCGCTGCGCGGGCCTTTGAGGCCCTGGCCGCACGGGCTGACTCGACTTTGGATACCCCGCAACCCTGAATCACTGCCACTGCGACTGCCACTGCCTCACGTCGCCAGACGACCATAGGCTGGCGTGGCCGCTTCATCCGTCACGATCGGTGGGCCGCCTTGAGCCAAGGCGGGTGACGTGGCGACAAGACCGCAGAAGGCCAGGGCGTGCACCAAACGCGGCGGCGCACGCCGCGCAACAGGGGCGTCGTCGCGCGACGGCTGATGCTCATCCCTGGATCAATGCTTCTCGCCGACGATCAATAGCTTGAAGCTGTCGGGCTTGACGGTGTCGCGCTTGCTCGCACTCCCGGCGGCCGGTGCTTCGAAATCGGCGCTCACGAGGAA
>Ga0213872_10000026_pt1 | contig 149852 bp, 137 predicted proteins | sample VelepicomBERX_R2_FD_160071 | JGI IMG/M metagenome (GOLD analysis project Ga0213872, IMG submission 160071) | Rhizosphere microbial communities from Vellozia epidendroides in rupestrian grasslands, the National Park of Serra do Cipo, Brazil - RX_R2 | ecosystem: Host-associated > Plants > Roots...
TACCGTTGCGGGTACCAGCGACCTTGAAGTCCATGTCGCCCAGGTGGTCTTCGTCACCCAGAATGTCGGACAGCACGGCGAAGCGGCCGCCTTCCTTGATCAGGCCCATGGCGATACCGGCCACGTGCTCTTTCATCGGCACGCCGGCATCCATCAGTGCCAGGCAGCCGCCGCAGACGGAAGCCATCGACGAGGAACCGTTCGATTCGGTGATTTCCGACACCAGGCGCACGGAGTAGCTGAACTCTTCCTGCGATGGCAGGGCGGCGATCAGCGCGCGCTTGGCCAGACGGCCGTGGCCGATTTCGCGGCGCTTCGGCGTACCGACGCGGCCGGTTTCGCCGGTGGCGAACGGAGGCATGTTGTAGTGCAGCATGAAGGAGTCGGTGAACTCGCCCATCAGCGCGTCGATCTTCTGCGAATCGCGGGCCGTGCCCAGGGTCGCTACGACCAGGGCCTGGGTTTCGCCGCGGGTGAACAGGGCCGAACCGTGGGTGCGTGGCAGCACCGAGGTGCGGATCGAGATCGGACGCACGGTGCGGGTGTCGCGGCCGTCGATGCGTGGCTCGCCTTCCAGGATCTGCGAACGGACGACTTTCGATTCCATGTCGAACAGGATATTGCCCACTTCGACGGAATCCGGTGCGGCGGCGCCGGCAGCGGCGGCTTCGGTAGCCAGGTCAGCCATCACTTCCGCCGACATGGCGCGCAGCTTGTCGGTACGGGCTTGCTTGTCGCGGGTCTGGTAGGCGGTGCGGATCTTCGCGTCGGCGAAGTGGGCCACGCGGCCGATCAGGGCTTCGTTCTTGGCCGGAGCGGTCCATTCCTGCTCAGGCTTGCCGCCGTCGCGCACCAGGTCATGGATCGCGTCGATCACGGCTTTCATCTGGTCGTGGCCAAAGACCACGGCGCCCAGCATGACTTCTTCCGACAGCTGCTGCGCTTCCGATTCCACCATCAGCACGGCGGTTTCGGTACCGGCAACCACCAGATCCATCTGCGAGGTCTTCAGCTGCTCAACGGTCGGGTTCAGGATGTACTGGCCGTTGGCGTAACCCACGCGGGCGGCGCCGATCGGGCCGTTGAAAGGCACGCCAGCCACGCACAGGGCGGCCGAAGCACCGATCATCGAAGGGATATCAGGGTCGATTTCCGGATTGACCGACAGAACGTGCACGATCACCTGCACTTCGTTCATATAGCCCTCTGGGAACAGAGGACGGATAGGACGGTCGATCAGACGCGAGGTCAGGGTTTCTTTTTCCGAGGGACGACCTTCACGTTTGAAGAAACCGCCGGGGATCTTACCCGCAGCATAGGTTTTCTCGACGTAGTCGACGGTCAGCGGGAAGAAGTCCTGGCCGGGCTTGGCGTCTTTACGCGCCACCACGGTGGCCAGGATGACGGTGTCTTCCATCGACACCATCACTGCGCCGGAGGCCTGGCGAGCGATCTCGCCGGTTTCCAGGGTCACAGTGTGCTGACCGTACTGGAAGGTTTTCGTTACTTTATTAAACATGGGTAATCCCTTTCTATTTGCCGACAGATTTTCAGGAGCTGTCGTTCACCTCACCACGGACGGCGCCTGGTCGCTGCGCCGCCTTACTACAAAACCAGGAATCCATGCCACCTGCCAAATGCAAATTCCACTTAGCAAGTTTTTAAGGGTTCAAATGACAAAATGCCCGCGACAGATAAACTGGCGCAGGCATTTTGGTCTTAAACCGGATGACGCAAAAATTACTTACGCAGGCCGAGTTTAGCGATCAGTTCGCGATAACGGGTTGCGTCCTTGTTCTTCAGGTAGGACAGCAGGGACTTACGACGGTTAACCATCTTGATCAGACCACGGCGGGAGTGGTGATCCTTGGTGTGCTCCTTGAAGTGGCCGTTCAGCTCGTTGATGCGAGCGGTCAGCAGGGCAACTTGCACTTCTGGGGAGCCGGTGTCGTTTTGGCCACGGGCGTTATCCGCGATGATGGCGGCTTTGTTGATGTTTTCTACGGTCATGATATTACCTTTCACATGCGGTGCGCGGAGTCTGGACCCTGCCCACCGTGAACTTCAATAAAAATATCTGATCCAAAAGACCAGACGCAGAAGTATAGCGGAAAAAACGGCGCGTGTATCCAGTGTTGGCTACAATTCTTGTCACTAAATGGTCAAATTTTAGGCTGCATGATGAGGAATTTGGCATTTATTGCAACGTTACCGCTGGCATTGGCCGCCTGCGCCAGTTTCCAGACGCCGCAACCGGGCGAAACGGCCGAGGCCGTCGAGTCCCGCTTGGGTCGGCCAACGGCCACCTATCCCGACGGCGCCGACACCTTGCTGGAATACGCCACGGGGCCAAGCGGCCAGCTCACCTTCATGGCGCGCATCGGGCCGGATGGCCGCCTGAAATCCTATGAGCAAGTGCTGACCGCCGAGAAATTCGCCACCATCAAGCCGCGCAAGGACAACAAGGAAACCGTCCTCCACACCTTCGGCCGCCCGTCGGAACGGCTGCGCTTTGCCAGCGTGGACGGCGATGTCTGGGCCTACCGCTACAAGGAGCAGCTGGCCTGGGATTCCATGATGTACGTGGAATTCGACCGCAGCGGCGTGGTGCAGGCGCTGGTCAACGGTCCTGACCCCGAGCATATGGAGCGCCGGGGCCGCTGAATAATTTGCCCGCCAGTCAGTTACAAACCGTGCAAGAAAAACATTGCCGTAGTACAATACTCCGGTTGCCGACACTCAAGAAACCGAAGGAATGAACTGGCTGCGCGCCCTCTTTGCCGCCCTCCTCCTCGCCGCCGCGCCATTGACGCTGGGGCAGTCGGCGACCATTGTCTACTATCCAGGCACGGATGCAGACGACATGCGCGTAGATTACTACCTGCGCCTGCTGAAGCTGGTCCTGCAAAAATCGGGCGGCAACTACCAGCTGCAGCCAACCGGACAAGCCATGGTGCCGCCCCGCGTCGTGCAGCAGATGGAATCGAAGGGCGCCGTCGATGTCCTGTGGTCGCCCACCAATCCTGATCTGGAACAGCGCCTGCTGCCCATCCGTATTCCCATCGACAAGGGCGTGCTGGGCTGGCGTCTCCTGCTGATCAAGAAAAGCGACCGAGAGCGCTTTGCCCGCATTCATACGCTGGGCCAGCTGCAGGCCATGGAGGCGGGTCAGCAGCGCGACTGGATCGACACCGGCATCCTGCGCGCCAATGGCATACCCGTGGTATCCGCCGGCCTGTACAAGCCCATGTTCCAGATGCTGGCCAGCGGCCGCTTCCAGTACTTCCCGCGCGGTATGGCCGAGATCTGGGATGAAGCGGCGCAAAATGCCCACCTGGATCTGGAAGTGGAACCCCACCTGGCCCTGCACTATCCGCTGCAGACCTACTTCTTCGTCAGCAGACACAATCCCGCGCTGGCCCGCCGCATCGAGCAGGGCTTGCAGCGGGCGATACAGGATGGTTCCTTCGACGCGCTGTTCGAGCAATGCAACGGCAAGTTCATCCGTCGCGCCCACCTGGGCAGCCGCACCGTGTTCGAGTTGCGCAATCCTGAGCCCTCCGCCGCGCCATACAAGCCCAGCGGACTGCACCTGTCGACCGCGCCTCTCGCACCCGCAGACTAAGCTGCGCGCCGGCTCGCCGCCGACCGCGCGGCCCATGCCCTCGTCCTTATTCGCAGGCGACCGGCAGACCTTCAATCTTCCAGCGCAGCATGCCGCCGGCCAGGTTCGCCACCTGCGTGAAGCCAGCCTTGCCCAGCAAGACACAGGCTTGAGCTGAGCGCACGCCGGAGCGGCAGACCGCCACCACCGGACGTTCGCGGTCCAGCTCCTCCAGGCTGCCCGTCAGCTGCGACAGCGGCACCAGACGCGCATTGGGCAGATGCCCCAGTTTGTCGATGAATTCATGTGGCTCGCGCACATCCAGGATCTGCGCCTTGGCGCCATGCTCCAGCAAAGCCATCGGCTCGATTTCCCACACGCCGCTGAAGCGCAAGGTCAGCGGCGCCCAGCCCGGCGCATCGGCGGGCGGCGCGTCACCCTCCGGCTTGCCGCAGCGGAGATTGGCGGGAACAGCCACGGCCATCAGCTTGGGATGGGGCAGGTTCAGATTGTTCATATGGCCGGTGAAGTCGCCCACGTCCACCTCGCCACCCAGACGGGGATTGAAGCGGCGCTCCTCCGCCACGCTGGTGACGGTGATGCCGCGATAGTCGTGCGCCGGATACAGCAGGCAAGTCTCCGGCAGCGACAGGATCTGCTCATGCACCGAAGAGAACAGCTGCTGCGGACTACCCTGCTGGAAATCGGTGCGTCCGCAGCCGCGGATCAGTAGGCTGTCGCCCGTGAAGGCCATGCTGCTGTCATCGAGCACATAGGTCAGGCAGCCATCCGTGTGGCCGGGCGTGGCGCGCACCTTCAGATAGCGCTCGCCAAAGCCAATGCGGTCGCCGTGCTTCAAGGGACGGTCCACCAGCGACGCCCCCGCCACCTCCGCCAGCGCGATGCTGCAGCCGCTGCGCTGCTTCAGGCGCCAGGCGCCGGTGACGTGATCCGCATGCACATGCGTGTCGAGCGTGGCCGTCAGCTTCAGGCCCAGCTCCTGCAGCAGCGCCAGATCGCGCGGCGCCTGTTCGTAGACGGGGTCGATCAGCACGGCCTCGCCGCTATCGCCCAGCAGATAGGTATAGGTGGACGAGGTGGGATCGAACAACTGGCGGAAAATCATGATGGCACGGCTCCGGATAGGATGTCTCTTCAATGCGGCAAGCCTCGTGGGCCTGCCGCTGCAACCTCTACATTACGCTGGCTGCCGGGTGACGCGCAAGTAGGGCTTGATGGTGCGGAAGCCCGGGAACAGCGTCGCCGCTTCCTCGTTGCTGACGGCGCCGGTGATGATCACGTCCTCGCCCTGCTTCCAGTTCACGGGCGTGGCGACGCGGTGCTTGGCCGTCAGCTGCATGGAGTCGAGCACGCGCAGGATTTCATCGAAGTTGCGGCCGGTGGTCATCGGATAGGTCAGCATCAGCTTGATGCGCTTGTCCGGGCCGATGACGAAGACGGAACGCACGGTGGCGTTGGTGGCAGGCGTGCGGCCCGCCGACGTACCTGGTTCCTCCGCCGGCAGCATGTTGTACAGCTTGGCCACGGCCAGATCGGTGTCGCCGATCATCGGATATTTGACCTTGGCGCCCTGGGTTTCCTCGATGTCGGCCGCCCACTTGTCGTGGTCCTCGACCGGGTCGATCGACAGGCCGATGATCTTGGCGTTGCGGCGCGCGAACTCAGGTTCGATCTTGGCCATATAGCCCAGCTCCGTCGTGCAGACGGGCGTGAAGTCCTTGGGATGCGAGAACAGGACCGCCCACTGGTCGCCGATCCAGTTGTGGAAGTCTATCGTGCCCTGGGTGGTGCGGGCGGTGAAGTTTGGTGCGATATCGTTAATGTGAAGTGACATGATGCGTTCCTCCTTCAGGTGGTTAAAAACAACGCTCAGTTTTGCGGGTTGACCCGCTCTATCTTCGAATGCAGCTTGTTCAGCGCGGACAGATACGCCTTGGCCGAAGCGACGACGATATCCGGATCCGCACCCACGCCATTGACGATGCGGCCTTCCTTAGACAGGCGCATCGTCACCTCGCCCTGCGACTGCGTGCCGTAGCTGATGGCGTTAATCGAGAACAGCACCAGCTCCGCGCCGCTGACGACCTGGCACTCGATGGCGTTGACGGTGGCGTCGACCGGACCGTCACCCGTCCCTTCACAGCTGAACTCTTCGCCGCCGATGGAGAACACGACTTTCGCATGCGGCAGCTCGCCCGTCTCAGAGCGCTGGGCCAGCGAGACGAAGCGGTAATGCTCGCTTTCCTGCGCCTGCTCCTCGTCCGAGACCAGGGCCAGGATATCTTCGTCGAAGATTTCCGCCTTGCGGTCGGCCAGTTCCTTGAAGCGGGTGAAAGCGGCGTTGACCTCCGCTTCCGAATCGAGCTCGATGCCCAGTTCCTGCAAGCGCTGCTTGAAGGCGTTGCGGCCGGAGAGCTTGCCCAGCACGATCTTGTTGGCTGTCCAGCCCACGTCTTCCGCGCGCATGATCTCGTAGGTTTCGCGCGCCTTCAGAATGCCGTCCTGGTGGATGCCGGAGGCGTGGGCAAAGGCGTTCGCGCCCACCACGGCCTTGTTCGGCTGCACGGCAAAGCCGGTGATCTGCGACACCATCTTCGACGCGGCCACGATCTGCGTGGTGTCGATGCGTGTTTCGAGATTGTAGTAGCCACCGCGTGTGCGCAGCGCCATCACCACTTCCTCCAGCGCCGTATTGCCCGCCCGTTCGCCCAGACCATTGATGGTGCACTCAATCTGGCGCGCGCCGCCTATCATCACGCCGGCCAGCGAATTGGCCACGGCCAGACCCAGGTCGTTATGGCAGTGCACCGACCATACGGCCTTGTCGGAATTGGGAATGCGCTCGCGCAGGCGGCGAATGGTTTCGCCGAACAGCTCCGGCACGGCATAGCCCACCGTGTCGGGGAAGTTGATGGTGGTGGCGCCTTCCGCGATTACCGCCTCCAGCACGCGGCAGAGGAAGTCCTCTTCCGAACGGCTGCCGTCTTCCGGGCTGAACTCGATATCGTCGGTGAACTGGCGGGCGAAGCGCACGGCGTTCTGCGCCTGCAGCAGCACCTGGTCCGGCTCCATGCGCAGCTTCATCTGCATGTGCAGGGGCGAGGTGGCGATGAAGGTGTGGATGCGTTTGCGCTCGGCGGGCGCCAGGGCCTCGGCGGCGCGGGAGATGTCGCGGTCATTGGCGCGCGACAGGGAGCACACTGTCGATTCGCGCACGGCGGAGGCAATCGCCTTGATGGATTCAAAATCGCCTTGCGAGGCGGCGGCGAAACCGGCTTCGATCACATCCACGCGCAGCCGCTCGAGCTGCCTGGCGATGCGGATCTTCTCATCGTGCGTCATCGAGGCGCCCGGCGATTGCTCGCCGTCGCGCAGCGTGGTGTCAAAAATAATGAGGCGGTTGGACGAGTTACTCATGATTGCTTCCTTTGTTCCGTTAGCTAATGATGGTACCGGGCCAGCCGCCCCTGTCGCTTAATGTCTTTCGCTGGGGTCGACCGGCTCGCGCTTGGTCTGGATCAGGCTCACCGGCTTGCCCTTGGCGACGCGCCAGATGGAGACGGCATAACCGGACAGTCCATATGCAATGAAAATCGGGAACAGCACCTTGGGCGGGTCGATCGACACCAGCGCAAACACCAGCGCGATCAGGAACACAGCGATAAAGGGCACCGACTTGCGGAAATTGAGTTCCTTGAAACTGTAGAACGGCACATTGGTCACCATGGTCAGGCCGGCGAAGATGGCGATACCCCAGGAGACCCAGCGCAGTTCGACGCCGGACACTTCCTGATCCACCATCAGCAGGATGAAGCCAGCCACCAGCGCGGCAGCCGACGGCGAAGGCAAGCCCTGGAAGAAGCGCTTGTCCACCACCTCGATATTGGTGTTGAAGCGAGCCAGGCGCAGCGCGGCGCCGGCGCAGTAGACGAAGGCGGCAATCCAGCCCAGCTTACCCAGGCCGCGCAGCGACCATTCGTAGATCACCAGCGAGGGCGCGGCGCCGAAGGACACCATGTCCGACAGCGAGTCATACTGCGCACCGAATTCGGACTGCGTATTGGTCAGGCGCGCGATGCGGCCGTCGAGGCCGTCGAGGATCATGGCCACGAAGATGGCCCAGGCCGAGTGCTCGAAGCGCTGGTTCATGGCCATGACGATTGCGTAAAAGCCGCAGAACAGCGCCGCCGTGGTGAAGGCGTTGGGCAGAAGATAGATCCCGCGGCGGCGCGGCTTGTCGGCGCCCTCGGCTTTCGGCTGGCGGGCGGCGAAGCGGCGGAAGCGTTCCGACATGGGCGCTTTGGCCGATTTAGCGGCGCCATTCTTGGCTCGACGACGGGGAAAGTTTGCCATAGTGTTCCGTTTTATATATCCAATACGAGATTGTTGCGCCATCATTATAGAGTAGCAGACAACAAAAAAGGGACTTCGCACAGCGAAGCCCCTTTGCTCGGCGCGGAACGGCTTACTTGAACTTGACCTTGCCCACCAGGCGCATGCTCAGCGTCGTTTCGCCCGGCTCAAAGCTGGGTTCGGCCACTTCGGGCGCATCCATGACCTTGCGCGCCATGGCCATCATCGGCGCCGGACGGGCAAGTTCCGGCTGGGCGTAGTTGCCCGAGCCTTCAAAGTCCACCGTATCGACCACGGCGTCACTGACGCTGCGGCCCATGGCCGAGGCAACGGAAGCGATGCGCTCGTTCAGGTTCTTGTAGGTGGCGGCGATGCGCTGGTCGTCCAGCTGGCGGGTCGTTTCCGGCTTCAGGCCAAACTGCAGGCCGTTCAGGGTCAGGATGCTTTGGGCGGAGGCCACCGTCTTGGGCAGGCCGCTCAAATTGGCGGTCGTGACCTGCAGATACTGGCCCACGCGCCAGCCGATGGGTACGCGCGGCTTGGACTGCTGGCCCATCGGTACCGGCCGCTCGTCGCCGTAGACGGGATAGGTGTAATAGCCCTGGGTTTTCAGGCTCGCCTGCGGATCGGCTTTTTTCACCAGCTCGATTCCCTGCTTCATTTTCTGGTTCACGCGCGAAGCGGCGGCGGCCTTGTCCTTGTCCTGCTCCTCGATGGCCAGGGTGGCGACGGCCTGGTCGTTGGCATGCGTGACTTCGCCATAGGCCGGGATAACGACCAGCGTGCCGCCAGTCTGCAGGGACTGCGCGGACGCCGCGCCCATCAGCGCGGCGGAAACGGCGGCGGCAGCGGCGAGTTTGTGAATGACGGTCATGACGGATTCCTTAGGTAAAAATCAACGAGTCCACTTTACCCGAAATCCCCATCATTGCCCGCAAGACATGGTGAGCGTTTGTAACATACCCGCCGTTGCCGCGCTGCGCCGCGCCTTATTTGACGCGCGTGTACTGCATCTCCATCCACTTCATGTTCTTGCCGTCCGGGCCGGGGCCCCACATTTCCATGGTGTGATGGTCGTTGTCGGCGACGGTGATATTCATGGTGTAGGGCACGACCTTGCCGCTGGCGGGATCGGACATGGTGCCCTTGTACTTGAACACATTGCCGCTCAGCGTGCCGATGGTGGTGGTGGTGCCGGTGCCCATGGAGTCGATCCAGGTGCCGAAGTACTTCTTGGTCACGTTGTCGAAGCCCTGGGTGCCTTTGCCGCTGAAAGGCTGTCCCATGAAGCTGCCCTGATAGGTCTCTTCCAGATAGCGTCCGCCGAAGATCCACTTGCGTTCGGTGGTGGCGTCGCTGAGTTCGGGTGGTTTGGACGGGTCCATCCAGGCCTTGGCCTTGACGGTGAAGGAGCCTGCCAGCGGTTCCAGTTTCTTGTGCGCCTCGCCCGGCTTGGAAGCCTGTTCCATGGCTTCCATGGCAGCCTTTTCGTCCATAGGCGCGGCCTTTTTCTTATCTTCCGCTGGCGCGACCGCGGCCAGACTAAGACCTGCAACTACAACCAGATACTGCGCGACACGATGAAGCTTCATGGCGTTCTCCTATCAGCAGGGTTGTGAGAACGCCATTCTATAGCAGTCCTGAGAGACATCAATATTTCAGCCGAGCGCTTTCGCCACAATCAAGTGCTGACCTTGATCCCCCTCCATCGCCTTCATAGAATGAATCATGCGGATCACCTACGATCCCCAAAAGCGAAACAAAACACTGGCAAACCGCCAGTTGGATTTTGCCGACGCCTGGAAAGTACTTAGCAGTAAAAATGTCACCTTTCCCGACACCCGCAAGAACTATGGCGAGCCGAGGTATCTTTGCTACGGCATACTGGATGGTCGAATGGTGGTGGTCGGCTACACACCACGCGGGGCGGACTACCATGTTTTCACAATGAGGAAGGCCAATGGACGCGAACAAAGACGCTATAAATCTCTCACTCAAAACTGACTTCGAAAATTCGGACGCTGACGACATCACCCCTGAAGAGTACGAGGAAGCCCCTGAGTTGACAGACGAGCTGCTAGCACAAGCAACACTAATGCATGGTCAGCAGGAGATCTACTCTTTCCCCAAAGAGCTGATCACACTACCGCTGCCCAGAACAATTTTCGACCAATGGGTTGCTACCGGGCCAGGCTGGTATGAACGAATGGCAGAACGCCTGCGCGATATCTAGATTCAACACACGTCAACCCACTCCCCTGCTGTCACTTCAGCCAATTGTGCGGTACTGATGCGGACGGCGCTGTGGACGGAACCGGCGGCAGGAATCACTTCGTCATAAGCCTTGAGCGAGGCGTCCAGGTAGATTGGCAGCGGGGTAGCGAGGCCGAAGGGGCAAACGCCGCCGACCGGGTGGCCGGTCAGCGCGACCACGTCTTCCGCGCCCAGCATCTTGCCTTTGCCAAAGGCTTCCTTGAATTTCTTGTTGTCGATGCGCGCGTCGCCAGCGGCCACCACCAGGATCGCGCGCTCGCCCGCCAGACGGAAGGCCAGCGTCTTGGCGATGCGTCCCGGTTCCACGCCGTGCGCCTCGGCCGCCAGCGCCACCGTGGCAGTGCTCACTTCCAGCTCGATGATGGGGACATCCAACTCGCGGGCCGCGAAGAAATCCCGCACGGATTGCAAACTCATTTTCACCTCGGCATAAGAAAAAGGCCGGCGTAACAGCCGGCCTCGTGCGCTACATTGCAGGGCTTAGTTCTTCGACTGATCCACCATCTTGTTCTTGGCGATCCACGGCATCATCGCGCGCAGCTTGGCGCCGACCTGCTCGATCTGGTGCTCGGCGGTGATGCGGCGGCGCGAGATCAGGGTCGGCGCGCCGGCCCTGTTTTCCAGGATGAAGGACTTGGCGTACTCGCCCGTCTGGATATCTTTCAGGCACTGGCGCATCGCTTCCTTGGTCGCATCGGTCACGACCTTCGGACCGGTTACGTACTCGCCGTACTCCGCGTTGTTGGAGATCGAGTAGTTCATGTTGGCGATGCCGCCTTCATAGATCAGGTCAACGATCAGCTTCAGCTCGTGCAGGCATTCGAAGTAAGCCATCTCCGGCGCATAGCCTGCTTCCACCAGCGTCTCGAAGCCAGCCTTGATCAGCTCGACCGTACCGCCACACAGCACAGCCTGCTCGCCGAACAGGTCGGTCTCCGTCTCTTCGCGGAAGTTGGTCTCGATGATGCCGGCCTTGCCGCCGCCATTGGCCGAGGCATACGACAGCGCGATGTCGCGCGCGACGCCGGACTTGTCCTGGTACACGGCGATCAGGTGCGGCACGCCGCCGCCCTGGGTGTAGGTGGCGCGCACGGTGTGTCCCGGCGCTTTCGGCGCCACCATGATCACGTCGAGGTCGGCGCGCGGCACGACCTGGCCGTAGTGCACATTGAAGCCGTGAGCAAAGGCCAGCACCGCGCCCTGCTTGGCGTGCGGCGCCACGTTTTCATTGTAGACCTGGGCGATGTTCTCATCCGGCAGCAGGATCATGATCACGTCGGCGGCCTTCACCGCATCGTTCACCTCCGCCACCTTCAGGCCGGCCTTCTCCACCTTGTGCCAGGACGAGCCGCCCTTGCGCAGGCCAACCGTCACATTAACGCCCGAGTCGCTCAGGTTCTGCGCGTGTGCATGGCCCTGCGAGCCATAGCCGATGATGGCCACGTTTTTGCCCTTGATGAGGGAGAGGTCAGCGTCTTTGTCGTAGAAAACTTTCATGATAATTCCTTGAATAATATTTGTTTAAACTTTGAGAATGCGTTCGCCGCGGCCGATGCCGGAGCCACCCGTACGCACCGTTTCCAGAATCGAGGTGCGGTCGATCGAGTCGATGAAGGCGTCGAGCTTGCTCTTATTGCCCGTCAGTTCGATCGTGTAGGTCTTTTCGGTCACGTCGATGATGCGGCCGCGGAAGATGTCGGCGGTGCGCTTCATTTCTTCGCGCTCCTTGCCCACGGCGCGCACCTTGATCAGCATCAGTTCGCGTTCGATGTGCTGGCCTTCGGTCAGGTCCACCACCTTCACCACCTCGATCAGGCGGTTCAGGTGCTTGGTGATCTGCTCGATGATGTCGTCCGAGCCGGTGGTGACGATGGTCATGCGCGACAAGGTCGCGTCTTCCGTCGGCGCCACGGTCAGCGTCTCGATGTTGTAGCCACGGGCGGAGAACAGGCCCACCACGCGCGACAGCGCACCGGCTTCGTTCTCCAGCAGGACAGAGATAATGTGTCGCATGATTACAGGTCCTCCGAGCCAAGCAGCATTTCAGACAGACCCTTGCCCGCTTTCACCATCGGCCAGACGTTTTCTCCTTGATCGGTAATGAAATTCATGAAGACCAGCTTGTCCTTCATGCCGAAGGCTTCGCGCAGCGCGCCGTCCACATCGCCCGGCTTTTCGATGCGCATGCCCACGTGGCCGTAGGCTTCCGCCAGCTTCTCGAAGTTGGGCAGCGAATCCATATACGACTCGGAATAGCGTGAGCCATAGTCGATCTGCTGCCACTGCCGCACCATGCCGAGGAAACGGTTGTTGAGCATGATGATCTTCGGCGTCAGGTGGTACTGCTTGCAGGTCGCCAGCTCCTGGATGCACATCTGGATCGAGCCTTCGCCCGTGATGCAGGCCACGGTGGCGTCGGGGTTCGCCATCTGCACGCCCATAGCGTAAGGCAGGCCCACGCCCATCGTGCCCAGGCCGCCCGAGTTGATCCAGCGCCGTGGCTTGTCGAACGGGTAGTACTGCGCGGCCCACATCTGGTGCTGGCCCACGTCGGAGGTGATGAAGGCGTCGCCCTTGGTCACTTCCCACAGCTTCTGCACGACGGCCTGCGGCTTGATGACGAGGTCGTTGGTCGAATACTTCAGGCAGTCGCGGCCGCGCCATTCGCCGATCTGCTTCCACCAGTCCTTGAGCGCGGGCGCGTTCGGCTTGGCGTCGGCGGCGTCGAGCTGGGCCAGGAATTCGATCAGCACATCCTTGACGTTGCCCACGATGGGAATATCCACCTTCACCCGCTTGGAGATCGACGACGGATCAATGTCGACGTGGATGATCTTGCGCGGATTGGAGGCGAAGTGCTTGGGATTGCCGATCACGCGGTCGTCGAAACGGGCGCCGATGGCGATCAGCACATCGCAGTTCTGCATCGCCATATTCGCTTCGTAGGTGCCGTGCATGCCGGGCATGCCGACGAACTTGTCGTCGCTGGCGCGGTAGGCGCCCAGGCCCATCAGCGTATTGGTGACTGGGAAGCCCAGCTTGTCGACCAGCTTGTTCAGCTCGGCCGAGGCATTAGCCAGGATCACGCCGCCGCCCGTGTAGATCATGGGGCGCTCGGCCTGCAGCAGCAGCTGCACCGCCTTGCGGATCTGGCCCGAGTGGCCCTTGTCGACGGGGCGATAGGACCGCATCTCCACCTCTTTCGGGTAGGAGAAGGTGGTCTTGTGCATCGAGATATCCTTCGGAATATCGACCAGCACAGGGCCGGGACGGCCGGTGCGGGCGATGTAGAAGGCTTTCTTGATGGTGTCCGCCACATCCTTGACATCCTTCACCAGGAAATTGTGCTTGACCACGGGACGCGTGATGCCGACCGTGTCGCACTCCTGGAAGGCGTCCTGCCCGATGGCGTGGCTGGGCACCTGGCCCGAGATCACGACCATGGGAATGGAATCCATGTAGGCGGTGGACAGCCCGGTGACGGCATTGGTCACGCCCGGACCGGACGTGACAAGCGCCACGCCAACCTTGTTCGAGCTGCGCGAATAGGCGTCGGCGGCGTGGATCGCTGCCTGCTCGTGGCGTACCAGGATGTGCTGGAATTTGTCCTGCTTGAAGATGGCGTCGTAGATGTAGAGTACGGCGCCGCCGGGATAGCCGAAGACGTGTTCAACGCCCTCCTCGGCCAGGCAACGCACGACGATTTCGGCGCCTGTGAGCGTGTTCGCTCCTTGTCCTGCTGCTTCGGTATTCATGAAACATTCCTTTCAAGGTCCATAGGGAGATTGATCGGATGCTCTTTCCTGGCGAAGCGTGCCTGCGGCTACAGCTTTGTCCTGCTTCCCTTTGCTGATGCGATCGCGTGACCCTGTCCGCCAACCGTAGTGGCGTGCAAAGAAACGTTCAACGCAAACTCTCGTTCGGCCGGACTTATCTGCAGCAGCGATGCATACTTCTCGCGCTTGTGGCGCGGGTGAGAGCAAACTGCCTACATAAGAAAGCGCGTCGGACCGGTAGCGGCGTTGTGTGCCGGCTGCGGCCAGACCATAGAGCTTCGGGATGTGCAAAGCGTTCCATACGGTACACCGGCCGATGGGATTTGAGCAAGTGAAAAGTTGAAAAAAGACCTATTCCACTGCATATACCTGCCATAAGTGGGGCAATCTGATGCAAAAATCATGCAAAAACACCTGATTTTTGCTAGGATGCGCTCAGTTCGCAATCCCGCCGCACGCCTCTCCACCGCATGGCCACAGACAAAGAATTATCCGACTTTCTCGAAAACGTCGAGCGGCGCGCCTTTAAACAAGCCGTCTACGCCGTCCGCAAGGACGAAGCCGCGCTGGATATCGTGCAAGACGCGATGATCAAGCTTGCCGAAAAATACGGCGACAAGCCGGCCGCCGAGCTGCCGATGCTGTTCCAGCGCATCCTGCAGACCACCATCCTCGACTATTTCCGCAGGGAAAAGGTGCGCAACACCTGGGTCAGCCTGTTTTCCGGCATGGGTCCCTCGTCCGACGAGCACGAGGACTTTGACATTCTGGAAACCTACGAGGCGGAGGAAGGCTCGGCCGCCGCCGAGTCCAGCGCCGACCAGGTCGAACGCTTCCAGGTGCTGGCCCTGATCGAGGAAGAGATAGAAAAACTTCCGGCGCGTCAACGGGAAGCCTTCCTCATGCGTTACTGGCAGGATATGGACGTGGCCGAAACCGCCGAAGCCATGGGATGCTCCGAAGGCAGCGTCAAAACGCATTGCTCTCGCGCAACACATACCCTCGCCGAAGCGCTCAAAGCCAAGGGAATACAACTATGAACACCGAAGATATCAATTTCGCTTACCGCGTGCGGCACGCGCTCAACGAAACCCTCGATGATCTGCCCGCATCGACCACCGACCGCCTGGCGCAGGCGCGCAAGATGGCGCTCGCCCGTAAAAAGGCAGATGCTCCCCTGTCTGTGCGCGTGGTCAGGACCGAACTGGCGGCGGTGGGCAACATCGGCGGCCTGGGCGGCTTCATGTCGCAGTTCTCCTGGACCAACCGCGCGACCGTGGCGCTGACCCTGCTGCTGGCCGTGGGCGGCCTGTTCGGCATCCACCACTATGAGCAGCAGCAGCGCATCGAAGAACTGGCCGAACTGGACGCCGCCGTGCTGTCCGACGAGCTGCCCCTGTCCGCTTACCTGGACCATGGTTTCAACGCCTATCTGAACCAAAGCGAGTGAGTATGGCGGGTTTTAGCGGTCGGGCAAAATTGGGAGCAGCAGCGGTAGCAGTGGCAATAGCGGCCGGTGCGGCCTGGATGAGCAAGTCTGACGATGCGGCGGCGCCAACCGCCGCCGTGGCGGCGCAGGGCAATGCCCCCGCCGTCGCCGACACGCCGCAAACAGGCGGCAAAGCGCATGCGCCCGCGCCCAAGGCGCTGGAAAAGCCTTTGTGGAAGGATCTGACGCCCGCCCAGCAGCTGGCGCTGGAACCTCTGCTGCCCGAGTGGGACAAGATGGCTGGCGTACGCAAGAAAAAGTGGCTGGATATCGCCAACCGCTTCGCCACCATGAAACCCGACGAGCAGGCCCGCCTTCACGAGCGCATGACGGAATGGATCCAGATGACGCCGGAGCAGCGCCGCCAGGTGCGGCAGAACTTCTCCCGCGCGCAGAAGATCGACCCGGGCCAGAAGTCGGCCCAGTGGGAGGAATACAAGCAGCTGCCGGATGAGCAGAAGAAGGAGCTGGCCGCGAAAGCGCCCGTCAAGAAGCAGGTGGTCAATCTGCCGACGCCTGCTCAAAGCAAGATGAAGACCGTGGCGCCGATCAAGCAACCGAACGCCATCGTCACGCCGGTTGCGCCGCCTGTGGCGCCCGTTCCCGTCGCGGACGGCGCGGCTGGCGCGGCTCCGGCGGGTGCTGCGGGCGCTGCAAGCGCAGGCAACTCCAGTGGCCCTGCCGCCGCCGGTACTGCGGGCGCCGCCTCCGGCGCGGCCAGCGCCAGTGGCGCCGCGTCGGCGGCCTCCCAGCCCAGCGCTTCCAACGTCACTCCCGTTCCGCCTACGACCACGCCGCCATCCAATGCAAAATAGTCTGCCGCAAGTCACTGCACCCACTGTCAAGCGCCGTCTGATCTCCATGGTGTACGAAACCCTGCTGGGGTTTGCGATACTGTTTTTGCCCTTCCTGATTTTTGAAGTCCTCGCCAAGGCCAGTCACGCGCCCGTGGTCGAACATATGCGGCAGGCGTTGGCCTTCCTCGTGCTGGGCGCCTACTTCATCAGCCAGTGGAGCCGCCAGGGCCAGACGCTGGCCATGAAGACCTGGCGCATCAAAGTGGTCCGTCCTGGCTATAGCCATCTGTCGCTGCAAGCTGCTGTCGTGCGCTATCTGCTCAGCTGGATGTGGGTGCTGCCCGCCGCGCTGCTCAGCTTCGCCCTCCACCTCCAGCACTGGCAGGCGCTGGGCGCCATTGGCGCGGGCGTCCTGCTGTGGTCCGCCACCGCCTTCTTCGACAAGGACCGCCAGTTCCTGCACGATAAGCTGACCGGCACCCGCCTGATCCAGCTGCCCAAGCCCGAAAAAAAGAAAAAATAGTCCGCCGTCCACGTGGCAGAATAGATTTTTTTGCTACGGGGACTGAAGATGGCTAATCCTGTCGCGCGCATCGAGCCCGTTACCGACGTCTATTTCGGCGAGGAGGTGATTGACCGCTACCGCTGGATGGAGAACGACAAGGACCAGGACTGGCTGCCATTCCTCACACAGCAAAACACCCACACGCGCGCCTTCCTCGATGCGCTGCCCGGACACGACGCGCTGCTGGCGCGCATCCAGCAGCTCTCCGGCGACACCACCACGCCAATGCGCGTGCAAAAGGCGGGCGCCCGGCTGTTCTACCAGCAGCGTCCAGCGGGCGCCAACAACTTCAAGCTTTTCGTCCGGGAAGACGGCAAGGACCGCGTGCTGGTCGATCCGACTGTCGCCGATACGGGAAGCAGCCACATTTCGCTCGACTGGTGGCAGGCGTCGCCGGACGGCAGCAAGTTGGTCTACGGCTTGTCCCGGGATGGCAGCGAAGATTCCGTGTTGCAGATCATGGACATACGCACCGGCGAGATTCTGCATGAGCGCATCCCCGGCACGCAAAGCGCCGATCCACACTGGCTCGAAGACAGCTCGGGCTTTTTCTACAATCAGTTGACCGGAAAGGTGAATACGCCTGAGCGTTTTCTCGATTCGCGTGTCCGCTTCCACAAGCTCGGCGCCGATCCGGCCGCGGATCCGATCCTGATGGCGCGCGGCCTGGACCCGGCCGTTCAATTCGAGAATATCCAGTCGCCCGCGATTTCCATTGGCTTTCATTCCCAGACCGCCGTGCTGGTCCTGGCCGATATCCGGCGCGAGAAGCGCATCCTGACCGCGCCCCTGCACGACGTCCTGCAAGGCAAAGCCGTATGGACGCAGGTGGCCGACTTCAGCGACGAAGTGACGGAATTCGACCTGCATGGCGATGATCTCTACCTGCTGGCCAACAAGGACCACCCGCGCGGCCGCGTGCTGAAGACCTCCGCCAGCCATCCCTTGCTGGCCAATGCGGAGGAAGTAATCCCCGAGTCGTCCGTGGTGCTGCAAAAGATAGTGCGCGCCAGGGATGGCCTGTATCTGAAGGCGATGGACGGCGGCATCAGCAAGGTGCTGCGGCTAGGCGCGGACCATAAGGCGGCGCCGGTTGCCCTCCCCTTCGACGGCACCATCGCCGTCATCGACGCCGATCCGCAAACTGATGGCGCCGTGATGATCCAGACCGGCTGGCTGCAGCCGCCCGGCATCTGGAACATCAGCGCGGAGGGACAGCTGAGCGACACCGGCATCACGCCAAGGCCGGACATCGACACCAGCCCCTACACCACCGAGCGCCGCTTCGCCACCGCCAAAGACGGCACCCAAATTCCGTATAGCCTGATCTATAAAAAAGGGCTGAAGATGGACGGCGCCAATCCGGCCTTCATCTCCGCCTACGGCAGCTATGGTGTTCCGGCTTATACGCCGGCCTTTGCCAGCCGCACGCTGGCCCTGATCGACCAGGGCGTCATCGTCGGCTACGCCAATGTGCGCGGCGGCGGCGAGTTCGGACGCGAATGGCATCGCGCGGGACAGCTGGAAAACAAGCCTAATACCTGGCGCGATCTGATCGCCGTCTGCGAGGACATGAATGCGCTGGGCTATACATCGCCTTCGCATCTGACGATTGGTGGGCGGTCGGCCGGCGGTATCACCGTGGGCCGCGCGCTGACGGAGCGTCCCGAGCTGTTTGCGGCCGTGGTGTCCGGCGTAGGCTGGCACAATCCGCTGCGCTACGTGGCGGAGCAGAACAGCTATGGAGAGGAACCGGAATGGGGCGCGATCAGCGATCCAAACGGCTACAAGTGGCTGAAGGCGATCGACAGTTATCAGGCTGTGGAGGACGGCGGCAAATATCCGGCCGTGCTGCTGACGACCGGGGTTACCGACCCGCATGTGGCGCCCTTCCATCCGGCCAAGATGGCGGCGCGTCTGCAAGCGGCCAGCGCCAGCGGCAAGCCGGTGCTGCTGCGGGTGGATTTCGACGCGGGCCACGGCATCGGCTCAACCCGCGAACAACAGGACAAGGAAGCGGCCGACACCTACGCCTTCATCCTGTCGCAGATCAAATAGTCAGAACTTTTCGAAGCCCTGCAGGTAGCGCCACTGGCCCACCGGCAGGCTGGCCATGGAGACGCGGCCGATACGGATGCGCTTCATGGCGACTACTTTCAATCCCACCTGCTCGCACATATTCTCGATCTGGCCCCACTTGGGGTCCTTGAGCGCGAAGCGCAGGCGCGTTTCGTTCTGCCAGCTGACTTTGATCGGCGCCAGCGGCTTGCCCTTGAAGGACAGGCCGTGGCACAGCAGCGCCAGGCCATTTTCCGCGATTGTCCCTGACACTTCCGCGATAATCTCATGCTCCACCTGGGAGGCATCGTCGATCAGCTTGCGCGCGACGCGGAAGTCCTGCGTAAAGACGACCAGGCCGCTGGCCATGGTTTCCAATGGCGTCGCCAGCTTCTGGTTGGCCGCGTCGCGCTTGAGGAAGCGCTGTTCGCGCACTGGCGGCGCGACAGGCGCCTGCGTGTCCGAGCGCACGCAGGTTAGCGCGGGCAAGCCCTCGTGGCCGATACCGGCGTTCATACCGGCAGGCTTGTTGAGCAGGATAGTGACGGGTTTGATCTCCAGCAGCGTGGCGTCGGCAGCGATGGCGATCTGCTGGCCCTCGGCGACGCGCGCGCCGGGTTCTTCGACCACCACGCCGTCTACGCTGACGAAGCCGCCTTCGATATACAGCTCGGCCTCGCGGCGGGAACAGGGGCGCATTTCCGCCACGCGCTTGGCGAGGCGGATCGTGTTTTCAGTATCCATTATTATCCGAAGAAGTCGCCGAAGACGGTGATGGCGCGCTCGATATCCTCGCGCGACGCATCCATGTGCGTGACGATGCGCAGGCGCGACGACATCGAGACACGGATGCGCGTCAACTGCAGCACATCGTTCAAGCCACGGCAGGCGTCTTCGGGGATATCGACGTAGAAGATATTGGTCTGCGGCGTGCTGACTTTGATGCTGCTCATTTTCGCCAGCTCGCCAGCGAAGTAAGCGGCGTTCTCGTGGTCTTCCGCCAGGCGCTGGACGTTGTGCTCCAGCGCGTAAAGGCCGCCGGCCGCGATCACGCCGGCCTGGCGCATGCCGCCGCCCAGCATCTTGCGCCAGCGCTTGGCCTCTTCGATGAAAGGCTTGCTGCCGCACAGGACGGAGCCAACCGGCGCGCCCAAGCCCTTGGACAGGCAGACGGACACGCTGTCAAAGCCCGCCACCGCCGCGCGCAGGCTGACGCCCTGCTTCACCGCCGCGTTGCAGATGCGGGCGCCGTCGAGGTGCGTGGCGAGGCCGCGCTCGTGCGCGAAATCGGTCGCCTGCTTGATGTACCCGGCATCCAGCACGCGGCCGCCGATGGTGTTTTCCAGCGCCAGCAGGCGCGTGCGGGCGAAGTGGAAATCGTCTGGCTTGATCTGTGCCGCGATGTCGACCAGCGCGATGCTGCCGTCCGGCTGGTTGGCGATAGGCTGCGGCTGGATGGAACCCAGCACCGCCGCACCGCCGCCTTCGTAGCGATAGGTATGCGCTTCCTGGCCGACCAGGTATTCGTCGCCACGGCCGCAATGCACCAGCAGCGCCAGCAGATTGCTCTGCGTGCCGGATGGCGCGAACAAGGCCGCCTCGTAGCCAAATAAATCCGCCGTGTATTCCTGCAGACGGTTGACGGTCGGGTCGTCGCCATAGACATCGTCCCCTACTTCCGCCGCATGCATCGCCGCGCGCATGGCTGCGCTGGGGCGGGTTACGGTGTCACTGCGCAGGTCCAGCCAGTTCTCTTGCGTCATTGCGTAACCTCTTCGGTAAAGAAGCGATTGCTCATTTCCTGCAGGCCCACCGTGTCCAGCACTTCCTTCAGGCGCTCGGCCGGACGCTTGCGCGGCAGGTTCTTGTATGTCGCGATGATGAGTTCATTCTTCATCGAATGCTCCCAGCCTACCAGCTCGGTGACGTTGACCTGATAGCCGTGCGACTCCAGCTGCAGGCAGCGCAGCACATTGGTGATCTGGCTGCCGAATTCGCGCGTGTGAATCGGATGGCGCCAGATTTCGGTCAGCGCGGATTTGCCCAGCGACTGGCCCTTGTTCTTCTTCAGGACGGAGGCCACTTCGGCCTGGCAGCACGGCACTAGCACGATGTGCTTGGCCTTTTTCTTCAGCGCGAACTGGATGGCGTCATCGGTCGCCGTATTGCAGGCGTGGAGCGCGGTGACGACGTCGATCTCCTCCGGCAGCAGCTTGGATTCCGTCGATTCGACCACCGACAGCGGCAGGAAAGACATGCCGGGGAAGTTGAACTTGGCCGCCAGCTCCTGCGAACGGGCCACGAGTTCTTCGCGCGTCTCGATGCCGTAGATGTGCGAATCGTTCTGCAGCGCCTTGAAGAACAGGTCGTAGATGATGAAGCCGAGGTAGGACTTGCCCGCGCCGTGGTCGACCAGCGAGACGCTGTCCTTGGCGGACAGTACCTCCTTCAGCAGCGGCTCGATGAACTGGTACAGGTGGTAGACCTGCTTCAGCTTGCGGCGGCTGTCCTGGTTCATCTTGCCCTCGCGGGTCAGAATGTGCAGCTCCTGCAGCAGCGCGACGGTCTGGCCTTCGCGGATTTCAGGCATGTTGTCGGCGCCGCTGATCGTCGTACCGGTGGCGCCGGTCTGATGGGCAGGCTTCTTAGCGGGCTTCATCTATCCAGGCCTGCTGAATCGCTTCCAGAACCTTTTCACCGCCGCGCGTGTGGTCGTCGTCGAATTCTTCCAGATCGACGATCCAGTTGTGCAGATCGGTGAAGCGGATCGTGATCGGGTCCACGTCCGGGTATTTGTCGTACAGCGCTTCCGCAATCGCGGTGATGTCAGCCCACTTCATATCAGTGCCCGCCTTCGCTCGCGTGGTTGATGGTGTACTTCGGAATTTCGATGACCAGGTCTTCGTCCGCCACGATGGCCTGGCAGGACAGGCGCGACACGGCTTCCAGGCCCCAGGCCTTGTCCAGCATGTCTTCCTCGGTTTCCGTCGCTTCGTTCAGCGAGTCGATGCCCTCGCGCACCAGCACGTGGCAGGTGGTGCAGGCGCAGGATTTTTCGCAGGCGTGTTCGATATGGATGTCGTTGTCGAGCAGGACATCGCATACCGACTTGCCGGCGGGCGCTTCAAGCACGGCGCCGTCCGGGCACAGTTTGGCGTGAGGGAGAATGACGATTTGTGGCACTGGATACCTCTATATTTAATTAAACGACCTGGTCGAGCGTCTTGCCCGCCAGTGCGCTGCGCACGCTGCGGTCCATGCGGCGCGATGCGAATTCTTCGGTGCCCTGGGCCAGCGCTTCCACGCCGGCCTTGATGGCGCTGTGATCCACCTTGCCTTCGGCCGATTGGGCCAGCACGTCGCGCAGCGACTGCATCAGCGTTGCGATCTCAAGGCGCTCGGCGTCGGACAGCATGGTGCCGTCTTCGTCCAGCGCGGATTGGGTCGCCAGCAGAATGCGCTCCGCCTCCACCTGCTCTTCGCGCAGGGCGCGTGCCTTCATATCGACGTCGGCGGAGGTGTAGGAATCCTGCAGCATGCGCGCCACGTCGTCGTCGGCCAGGCCATAGGACGGCTTGACGCTGATGGACGCTTCCACACCGGAACGCAGTTCGCGCGCCGAGGCGGACAGCAGGCCGTCCGCATCCACCTGATACGTGATGCGGATACGCGCCGCGCCAGCCGCCATCGGCGGAATGCCACGGAGTTCGAAGCGCGCCAGCGAACGGCAGTCGGACACCAGCTCGCGCTCGCCCTGCAGCACATGCACTGCAAGCGCCGTCTGGCCGTCCTTGAAGGTGGTGAACTCCTGCGCGCGGGCGCAAGGGATGGTCGAGTTGCGGGGGATGATCTTCTCGACCAGGCCGCCCATGGTTTCGATACCCAGCGACAGCGGGATCACGTCCAGCAGCAGCCAGTCGTCGCCCGGCGCGCGGTTGCCGGCCAGCAGATTGGCCTGCACGGCGGCGCCCAGCGCCACCACCTTGTCCGGGTCGATGTTCGCATGCGGGATGGTGTGGAAGTATTCGCCCACGGCGCGCTGCACGTGCGGCATGCGCGTCGCGCCGCCGACCATCACCACGCCATCGACGTCGTCCACATCGACTTCCGCGTCGCGCAGCGCCTTCTTGATGGCGCTCATGGTCTTGGCGATCAGGTGCTTGGTGATGTCCTGGAAGGTCTCGGCGCTGATCGTCACGTGGACTTCCTCGCCCGACTTCAGCATCGCATCCACCGTCACTTCGGACTTGGTGGACAGCAGTTCCTTGGCTTCGCGCGCCTTGACCATCAGGGTGGCCGTGTCTTCGTCCGACAGCGGCGCCAGCTTTTCCTGCTGGTGGATGTAGCAGAACAGGCGATGGTCGAAGTCGTCGCCGCCCAGCGCGGAATCGCCGCCGGTGGCCAGCACTTCAAACACGCCCTTGCTCAGCTTCAGAATCGAGATATCGAAGGTGCCGCCGCCCAAGTCGTAGACGGCGAAGATGCCTTCCGACGCGTTATCGAGGCCGTAGGCAATCGCCGCGGCGGTTGGTTCGCTCAGCAGGCGCAGCACGTTGATGCCAGCCAGTTGGGCGGCATCCTTGGTCGCCTGGCGCTGCGCGTCGTCGAAGTAAGCCGGTACGGTAATGACCGCGCCGACCAGGTCATCGCCCAGCGAATCTTCCGCTTGCTGCCGCAGGGTGGCCAGGATCTGCGCCGAAATCTCCACCGGGCTCTTGACGCCGGCGACAGTCTTCAGCTGCACCATACCGGGAGCGTCTACGAAGTCATAAGGCAGGTTCTCGGCGTAAGCGATGTCCTTCAGGCCGCGTCCCATGAAACGCTTCACGGAGACGATGGTGTTCTTGGGATCGGTGGTCTGCGCCGCCTGTGCCTTGTAGCCGATATTGGCGTGGCCGTTGGGCAGATAGCGCACCACGGACGGCAGCAGAGGACGGCCGTCTTCATCGTTCAGCACTTCAGGGATGGAGCTGCGCACCGTCGCGACGAGCGAATTGGTGGTGCCCAGGTCGATCCCCACCGCCAGCCGGTGCTGGTGCGGTGCGGTGGACATGCCGGGTTCGGAAATTTGCAGAAGTGCCATGGGTGAAACCTATTATTTTGTGAGCGCCGCGCGGCACACGCCACACAGCAGCAACGATCAAGCTTCGATCGCGTCAAAGGCGAAGCGAACCTCTTCGCCAAATTTTTCAAGGAACATCAATGCGCGCACGCCCTGCGCGGCGGCGTGGAAGTCGGCGCCGTTCAGCTGCTGCTCGATATCGGCCAGGCGCGCCTTGCGTTCACGGCGCAGCTGCTGGTCAAGATCGTCAAGCGCGTCGGCGTCCTTGCCAGCACGGGCTTCGGCCAGTTCTTCGCGCCATTCCATCTGCTGCATGAGGAAGGCCATCGGCATCGCCGTATTCGACTCCACCTGCAGATCGACGCCATTCAGCTCGCACATATACTGCGCGCGCTTCTGCGGATTCTTCAGGGTCTGGTAAGCCTCGTTGGCGCGCGTGGCCCACTGCATGGCGACGCGCTTTTCCGCATCGGTGGCGCTGACGAATTTGTCGGGGTGGACGCGGGCCTGAACGTCGCGGTAGGCGGCGTCCAGCGCCGCCGTATCAACCGCGAACTGCTGCGGCAACTGGAATAGCTCGAAGTGGTTCTGCACGATATTAGATGCGGATTAGATGCGGAAGCTTTCGCCGCAGCCGCATGCATCCTTCTCGTTCGGGTTGTTGAACTTGAAGCCTTCGTTCAGGCCTTCGCGGGCGAAGTCCAGTTCCGTGCCGTCGATGTAGGGCAGCGATTTCGGGTCAACGAAGACCTTCACGCCATGCGACTCGTAGACGCTGTCTTCGGCCGCCACCTCATCGACGTATTCCAGCTTGTAGGCCAGACCGGAGCAGCCCGTCGTACGCACGCCAAAGCGCAGGCCGATGCCCTTGCCGCGACGTTCGATATAACGGCTGATGTGCTTCGCTGCTTTTTCGGTCAGAGTAATTGCCATGCTGTTTCTCCCGGCTTAAGCCGTGTGTTTCGCCTTGTAGTCCTGCACTGCCGCCTTGATGGCGTCTTCCGCCAGGATGGAGCAGTGGATCTTCACTGGCGGCAGCGCCAGTTCTTCCGCGATCTGGGTGTTCTTGATGGACAGCGCTTCGTCCAGCGTCTTGCCCTTGACCCATTCCGTCACCAGCGAGCTGGAAGCGATGGCCGAACCGCAGCCGTAGGTCTTGAACTTCGCGTCTTCGATCAGGCCATTGGCGCCGACCTTGATCTGCAGCTTCATCACGTCGCCGCAAGCCGGTGCGCCGACCATGCCGGTGCCGACCGATTCATCGCCCTTTTCGAAAGCGCCCACGTTGCGCGGGTTTTCGTAGTGGTCCAGTACTTTTTCCGAGTAAGCCATGATGTACTCCTAATATTCTTAAAAATGAATGCGAATTAGTGCGCCGCCCACTGGATCGAATTGATGTCGATCCCTTCCTTGAACATGTCCCACAGTGGCGACAGTTCGCGCAGCTTGCCGACCTTGGACTTCATCAGTTCAACGGCGAAGTCGATGTCCTTTTCGGTGGTGAAGCGGCCAATGGTGAAACGGATGGAACTGTGCGCCAGTTCGTCGCTGCGGCCCAGGGCGCGCAGCACGTACGACGGTTCCAGCGAAGCCGAGGTGCAGGCGGAACCGGACGACACGGCCAGGTCCTTCACGGCCATGATCAGCGATTCGCCTTCCACGTAGTTAAAGCTCACGTTCAGGTTGTGCGGCACGCGGTGATCCATGTCGCCGTTGACGTAGGTTTCTTCGATCTCCTGCAGGCCCTTCGCCAGGCGGTCGCGCAGGCCCTTGATGCGGACGATCTCTTCGTCCATCTCTACCTTGGCCAGACGGAAGGCTTCGCCCATGCCCACAATCTGGTGGGTCGGCAGCGTGCCGGAACGCAGGCCACGCTCGTGGCCACCGCCGTGCATCTGCGCTTCAATACGCACGCGCGGCTTGCGGCAGACGTACAGGGCGCCGACGCCTTTCGGGCCGTAGGTCTTGTGCGCGGTGAAGGTCATCAGGTCGACCTTCAGCTTTTGCAGGTCGATCGCCACCTTGCCCGTCGCCTGGGCGGCGTCGCAATGGAAGATGATGCCTTTCGAGCGGCACAGGGCCGCGATTTCCTCGATCGGCTGAACGACGCCGATCTCGTTATTCACGAACATCACGGACACCAGGATGGTGTCGGGACGGATGGCGGCGGTCAGCTGCTCGATGGTGATCAGGCCATTGTCCTGCGGTTCCAGGTAGGTCGCCTCGAAGCCCTGGCGTTCCAGTTCGCGCACCGTGTCCAGCACTGCCTTGTGCTCGGTCTTGACGGTGATGATGTGCTTGCCCTTGGTCTTGTAGAACTGGGCCGCGCCTTTCAGCGCCAGGTTATTCGATTCGGTCGCGCCCGAGGTCCAGATGATTTCGCGCGGGTCGGCGTTCACCAGAGCGGCGACGTTGGCGCGCGCTTCCTCGACGGCCTTCTCCGCTTCCCATCCGTACATATGGCTGCGCGATGCTGGATTGCCGAACTGCTCGCGCAGGTAAGGGATCATCTTGTCAGCCACGCGCGGGTCGATCGGCGTGGTGGCCGAGTAGTCCATATAGATCGGGAAGTGAGGCGCGTGCTGGAACTCAACCTCGGCGACTTTTTTCTCTGGGGCGTTCATCAAATAACTCCGTTCGTACTCGTTGACTCTTAACCAAGCGCGGCGTGGTTGCGGTGCATGACCACCACGCTCTGTTCAGCGTTCTTTTGCTTCTGCTGGTCGACCAGATCCTGCAAGGAAACGGAATCCAGATAGTCGACCATTTTCTCGTTCAGCGTGGCCCACAGCTCGTGGGTCATGCAGCGCGCGCCGCTGGCGGCGTCCGCGCCATGGCAGTTTTCCTTGCCGCCGCACTGGGTCGCGTCAAGCGGCTCGTCCACGGCGATGATGATGTCGGCGACGGTGACCTTGTCGGCGCGGCGCGCCAGGCTGTAGCCGCCGCCGGGGCCGCGGATCGACTCCACGATCCCATGGCGACGCAGCTTGCCGAACAATTGTTCCAGGTAGGACAGCGAAATGGCCTGACGCTGGCTGATGCCGGACAGCGTGACCGGGCCCTTGCCTTCGCGCATAGCCAGGTCAATCATCGCAGTCACAGCAAAACGGCCTTTGGTGGTCAGACGCATCACTACCTCAGTTCGGTTACTCAGTTCGGTTACAATATCGCTTCCTCGCAACTAATCAATTCCCCGATTAGTTGAACGATTTAGTCAAGTATACCAAACTTTAATAAAGTTTGCCCGGAGGCTCCATGGCCGCAAGTTACCCGGGACGCCGCGTCTTTCCTCGTTATTTCCCTGCCAACAGCTGCATCGGGCCGAACAAGGCATGCATGTCCTGATTGCCGATGAAGCTCAGGTTATAAGGATGTTCCGCGCGGATTTGCGGGAATCTTTCCATAATTGTTAATTTATTCAGCTGCTCGGCGATCTTGCCCCACAGGACCATTGTCGGCGCGGCGGCGGCTTGCCCGGCCAGGCCGGCCATCACGGTTTCCAAGAAGGGCAGCCAGGCTTTGGCGTCCTTGACGGGCGCAACGTGGCTGCGGAAGACCAGCGAGGCATTCAGCAGCAGGAAGCCCTGGCTGGTCAACTTGTCCTGCATATCGGCCAGGGTCTGGATCAGCGAGCCGTCGCCGCTGCGGGCGCGGGCGGCGACGGCCGCCATTGCCTCGCCGGCCGTGTTTTCCAGCGTGAGCTGGCCGTCCGCCACCAGCAGCATCTTCATGAAGTTGCGCAGCGAAGTGGCCTTGTTGACGGGCTTGGACAGGCCGCCCCCCTCTTCCGCCGACCACAGGCTGCCCACGGCGCCGTCCATGAAGCAGACGCCGGTTGCGCTTTCGGGGCGCGGATAAGGCCCCTCGCCCACTAGCACATAGCGCACATCGGCCAGCGGCAGCGCGAAGGCCGCGAACAGCCGCTGCTCGGTCGGCAAGTACTGATCCTGGGCCAGCTGAGGCAGATAGTCCGGCGTCGCCGCCATCATCGCCTCCAGCCCCTTCACCAGCAGTGGACGCCACGAAGCGTGGGCGCGCGTCAGCGCATCGGAAATCTGGGCGGGAATCATCATGGCAAGGGCTGGCTTATAAGCAAAAGGCAAAATTGTAGCCCAGTCCATGTCACTCACTGTAACAATTTGCGCATTTTCTCATTAAGCAAGATGTTATCCTCAAGGCAACGGACTGAATCAACGAGGGAAGCTTACGATGAAATGTAGCGCTGCATTGATATCCGCTTTAATGACGGGACAGGCCCTCATGGCCGCACCAGTCCCTGTTCCAAAAGACCAGCCGCCCGCCTTGACCATCAGCGAGGAAGCCATTCACCAGGCAGTCAAGGACACCGTCGCCGAGACGCCCGCCAAGCACCTTGTTCCGCCAAGTGCTGGTGATACATTTGGCGTCGATAGCAGGGAAGGCAAACTCGCCCGAGCTTTCGACGAGGCCAAAGTCCCTGATTGCCTGCATTCAGATGCGATGAAGCTCGCTCCGCCCAAGATCGGACAAGTCGAGTTGGCAGAGATGTACGCCCTGCCCTTCTGGGGCTATGCCGTCCTTTCCGGCAAGTGCAGATAAACATAAGTAAGCGCAAATACTTTCCTTGTGACAATTCGCGCATTTTCCCGCCGCCCAAGCTGATATTCTTCAATAGGAAATGATTCCACACGGAAATCATTTAACATATAGAAGAACGAATTTTCATTTTGACTACTTTTCAATCTATGAAACTGATTCAGACTCTGGCAGCATCCTTTTTAGCAATGTCCCTGGCCGCTTGCGGCGGTGGCGGCGGCTCTCCCGGCGCGACGAACGGCGGCGGCAACGGCAATAACGGCGGCTCGCAAACGCCGGGCGGCAGCACCAAAAACGTCCTGTTCGTCGGCGATTCCGGCAACCACGGCCTCGCCTCCTTCACCACCCTGTCGCCGGCCGCCGGCAGCAATGTCGCCGCAAATGTGCTGGGCACGGGCTCGCTTGCCGTGTGGTACGGCATCGCCCTCGATACCAAGAATGACCGCCTGTACGCCGCCACCGGCCAGCAGATCGCCGTGTTCGACAAGGCCAGCAGCCTGAACGGCACCATCGCGCCCACCCGCATGCTCAACCCCGTGATCAAAACCGGCGTCTCGCAGCTCTACGGCATGGTGTATGACAAGACCAACGACCGCCTCTACATCGGCTATTCCAGCGGGCTTAGCTACTCGTTGGCCGTGTTCGAGGCCTTCAGCTCGCTCAGCGGTTCGATCTCGCCCACCCGCTACATCAACAATCTGCCCAGCGATAACTTCGCCATCGACACCAAGCGCGCGGTGCTCTACGTCGGCAACCCGGCCACCGCAGCGCCCGCCATCTACACCTACGCCGGTGTAGACAAGATCAACGGCACCCTGCCCGCCGTGAATCCGTCCAGCCTCGTCGTACCGGGCTCGCGCATCGCCGGCCTGGCGGTGGACGAACTGCACGACCGCCTCTACCTGGGCGTGCCCGGCACCGGCGTGGCCTTCATCGACAATGCCGACGCGGGCGGTTCCAAGCCCACCATCGTCGGCCTGGCCAACAGCGCAACCTCGGCCGGCTTGGCCTTCGACTCCAGCAACGACCGCCTGTACGCCGGCCTGGACAACACCGTCTTCGTCCTCAGCAACGCCAGCCAGCTCAACGCGGGCAACAATAACAGCGCCATCATGGTCGCCGCGCCCGCAGGCAGCAAGATCACCACCTTTGCCTTCTGAGCTTGATATTTACATAATTTTGCAGCACTATCTGGAGCACCATTCCACTCTTTGCAGAGGCAGGTGTGACCGCTCCAGATATCTCCAAACTCAAGATCGAACGTAGTCCCACGGCGCAGGCGCCCAGCCAGCGCTCCCGCCGCCGGCGCTGGGTCAGGCTGGTGCTTGTGGCGGCCGTGCTGGTGGTGGCGGGCGCCGTCATCAGCAAGCAGATGAACGGCAAGGCCAGCGTGGAGACGGTCACTGTCGCGCAAGCCTACCCCTCGCAGAACTACACCCTGCTCAACGCCACCGGCTACGTGGTCGCGCAGCGCAAGGCGGCGCTGTCGTCCAAGGCCACCGGGCGGCTGGAGTGGTTGGGCGTGCTGGAAGGCTCCAAGGTCAGGAAGGATGAAGTGGTGGCGCGGCTGGAGAACCGCGACGTCGCCGCCTCCCTGGGCCAGGCACAGGCCAATGTGAAGGTGGCGCAGGCCAACCTGGAACAGGGACAGGCCGAACTGCTCGACGCCCAGGCCAACTTCAAGCGCACCGCCGAACTGCTGAGCCAGAAATTCATCTCGGCCTCCACCTTCGATACGGCGCAGGCGCGGCTGACCAAGGCGCGCGCCAATATGGCCGGCTATAACGCGGCCATCGCCGCCGCCAAGGCCAATGCGCAGGTGGCGCAGGTGAACCTGGACCAGACCCTGATCCGCGCGCCTTTCGACGGCGTGATCCTGACCAAGAACGCCAACGTGGGCGACAACATCACACCCTTCTCCTCCGCCGCCGACAGCAAGGGCGCCGTTGTCACCATCGCCGACATGGACACGCTGGAAGTGGAAGCCGACGTCTCGGAAGGGAATCTGAGCAAGATCCGCGTCGACCAGCCCTGCGAAATCCAGCTCGACGCCTTCCCCGATCTGCGCCTGGCGGGCACCGTCTCGCGCATGGTGCCGACCATGGACCGCAGCAAGGCGACCTTGCTGGTGAAGGTGCGCTTCGACGACCGCGACCCGCGCGTGCTGCCGGACATGAGCGCGAAAGTGGCCTTCCTCTCCAAGCCCGTGCCGCCGGAAGACCGCCAGCCCGTCACCGCCGTGCAGCCGGCCGCCATCGTCCAGCGCGACGGTAAATCCGTGGCCTTCATTGTCGATGGCGACAAGACGCGCCAGGTGCCCGTCACTGCCGGCCGCAAAGTGGGCGAGCTGGTGGAAGTCAAAGGCCTGAAGTCGGGCGACAAGGTGGTGCTGGCCCCCGACGCCAAGCTGCACGACGGCCAGCCCATCGTCCTGGCGAAGAAGTAAGCCATGCAGCCACTGGTCCAGATCGAACACCTGGTCAAGTCCTACCGCCGCGGCGACCAGGTCGTCGAGGTGCTGAAGGACATCACCCTCAACATCGGACAGGGCGACTTCACCGCCCTGATGGGGCCTTCCGGCTCAGGCAAATCCACCCTGCTCAACCTGATCGCCGGTATCGACAAGCCGGACAGCGGCCTGCTGCGCATTAACGGCCTCGATATCGCCGGCATGGGCGAAACGGACCTGGCCCGCTGGCGCGCCGCCAACGTCGGCTTCATCTTCCAGTTCTATAACCTGATGCCGGTGCTGACGGCCTTTGAAAACGTGGAGCTGCCGCTGCTGCTCACCAACCTGTCGCGACGCGAACGGCGCGAGCGGGTGGAGCTGACGCTGTCCATGGTCAACCTGGCCGACCGCATGGACCACACGCCGAACGAGCTGTCCGGCGGCCAGCAACAGCGCGTGGCTATCGCCCGCGCCATCGTCACCGATCCAACGCTGATCGTCGCCGACGAGCCTACGGGCGACCTTGACCGCACCTCCGCCAGCGAGATTCTGGCCCTGCTGCAGCAACTCAATCAGCAGTTGGGCAAGACCATCATCATGGTCACGCACGACGCCCATGCGGCCGCGCAGGCGCGCACGCTGGTGCACCTGGAAAAAGGCGAGCTGCTCGCCGCGCAGGCCGCGTAAGCCATGTACGCGCCGTCCGCCACCTTGCGGCTGATCGTCAGGAACGCCGGACGCCACAAACTGCGCACCACATTGACTTTGCTCGGGCTGGTGGTGGCGATCTTTTCCTTCGGCCTGCTGCAGACGGTGATCGACGCCTGGTACGCGGGCGCGGAAGGCGCGTCCAGCACGACGCTGGTCACACGCAACAAGACTTCGCTGGTATTCCCTTTGCCCCTGTCCTACCAGGCGCGGATTCGCGCCGTCGATGGCGTGACGGGCGTGGGATTCGCCAACTGGTTCCAGGGCACCTACAAGGATCCGAAGAACTTCTTCGCGCAGTTCGCCATCTCCGGCGCCAGCTATCTGGACATCTACCCCGACTACCTGCTCAGCGAAGATGAGCGCAACGCCTTCCTGCACGACCGCAAAGGCGCCATCGTGGGACGCAAGCTGGCCGACCAATACGGCTTCAAGGTGGGCGACATCATCCCGCTGAAAGGCACGATCTATCCCGGCAACTGGGAATTCGTCGTGCGCGGCATCTACGACGCAGGGCAAAGCACGACCAACACGGCCACCATGTTCTTCCACTGGGACTATGTGAACGAAGCGCTGAAGGTGACGTCGCCGCGCCGCGTCAACCAGATCGGCGTCTACGTGGTGCAGATCAACCATCCCGAGAATGCGGCCGCCATCTCCGCCGCCGTCGACCACGAATTCGCCAACTCGCTGGCCGAAACGCTGACCGAAACGGAGAAAGCCTTCCAGCTCGGCTTCGTCTCCATGTCGGAGGCGATTGTGGCGGCGATCCGCGTCGTGTCCTTCGTCGTGATCGTGATCATCGCCGCCGTGATGGCCAACACCATGGCTATGAGCGCGCGCGAACGGCTGGGTGAATACGCCACGCTGAAGGCGCTCGGCTTCGGCCCCGGCTTCCTCACGATGATGATCCTGGGCGAGTCGCTGCTGCTGGCCATCGTCGGCGCGGCGGCCGGCGTGGTGATCCTGTTCCCCTTCGCCAAGTGGCTGGGCGGCGTGATGGGCACCATGTTCCCCGTGTTCGAAGTGTCGATGTCCACCGTCTGGCAGCAGCTGTTGGCGGCGCTGGTAATCGGGCTGACGGCGGCCGTCGCGCCGACCATCCGTGCCGTGCGCGTCAATATCGTCGAGGGCTTGCGGAGCATAGGATGAAGATTCCCCTTTCCTACGTGGCGCGCAATCTGTGGACGCGGCGGCTGACGACGGCGCTGACGGCGTCCGGCCTGGCGCTGGTGGTGTTTGTCTTCGCCACGGTGCTGATGCTGGACGAAGGCCTGCGCAACACCATGGTCACCACCGGCGAATTCGACAACGTGATCGTGATCCGCCGCGCCGCCGACACCGAGGTGCAAAGCGGCGTGGGACGCGACCAGGCCAACATCATCGAAGCCCACCCGGCCATCGCCATTGGCGCCGACGGCAGGCGCATGCTGTCCAAGGAAACGGTGGTGCTGATCTCCCTCATCAAGCGCGACACGGGCAAGCCGTCCAACGTCATCATCCGTGGCATCGACCAGCGCGGGTTGAAGCTGCGGCCGCAGGTCAAGCTGTCGGCGGGCCGCATGTTCCGTCCCGGCGCATCGGAAGTGATCGCCGGCGCCAGTATCGCCCGCCGTTTCAGTGGCGCGGGCATAGGCGAGACGCTGCACTTCGGCCAGCGCGATTGGACCGTGGTCGGCCTCTTCGACGCCGGCAACAGCGGCTTCGATTCCGAAATCTGGGGCGACGCCGACCAGCTGCTGCCCGCCTTCCGCCGCAACGCCTATTCGGCCATGGTGCTGCGCCTGGCCGACAGCGCCCTGTTCGACGGTTTCAAAAAAGATGTGGAAAACGATCCGCGCCTGACGGTGGACGCCAAGCGCGAACAGACCTTCTACAGCGACCAGTCCAAGGCTTTGTCGACCTTCATCAGCGTGCTCGGTCTGATCCTGTCCGTCATCTTCTCCATCGGCGCGATGATCGGCGCCACCATCACCATGTACGCCTCCGTCGCCAACCGCGTGGGGGAGATCGGCACCTTGCGCGCGCTGGGCTTCCAGCGGCGCAGCATCCTCGCCGCCTTCCTCAGCGAATCCATGCTGCTGGCCCTCGTCGGCGGCGCGGTGGGACTGGCCTGCGCTTCGCTGATGCAGTTCCTGTCCTTCTCCACCACCAATTTCCAGTCCTTCTCCGAACTGGCCTTCGGTTTCAAGCTGAATGGCGCCATCGTGCTCAAGACGCTGCTGTTTGCGCTGGCGATGGGCTTCGTCGGCGGCTTCCTGCCCGCCCTGCGCGCGGCCCGCATGCAGATCGTGGACGCCTTGCGCGCCGCCTGAGCGCTGTACCGCCGCGACAACCAAAGCCCGCGGCAAAGCGTGCTAGACTTGATTGACTGTCAATCCCGTTCCAGCTCCGCCGCCCAAACCATGCTGCCCGCTGATCGCCGATTTGTCGTGCAATGCTGGCTGGTGCTGCTGGCGGCATTCCTGCTGCTGGACGTGGCGCGCGCCGCCGAACCGCGCCGGGTACTGGTGCTGTATTCGCTGGGCGCCGATTCGTCGTCGGCCTGGCAAAGCCTGCTGCGCAAAGGGCTGGACGAGGAACTGGCGAAAGCCAATCCGGGCTCCTCGCTGTCGATCTTCGAGGAGCGCTTCGACGCCATCCGGCTCGGCCAGGACAACAGCATCGCGGCCATGGAGTCCTACCTGAACACGAAGTACGCCGCCATACGCTTCGACTCCATCATCACGGAAAATTATGTGGCTGCGCGCTTTCTCAGCGAGCATCCCAGGCTGTTCCCCGGCGTACCGCGCATCTACCTCAATCACCGGCGGCGCGACTGGCAACCGGTGGATGGCGTCAGCTACGAAGTCCGCGCCGACTTCGCGCATGCCGTCGGCGTCATTCCCCGCGTGGCGCCGCAGATCAAGCGCATCGTCGTCATCGGCGACCGCAGCGAACCGATTATGCAGGAGCAGGAGGCGGAGTTGCGCAGCGTGGCCGCGTCCTATCAGGGGCAGCTGGAATTCGAATTCTGGGACGAGCTGGATTTCGCCACCCTGTTCCGCCAGGCCGCCGCGCTGCCGCCGGACAGCGCCCTGTTCCTGATCGGCGCCTTCCGCGACATCAACGGCACCTTGCGCCGCCCCACCGACATCGCGCGCAAGCTGGCCGACAGCACCCGCGCGCCCATCTTCACCAACCTGGAGTCGATCGTGATTCCCGGCGTGGCGGGCGGCTACGTGGTCAGCGCCGAGCGCATCGGCCACGCCATCGGCCGCCTGCTGCTGAACCAGGCGCCCGACATCGCCGGCATTCCCGGCTATGTGTTCGACTATCCCACGGTGAAGCGCCTGCATCTGCAGAACATGCCGGACAATGTGCGCTGGCTGAACCGCCCGCCCTCGATCTGGAGCCAGTACTGGTGGCAGATCGTGGCCGGTCTGACCTTGATCGTGCTGGAAGGGATACTGATTTCCGCGCTGGTGGTGGCGGCCCGAGAACGGCGCCAGTCGCTGCTGGCGCTCGACAAGGAAAGGTGCCAGCTGGAGGCGCGCGTGCAGCAGCGCACGCAGGAGCTGAGCGAGGCGAACTCCAAGCTGGAGCAGCTGGCCACGTCCGATCCGTTGACGGGCATCGGCAACCGGCGCCGCATGACGATGCAGATCACGCGCGAGCTGGAACGCAGCCGCCGCCATCACCATCCACTCACGCTGCTGATGGTGGACATCGACCACTTCAAGCAGGTCAACGACAGCCACGGACATGATGCGGGCGACCGCGCCATTGTCGCCGTGGCGCGCACCCTGGCGCTGGGCGTGCGCAGCATCGACATGGCCTCGCGCTTCGGCGGCGAGGAATTCGTGCTGCTACTGCCGGAGACGGATACCGCGCTGGCCGTGAGCGCGGCCGAGCGGCTGCGGGCGGAGGTGGAAGCCTTGCAGGTGGCAGACGATCAGAGTCAGACGATCAGGCTCACCATCAGCATCGGCGTGGCCTCGGCCGATCCGGATGGGGTGGTGGACACCGTGTCCACGCTGCTGATTCGCGCCGACCGCGCCCTGTACCGCGCCAAGAACGAAGGCCGCAACCGCGTCGTATCCGCCAGCGGCGCCGAAGCGGGGCCGCTGGCCTGAAAAGCAAGGTTTTACTCCGCGTCCGGCTGCTGCGCCGGATGGGCCGCCTGGAAGGCAGGCAGCTCCGAGCAGTTGGCGTGGATGCGGGCGATGGTGGGATACGGCGCCATGTCCAGCTCGAAGCGCTGGGCGTTGAACACCTGCGGCGCCAGGCAGCAGTCGGCCATGGTCGGTGTATCGCCATGGCAGAAGCGGCCCGTGGCGCTTTCGCCAGCCAGATGCGCCTCCAGCATGGCCATGCCCTCGCCCAGCCAGTGGCGGTACCACTCCAGCTTTTCCGCATCCGAATGGCCCATATGGCCCGTGAGGTGCTTGAGCACGCGCAGATTGGTCAAAGGATGGGTATCGCAGGCCACAGTCTGCGCCAGCGCGCGCACGCGGGCGCGGCCCAGCGGGTCCGCCGGCAGCAGCGGCACTTGCGGGTGCGTCTCTTCCAGGTACTCGATGATGGCCAGCGACTGGTGAATCACATTCCCCTCGTCCACCAGCGCGGGCAGCAGCGCGCTGGGATTGACGGCGCGGTAGCCTTCCGCCAGTTGCTCGCCGCCGTTGCGCAGCAGGTGGATGGGCGCCGCCTCATACGGCAGCCCCTTGAGGTTCATGGCGATGCGCACCCGATACGCCGCCGAGCTGCGGAAGTAGGTGTAAAGCTTCATCAGCGGCGCTCCCGGTAGTGCGTCACGGTCTGCTCGATGGTGCCGAAGATGCTTGCGCCCTGCGCATCCTTCATCTCGATCTGCACGCTGTCGCCGAACTTGAGGAAGCCGGTGACAGGCTTGCCCGTCTCGATGGTTTCATACATGCGCACCTCGGCCAGGCAGCAGTAGCCCACGCCGCCGTTGTCTATGCTCGAACCATGCAGGCTGCCCTGCTTGTTCGACACGGTGCCGGAGCCGATGATGGTGCCCGCCGCCAGCTCGCGCGTGTGCGCCGCGTGCGCCACCAGCTGGGCGAAGTTGAAGGTCATATCCTCGCCCGCGTTGGGACGTCCGAACGGCTTGCCGTTCAAGGCCACCAGCAGCGGCAGGTGCAGCTTGTGCTCCGCCCAGTGCGCGCCCAGCTCATCCGGCGTCACCGCCACCGGCGAAAAGGCGCTGGCGGGCTTGGACTGGAAGAAGCCGAAGCCCTTGGCCAGTTCGTTCGGAATCAGGTTGCGCAGCGAGACGTCGTTGACCAGCATGACGAGGCGGATCGCCTTGCCCGCATCTTCCACGCTGGCGCCCATGGGCAGATCGCCCGTGATCACGGCCACTTCGGCCTCCAGGTCGATGCCCCAGTCTTCCGTGGTGACGTAGATCGGATCGCGTGGGCCAACGAAGCTGTCGGAGCCGCCCTGGTACATCAGCGGATCGGTGTAGAAGGACGCCGGCACTTCCGCATTGCGCGCCTTGCGCACCAGCTCAACGTGGTTGATGTAGGCCGAGCCGTCCGCCCACTGGTAGGCGCGCGGCAGCGGCGAGTGGCAGTACTGCTGGTCGAAGGGATGCGCATCCACCGCCTCGCCCTTGTTCAGCAGGGTATAGACCTGCTCCAGACGCGGCGACACCAGCTCCCAGTTGTCCAGCGCGTGCTGCATGGTGGCGGCGATCTTGGGCACGCCCACATAGTGCTTCAGGTCGCGGCTGACGACGACCAGGCGGCCATCGCGGCTGCCGTCCTTGAGGGTGGCGAGCTTCATGCGTCTTCTCCTTGCGGTGCGTGCATCCAGGCGGCGTGCTTGGGCGCCTTGCGGGTTTGCGACCACTCTTCCAGCATGTCCCATTTGACGGCGTCCAGCTTCTGCATCATCTCCGGCGTGCCGATGTTGACCGCCAGTTCCAGACGGTGTCCGTTCGGGTCGAAGAAGTAGATCGACTTGAAGAGGGTGTGATTGACGGGGCCAATGACTTCGATGCCGGCCGCCTGCAGCCGCTCCTTGGTCGCCAGCAGCTCGTCCATGGTGTCGACTTCCATCGCGAAGTGCTGGACCCAGGCCGGCGTATTGCGGTCGCGGTCCATTTCCGGCTGCGTGGGCAGTTCAAAGAAGGCCAGCACATTGCCGTGGCCTGCGTCGAGGAACACGTGCATGTAAGGATCCGGGGCCTTGGTGGACGGCACCTCGTTCTCGGCGATGGCCAGGATGAAGTCCATGTTCAGGTGTTTGACGTACCACTCGACGGTCTCTTTGGCGTCGCGGCAGCGGTAGGCCACGTGGTGAATTTGCTTGATTTTCATGTCTGCCTCCAATGCTGATAACGTCCATTAGATGCGAGTTTCAGATATCATGCAATCAATATTTTTCAACTGATTTATCGGATTTTCTTATGAATCCAAGCCTGCGCCAGATGCGCGCCCTGGTGGCGATCGCCAAGACCGGCAGCTTCACGCTCGCCGCCGAATACCTGCATGTGACGCAGTCCGCGCTCAGTGGCCAGATCAAGGAGCTGGAGCAGCTGCTGGGCGTGACCGTCGTCGAGCGCACCACGCGCAAGGCGCAGCTGTCGGAGCTGGGGCGGGAGCTGTATCCCCTGTTCGACAAGATGCTGCAGGACCTGGACGGCGCCATGGCCGATATCGCCAGCCGCAAGGCGCTCAAAAAAGGCATGGTGCGCGTGGCGGCGCCGCAGATGCTGTCCTGCACCCTGCTGCCGGAGGTGATCGCAGCTTATCGCGCGGCGCATCCGGACGTGCAGGTGCGGCTGGTCGATTGTCCGGTAGAGAATGTGTCGAGCCGCGTGTTCAGCGGCGAGGTCGATTTCGGCATCGGACCGGAGCGCGATCCCAGCGCCGACATCGACGGCCAGCCCTTGTTCGAGATGCCCTTCGTGCTGGTCTACCCGCCCGGCCACGCGCTGGAAAGCAAAGCGCGCGTGACCTGGGCCGATGTCAGCGACTATCCCTTCATCTCCCTGCAGGGGCAGTTCACGGAGCGGCTTCTGCGCGACATGCACGTCTCCTTCCGCGAGCTGTCGCTGAGTCCCTACAACGAGGTGACGTTCATGACCACGGCGCTGGCGATGGTGAACGCGCGGCTGGGCATCACCGTCTGCCTGCCGTATGCGGCGCAGATGGTGCGGCTGTACGGCCTGCAGATGCGCCAGCTGCAGGAGCCTGAGCTGACGCGCCGCTTCTTCGTCTACACCAGAACCGCCCGCGCTTTAAGCCCCGCCGCCGAAAGCTTCGTCGCCTTCCTGCGGCGGCAGGTGTCGTCGCATGAATGGAACGCGGGGACGGTCTAAGCGAGGCAGCACTTGTTCTGATAGCCGTCCACCAGCGCATCGAGCAGGCCGCGGACGGCAGGCACCAGACCGCGGCGCGAGGGGAAGACGGCGTGCACCATCAGGCTGGGGGAGCTGTATTGCGACAGCACCGGCTCCAGCAGGCCGGCATCCAGCTCGGTCTGCACCTGGTCGCGCGGCAGCTGGGTCACGCCCAGGCCGTTCATGGCCGCCAGGCGCAGGGTTGGCATGTCATCCGTCACCATGCGCGGTGTATGCGGCACGGTGACGCGGCTGCCGTCGCGCGCCACCAGGTTCCAGACGTATTTGTCGCCCGCGCGCGCCATCGACAGCGTGGGCAGCAGCGACAGCCCATACACGTCCTCCGGCCGCGCGAGATGCTCGAACAGGCGCGGGCTGGCCACCAGCATGGGCACCGAGGTCGCCAGCATGCGCACGGCCAGGTCGCTGTCGTCCAGCGGCGGCGTGCGCGCGCGAACGGCGATGTCGATGCCTTCTTCGATCACGTCCACGCGGCGGTTGGTGGCGTCGATGGAGACGCGCACCAAGGGATGGGCATTCATGTAATTGCTGATCACCTGGTTCAGCCCGCCCTGCAGCAGGGCCAGCGGACAGCTCATGCGCACCAGCCCCTGGGGTACGGAACGGGTGCGATCGATGGCGTCGCGGGCAGCCTGGGCCTCGGCCACCACGGCCACACAATGGCCATAGAAAGTCTGCCCCGCTTCCGTGACGGAAATGCGACGCGTGGTGCGGTTCAGCAAACGCACCCCCAGTTGTTTCTCCAGCGCGACAATATGCCGGCTCAGTTTGGACGCCTGCATGCCCAGTGCCGACGCGGCCGCACTATAGCCGCCAAACTCGACAACCTTGGCAAAAAGATACATATCGTGCAGGTCGTGGACGTCTCCCATCCCCTTTTATCCTATATATGCAATACTTATTTGCATTTTACCCCCTATCACATTGATTGTTGCAGAGATATTCTGTTACTACTCTCATCTTGTCTGAAGCAAACATCATATGAATATCCTGCAACTCGACTCATGCGCACTAGGCAATGACTCGGCCTCACGCCGCTTTACCTCGCAAGCAGTCGCTGCGCTGATGGGGGAGCAGTCCATGCCGGTCGTGTACCGCGATCTGGCGGCAACCTCATTGTCCCACGTTAGCGCTCCCTTGCTGCAGGTGATGCGTGGTCAATGGGACAACACCCTCCCCATGAATGCCGAGCTGCGCGCCGAAGTGTTGCAGGCGCAGCTGTTGCTGCAAGAGTTTCTGGATGCGGACGCGGTCGTGCTGGGCGCGCCGATGTACAACTTTGGCATGCCTTCGCGCCTGAAAAGCTGGCTGGACCGCGTGTTGCAAGCTGGCCGCACTGTCAATGTGAATGACACGCAAGCTTACTCCCAGCTCAAGAATAAGCGGGTGATTGTTGTGACCTCGGCCTGCAGCCATCAGGACGTCGTGCAGCACCAGAAATTGCTTAATTCGCATGAACTGCATCTGCGCGCCGTGTTTTCCAGCATGGGCATCAATGACATCAAGGTAATCCGCACCACCGACTGGGATGGCACGGTCGAAACCTTCGGCGAATGGTGCGAAGACCGGCTCGAAGCCGCCTGAGCACAGCCGTGCTGAAATCGCAGTATCATGCAAGGCATGACTGCGAATACCATCGCCGCCAACCAGAAGATGGACCAGTTCGACGGCCATGAGAGCGTCTGGCTGTTTGGTTACGGCTCCCTGATCTACAAGGCGGACTTCCCCTACATCGAACGGCGCCCGGCCAGCATCGCGGGCTGGACGCGCCGCTTCTGGCAAGGCTCCCACGACCATCGCGGCACCCCCGAGGCGCCCGGCCGGGTGGTCACCATCATCGAAGAGGCAGGCGCCATTTGCCACGGCATGGCTTATCTGGTCACGCCGGAAGAGTTCGCCCACCTCGACTATCGCGAAAAGAACGGCTATCTGCGCCTACCGGTAGCCATTCATTTCGACGACGGACGCGAAATCACTGGCCTGGTCTATATCGCCACCGAGGACAACACGGCCTTCCTCGGTGCTGCGTCGGAGCAGGAGATTGCGCGCCATATCGCCCGCTCGTCCGGTCCCAGCGGACCAAATAGCGACTACCTGAACCATCTGGCCTCCGCCTTGCGCGAGCTGGGCAAGAGCGATCCCCATGTGTTTGAAATTGAGCGTCACCTGGCTGCGCTGTCCTCCCCTTCAGAATAAATCGAGCTGGCCGTTATCGGCCCCGTAGGACGGCACGCCGGACGGCGGCACCACCAGCGGACGCCGGAAGCGCGAGGCATCCATCTCACGGAAGCGGCTGCCATGACCTTCCAGTCCCAGCCGCGCCTTGGCGATCTTGAAGCGCTGGCGAATCAGCTCGGCCCAGACGCCCTCACCCACCATGCGCGTGCCGAACGTGCTGTCGTAGTCTTTGCCGCCCCGCATTTCGCGCACGCGGTTCATCACCCGCTTGGCCCGCTCGGGAAAGTGCGCCTCCAGCCACTGCTGGAACAGGGGCGCCACCTCCCACGGCAGGCGCAACACCGTGTAGTGGGCGCTGACGGCGCCAGCGTCGCGCACGGCTTCCAGCAGGCGCTCGATCTCCGGCTCGGTGACAAAGGGGATGATGGGCGCCATGCTGACGGCAACAGGAATGCCGGCCTCCGTCAGCGTGCGGATCGTGCGCAGGCGCCGCGCCGGAGCGGCCGCGCGCGGCTCCAGCGTGCGCGAAATGGCCGGATCCAGGGTGGTCAGCGTGATCGCTACGCCCGCCTGGTGCTTGTCCGACATGGCGGCCAAGATGTCGATATCGCGCTCGATCAGCGAAGACTTGGTGATCACGCCGGCCGGATGCTCGCATTCCTGCAGCACTTCCAGCACGCGGCGGGTCAGTTTGCGCTCGCGTTCGCAAGGCTGGTAGGCATCCGTATTGACGCCCAGGGCGATCGACTGCGGCTCGTATCCGGGCCGCGCCAGCTCGCGTCGCAGCAGTTCCGGCGCATTGACCTTGGCGAAGATCTTGCTCTCGAAGTCCATGCCGGGCGACAGGCCCAGATAGCTGTGCGTGGGCCGGGCAAAGCAGTAAATGCAGCCATGCTCGCAGCCCCGGTAAGGGTTGAGCGAAACGCTGAACGGCAAGTCCGGTGACTGGTTGCGGCTGAGGATGGATTTGGCGATTTCGTCCGTGACCTGGGTTTTCCATGGCGCAGCCTCCTCTTCCTCGCGCTCCCAGCCATCGTCATAGGCCTCGCGCGTGTTGAGCTCGTAGCGCCCCTGCAGATTGGAGACAGCGCCCCGCCCTTTCTGAGCCTTGAGCGGCGCAGGCGGCAGCATCACATGCTCGGCACAGTTCTCGTCGAAGGGCTGTTTGGTCGGAAGATCAGGCATGGCGGACTCAAAAATACTGTATATTTATACAGTATACTATACGCCTTTAAGCCCCATATCAAGCCCGAACTGGTATCATGCGACACCTCATCCCACCCACCAATTCCTCCTGACGCCGCCCGTGCATGGCGGCGGCTGGATTTTTTATTACACGAGCACTTCATGACCACCTCGAACAACACGCCGCTGCCCTCGTTTCTGAGCCGGATTTCGATCGCCATCAGCGCCTTCTTCCGCGCCCTGGGTGACGCCGAATACGCCGCCCGCCTGCAGCGCCTGGCCAACGGCGCGCCCGCGCCTGTTTCGGCCCCTGTTTCGGCTCCGGTCGCAGCGCCCTCGCCAGCCCCTGCGCCCGCGCCGGCCCCGCTGCGCGTCGCCACGCCGGACGCCGCCCTGCAGCTACTGAACCTGTTCCAGCGCGAAGCGCGCTTGATCGACTTCACGCAAGAAAACCTGAGCGCCTATTCCGACGCTGACATCGGCGCCGCCGCGCGCGTGGTGCACGAAGGCTGCAGCAAGGTGCTGCGCGAGCACTTCACCATTGAGCCGGTGCGCAGCGAGGCTGAAGGCAGCCGCATCGTACTGGAAGAAGGCTTCGACGCCGCCGCCGTGCGCCTGACCGGCAACGTGGTCGGCAAGGCGCCGTTCCGCGGCAGCTTGAGCCACCGCGGCTGGCGCGCGTCCAGCGTGCGCCTGCCCAAGCTGGCCGAAGCCCACGACGCCTCCATCCTGGCCCCGGCGGAGGTGGAACTATGAGCGATCCACGCTACGCCATCGGCATCGATCTGGGCACCACGCATAGCGCGCTGTCCTACGTGGACCTGGGCGCCAGCGACGGCGAGAAGACCCCTCACGGCGTGCTGTCCATCCCGCAGCTGACGACGCCGGGCACGGTGGAAGAACTGCCCCTGCTGCCCTCCTTCCTCTATCTGCCGCATCCGGACGAACTGGCGCCGGGCGATTTGAGCCTGCCCTGGCCGACCGACGGACAAACCGGCGTGGCGGGCGAAATGGCCCGCAGCCGTGGCGCGACGACGCCGATCCGCCTCGTCTCCAGCGCCAAGAGCTGGCTGTGCCACCCCGGCGTGGACCGCCGCGCCGCCATCCTGCCCAACGACGCGCCGGAAGAAGTGGCGCGCGTCTCGCCGCTGGAAGCGTCGACGCGCTACCTGTCGCACCTGCGCCAGGCATGGAATCAGGCGCATCCCGAAGCGCCGTTCACCGAGCAGTCCATCACCGTCACCATTCCCGCCTCCTTCGATCCAGGTGCGCGCGAGCTGACGGCGGAAGCGGCGCGCAATGCGGGCTACGGCAATCTGACCCTGCTGGAAGAACCGCAGGCAGCCCTGTACAGCTGGATCCAGGGCAGCGAAGGCCGCTGGCGCAAGGAAGTCAAGCCGGGCGACATCATCCTCGTCGTGGACGTGGGCGGCGGCACCAGCGACTTCTCGCTGATCGCCGTGCTGGAACGCGACGGCGTGCTGGAACCGCACCGCATCGCCGTGGGCGAGCATATCCTGCTGGGCGGCGACAATATGGACCTGGCGCTGGCCCACCTGGTGGCGCGCAAGCTGGCCGCCAACGGTACCCAGCTCGACGCCTGGCAGCTGCGCGCGCTGACCTATGGCTGCCGCAGTGCGAAGGAAGCGCTGCTGGCCAACGCCCATGCGCAGACCTGGCCTATCGTGGTGCCAAGCCGTGGCTCGAAGCTGATCGGCGGCTCGATCCGCACCGAACTGACGCGCGAGGAAGTGACCAGCTTTATCCTCGACGGCTTCTTCCCCAAGGTGGAAGCGTCGGCGCGTCCCGCCGTACGCACGCGCGCGGGCCTGACGCAGCTTGGCCTGCCGTATGCGCAGGACGCCGCCGTCACCCGCCACCTGGCCGCATTCCTCGGCCGCCAGCTGGGCGCGACGGCCGAACTGCAAGGCTACGCGGGCAAGCAAAGCGAAGGCGCGACCTTCCTCCATCCGACGGCGGTGCTGTTCAACGGCGGCGTGTTCAAGTCGGACCTGCTGGCCAAGCGCGTCATGGATACCATCAACGACTGGCTCTACATGGAAGGCGCGGAGCCGGTGCGCATGCTAGGCGGCGCGGACCTCGATCTGGCGGTGGCGCGCGGCGCGGCTTACTACAGCTATGTGCGACGCGGCGCCGGCGTGCGCATTCGCGGCGGCACGGCGCGCTCCTACTACGTGGCGATCGAATCGTCGATGCCCGCTATTCCAGGCATGGAGCCGCCGATCCAGGCGCTGTGCGTGGCGCCGTTCGGCATGGAGGAAGGCGGCGAGATCGAATTGCCGAATCAGGAATTCGGCCTGGTCGTGGGCGAGCCTGTGCAGTTCCGCTTCTTCGGCTCCTCCGTGCGCCGCCAGGACCAGATCGGCGATCTGCTGGACTTCTGGGCCCCGGACGAGCTGCAGGAGCTGAACGAGATCCGCGCCACGCTGTCCACCGAAGGCCGCCAGTCGGGCGACGTGGTGCAGGTCAAGCTGCATGCGATGGCGACCGAATCCGGCACGCTGGAACTGCTGGCGGTGGCGCAGGACGGCCAGCGCTGGAAGGTGGAGTTTGACGTGCGCACCGAGGCCGCCGCCTGAGCATGAGCCAATACGTCGTCAGCATTGATTTAGGCACCACCAATACGGTGCTGGCGTATTCCAATGCGGACGATGCGCCCGGCCGCGAGCAGGTGCGCCTGTTCGAGATCGAGCAACTGGTGGCGCCCGGCGAAGTGGGCGCAGCCGCGCTGCTGCCGTCGCTGCGCTACCATCCCGCGCCGGGCGAACTAGCCGACGGCGCAACCCAGCTGCCATGGCCGGCGGCCAATGCGGACGGCTTGCCGCCGGCGGTGATCGGCCAGCTCGCGCGCAAGCTGGGCGCGCAGGTGCCGGGACGGCTGGTCGCCAGCGCCAAGAGCTGGCTGTCGCATCCCTCCGTGGACCGTACCGCGCCCATCCTGCCCTGGGGTGCAGAGGCCGATGTGGCGAAGGTATCTCCCGTCGCGGCCAGCGCCAGTTATCTCGCCCACGTGCGGGCCGCGTGGAATGCGCGCTTTCCACAGCACCCGCTGGAGCGGCAGCAGCTGGTCCTGACGATTCCCGCTTCGTTTGACGAAGGCGCCCGCGCGCTGACGATGGAGGCGGCACGCATGGCCGGCCTGCCCTCCCTGCGCCTGCTGGAGGAACCGCAGGCGGCCTTCTACGACTGGCTGTTCCGCCATCGTGCCGAACTGACGTCCGAACTGGCGCAAACGCGACTGGTGCTGGTGTGCGACGTCGGCGGCGGCACCACGGACTTCAGCCTGATCAAAGTGGAGATGGTGGACGGCGAGCCGCTCATCAGCCGCATTGGCGTCGGCAACCACCTGATCCTCGGCGGCGACAATATGGACCTCGCGCTGGCCCATCTGGTGGAAGCGCGCATGGCTGGTGGCGCCGAGGCGGCGGCGCGTAACAAGCTGTCATCGAGCAGCCTGTCGCAGCTGAAGGAACGCTGCCGCGCGGCCAAGGAACAACTGCTGGCCACCGACGCGCCCGAGCGCATGACGGTCACGCTGCTCGGCTCCGGCTCGCGCCTGATCGGCGGCGCCCGCTTCGCTGCGCTAACGCGCGACGAAGTAGCCAGCCTGGTGATCGACGGCTTCTTCCCACTGAACGAGAGCCGAGAGCCGGCCCGTCGCGGACGCGGCGCCATCGTCGAATTCGGCCTGCCTTACGCCAGCGATCCCGCCATCACGCGGCACCTGGCCAGCTTCCTGCGCCAGCACGCGGCGGCAGCGCGCGCAGCGCTGGGTAACGCTGCAGACGCGCCAATCCAGGCGAACTGCTCGGGCGCTGTTGATGCGCCGAACGCCCGTGGCGTGGCCAACGCCGAACATGAGCACGACGCCCATCGCTCCGCCAGCGCTGCGGCGGGCGCCCTCTCTGTCCCAGATACCTTGCTGCTGAACGGTGGCGTCTTCCGCGCCGATGCGCTGGTGCGCCGCCTGGAAACAGTGCTGGCGGCGTGGCGCGGCGCGCCCCTGCGCGTCCTGCACAACGACAATCCCGACGTCGCCGTCGCGCGTGGCGGCGTCGCCTATGCGCTGGGACAGATGGGCCTTGCGCCCGTCATTGGCGGCGGTTCCCCGCGCAGCTACTTCCTCGTACTGGATGAAGAGCAGCGCCCCGGCAAGCCGCAGCGCGCCATCTGCCTGCTCCCGCGCGGCAGCGCCGAGGGCCGAGAAATCCGCCTGGCGGAGCGCAGCTTTGCCCTGCGTCTCGGACGCCCTGTACGCTTCCACCTCGCCACCTCCACTGCCGAAGACGGCGCAGCTCCCGCGCTGGGCGAGCTGATTGACCTGAGCCAGGGCGATTACCAGCGCCTGCCGCCCATCGCCACCGTGTTGCGCGCCGCCGGCGCGGACAAGGACACGCGCAAGGAAATCCCCGTCCAGCTGGCGACCACGCTGAGCGAAGTGGGCACACTGGAAGTCCACTGCGTCGCGCTGGAAAGCGATCAGCGCTGGCGGCTTGAGTTCCAGCTGCGCGCACAAGGCGACGCCGATCAGGCACAATCCGCCGCAGACTCCGAAGCCGGCGACGCGGCCGCGCCCGAACCATTCTCCATGCCGCCCGGCCTGCCCGCCGCGCTGGAAAAAATCGACCGCATTTTCGGCAGCCGCGCGCAGCAAGTCGAACTGAAAGAAGTAAAGCAGCTGCGCGGCCAGCTCGAACAACTGCTGGGCAGCCGCGAAAACTGGCCCACGCCATTGCTGCGCCGCCTGTTCGACGCCCTGCTCGAACGCGCCAAAGGCCGCCGGCGCTCGGCCGAACACGAACGCGCCTGGCTCAATCTGAGCGGCTACTGCCTGCGTCCCGGCTTTGGCCACACGCTGGACGAGTGGCGCATCGAGCAGCTCTGGGCCTTGTTTGAAACTGGCGCCCAGCACCACAAGGACAGCCAAGTCTGCGCCGAATGGTGGACCATGTGGCGCCGCGTCTCGGGCGGTCTCGATACGGCCGCACAATTGCGCCTGCTGGACGATTTCGCTTTCAACGTGCAGGCCGACGCGCAGGAACGCGGCCGCCGCCCGCACACGCTGGTCAACGGCAGCGAAGAAGACATGCTGCGCCTGGGCGCATCGCTGGAACGCATCCCCGGCAACTACAAGGCTGAAATCGGCGCCTGGATGCTGGGCCAGGTGGAGCAAGCCGCCGCCGCAAAGACAGACGCCGTGCTGGCGCGCCACCTATGGGGCCTAAGCCGCGTTGGCGCGCGCCAGCCCTTCCACGGCAGCGCACACGACGTGGTGGACACGGCGACGGTCGAACAATGGCTGACGGCCATCCTGGTGCTGGACTGGAAAAGGACAGAACCCGCAGGCTTCGCCGCAGCCCATCTGGCGCGCATGACGGGCGACCGCTCGCGCGACATCGGCCCCGCGCTGCGGGAAGAAGTGCTGCGCCGCCTGAGCGCCGTCAAAGCGCCCGCCAACTGGAGCGAAATGGTGCGCGAAGTGGTGCAGCTCGACCAGGCCAACGAAAAGCGCATGCTGGGCGACTCCCTCCCGCCCGGATTGAAGCTGCTCTCCTAGCTTCCGCTGCGCGGCCCGCCCGCGCCATAGCTGGCCTGCTGCGCCACAAAGCCGTCCAAGGCCTCGATCAGCGGCGCAAACCGGGCCTCGTCGCCTTCCAGCTGGGCCAGCGCATAGGTGGTGGCTTCCAGCGTGGACAGCTGGTCCGGCAGATGCGCCTTGCGGATCAGGTAATGCGAAGGCGGCGTGTCGCGCAGCGGCAGCCGTGGCAACTGCTGCAGCAGCGGATTCAGATACAGCATCTTGCGGCTCTTGCGCCAGGTCCCATCCAGCACCACCAGGCGCAAACGCTGCGGCTCACCCAGCCACACCGGATCGAAGGCACGCGGCGGCGACAGGCCCAGCGCCCCCTCGCCCGCCGTCTCCGGATACAGCAGCACATTGCGACGTTCGCCCGCGAGCCAGCCTTGCAGCACCTCGGGCTCGAACTGCTCGCCAACTTCAAGACGGCTGTGGGACAGGCTCAAATGCAGCAGCCGCGCGCTGCCCTTGGCATTGGCCACTTCCATCGGATGCTGCAGGATCAGTACCTCGACCCGATTCGGCACCGCCGCCACCCAGCGGCAGATGCAGGCCTGTTGCGGACGCAGGCAAACCGCGCAAACAGCACGCCCCGTCACGTCAGCGCGGGCGTCCGGGGCGCCGTCAGGGCGTGCCGGGGTACGGAGGCGGTGGCCTGCGACTGCTCGGCCAGCTGCGCCATATCGAGCTTGAAAATGCTGACCACATCGGCCAGACGCGCCGACTGCGCCTGCATCGACTCCGCCGCCGCTGCAGCCTCCTCCACCAGCGCCGCGTTCTGCTGCGTCACCTGGTCCATCTGCGTGATGGCCAGGTTGACCTGCTCGATGCCCACGCTCTGTTCCTCGCTGGCGTGGCGGATCTGGTTCATGATGTCGGTGACGCGGCCGATGCTGTGCACGATTTCATCCATCGTCCGCCCGGCCTGGTCGACCAGCTCCGAGCCTTGCGCCACCTTCTGCACCGAATCGTCGATCAGCCCCTTTATGTCCTTGGCGGCGGCCGAAGAGCGGTGCGCCAGATTGCGCACCTCCGACGCCACCACGGCAAAGCCCCGTCCCTGCTCGCCCGCCCGCGCTGCTTCCACCGCAGCGTTCAGGGCCAGGATATTGGTCTGGAAGGCGATGCTGTCGATCACGCTGATGATGTCCACGATCTTGCGCGAGGACTCATTGATCGAGCCCATGGTGTTCACCACCTCGTTCACCACGGCGCCGCCACGGCTGGCGATTTCGGCCGCCGAAATGGCCAGCTCATTGGCCTGCCGCGCATTCTCCGCATTGAATTTAACGGTGGAGGTCAGCTCCTCCATCGAGGACGCCGTCTCCTCCAGGGAGCTGGCCTGCTGCTCGGTGCGCGAGGACAGGTCCAGATTCCCCGCCGCGATTTCGGAGGAGGTGGAATTCATCGTCTCCGTTCCCTGCCGCACCTGGCCGACGATATTCACCAGATAGTTATTCATGTTCTTCAAGGCGCTCATCAACTGTCCCGTTTCATCGCGGCCCGTGACTTCGATGCGGCTGGTCAGGTCGCCCGAGGACACCGTCTCCGCCACCTTCACCGCCTCGTTGATGGGCAAGGTGATGGTGCGCGTGATCCACCATGCGGCGACGATGCCCATCACGATGGCGGCCACGCCCAGCATGATCAGCAGCGTGCGTCCGCTGTGATACTGCTGCTGGATTTCCAGCGCCGCATTATCCAGCAAGGCCTGCTGCCTGTCCGCGAATTTTTGCAAGGCGTCGAGGTACAGCCCGCGCTTCTCAGTCATATCCTTGTCGTAGATTTTTTTAGCCGTCGCCATATCGCCCGCGTTCTTGGCGACGAAGACCTGCTTGCGCGCCTCGATGTAGGCCTTGCGCGTAACGCCGACCTGCTTGAACAAGGCCTTGAGCGCCTCGTCTGTCAGTCCGGCGTCGATCTTGTCCTGGATCTCTGTCGCGCGGCCTGAGGACATGCTCATCAGGTTCTCGAACATCTTCTGATCCGCCGCATCGCTGACCAGCCAGGCGCCGGTGGTGCGGGCCGCATTGACCTCGATGATCTTGGTCCACTCGGCGATCATGCGTTCGTCGCGCACTTTTTCCTGGATCATGACGTCCGTGAGCGCGCTGGCGGCGCTCAGGCGCAGGATGCCGATCACCGTCATCACCGTCAGCAGCACAAGGATCAGCGCGAAGCCAAAACCGAGCCTGGTGCCGATTTTCAGGTTATTCATATCGTCTCCTCGTTGGAAACCTGCCACACCATGCTAGCATTTTTTCCCACGTTGCAATAGGGATATGAACGTTTTTTGGCCCGGCCTGTGGCCCTCAACCGCTTGCGCCATGGGAGCCGAGCAGCTCTTCCAGCCCGCTCAGCGCCGCCGGGTCCTTGATCACAGCCCGCAGCCAGACGTGCAAGGGCATGTCGCCCCAGCTGGCCGCCTTGTCAGCCAGGTAGGCGACAGGGCTGTGCGGCTCCGTGCGGCGGAAAAAGTCGGCCACTTCCCGCAGCTGGGACAGGGCCTGCGCCCTGTCGCGCACAGGACCGGAAGCCGCTGCGCCGCCGTTGCCCTCAGCAGCCTGCGCAGCGGTGCGTTCGCGTACATCGGCGCGGAAGGGAGCGATATGGTCAATCACCGCCTGTACGGCCTCCTTGGCCGGTGTGAATCCGGGGCCTTCGCGTCCCAGGCGCAGATCGACAGCCAGTTCCAGCGCCGCCAGCGCCGACAGGCAGTATTCGGCGTCGTCCAGTAAAGTGGCGTCCAGCGGCATATCGCGCACCAGCTGCGGCGTGCGGGAAAGAAGCCAGTGCAGATTGCCGGTGCGCTGATCGTAGTCGCCGTCATCAGCGGCTGGATGGAGGCCTTCCCAATACTGCTCGCACAGGCCGGCCAGCACCGCGTAGCCGTCGCCCAGTCCGCGCAGGCCGCGCGTGCGCGCCAGCGCCTCCGCCAGCCAGACCGCCAGCCGCAAGTCCTTGCTGCGGGATTCGAGCAGCTTGGCGCAGCGGGCGGAGACGAAGTCCCAATCGGCCTCCTTCAACTCAACCACCCACTCGCCCTGGTCCAGCGTGGGATCGTCGAAGGTGCGGGCCTGCGCGATCTGGTCCACTTCGGGGCTGAAAGCGATGTCTTCGCCGCAGCGGCTTTCGGCACTGACGGGAAGCAGCAGTTGTGCGATGCTGAACATGGCGTCTCCCTTATCATTTCACGCTGTATTTGAATTGTCCCTGGCGGCTGGCATAAGCCTTCACGCGGCTCATCGCCTCGCCCTGCGCCATGCGCTGCAATACCGCTTCCGCGATCTCCGGCAGCAGGCTGGCGGATCTCCGCCTCGCGCCCGATCACGGGATCGAGCTTGCCCGCGCGGGCGAGGCCCGTCAGGCTGCTGGTGTACTGATCGAGCGCCGGCGTGCGCGCGCTGACTTGCTCCACCATGTCGGAAACCGGGTCGGCTTCGGACACGGCGGCTGCGGTCTTTTCTTCCTGCGAGCCATGGGCGAATTTCTCCAGCTGGTGTTTGATCTCGGCGATGGGAAAGCGGGCGAACTGGCGCGAGGCGCGCGCCGCCAGCTGCGCCAGCTCCGGCTTGGTCAGCAGAGCCACCAGCAGATGTCCGCTGCGGATCTGGTCCGGCAGCGGCGTACCCAGGGAAGCCAGCAGCCAGGCATGTTCCAGCAAGGCCGGCACATGGGGCGAAAACACGGGCGTGCGGCTGCTGCCCATCTTGAAACCGTCGACTTCCTTGCGCAGGTCGGCCTCCAGCGCGGAGCGGCTGATAACGGTTATTAGGTGTCATCAGGAATTGGTCGATTGCGGCAGCTCCGCGACCAAACGGAGTGAAACAGACAGTTCGTCCAGCTGAAAATGGGGCCGCAGGAAGGACACGGCGCGGTACACGCCCGGCCGCCCCGCCACCTCGTGCACCTGCACCGACGCTTCACGCAGCGGGAACTGGGCTTTCTGGTCCTGGCTGGCGTTGTCGTCCAGGAGAACGTATTTCATCAGCCAGCGGTTGAGGAAGTCTTCCACGTTGGAGGCGGAGCTGAAGCTGCCCACTTTGTCGCGCATCATGGCCTTCATGTAGTGGGCGATGCGCGAGACGGCGAAAATGTACTGCAACTGGGACGACAGCACGGCGTTGGCGTTGGCTGCTTCCGAGCTGTATTTACGGGCCTTCTGCGCCGACTGCGCGCCGAAGAAGGCGGCGTAGGCGGTGTTCTTGCAGTGGACCAGGGAGATGAATCCGAGGTCACTCAGCTCCTTTTCGCGACGGTCCGTGATCGCCACTTCAGTCGGGCATTTCAGCGCCACTTCGCCTTCGTCGGTCTTGAAGGTGTGGGTCGGCAGATTGTCGACCAGGCCACCACCCTCAACGCCCCGGATGGCGGCGCACCAGCCATAGTCGGCGAAGGCCCTGGTCAGGCGCGCGCCGAAGGCATTGCCGCGCGCCTCCAGAAGCTGGCGCAGCGGCTCGACCTGCTGCACCACGGACTCGGGGCGGAAGTCGTCCATGCTGCGGAAACGCAGCTGGACGGCGAAGTGGCTGTCGTCTTCGGCCAGATGGTTCTGCACCTGGAAGCGCGCCACCGGCTCCACGCCGCCCAGCACCTCGTCGAAATTGTCGCTGTCGATGTTGACGAAGCGGCGGTCCTTCAGGCGTTTCTGCTCGGCGTCCGAGTTTCCACCGAAGTCGCCCACGACGCCGACGACAAAAGGCAGCTCCTTGTTTTCCAGCGCGTCGCCGATCTCCACGTCGTAAGTCATTTGCACGCGTGGCGCGCGCACCTTGGTCAAGCGTTTCTGGATACTGTCACCGTTGGACATGGCTATGCTCTCCGCTGAAATTATTTGAGTCCGCCGAAAGGATCGGTGCTGGCGGACTGGCTATTGGTTTTGCTGCTGTTCTGCGGCGCGGCCGCAGCGGCGGGCGCTTTCCTGGCGCGTGCCGGCGCGGTTGCGTGTGCAGGACCGGCCTGCGTCGGCACCAGCACTTCCTCGCCAAGACTGGAGCGCAGCAACTTGGCCAGGTCCTGCGCCTCGGAGCGCAACGATCCGCTCAAATTATTTTGCTGGCTCAGGTCCGCCAGCGCCTTGGTCGACAGACGCAACCCGCTGACCGCGACGATGCTGTTTCCCAGCTTGTCGGCCGGGTCGCGCTGCAAGGCCTCCTGTGCATTGATGATCGCCTCGCCGTAGTTGCCGTGATCGAATCTGAGCTGCGCCATGTGCAGCCAGGGCGTTTTGTCGGCGGGATAGGTGACAGCGGCGTTTTTGAGAACAGCCATGGCCTTCTCGTTCTGGCCCGCGCTGACGGCGGTATCGGCTTCCGCCAGCGCGCGGTCCAGCGACATGACGGAGCGGGGTTCCGTGCGGACGATGCCGCCGTCGGTGGCGCATGCCGACAGCAGGAGCAGCATGGCGAGGCCGGAGATGCAAGCTTTCGAAGCAATCATGGCGTCATCCTTTTCGGCGGAGAGTGCAATGGGACTGGCGAAGAGGCCATTATTCATGAGCTGATGGGGAGGCCGTTGCGCTTCCTCAAAGCGCGCACAGATCGTGCCGAATTTGCGCCGTCACAAAATCCTCGGCCCCGGCTTTCGCTTTAATAAAGGATCGCCGGGAGAAAAAATGAAACGACAACGCTGGCACCTGATGATCGCGGCAAGCAGCCTGGCGCTGCTGGCGGGATGCGCCGCAAGCTCGATCGCCAATACGGCGCTGGAGCTGGTCGGTATCCGCAAACCGCCGGAGCTTCCGGAAAGCCAACTGCCGCCGCGCAAAGTGGACATCCGTCTGCACGCCAGTTCAAGCCTCAACACCGATCCATCCGGCCGCCCGCTGGCACTGGTCGCCCGCATCTACAAGCTGCGCCAGACCAGCGCCTTTGAGCAGATGAGCTATGAGAGCTTTCTCAACACGCACACGGAACACGAAGCGCTGGGCAACGATCTGCTGGAGGTGAAGGAAGTGCTGCTGATTCCCGGCCAACATTACGAAGTGCAGGAAAAGGTGCAGCGCGAGGCCGCATATATCGGCGTTGTTGCCCTGTTCCGCGCGCCGGCGGAGCAGCGCTGGCGCCTGTCCTTCGCCGCCGCCGACGCAGAAAAATCCGGCATTACGGTCGGCGCACATGCCTGCGCGCTGAGCATAGGCGCAGGCGCCGGGCCGCTTGGCGACAGCCGGCCCGCATTGAATGAGCCGCTGGCCAACCTACATTGTCTGTAAGGAGACGGCATGACCATACCATCCAAGGTGCTGTGGGGTGAGGGATTGTTTCTGCGTCCGCAGCACTTCCAGCAGCAGGACCAGTATCACGAAGCGCGCCTGCATCACACGGCGCAGGCGCTGCATCCCTATTTGTGGGGCGTCAGCCATATCGAGTGGGATCTCGACGCGCTGAAGGCGGATAAGCTGCGCCTCTTGTCGCTGCAGGCGCGCTTCCGCGACGGCGAACTGGCCGACGCGCCAAACAGCGAACCGCTGCCGCCGGCGGCCGATTTATCCATCCTCCCGGCCACGCTGCAGGAGGTGACTTATTCGGTCGCCCTGCCCTCGCTCGCTTACGACGGCGGCAATGCGGCGGCGCCGGGACAGCAGCAAGGCAATGCGCGTTTCATCCAGTCGCAGCGCAGCACGCCGGACCTGTACACGCAAGCCGCCAGCAGCGAGGTCTCCTACCTGAAAAAATCGGCGCGCCTGCTGTCCGACCAGGAGCCGCTGGGTGCTTATGACAGCCTCCCCGTGATCCGCTTGCGCCGCGCCGTCTCCGGCGGATTCGAGCCCGATCCAAGCTTCATTCCACCCAGCCTATCCATCGAAGGTGTGCCGCGGCTGCGCCAGATGCTGGACCGCCTGCTCGACGCCCTGCAGGCAAAATACGACTCCCTGCAAGGCCATATGCGTGAGCCCAGCCGCAACGTGATCGAATTCCGCTCGGGCGACGTCTCCGCCTTCTGGCTGCTGCACACGGTCAGCACGGCGGCGGCAACGCTGATGCACTACGCGCGCCATCCACTGCTGCATCCGGAGCGAATGTTCCAGTCCATGCTGGTTCTCACCGGCTCATTGATGACCTATTCCAAGCACTACACGCTGGCCGGCCTGCCCGGCTACCAGCACGAAGACATGGGACGCTGCTTCGGCCAACTGGAAGCCATCATCCGGGACCTGCTGGACACCGTGATCTCGGCCCGCTACTTCGGCATCGCCCTGCACGAAGAAAAGCCCTGCTACCACCTGGGCAAGCTGAATTCCGGCCGGATCGACGCCCAGACCACGCTGTACCTGGCGATCAGCGGCGCCATGCCGGCGCTGGAGCTGGTGGAGATTGTCCCGCTGCGGGTCAAGGTCGGCGCCCCCGACGATGTGGCGAAATGCGTGCTGTCCGCCATGCCCGGCGTACAGCTTGCGCACGCGCCGCAGGTGCCGGCCGCAGTGCCAGTGCGTCCGGACACCTACTACTTCGCGCTGGAGAACCGCGGCGTGCTGTATGAGCAGATGCTGAAGGCGCAATCCATCTCCATCTACGTCCCCGCCGGCATTCGCGACCTGCGGCTTGAACTGATCGCGGTGACGGCATGAGTCCCCAGATCGAGCGCCGCGCCAATCCCACGCAAATGGGAGGACAGCGCCGCCAGATGACGCCCGGCTATGGCCATGTGCAATCGCTGCTGGAGCTGCTGCACGAGGGCTTCTACCTGCTGTTCATGCTGAAGCATGGCGGCGCGCCGCAGGACGAGGAAGAATTCATCGACACCGTGAAAATCCTGCTGGCCGACTTCGACAAGGAAGCGCGTAAGCTGCGCGCGCCGTCCGAGGATATCGAGGCCGCCAAGTATGCCTTCTGCGCGGCGCTGGACGAGATCATCCTGGGCTCCAGGCTGCCGATGCGCGCCGCGTGGGAGCGTCGTCCGCTGCAGTTGGCCATCTTCGGCGACCAGTTGGCCGGCGTGCACTTCTTCGACCGGCTGGAAGACCTGCGCAACAAGGGCGGCGTGCGCTTGCAAGCGCTGGAAGTGTTCCATATGTGCCTGCTGATGGGCTTTCGCGGCAAGTATGCGCATGACTCGGGCGATAAGCGCGATTATCTGACTGCGCGGCTGGGTGATGAAATCGCCCATATCAAGGGCAAGAGCAAAGGCTTTGCGCCGCAGGCCGAGCGGCCCGACCAGATCGTGCACAAGCTGCGCAGCAATACGCCGCTATGGGCGATGATGGCGGTATTCGCAGTGATCGGACTGAGTACTTTCCTCGGCCTTAAAACGGTGCTGGCCAGCGCCACGCAAAGGGAAATGGCGCCCTACGTGGATCTAGTGAAGCTGGCGCCCCGCCCGGCGAACGTCACCGTCACGCTGCCGTGATCACTGGGCGATGCGGAACTCGATGCGGCGGTTGCGCGCGCGCCCGTCCGCACTCGAGTTATCTGCCACGGGACGGTCGGGGCCCTGGCCGGAAACGCCCACCATATCGCGATTGATGCCCTTCTCCGCCAGATAGCTGCGCACTGCTTCTGCGCGCGCCTGGCTGAGGGACAGATTGCTCTCGCGCAGACCGACGTTGTCCGTGTGGCCGATGACCTCGACCTTCTTGCCCTTCACCTTTTGCAGCGCGGCCGCCATTTCATCGAGAATAGCCTTACCGGACGGCGTCAGCGTCGCCTTGCCGCTGTCGAATTCGATGATGCGCCGGGCCAGCGTCTCATCCAGCAGATTCTGTTCGGCGGCGCTCACCCGCAGGCCGTTGTTGACGATGTAAGTGGGATTGAGGCTGCTGGCGATATCGCTGGCGATCTGCTGCCGCTGCGCCTCGTTCGCTACCTCGCCGCGGATAGTGACGTTATTGCCGTCGATTTTCAACTCGCCCTTTGTCACCAGCTTGAGGTTGGGGCTCAACAGCTTTTGCACATACACGCTCCAGTTGGGCGGCAGTGAAACGGAGCCTATCGCCAGTTGGTCGACCACGCGGTCGGCGCCGTACATCTCCCGCATGCGCGCCAGAATGGCGGCCTTGGTCGGTTCGTCCGGCACCGTGCCATTTACCATCACCTGGCCGGGCTTGGGCGTCGCTGGCGCGGGAATTTGCGCGGTGGCGGACAGCACAAGGCAGGATAAGGCGGTGAAAAGCAGCAGGCGGCGCATGGCAAGGCTCCTTCAGCGTTAGGAAAAGGCTTCGTGAAATAGCGCGCGAGCGGACAGCAGGGAAAGCTGCCCCTGCTCCAGGCAGGCGGACAGCTTCTGCGATCCCGCATCGCCGGCGATCTGCGCGTCCACCCAATCGGTATGGTCAAGCGTGATCTGGCGCTCAGACGCCTGCAAGGGATCGACAATGGACAGCAGCGTCTCCGGCTCGGCGCCGTCGAATCCGATCACGAGAACCTGCCGCTCATTCTGCTCGGCCAGGAACAGCGACAGCTCGAAATCCGCGCAGGACAGGAATGGCGCGATAAGGTCCAGCCAGAATGTCGCCACCAGAAAGCGATAGCGCGGCGCCTGCGGCAAAGGCAGCACCAGGCTATGTTCCAGGCGGGCGGCGCCACTGTCGCGCACAGGCTCCAGCAGCAGGCCAAGCGCAAGGATCAGACGGCGCACCGGCGCACGCCCCAGCAATGCCTCCAGCCCGGACAAGCTCTGATGCTCAAGGAAATCGTCAAAAGCGTGCACATAAGAGCCACTGCCTGGCTCTACTTCCACTACACCGTCGGACAGCATCTGCAGCGCCGCAGTGGGTTCCTCCGCCTCGAGCACGGCTTGCGCGAGTTGCTCCTGCTCCTGCCACAGCCAGGAAAGGATCACAGGACTCAGGGGCAGAAATGCGTCCGGTTCCTCGACCGTCAGGCTGCTCATCGCAAGAAAGGGGTAGCGGCGCTGCGATTCGTCGCTGCTGGCGGCGATATGGCCTGCAACCGCGCGGTGGCTGCGCGTGCCGACGAAGGCGAAGTGCAGCGGCTTCAGGGCGTCGTAGTTCAGTTTCCAGCGCGGATCTGCGGTCAGGCGGTTCATCACGCCGGCCAGCCATTCGTCCAGCAGCGACACCAGCGCCGGATTGTCGGAGGCCTTGATGAAATCGGCCCGTGCCGGAATCTTGCCGAAGTAGCCGATGCGGACGGACTGCGGCGCGCGGCTCATTGCACGCCTCCGACCACGCTGTCCGGCAGCGTCATGCCCTTGAAGCCCTGCTCCTGCGGCGCGCCCGATCTGGCGCTGGTTTCAGGGCTGCTGGTGATCTTCAATTCCAGCGGAATGGTGATGGCGCCGCTGCTCCAATGCAGTTCGAAGACGCCGCCGTCCTTGCGCTCCTTGGCCGCCGCGTCGATCATGCGCTTGAGGCCAAACTGTCCCGGCTCGTTGAACACATCGACGTTGCGGCCGTCGAAGGTCACGGCCGTGATGCGCGCGCCGGGAGCGCCCTGCACACCGGGATGCACCATATTGGTCCACTGCGGCGGCGTGTTGCGGTAGCGGACCTGCTGGCCGTCGATCTCCACCGTATATTCGAGCGTGCCCGGCGCGGGCATGGGCTGGATCTGGAAGACAGTCTGCGCCATCGACGAGGCGGCAGCCACGCCGCCCGCGCCGATGGGTGCGATCCAGCTGGGGAAGCGCGCCAGCACCTGCGGTGTCAGGGTGATGCCCATATCGCCCCAGGTGCGCGGCGCCAGCACGTCGCCGCGCCGCACCACCAGTGGCCCCATGGTGGCGGTGACGAATTTGGCGATCACCCCGTCCGGACCGAAGAACTGCGCGATCTCGGTATTGCTGGCCTCCATGCGCGACGCCGGCGAAAAGGGATATTTGCTGGCCAGCGTCTGCTGGAAGGGATCGTAGACCTGGGCCAGCCAGGTCTTGTTGATCTCTGTTTCGGCCGGGCCGATGATGACGGCGAAGGTCTGCATCAACGGCCGCACGAGGATGGGACGGATGGCCGCTTTTTGCGAATCGCTCATCCCGGTCAGCATCTGCTCGTCGACATAGCGCAGCGCCTCGGCCAGCTCGGAACCACTGCCTTCCAGCGTCTGCTGCATGAACTGACGCGCGCCGGGGCCGGGGTCGCCCTGGTTCTTGAGCTGATTGAGACGGGTGCGCAGGCGCGACAAGGTATCCAGGTAGGTGCGCATCAGCGAGGCATCTTTCTCCTTGGCCGCCACCAGCTTGCCCACGCCCGCAAATTCGCGTCCTATTGGTCCCATGGGTTTTTCGTAACGGGCCGGATCGAGCTGCAGGTTGATGTTGACGTTGCTGCTCACCGGCGACGGCGCGCGGCGCATGACGCTGTTCTTGATCCAGTTGAGGAGGCCGCCCTGCGCCTCCTTCAATTCGGCATTCATCAGCGTGGGATTGTCCCAGGAGGTTTGCTCGTAAATTGTTGTCAGCAGCCGCGCGATTGGCGATGACTGCGGATCGCCCAGACGATTCATCGCCGCCACCGCCGTATCGAAGCCGTTCAGGTTCGCCACTGTTACGCCCTGCACGAACTGCTTCCACTCCCTGGCGTAATCAACTTTGTACAGGTCGATCAGGCCTTTCTGGATTTGTTCGGGGCTGCCTTCCAGCGTCAGGTCGTCCCTGGCGGCCGTTTTCAGCACCCAGTCGGCGCTTTGCAGTTCGTGGCTGGCCGCATCCTTGAAGGCGTCGGCCACAAACTTGTCCCATGCCTCGCGCGTGTAGGCGCCCGGCACGGCGTGGCTGCCGATCACCAGGCCCTGATCCTGCTCGCCTACGATGCGCGCCACCGTCATGGCCGGGAAGCGCGTGTTTGCGCGAGCGCGGATATCGGCGTAGACGCGCTCGCGCGCCGGCATGCCGCGTACCACGCGGCGCAGATTGGCACGCGCCGTGTCCACCAGCGCCAGCTTCTCTTCCACACGGGGCCAGGAGGGATCGTCGATCTGCGACAGGTAGAAGGTCATCAGGCGCTCCGCGCTGCGGATCATCTGCTCGCGCGGCATGCCGCCACGGTTGGCCTCCAGCCATCCACGCCAAAAGCGCGTGAGCTGGTCGTTCAAGTGACTCGGTTCAGCGTGCGACTTATCAGTCAGCATCAGATAGGTCTTCAGCGCGTTATAGGCGTCGTCAACGTTGAGCGGAGAGGCTTCGACAAACTGCAGCGGCGTGGCGGCGGCTGCATGCGGCGCGGCTTGCAACTGGTCGGCGTTGGCGTTCATCTCGGAGAGCAGCGTTTCCAGATTGGCTGTCACCGGCTTGAGCATCACTTCCCGCACGCCGAAGAAGTATTCCTCGCGCAGCTTACGCTCCAGCAGTCCGCCCTGATAAAGGCCCATGCGCAGCGCCCAGGGCCGGTCGCTACGATATTTTTCCAGCTGCTCGATGCGGTCCTGGATAATCTCCAGTGCCTCCAGCCGCGATTGCAGATCGATGCGTTTGTCCTGCAGCTTGACGACCTTGTCCAGATCCGTCTGCACATTGGCGGCCAGCTGGCGATTGCTCAAATACGACCAGGTCCAGCCGCCCAGCGACAGGCCAAGCAGCAGCACGGCCGAGAAAAACAGGCCGTACATCAGCCGCATCTTGCTCTTGCTGGCGTACTGCGACACCAGGTCCCTGTCCGCAAAAATCACTTTGCGGAAGAGCTCCAGCAGGAAGAAGCCGGAGCGTCCCGCTTCCGCCCCGGCGGACAGCTCCGGTATCGAGAGGCCGAAACGCTGCGCGATCCGCTTCGACTGCTCGCTAAGCGCCACGCCTTCCTGCAAGGCGCTGGTGAAGTAGTAGCCACGGAATACGGGCTTGAACTGGAAGGGATTTTCCTCGAACAGCGTGGCGAGGAAGGCGCGCAGCGGCGTACGCACGGTCGAAAACTCCAGCGGAAAGGTGAACACGCCCGGACGCAAGCGGTCCCGCCGCTGATGCGCCATATTCGACATGCTCAGCTCTTTCAGGCCGTCGCACAGCTCATCGAAACTGCAGTCGAAAAAGGCCAGCATCTGCTGGCTCGACGCGTGGCGCTTGTAGGGCATGGTGGCGCCCCATGCCCGTTCGCGCTCGCTGCTTTCGGACTGCGCAAAGAATTCGCCGAAGCCGGCGATCAGGTCGGCCTTGGTGAACACCACGTACACGGGCGCAAACACCTCCAGCCGCTCGATCAGGTCCTGCACGCGCTTGCGCAGGCTGCGCGCCAGTTTGATGCCCGCGTCGGGATCTTCGCCGCGCAATTCCGCGATGCTGACGGCGATCAGAATGCCGTTGATCGGGGCCCGCTTGCGGTATTTCTTCAACAGGTCGAGGAAGCCAAACCACTCCGTCCGATGCTCCTCCTGCACCGAGTAGCGGCCTGCCGTGTCGAGCAGGATGCCTTCGGTCGTGAAGAACCAGTCGCAATTGCGGGTGCCGCCCACGCCCTGCACGATCTTCCCGTCGGCGAAGGGAAACTGCAGGCCGGAGCTGGCGATGGCGCTGCTCTTCCCCGCCGCCGGATTCCCGATAATCATGTACCACGGCAGTTCATACAAGGCGCGCTTGCCGGAGACGATGCCCATCTTGGAGCCCTTGATGGTGTCGATGGCCTTGAGCAGGCTTTCGCGCAGCGCGTCCACCTCGGCGCGGGCCGGATCGCTTGGCTTGGCGGCGGCGGTGACTGCGGTGGCAGCGCCGATCGCCTCGCCCAGTTGCTCGGACTCCTGCCTGGCCTTGCGCCGCCGCAGATACCAGACCAGCCACGTCACCAGCAGCATCAGCGCGATGGCGGCCAGGGCCCAGATCAGCGCCAGCTCCAGCGCTTCCGCGCCGAGGTAGAAAAAGGCCGCCATGGCGAGCAGGCCCAGAATCGTCAAATGACGGGTATCGGTGAGGAAGTACCAGATTCTTCGCATCATGGGATCTGTCACCTGTGGAAAGCGCGCACGGCCGCGCAAGCGGAGTGGTCAATCGTGCCACCACAAATGCGGGAATTTCTTGAGGCAGAACAAAGATGAAGACGCGGCTTGCTTTTATTTTTTCACGGTGCCGGGAACGCGCAGTTCGGTATGGCCGAAATCCATCATGGTCCAGCGTCCGCCCCAGCGCAGGCCAGCAGCCTCGGCGGTTTCGCCGTAGAGGCGGTAGCCGCGCATGGCCCAGGGACCTTTTTCGGAAATCACGAGTTTTCCGTCGCGCAGGAAGGCGCAGTCGGCGGCCAGTCCGAACTGGTGGTAGCTCTGAAAGGCCTTGGCATTGGTGACGCTGGGGCCTGCGGCGGCCAGCAGATTCTGCCGCTCGGGGCTGCGATAGCCCTCGAGGATGGCCATGTCGTAGCCATAGCGCTCGCGCATGATTTTGAACACCAGCAGCAGACGCTGGGCGAAGGCGGCATCGAGCAATTGCCAGTTGCGGTTGGCGCCGTCGAGCAGCGGACGCTCCTGCGTCACCTCCGCCGTTGTGAAGACCAGCGGCGGCAAGGGTTCGGGAGCGACTAGCTGTTCGCCTTTGAGCAGGTCGGCGACTTGCTCGTTGATAGCGCGCTCGTCGCCGCCGTAGCCGCCCAGGATGCGCTCTCCGCCGAGCAGCAAGGCCAGCAGCGCGGGGACGGCAATGAGGACGCTGGCAGAGAACACCAGCAGAAAGCGGCGGCGCAGAAGACGGACGGTGTCGGCCAGCAAACTGCGCAAATGGTAGAGCATGGCGCCCGCTTGCCGCGTGCTGTCGTGGTTGATGGTTTGCAGGCGCAGGCCGGCGCGCCTGCCGAGGGCGGCCAGCGATTGCAGCATCACGTCCCGCCCGGTGGGAAACAGCAACAGCCAGGCGCTCAAACAGGCCAGCAGGAAGAACAGCAGCATGGAAAAGATGAACATGGTGCGCTCCATCAAGACAGGTTCGGGCGGCGCACCGGACACTGGAGAGCCACCATCGGCAACGCTTCATCGTATGCCGGGAAATTTTGAATGGCAGAGCCCAGATCAAACTCAGGAGGGATATTTTGGATACGTCAAATCGCAAGCCGGACCTGATGTCTTCCGTGCACGGCGCCAACCACGGCGGCACGCGCATTCTGGCCACGCTGGAATATGGCAGCAGCGTGGCGACGCGCTTGAGCCGCACCGCGCGCTGGGATTTGAACGGGTGGACAGCGGGAGTCAGCCTGACCGTGGTGGTGCTGGCGGCGATGGCGTGGATGCTGCGCGAGTCGGCGCTTGGAACGGCGACGGAGCGGCAACTGCCGCGCGCCACAGTGAGCGCAGTAACCGCAGCCCCCTTGGCAAGCGCAGTGGAAAGCGCCGCCGGGCAGCGCGCTCAGGCATCGGTCGATAGGACCGCGCGCGCCTTGGCCGCAGCGCCGCAGCAGCCGCAAGCTGCGGCAATCATCAATGTCGCACAGGCTGCGGACCAGGCACGGGAGCACACGCCCCCTCTCTCGCGACCCGGCGCAGGCATGGCTGCGATAAGCGGTTCTAGGACTGGCAGCCCTGCTGCAAAAGCCTCAACTTCCGCTGAAGCGGGCATGTCGCCCCGTGTGAGCGCAGCTCCCGCCACTGTGGCGGCAGATACCGACGTCGCACTGCTCACGGCACTGGTCGCGCATGCGGGCAAGCCCACCAGCGTCTCGCCCGAGCGCAGCCGCGACGTGGTGCTGCGCCAGGAGGGCGATGCTACCGCCCCGCTGCTGGAGCGCTGCAAACAACTGGGTTTAATCGAGGGAATGTTGTGCCGCTCCCGCATCTGCTCGGGACGCTGGGAGAGCGATGCCGCCTGCCGTGCCCCGAGTCACGCACCCAGCCAATGAGTGCTGCGCCGCAAAACGCGGCGCTCCGCTTATCCGCGTGCGGGGATATTCAAGCCCTTCTCCACCGCCGGACGCGCGACGAAGGCCTCCAGCACGCGCTTGACGTTGGGGAAGCGCTCGAATTCAACCAGTTCGCCAGCGCCGTAGAAGCCGATCAGATTGCGCACCCACGGGAAGATGGCGATGTCGGCGATGGTGTACTGCTCGCCCATGATCCAGTTGCGGCCTTCCAGGCGCTGTTCTAGCACGCCCAGCAGGCGCTTGGATTCGTTGATATAGCGGTCGCGTGGACGCTTGTCCTCGTATTCCTTACCGGCGAATTTGTGGAAGAAGCCGACCTGGCCGAACATGGGGCCGATGCCGCCCATCTGGAACATCAGCCACTGGATGGTTTCGTAGCGCTGGGCCGGATCTTGCGGGATCAGCTGGCCGGTTTTGTCCGCCAGGTACAAGAGAATTGCGCCGGACTCAAAAAGCGCCAGCGACTTTCCGCCGGGACCATTGGGGTCGATAATCGCCGGAATTTTGTTATTCGGATTCAGCGACAGGAACTCGGGCGACATCTGATCGTTGCGCTCGAAGCTGACCAGGTGCGGCTCGTACGGCAGGCCCGTTTCCTCGAGGAAGATGGAGATTTTGACGCCATTCGGCGTAGGCAGCGAGTACAGCTGTAAACGCTCTGGATGCTGGGCCGGCCACTTGGCGGAGATGGGGAGTGCGAAAAGGTCTGACATGGATAATCCTGGTCTATACAAAAAGAATGAGCGGATTATCCACGAACCGCGCCAAACGTGCTGGCGGCGCCCCAAAACGCGTCTGTGCGTCTTTGCGTCTTGTTGATACGGAACGACGAAAATCTGACAAACCCGGGTGTATGATGGAACAGATGGGCTTGGCGGCCTATCTCCCCTTCACAGTTCAGGAGGCATTAACCATGGGCTACCGAGACGACTTCTACAAGAAGGAAAACATCCTTGGCTATACCGGCGACCTGACGGATATCAAGTTCACGGTCTACTTTGCCGACGCCGGTGCCCTGAATCCCAAAACGGTGGAAGTGAACGGACGGCAGCAGGTGCTGGTCAGCTTCGGCCGCATCACCCAGGACCATCCACACAAGGACAATATCGGTCGCGGCGAAGTGCACGAGTGCTATTCATATTCGATCTTCAACGATGGCGACCAGGCCAAGGAATGCGTCTACGGGCGCCGCGAGCTGAAGACCATCGGCATGCGGGAAAAAGGCGGCGAGGATGAGCACCTCTCCTTCCACACCAGCCGCAACCGCTTCGAGCAAGTCACGGCGGGCAATATCGACATCCTGATCACGGCCATCACCCGCTTCCCCAACGCCAAGAGCAAAGTCGGCGCCTGATGGCCCTGATCAGGCCAGCGCCTCTTTAGCAGCCTCTTCCGGCGTCAAGCCATCGTAGAACAGGTCGGTGAACCACTCGATCTGTTCTTCGATATGCTCCTGCGCCTGCTCGACCGTTGCGCCGCCCTTGACCAGCCAGCCCTCCACCTCGATGCACCAATGGATCAGTTCCAGGGTTTCCGGATCGAGTTCATCTTTCTTTTTTGCCATTTCAAACCTCTTTACGCGCTACAAAGCAAAAAGCCCAACCTCGAAAGGCTGGGCTTTTCCTCAAAAACCAAGCTGATACCAAGACAGTATAGCCGCTGCCGCGGCATCGGGGGAGGCGCTCTTCTGTTGCGCGCCTCCAACTGTGATAATTTGTGTATTTTTTTTAGATAGTATCGCCTATATTGAATTGTCCAAATTGAAATTATTCAATGCCGACAGCGCCGATGCGAAGAGATCAAGCACCGCCTCGGTGATCCACGCCAAGAATACCTCGTAGATTCCCATCTGCTTAGGAGGATGCTTACCTTGAAAACCTTTCTGATGAGTATGCTCCTGGCCTTGTGCGCCCTGGGAGCGGCAACGCCAGCGGAAGCACAAATTTCCTATACCACCCTGGATATCAGCCAGGGCTATAGCCAGACCAATGCCGGACTGAGCTATGAAGGCAGTTTCGTTGCGCTCGGTCTGGCGACGACGACCGCCAACAGCTTTACCGGCGCCTCGGTCCTGACGCCGGGCGCCAGCTCTGCCACGGCGCTGAACTGGAATTCCCGGTTGCTGTCAAACGGCGCTTATGGCGGGAATTACACCTATGCCTCCTTCCCCAGCCTCGATGGCGTGGTCAGCACCAACCTTGCCGAGCTGAGCACAGCATTTCCTTTCGGGACTTATCTCTTTGTCGCGAGGAACAGCGTAACCGGTGCGCAGCAGAGCGCCTCGCTGAATTACAACGCCAATTACTGGCCCACCACCCTTGCTGGCGGACAGGCCGCCGTCCCCGCGTTAAGCAGCGCCAGCTTTGCGGCGCTGCAAGGCTTGAACGCCACGTCCCCGGTCACGCTTAAATTCAATGCCTTCACCGGCAATGCCGTCCTCTGCTGCAACGAAACGCCACAGAGCAATCCCTCTGTGAGTCTGTTGGTATTCAATTCGTCAACAGGAGCGATTGCGTATAATTCCGGCGCCCTCGCCGCCACGGCCGGGAGCCTCGTTCTTCCGGCCAATACGCTGGCGGTGAACACAAGTTACTCCTACTCCCTGGTTTTTGACGTGATGCGCCACTGCGGTCTGGGCCAGAGTTGCGACAACACAAATCCCATCGGCTCCGCCCTGATTTGGGAGACCGGCACGGACGGCGAATTCACCACCCTCATGGCGCCGCCGCCCAATACCACGACCGTGAATCTGCAGGGCGGGACGCTGGCCCATCCTGTTCCGCTGCAATCGGAGGGGCGGATCGGCCAGGTCAACGGCGCAATCGGCGGTGCTGGCGCTGAGGACTTCTACGTCTTTTACTGGGCCGGCGGCCTGTTCCAGGCCAATGCGCAGCTGTATGGCGCGGACCCACATGACTCCTACCAATTCGAGCTGATGGACCAGCACGGCACCGTTCTCGCCACGTATGTCCTCGACCAGTCCAACAACTTCACCGCCAGCCTGAGCCGTAGTTTGGCTAAGGGACCGAACTATGAGATCGGCCTGCTGGCCAGCAGCAGCAATATCGACCCGAACTACTCCATTACATTGACAACGCCAATCGTCGCCGTGCCCGAGCCCAGCATGGCCGCGCTCGCTGGCCTGGGCCTGGCCGTCATCGGCCTCGCGCAAAGGCGGCGCAAATCGCGGACCTGAAATGTAAAAAGCCCAACCTCGAAAGGCTGGGCTTTTTCAATTCTGGCTCCCGACCTGGACTCGAACAGGGACCAAATATGGCCGCCTGGTTGAAGATCCCCAATCCGCCCCCCCATAGCTTATTGATTGCCATCAGCCGCGCCTACGTCTCCGGATTGAAGATTTCTTGCGCTAGCCCAAAGCGGCAAGCGTCAACCACGGAACAATCAATGGCTCAAAGAGAGGAGCCAAAGAATGGAACCGATGGCAAGCGAATCACAGCCCAGACCAGCGTATGATGATCCCGAGCCCCGTCTTACGAAGTTGGAGGAAGCTGTGACGGCTTTGCAATGTGATAATGCCTTATTGCGGCAACGCGTGGATAGCGGCTTTGAGACGGCTCAAGCGCAGCTCGCGGTTACCGAAGAAAAGCTGCGGCGAGAGTTTCACGACGGCCTACACGATTTGGAGCGGATTCTGAGCGCCAAGATCGAGGGAGAAGCGCGGCGTCTGGAAGGCCGGATTAGTGGCGAGGTGATCACCAGGCTGGACAGACAAGATGCAAGAATGGACAGACTGGATGTAAGAATGGACAGACTGGACACTAAGATTGATCAGTTAGCCAAATGGCTAATCGCAACCCAAGTGACCACAATAGCTCTCATCGTTGGAATCGCAGTACAGCTATTTCTGCGCTGAATAGCAAAAAGCCCCCCCCTGCCGCTGCGCCTCCCTAACAGAGCTAATACCGAAACAGTAGAGCAGCTGCCATGTCATCGCTGGCGAAAAGTTGATGCGGCTCAAGGGCTTGGCGCTGCCGAATGCCGAACGGGGACCGAGTGGCCGAGACATCGGCGAGTCTTCCTCTCCAGATCGCATCTGACCTCATTGCGCTGACCGGGAGTTTTCGCCCCGTTGCGGACACTCAACATTTAATCCTGGTCCTTGATCGCTTGAATATCGATTGTCCCTTCCGAGGCAGTGCGGTTCTGAATTTTGTAAGTGAACGTCCCTTTACCTAAAGGCACCTCTCCTACGTAGTCATCAGGCCGAATATGGACTTTCTTGTTTAACATATAAAGCTCTACTTCGGCGTATCGATATGCTGGGGCTAAGCTCTGATACTTGGTCAGCCCGTCTATGGCTAAATCACCGTATGCTACGCCATTTATACGCACATGTAATAGAGGTATGCCAGTATCATTTTTGACTCGAACAGCAGAGGCAATAACTGGTGGTGTACCTGCGGGCACGATGAACAAAACTGCCAGTATTGCTCCCAATATTCCAATAACGATGGTGAACAACGTCCACGGTTTGCTGTCAAAAACATCCATCGCTATTGGTCGTCCCTAAGTTGTAGCTGCATCAGTCTGCTGTTGGCCGTCCCCGGCCGCCGCCGTGTAGCGTAGCATCTTGCCGATCTGGCAGGTTCACACTTTGTCACTAGAGGCCCTCCCGCCCCTTGGCGGACTGTTTGAGATTCAGCGCAACGGCTCATCGTTTGAATTCACCGGTCTGCAAGGCTTTTTGTGCATGTCCGTCGGAATGATGGGTTGGGCCTATAGCAACGCTCAAGCGGGACCCGGGACATCGAAGAGCAACACCGTTAACGTAAACTCCCGGTTCGTATCACCGTTGTGGTGGAAGACATATCGAAAGCCGGATTCATGCTTCCAATTGAGTTGTCGTTTACAGTTCTTATGTGTAGCCGTTTCAGCAGCCACTCCCTCAAGAACGGTAGACATGGCTGTGCCACGATTAAAAACAAGAATAGCTGTCTTGGTATCTCGCCAAGCTGTGTAGCCCAGTAGTTGGTCGATTGTTTCTCGATAGTGTTTTGGGCCTTTCCAGAACTTGCACTCAGCGATGAACGCATTTCGGCCATTTGCACGTAACAAGATGTCTGTCTTCCCGTTGACATTGAACGTTTCACCCGTTGCAGCCCCCTCGAACTGGCCGTTTAACTGCACTAGAAAATGCTGGCGTAAATCTTCTTCTCCCATCCCCTTAAATGCGGACGGGCTACGCTCCATCACATGAGCCATGTTCTGTATTACTGAAAGAATATGGTTGTAGCTGTCTGTGTCGAGAACTGGCTCCGGTTCATATGCCATAGTGGTAGCAGGCGGTAACGAGGGTACAACTTTGCGACGCACGGCTGGCATTGCATAGGTCTTTGGCGAGTCAGGCCGACTCTTAAGGGGTATACCGAGTGAAGCGACGCGCCCTTGATTTGCAAGAATCCTCTCCCGCCTTGCCGCAATGGCTTCGTCGGCTGAATTCTTAAGTCCTTGATTGAAACCATTCAGATCACCCTTGATCCAGCTAAGATGCTGGTCAATTTCAGTCAATGTCTTATCAACGTCTTGCCGAATATTCCGATCCTGTGCATCGTGCGGTACGTGGAATGTTAGAAATAGGGAGCGCCCGCGAATTTCAGCATGCGGGGGACCAGAAGAGTAGGTGCTCGCCCGTGCGTACATAAGTTCGACTTCCCCTTCAATCGGGACCTCGACCTCAATGCGTTGTCCAGGTACATAACATGGCCGGCTCCGGTCTGTGATCCACCGATTCTGATCGTAGCGCACGTCAACCGGTGCCTCTTGCTCAGTGGCAGACCAATCCTCGCGCCGCAAGGAAGGTGCCTGCAGTGTGTATTTCTCGACAAGATAGGAGGCAAGATCCGTCGGTGAAGTGTTTAGAAGCTGATTCTGATCCAATTGCCCGACTTCTCGACGCAATGCAGATACGCGAGAGTCCAAGATTTCCCGAAGATCTTGACTAGAAAATAGGACGCCAGAGGTCTTTTCAATTAGTCGGAACATAGCGATGCTCAAAGATGTTCAATAAACTCATCATTCCTGCTTAGCAGTGCATTGGAGCAGCCAAAGTTCGCAGCCAACAAACGTCCGATTTTGGCCCAGGCCGTGTAAAAACGTAGAACTGTGTAAACGAAATCTGCCGGGTAAACGTTGAGCCAGTATCTCATGACCAAGGGTGCCAAATGAAGCGCTTTATCGAGGGCGATAATCGGGAACAAGGGACGCTGCTCCCGGAGCATTTGGACGATTACGTGGACGTTGATAATCCGGTTCGTGTCGTCGATGTTTTCGTCGATGAACTCGATCTTGGCCGACTTGGGTTCGACGGCGTGCAGCCGGCGAAGACTGGGCGGCCGGCGTACCATCCCTCAGTGCTGCTCAAGCTTTACATCTACGGCTACCTCAACCGAATTCAGTCGAGCCGGCGGCTCGAGCGCGAAGCACAGCGCAATGTTGAATTGATGTGGCTGACGGGACGCCTGACACCGGACTTCAAGACGATCGCGAACTTCCGAAGGGATAACGGCAAGGCCATCCGGAATGTCTGCCGCCAGTTCGTTGTGCTCTGCCAGCAACTGGACTTATTCTCGGACGCGGTCGTTGCGATTGATGGCAGTAAGTTCAAGGCCGTCAACAGCAGCGACCGCAACTTCACCAATGCCAAGCTCAAGCGCAGAATGGAAGAGATTGAGGCCAACATTAGCCGTTACCTGGTAGAGCTCGACACTGCTGACAGGCAAGAACCTGCGGCGGCGCAAGCGCGCAGTACCAGGCTCAACGACAAGATTGCAGCGTTGAAGTCGCAGATGGCCGCGCTCAAGGAAATCGAGGCGAGGCTCGATGCGAGCGGAGAAACGCAGATCTCGCTCACCGATCCTGATGCTCGCTCGATGAAGACACGCGGCGCAGGGATCGTTGGGTACAACGTACAGACTGCTGTCGACGTCAAGCATCATCTGATCGTCGAGCACGAGGTAAGCAATGTCGGCAGCGACCGAGATCAACTGTCTGGCATGGCCAAGAAAGCTCGCGCTGCAATCGATACCACCGCGCTGACCGCCATCGCTGACCGTGGCTACTTCAAAGGTGAGGAAATCCTGGCATGCCGCGAAGCCGGCATTGCCCCATTGGTGCCAGCGACGACGACGTCAAGCGCCAAGGCGGAAGGCCGATTCGATAAAGCCGATTTCATCTATGACCAACAGAAGAACGAGTATCACTGCCCGGCTGGCCAATCGTTGATTTGGCGCTTCGCGACCATTGAAAAGGGCATGAAAAATCACCGCTACTGGAGTTCGAACTGCAAAGGCTGTCCACTGAAAGACAAATGCACGCCAAGCCCGCAGCGACGGGTGACACGCTGGGAGCACCAGGATGTGCTTGATGATATGCAAGCACGTCTTGAGCGGCATCCCGACGCCATGCGAATGCGCCGCTCCACGGTCGAGCATCCATTTGGCACGATCAAGTCCTGGATGGGCTGGACGCACTTCCTGATGAAAGGGCTGGCGCGGGTGCAGACCGAAATGAGCCTGCACGTACTTGCATATAACCTCAAGCGCTTGATGGCCTTGCTTGGTGTTACCGGGGTGATGGACGCGATCAGGGCATACGCCCTTTTTGGAAGCCTAAAACACTTGCTCAGGGCGCTTACTTCCCTGACCCAGCCGAAAGTACGGACGGAAGTGCGAAGGGCCCATAACGCTTTCGGGGCCTTCCAAATTAACCCATGTAGGTAAAATTACATTTTGGGCGCCGGCGAGCGCGTTTTTACACGGCCTGGGCCGATAACAGCCGCCAGTAAACAGAATAGCATCTTGCACAAGCGAAAGTTTCACAGATTGTTACAGTGGCGGTCTCTTGCCTCGTCAGAAAGCAGACAGAAGCGGCGAAATACATGCACCGCCCCGCCCTCCCCTCCTCGCGCATCGCAACCGACGCACTATTAGCCGCCGCCTGCAAGGTATCCAACGACAAGTGCGCGTATCGCTCAGTCACTTCGTATCCGAGTGCCCAAGGATCTTCTGGACTTTGTAGATCGTATGGCTGACGTTGACCAAGTGCGACGAATACTGATGTCGACGGTCATGCAACAGCGAATACGGCAGGCGCCAACCACGGAACAATCAAGGGCTCAGAGAGAGGAGCCAAAGCATGGAACCGATGGCAAGCGAATCACAGCCCAGACCAGCGTATGATGATTCCGAGCCCCGTCTTACGAAGTTGGAGGAAGCTGTGACGGCTTTGCAATGTGACAATGCCTTATTGCGGCAACGCGTGGATAGCGGCTTTGAGACGGCTCAAGCGCAGCTCGCGCTTACGGAAGAAAAGCTGCGGCGCGAGTTCCACGATGGTCTGCACAATTTGGAGCAGGTCCTGAGCACCAAGATCGAAGGGGAAGCCAAGCGTCTGGAGAGTCGGATCAGCAGCGAAGTACAGACCTTGGCCGCAAGGATGGACCGGCAGGATGCAAGGATGGACAGGCTGGATGCCAAGATTGATCAGCTTACCAAATGGATGATTGCGACGCAGCTAACCACAATAGCTCTCATCGTCGGAATCGCAATCCAGCTATTTCTGCGCTAAAAAGCAAAAAGCCCAACCTCGAAAGGCTGGGCTTTTTCAATTCTGGCTCCCCGACCTGGACTCGAACCAGGGACCTGCGGATTAACAGTCCGTCGCTCTACCGACTGAGCTATCAGGGAAAGGAGGCCGCATTATATACGGCCCTTTTTCAGCTGTCTAGGCTGAAGCAGCAGTTTTTAGAAACCGCCGCGGAACTGCACGCCAAACTGGCGCGGCTCGTTGACGAAGCCGGTCAGGTTGTTGAAGTCGATGGCGCCGATAATACGCTGGGTGTTGGTGATGTTGCGCGCGAAAGCCGCCACTTCATACTTGCCGCCGTCCCAGTTGTAACCGGCGCGCAGGCCGCCTTCCAGCAGCGACTTGCCTTCGAACTCCTTCGCTTCATACAGGAAGAAGTTGATCTTGCTGCGGTAGGACCAATCGGTCAGCACGAACAGGTTGCCGTTTTCCAGCGCCCAGTTGTAGCGCGCGGTGCCGTTGATGATCCACTTCGGCGCCTGCGGCAGCGGGTTGCCGTCGATGATGGCGCGGCCGGCCGAGTTCAGCGGATTGGTCACGGTGCAATGCACGTAGGCCGGGCACACGTTCACGGACAGCGAAGGATCGTCGATCTTGGTGAAGTTGTACGAGGCGCTGGCCGTTACCTTGAAGTCGCTGGTGACGAAGGCTTCGAAGTCGCCTTCCACGCCGCGGCCCAGGGTCTTGGCTGCATTGACCAGCTTGGTCACGTTGCTGTTGCCGCCGACCACGGTCAGCTGCTGGTTCTTCACTTCGTAGTCATACACGCTCAGGTTGGCGCGCGCGCGGCGGTTGAACAGGTCGGCCTTGATGCCGGCTTCATACGAGGTGATGGTTTCCGCATCGGCCACGGTGATCGGCACAGAGTCGTTGGCGGCGGCGATACTTGGGGCGCGGAAGCCGGTCGCCACGCGGGCGTAGGCGTTCACATCCTTGTTGAGCTTGTAGGTGCTGCTCACATCCCAGTTGACCTTGTGCTTGCTCTCGGAAACCGAATCAGGACCGATCTGGGTCACGTTGATCGCCTGCACGGTGCGGAAGTCCTTCTTGTCGTCCGTGTAGCGCAGGCCACCGCGCAGCGACCAGTCTTTCGTCAGGTCATAGGTGACGGAACCGAACAGGGCTTCCGCCTCGTTGTTCTGGTGGCTCGACAGGTGCGAGGTTTGCGCGCCGGTGGTGTCGAAGTTGTCGTTGAAACCTTCAGCGCTTTCCCTGAAGTAGTACAGGCCGGCCTGCCAGTTCAGAGGACCGGCGTTCTTCGATTCGACGCGGAATTCCTGGCTGTACTGGTGCAGGCTGCTGATGCCGCCGGCCGTCTCCACCTGGAACGGGGTGGCGCCGACGCCGGTCGGTGCGCCGCCGTCGATGTCGCCGCGGCTGTAGTAGTTGTCCACGCCTTCGTAGCCAGTGATGGAGAACAGCTTGACCGAACCCAGGTCCCAGGTCAGGCGGGCGCTGGCGCCGTTGGTGCTCAGGTTCTGGAAGTTCTGGCCGTCGGTGTTGATCTTGGTGAAGTCGTAGCCGTCGGCGAAATCATTCGTGCCCGGCTTGATCAGGTTGGCGCGGAACAGGCGGGCGCTGCCGTCGGTCGTGCGCGAGTGCACGTTGAACAGGGCGTTGAAAGTGCCGTTCGGCTTGTACAGGAACTGCACGCGCTCGGCGTGTTCGTTGTAGCCCTCGGCCACGTCGTTCTGCTTGGTGTAGGTGTTGTCGACGAAGTTGTCGCGGTGCTGGCGCAGGGTCGATACGCGCATCGCCCACTCGCTCGACAGCGGCACGTTGGCGGCCGCCTCGGCGTTCACCGTGTTGTGGAGGCCCCAGGAGAGGCTGTAGTAGCCTTCCACGCCGTCCAGCTTGGGCTTTTCCGATTCAAACTTGACCACGCCGGCCGGGGTGTTGCGGCCGAACAGGGTGCCTTGCGGGCCGCGCAGCACTTCCACGCCGGCCACGTCGAACACAGGGTAGCCTTTCAGGGCCGGGTTTTCCTGCACCACGTCGTCGTACACCAGCGACACGGGCTGGGAGGCGAAGGCGCTGAAGTCGGTGTTGCCGTAGCCACGGATGTAGAAGCGGGGGAAGGTACGGCCGTTGGACGATTCCACGTTCAGCGACGGCACTTTACCGGCCAGGAAACGGATGTCTTGACCGCCCGAGAGCAGCACGTCCAGCGCTTCGTTCTTCAGCATCGACACGGAGACCGGCACATCCTTGATGTTTTCGGTGCGGCGCTGGGCGGTCACGGTGACCGTTTCCAGTTGCGGCTCGGTGGCGGAGGTGGCGGCGGTGTCAGCGAAGGCCGAACCGATAGGCATAACGGCGCTCAGCGCCAGCAGGCGCTTGTGCATCTTGGACAGTTTGATCATTCAGTTTCCCGATTTATTTATTGAGAGGTTAGCAACAGTTGTCTCCTGTTTCTCTCTGTGGCGTGATGTCTTGTTCGCATCAGCTTTTTTTGAAGGCGATATTCTCCCCCATGAATACCATCTATTGCAACAGGAATATATTAGTTGCCTTCGGAAATGATAGAAATGCCCGGAATACTGTTGCGAAACAGAATAAAAAATGCCACGCGGAGCGTGGCATTGTCGGGGGAGGAAGGCGGGCGGAAGCTTACATGCCCAGCGATTTCAGCAGATCGTCATTGTCTTCCGCCGTCATGGCCGCAGCGGATTCAGCGGCGTGGCCGGCCCGCTCCTGCTCCAGCAGGGCGTCCGGATCGGCCACCTCGCCCGCGTCGAAGTCGTGCAGACGGATGAACTCGGTGCGGTCGATGGCCAGCTCCAGGTAGAAGATATTGCCCTTCTCCGTGTAGAAGGAAACGCGGCGCATTTCCGGACGGTCCAGCGGGGTGTCGATGCTGAGCGTGACCTGCTTGTTCAGCACCAGCATCTTCGGCTGGTTCTGAGTGATGTTGGTCTGCAGCTCGCGCCGCACCTTGCCCGTGAAGTCGCCCACGATCTGGTTCATCAGCTCGCCGAGGATGTTGGCCACCTCGTCCGAGGTGTGGGAACCGGCCAGCTCCGACTTGGGCATGCCCATGTGCAGCATATAGCGCTCATACAGCTCCATCGCCGTGTCGGCGCCGAAGTTCAGCACCACCAGGCCCGTGAAGCCGCCGTCGAACAGCACGAAACAGCCGATGTCCGGCTTCAGGCCCACCTTGGTGATGCGCTGGACCATGGCCGAATAATGCACCTTGCTCTGGGTAGCAATACCCAGCACGCGCGTGACCGAATTGCACAGACTGTTCAGCAGGTCTTCCGTGCCGTACACAATATTCGTCCCGCCCAAATCTTCCGTGCTCATGCTGCCCTCTCGTTATTTTCAAAAAAACATGCGTATTATTGGCCAGCGTATAATCCTGCCAAATATCAGAAGAATACTGAAGCCTCCCCCTTCCGTCCACTTGATTCATCGAAACTGGCGTAAATCCAGCCCCTTGCCGCCCCGGAGTGAGACGTCCGACAACTATCATTGTAAAAGCAATGTAAAATGGGTCCGAAGTTGTAACTGCATGTAACCGCTTCGGACTTTGCCATGAACACGCTGCCGCCTTCCGCCTCAGACGCCATCTCGTTTGGACCGTTTCGCCTGTACTCCCTGGCGCGGCGGCTGGAAAAGAACGGCAAGACCGTCAAGATCGGCAGCCGCGCGCTCGACATCCTGATCGCCCTGCTCGAGCGGCCGGGCAAACCGGTGCGCAACAACGACCTGGTCGAGCGCGTCTGGCGCGGCATGCTGGTGGAGCAGAGCAGCTTGCGCGTCAATATCGCCGGCCTGCGCCGCACCTTGGGCGAAGGCCACGACAGCAACCACTACATCGCCAACATCCCCGGCCAAGGATACTGCTTCGTCGCGCCCGTCGCCTACGAGGGCGGGACGGCGCCCGTCCGCTTGCCGCTGGCGCCGCCGGCCAGCTATCCCCTGCCGCCGCGGCTGGAGCGCATGGTCGGGCGCTGCAAGCTGGTGCCCATGCTGGCGACCGAGGTCACGGCCCAGCGCTTCGTCAACATTGTCGGGCCTGGCGGCATCGGCAAGACCACCACCGCCGTCGCCGTCGCCCACACCCTGCGCGACGACTTCGACCAGGCCGTCTGCTTCTTCGACCTGGGCGCCCTCAGCGCGCCCGAGCTGCTGGCCAGCACCATGATCGCCACCCTGGGCCTGAACGCCACGGGCGACCCCACGCAAAGCCTGAGCGCCTGGCTGCAGGACCGCAAATTCCTGCTCGTGCTGGACAACTGCGAGCACCTGATCGACGCCATCGCCATCCTGGCCGAGCGCCTGTTCCGCGCCGCGCCCCGGCTGTGCATCCTGGCCACTAGCCGTGAACCGATGCGCGTGGAAGGCGAGCTGGTGCACCGCCTGCTGCCGCTGGAATGCCCGCCCGCCGGCCAGCCGCTGAGCGCCGCCGAAGCCCTGGCCTTCCCCGCCGTGCAGCTGTTTGTCGAGCGCGTCAAGGCCAGCGGCCACCACTTCGAGCTGCAGGACGCCGACGCGCCCGTGGTGGCGGAAATCTGCCGTCAGCTGGACGGCATCGCCCTGGCCATCGAGCTGGGCGCGGGCCGGGTCACGGCCTTCGGCGTGCGCGGCACGGCCCTGCTCGTCAACAGCAACGCCCGCCTCGGCTGGCCGGGCCGGCGCACGGCCCTGCCCCGCCACCAGACGCTGAACACCATGCTCGACTGGAGCTACAACCTGCTGCCCGACTTCGAGCGCAAGGTGCTGCGCCGGCTGGCGATCTTTGTCGGCCACTTCTCGCTCAAGGCGGCCATCGGCGTGTCCTGCGACGGGCCGCAGGATCAGTCACAAGTGATTACCGCGCTCGACAGCCTGGTGGCCAAGTCGCTGGCCAGCCTGGAAACGACGCCGCACGGCACTGGCTACCGCCTGCTGGAAAGCACCCGCGTGTATGTCATGGAAAAGCTGATCGCCACCGGCGAGACCCAGCTGGCGGCCCAGCGCAATGCCGAACAGCTGGTGGCCAGCCTGGAAGAAAGCGCCGTCGAAACCGCCATCTTCCCCACGTCCCGCCCCTCGCCGCGACAGCTGGACTACCTGGGCAATCTGCGCGCCTGCATAGACTGGTGCTTCTCCGACGCCGGCGACGCCGTCCTCGGCGCCCGGCTGTGCGCCGCCGGCATGCCCACCCTGCTGCAATTCTCCCTGCTGGAGGAATGCCGCCACTGGAGCGAAATCGCGATCGCCACCCTGGCCGGCAAGCAAGGCTGCCTGCGGCAGGAGATGGTGCTGCAGGAAGCGCTAGCCATTTCGTCCATGTTCATGGTCGGCAACAGCGGCAGCGTGCTGGCCGCCATCGAACGGGGCCTGGAACTGGCGCGGCGGCTGCAGGACCGCCGCCATGAGCTGCGCCTGCTGGCCGGGCTCAACATCTACCGCACGCGCATCAGCGATTTCTTCGGTTCGCTGGCGGTGGCCATCGAGAGCATCGCCGTCGCGCGCGAGCTCAACGATCCCGCCTCGCTGGCCCTGGCCGAGTGGATGCTGGGCGTTTCCTACCACCTGGTCGGCAACCAGGAGGCGGCCCAGCAGCATTGCGAAACGGGGATGGCGCTGATCGAGGCGGCTGGCAGCGTCAACACCATCTGCTTCGGCTACGACCACCGGATCCGCGCCATGGCCGCCCTCACGCGCGCCCTGTGGCTCAAGGGCAATCGCGAACAGGCGGAAGAAATGGCCTGGCAGACCATCACCGAGGCGCAGCAACTGGATCATCCGATTTCCTATTGCATCGCCCTCATTTATGCCGGCCCCATCTTCATCTGGAACGGCGACTGGGATACGGCCGAAGCCCTGATCGAGCAGTTGATCACCCATGCCGGCAAGCATATGCTGGGACCTTACCAGGCCGTCGGCCAAGGGCTGAAGGGCCAGTTGCTGGTGGCGCGCGGCCAGGCCGGCGCCGGGGTCGCCCTGCTGCGCGCCTGCCTCGATACGCTGCGCTCGGGCCAGCACCAGATCCTGAACACGGTCTTCATGGCCTCGCTGGCGGAAGGCTTGCTCGCCCTGGGCGAACTGCAGGCGGCGCAGCAGACCATCGACCAGGCTGCGGCGGCGGGCGGCGGCACCTTCAGCGCGCCCGAGATCGTACGCATCAAGAATATGTTGGCCGCGCTTGGCGTCGCCACATTTGGATGACCGTAATCATGTAAAATAGGCTCGATCTCAGCCACACATAAGCTTTGCCGCTTCGGATCGCATCATGAATTTGCCGCCGCCCCCGTCCACAATGGACGCCGTTTCCTTCGGGCCCTTCCACCTGATTCCCTCGGCACGACGGCTGGAAAAAGATGGCATTCCGGTCAAGATTGGCAGCCGTGCATTCGATATCCTGATCCAGCTGGTCGAGCAGGCGGGCACACCCGTCGGCCACAAAACCCTGATCGAAAGAGTCTGGCGCGGCGTGGTGGTGGAAGAGAGCAGCTTGCGCGTCAACATTACCGGCCTGCGACGCGCCCTGGGCGACAGCAGCGGGGGCAGCCAGTACGTCGCCAATGTCCCCGGACAAGGCTATTGCTTCGTGGCCCCGATCACCCACAGTAGCGGAGCCCAGGCCGGCAGCGCCAGCGTGGCGGCGCCGGCGGCCTATCCCCTGCCCGCCCCGCTGCCCAGAATGGTCGGACGCGGCGAACTGGTGCCGATGCTGGCCAGCCAGCTCCTGTCGCAGCGCTTCGTCACCATCGTCGGTCCGGGCGGCATGGGCAAGACCACCACGGCCATCGCCATCGCCCACAGCCTGCGGGCCGATTTTGCGGACGCCGTCTGTTTCTTCGACCTGGGCGCGCTGTCCTCGCCCGAGCTGCTGCCCAACACCATGGCCGCCACCCTGGGCCTGCCCGCCTCGGCCAATCCGCAGCACAGCCTGGCCGCCTGGCTGCAGGACAAGAAATTCCTGCTCGTCTTCGACAATTGCGAGCATTTGATCGACGCCGTGGCCATGCTGGCCGAACAGCTCCACCATGCCGCGCCCCGCCTCTGCATCCTGGCCACCAGCCGCGAAGCGCTGCGGGTGGAAGGCGAATACGCGCATCGCCTGCTGCCGCTCGAATGTCCGCCCGAGAGCGTCTCCCTGAGCGCGCAAGAAGCGCTGGCCTTCCCCGCCGTGCAATTGTTTGTCGAGCGGGCCCGCGCCGGCGGCCACGGTTTCGAGCTGCACGACGCCGAAGTGCCACTGGTGGCGCAGATCTGCCGCCAGCTCGACGGCATTGCCCTGGCCATCGAGCTGAGCGCGGGACGCGTGGCCGCCTTTGGCGTGCGGGGAACGGCCGAGCTGCTGGGCAGCGGCTCCGGCCTGTCCTGGGAAGGGCGCCGCACCGCCGTGCCGCGCCATCAGACCCTGAACGCCATGCTGGACTGGAGCTACAAGCTGCTGCCCGAGTGCGAGCGCAAGGTGCTGCGCCGGCTGTCGGCCTTTGTCGGCCAGTTTTCGCTGGAAGGCGCCATCCACGTGGCCAGCGACGGCCCGCAAGATCAGTCACAAGTGATTGCCGCATTGGGCAGCCTGGTCGGCAAATCGCTGGCCACGGTGGAAAACGTGGCGTCGGGCTGCTGCTATCGCCTGCTGGACAGCACCCGCATGTACGTGGCCGAAAAGCTCGCCGCCAGCGGCGAGGCGCAACTGGCGGCCCGGCGCAACGCCGAATACCTGGCCGGCTACCTGGAGCAGCTGCCCGCCGAGGACACCATCTTCCCCACGCCCCATAATGCGCCGAAGCAGCTGGAATACCTGGGCAATCTGCGCGCCTGCCTCGACTGGTGCTTTTCCGCCGCGGGCGACGCCGCCATCGGCGTCCGGCTGTGCGCCGCCGCCATGCCCTCGCTGCTGCAAGCCTCCCTGCTGGAGGAATGCAAGCGCTGGAGCGCCAAAGGCATCGCCGCCCTCGATGGCGCGGGCGGCAGCCAGCAACAGGAAATGGTGCTGCAGGAAGCGTTCGCCATCTCCACCCTGTTCATGATGGGCAATACCGAAAGCGTGCTGGCGGCCATCGAGCGCGGACTGGACCTGGCGCGGGCGCTGGGCGACCGCCGCCATCAGCTGCGCCTGCTGGCCGGGCTGAATATGTACCGCACCCGCACCTACGCCCTGCCCGAGGCCCTGACCGTGGCCGTGGAAAGCGCCGCCCTGGCGCGGGAACTGTGCGATCCGACCGCCATGGCCATGGCCGAATGGATGCTGGGCGTGGCCTACCACCTGGTGGGTGACCAGGACGCCGCCCTGCTGCACTGCGAAACCGGCCTGACCCTGGTCGACAGCGTGCCCGGCGCCCGCACCATCTGCTTCGGCTACGACCACCGGATCCGCGCCTTGGCGGCCCTGGCGCGGGCGCTCTGGCTCAAGGGGCAGCATGAGCGGGCCTCCGCCGTCGCATGCCAGGCCATCACCGAGGCGGAAAAGCTCGACCATCCCATTTCCTACTGCATCGCGCTGACCTACGCCACGCCCATCTTCACTTGGAATGGCGAGTGGGAAGTGACGGAAGAGCTGATCGGCAAGCTGACAGACCACGCCACCAAGCACAAGCTGCTGCCCTATCTGGCGGTCGCCCAAGGGCTGAAGGGCGGGCTGCTGGTCCAGCGCGGCCAGCCGCGCGCCGGCATCGCACTGTTGCGCGCTTGCCTCGAAACCTTGTGTTCCGGTTATCACCAGATCCGCAACACTGTGTTCCTGCTGGCCCTGGCCAAGGGCCTGGTCGACCTGGACCAGCTGGACGAGGCGCAGGCCATCATTGACGAGGTGGACGCCAGCGGTGCCCGCTGCTACAACGCGCCGGAAATGGCCAGGCTGCGTGAATTGCTTGCAGCACGGCGTGCAATGCGCTTCACAACGCTTCACAACGCTTAACTTGAGACGCAGGCCGCCTAGTTCCATCATGAAAGCATCAATACTTTCAGAGGGGCCCAAAATGCAAATCAATATACCTACGAAGGTGCAGCTGATGCACGCCGACCCGGTGGTCAACGCCGGCCTGAAGTCCATCCTGTGCAATATGTGCGACTTGAACCTGTGCGTCGACGACAGCAATCCGCTGACGGAGCTGAGCCACACCGTGGTGATCACCGACTACCGCAGCGGCACGGAAATGATGCGCCAGCAGCAATACGACGACGTCCGCGTGCTGATCATCACCCACTGCGACAAGGAATGGGAAATCCGCCAGGCCGTCCAGTCCGGCGTGCACGGCTATGTGCTGCAAAACTGCGTGCTGTCCGAGCTGGAGCCGGCCATCGTCGCCATCAGCAGCGGCCAGCACTACCTGAGCGAGGAAGCCAACCGCAGCGTGGCCGACAGCTGGACCCGCAGCACGCTGACCGTGCGCGAGACGGACGTGCTGCACCTGCTGGGCAAGGGCTATTGCAACAAGCTCATCGCACGCGAGCTGGGCATCGGCGTGGGCACGGTGAAAAGCCATCTGAAAGCCGTCATGGCCAAGCTCAACGTCTCCGCCCGCACCCAGGCGGTGATCGTGGCCACCCAGCGCGGCCTGCTGATGAACTGAGGCGCCAGCGCAACACGCCGCGCTGAGCGTTCAGCGTGGCTTTTCCCTGACGATGCGCCGGGCGGAAGATGTCACACAACTGACATCTGGTTTTGATACCATACGGTAATTTTTTTTCTTTGCCGAGGTATGCTTGGCTCTTCCGGTCCATGCTCTCCCGTATCAGCGCCCTTAGAAGCCGCGTTGCGTCGTCGCTCACCAACCAGCACGCCCTGATTCCCGGCGCTATCGTGCTGGGCCTGGCCCTGCTTGTTTCGGTCTGGGTCCTGCATTTCACGCGCATCCAAAACGAGAAAAGGCTGGCTTTGCAGGCGTCCATGGAGAGCAGCCGCAACATCGCCACCATCGTCGCCACCAATCTGGAGGAAGTGCTGGGCCGGTCCGCCCTGTACGCCAGCATTGCCAGCAGCGGCTTGCAGACCTCTCGCGCCGACAATCTCCACCTCAATCCCCAGCAGGTTGGCGATTCCGCCTACCTGCGTGCGGCGGTCTACGACGACCACGGCCAGCTGGTCTACTCGTCCGCCCACCAGCGGACCGAAGCCGAGCTGCAGCCCCTGCTCGACCAGGCCCACGTACAGGATGGTAACGCTAACGCCCCGCAAGTCCTGATTGGCCATCCACCGGCGAGCGGCAACGGCGCCTGGCGCCTGCCCATCCTGGTTTCGCTGGGTAACGGCGAAGGCAGCCACGGCTACTACGGCGCCATTCTCGATCTCGGCTATTTCCTCGCCCGCTACCGCGAGGTGGAGCTGGGCCAGGGCGGCAGCGTCGAGCTGTTGCACGCGGACGGCAGCGCCCTGGCGGTACTGCGGGAAGGAAGCCTATCCTACGACACCACCCTGCCCGGCTCGCTGTCCATCCTGCCCGGCGACGGCGACGCGTCCCTGTTCGACACGTTCTCCAGCGGCCCCAGCAGCCTGGGTTATCTGTCCTCCGTGCGCAAGCTGGCGCACTACCCCGTGCGCGTGGCGGTGACGCAGGATTCCGCCGTCGTGCTGGGCAAGCTGGCCGGACAGCACCGGACCTATCTGCTGCGCTCCATCGCCTTTTCCGCCATGATTGTTCTGGTCATGATGAGCGTGCTGTCCAGCCTGCGGCACCAGCAGCGGCTGCACCGGACCGTTTCCAGCTCGGAGCAGGAAAAGCTGAAACTGATCGACCTGCTGGAACAGGAAAAAACCCGCGCCCTTGCCCTGGCCTCGCACGACTACCTCACCGGCATCCCCAACCGCCGCCAATTCCACCACCTGGCGTCGGCCGAGCTCAAGCGGGCCAGACGCAGCCGCAACCTGTACGCCCTGCTGTTCTTCGATCTCGACCGCTTCAAGCTGGTGAACGACAATCTGGGCCATGCCGTGGGCGATCTGCTGCTGAAGGCGGTCGCCACCCGCCTGCAGGGCTCGGTGCGCGGCTATGACCTGGTGGCCCGCCTGGGCGGAGATGAATTTGTCGTCCTGCTGGCTGAAATCCCCTCTGAAGATTTCGTCGTCCAGCTGGCCGGCAACCTGGTGCAGGAACTCTCGCGGCCCTACCTGGACCTGAACGGGCATGACGTGGAAACCAGCCCCAGCGTCGGCATCGCCCTCTATCCGCGCGACGGCCAGGGCGTGGACGAACTCCTGCTCCACGCCGACCACGCGATGTACAGCGCCAAGGCCAAGGGACGGGGCGTGTTCCGCTTCTATGACGCCTCGCTCAACGCCTCGAGCGCGCGCCGCTCGGAATTGTCGACGCGCTTCAAATCGGCCATCCACGACAACGAATTCCGCCTGCATTTTCAGCCCAAGGTCGCGCTGGACAACTTCGCCATCGTCGGCCTGGAAGCGCTGATCCGCTGGGAACACCCGGAACACGGCCTGATCTTCCCCGGCGACTTCATCCCGCTGGCGGAAGAGCAGAACTACATCATCCCGCTGGGACGCTGGATCATCGACGCCGTCTGCCGCCAGATCGCCCAATGGCAGGCGCAGGATGTGCCGCTGGCGCCAGTGGCGATCAATGTCTCGGCCCACCAGCTGCGCGACGAGCGCCTGTCGGCCGACGTCATGGCCGCGCTGGAGCGCCACGGCGTCGCGCCCCAATGGGTGGAGATCGAAATCACGGAAAGCAGCCTGATCGAGGACACCCAGCTGGCACAAAGCAATCTGGACTACCTGGCCAAGGCCGGCATCAAGATCGCGCTGGACGACTACGGCACGGGCTTCTCCGGCCTGAGCAGGCTGAAGGAATTGCCGATCAACGCCGTCAAGATCGACCGCTCCTTTATCCGCGATATCCGCAACGACACCAATGACGCCCTGATCGTCGCCTCGACCATTTCGCTGGCCCACAACCTGGGCCTGATCGTGATTGCCGAAGGCGTCGAAAGCAAGGACCAACTGGTGCACCTGAAAGCGGCTGGATGCGACCAGGTGCAAGGCTTCTTCCTCCAACGCCCGGCGTCCGCGTCAGACATCGAACCGATGCTGCGCAAACGCCACTACCCTGTGCACTCGACATGAACGCCTCTCGCCTGTATCGGCCGGTCACGGCCCTGCTGTCTCTTGCACTGCTGGCCTTCCAGGCCCCCGCCGCCCGCGCGGCCGACTGCGAAAGCCCCTCCGTCCTGCGCATTTCCATCATCCCGGCGGGCGACGTCAAGAAGGATCTCGCCCAGCACCAGCCGCTGCTGGAGGAACTGCGCTCGGTGCTGGGTATTCCCGTCGAGATCTACGTTCCGCCCTCGTATGGCGCGGTGGTGGAAGGCCTGGTGTCTGGCGCGGTCCACCTGGCCCGGCTGGGACCGGCCAGCTATGTCGCGGCCAAGAAAGCCGATCCGCAGGTGACTGCCTTCGCCAGCTATGTGCACAAGGCCAATGCCTACCAGGAAGCTGGCTCCTCCTACTATTCCCTGCTGATCGTGCGGGCCGACAGCGGCATCAAGGATATCGAAGCGGTGCGGGGCAAGCGCCTGGCGCTGGTCGATCCGCAAAGCACCTCGGGCTCGCTGATTCCGCGGCATATCTTCGCCAAGCAGGTGGGACGCTCGCTGGAAACTTATTTCGGCCAGCTCGGCTACACGGGCAGCCACGTCCAGTCGCTCAAGCGGGTGCTGGGCGGACAGGCCGACGCCGCCTTTGTCGGCAGCGCCAACCTGGCGGCAGCGGCAAGCGACCCGGCAACCATGCAGAAAATCCGCGTGATCTGGCGCTCGCAGGCATTTCCGCATGATCCCTTCGTCTACCGTGGACAGCTGTGCAGCGGGCTGAAGGACAAGATACGCAGCGTCTTCCTCAAGCGCGAAGGTGCGGCCAAGGCGGCGACGCTGAAAAATCTCGACGGCGTGCAATTCGTGCCGGTTTCGGACCAGGACTACCAGCCTGTGCGCGAAATTTATTAAATCCCCCGGGGCGGCATGTATCGTTGACACAGCAGTAGCATGGTCTATAGTGAATTGTCTAAATTGAACTTATTCAATTTCACCTACGCGAGGGGATCATGCGCCATCTTGCCAACCCGCTCAAGTCGCTGCTCTTTGCGGCTGTATTAAGCAGCAGCTACGCCGCCGCCTCCACAAGCTACGTCGCGGACTTCAACGGGCCGGGCCTGGACCCGGGCCTGGAAACGCATACGATCAGGGATCGTTCCTCGCCTACGGCCACCGAGGTGTCCGGCATAGAACTGCCCTGGATACTCGGCATAGACCAGAACTATCTCTCGCTGGCCAAGACCTTTACCCTGCCCGGCCATACTTCCGACGACATTCCCCTGGTGCTGATCAGCTTCGCCACCACGGGCGACTTCGTCGCGACCGTGACGACAAACTCCGTCTACGATGGCGCCGGTTACGGCGGTTTCTTTTTCTCCAATAGCAATGGCTTTACCGGCATCCGGGTAGACACCAACGCCGTCAGCAATGATGGGCTGGATGTCTTCAATCCCGTTCACTACAGCGTTCCGACCGGAGCCATCGTCACGCTGCGCATCATGCGCCAGGGCGACACGCTCACCACCAGCTTCAAGCCGGAAGGCGCGCCCGATTTTATCCAGCTGACCAGCTTCACCAGCCCCATCGTGCTGGGCGACGCCTATTTTGACATGTCAGCCTATTCCAACCAGGTTGATGCGACCGCGCTGCTGTTCCAGCATCTGGAGATCACGGCGGTGCCGGAGCCGGAGATGCTATCCATGCTATTGGGTGGTTTGGCTGTGCTTGGATGGCGGTCACGCCGGCGAACTGCGGCCTGAGGGGATGGGTTGAATAGCAAAGGAACGAAGGCAAACAACAGCACCGCCCAACCAGGCGCCAGGCAAAGCCCATGAAGCGATAGAGCCGGCGGTGCCGCTTCATCTTTTTAGCTGATTCGTATCCATGAAGCCTAACGTTAAAATTCAACGGCCGCCGAAGGCGGTCAGTTGGAATGACGGGTTAGGTGCGCTCATTGTTTTTCTTCTTTTCGAGGAACGCCTCAAACATTCGATCTCCAGCCGCCGACTCAAGCGACCTGTACTGCTTGCCCGCCGCAACGGATAAACGAGCCGCAAGTTCTTTATCCTCAGAGGCCAGAGTCGCAACTATAATGACAGCTCCTTTCACAGCAACGAGAAGATCATCGGGTCTAAGAGAGACAAACTGGCCTGGGTTGGTTAGTTCGAGTGCAGCTTGAGCAAGCGTTGGATCGTCAGTGCCGAATGAATAAAAAACTGACCTCGCCTTACCCAACTTACTCAAATCTGACTCCCATCCAAGAGTGTGGAGAACAGAGCATCTTGCGGCATAGAGCTCCAGTGCTGCGCATTGGATATCGCTACCTGGAAGAATGTAATTGTCACAGAGCGAGGTGAATCGTTCGCGAACTCCTTGGATTTTTCCTCCGTATAGCGCCCAAGCCAACGTATCCATAGCCGTATAGATCAGCACAAGCATGGGGATATCAAGTGCGCGCGCCCGACATAATTCGGCTGCTTCAAACATCTTTGCGAACGTGCTTTTTTCGAGAACCGACATGAAGTACCTAACGTGGTTATTCAGCGGCGCCGATAGGCGTCCGCTGGAATGAATTGTTCGGCAATGGGCGCATCAAAATTCCAAACTCTTACCTGTACGACGCAAAATCTCAACGCGACTAACCGCATTGTAACCTTCCACAAAAGCAGCAACACGCTGGGCCTCGTCTATGAGATCATTGCACTGGTCATACTCTCGCGGCGGCACACCAATCTGTTCAAGGTATTTCTTCTTGCGGTTGAGTTTGCGACTATCAGCTTCCGAAAGCCCAGGAAACCAACATACGCCGACGTAAAACCCAAGCTTCCCAGTGCGTATCTCTTCCTCGGCCACGCGCCGCCCACGCAGAACATGTTCCGCATGGAACCCGGTAATGTCCACCACGACAATAGTCGATTCCTCCCAGGCGCAAACCCATGAGGGCGCAAAGCCCACCAGAACCAACGCGCAAAGACATCTCCGAAGCATTTGATTAAGCCGAACGTGCGGATTCAGCCGCGCCGAAGGCGTCGGCTGGAATTAGAGGTTAGAACATATGCGCCGGCGAAAACGGCGGCGCCCCAAATTGCGGCATTTGCGAATAGCTCGATAAATACCGCCGCCCCGCCGGTACCGAAAACTTGGAGCAGTAGCTGACGCGATTTATCTGGCATTGCACTAAGCGGGAACGTAAGCACTTGAATAATTAAGACCCTCCCGTTCGGAAGTACACAAGATGAGCCAATATCTGCGCAGGCAATTGCGTCCAAGCCAAGGACCATTAAGCCTAGAAAATTTAAGGCCGCTATCACAAGAGGCAACACGACAAGGAACGCGATTCTTCGGCCCATGATCTCTAACGTGTCAATTCAGCCGCGCCGCAGGCGTCGGCTGGAATGGATGGTTAGCTGCACCGACCAAAGCCAGGCAGCCCCCAATAAAAGCACCAAAACAAATGCCAACTGAAATGGCATGCAGCCATTTTGACCGTACCGGCAGCAGCCCAAAGCCAAACACTAAGAAAGCCGATAACAGCAACGCGATTAGCGCCCGTTCATGCCACAGCGAGCGAAACCACAAAGAGGTCAGCGTACCGATCCCGCAGAACAGCAGCAGCGGAAGAACGGTTGATTTCGTGATACGCATGTCTCAGCCCGCTAACGTGCAGGATAACCGGCGGCTGGAGCGCGCAGCGCGTAAGGCGTCCGGTTGATTAAATTGTTGGGCAAATTCATTTGAACCCCGGCCAAGAAATTTGAACTGCATGAACGCAAGCACCAAAATATGGAGCGAGAGCGCCAGAGCATAGCTCAGGACAAGTGGCTCGAATGCGGCGCAGCGACTCCCCAGCCAGACCCAGCACCTCGGAGCCCGTTGCGCCCGCACTGAGGGAATTCGCCAGATCTTCCGCCAAGGCGGCCTGCCCTAGGCGGACGAGACCCAGACGAAGTTCTTCGAAACATTCGTATCCGTTACTCATGAAGCAGCCCAACGTGAAAAGTAACTGGCTGCCGGAACGCGCAGCGTGCAGGCAGTCCAGTTGACTGCAAGGTTAGCGCACAACACGTCATTCACCTCGCTTGGAAATTTGCTTTATACGGTACAACTCTCTGACGAAGCTGCTGACGTAGCGTAGCCCTTCGACCGCGTCTTCCGCTTTTTGCGCGGCGTTTTCAGCCCGTTTCTTCGTTCCAGAATCTACATTGCCTTCAGCATAGCTACCGAGTAGGCACGCAAGTTCTTCAAGAGATTCCTCGTCACCTTTCATGAATGCCGACCACTTCAAGAGAAGTGCTTGCTCGGCGTCTACGGGGCCGCCCGATCCGACGAAAACCATCTCCGCCAATTCGCGCATTGCCTTGGTATGACCCAGAGCGGCAGCACGTTCCAAATTCGCACGCGACAACGCGGCGTTAACAGGGGAATCCTGTCTCCAGTTGTAACGCATACCTTCAGCGTAGAGGAATTCTGCGAGATTTGTTTCCGCGCTGTCAGTCATTTTCGCCTCGACAATATGAACTGTAGATAAGGGCACGCTAACGTTTTGAATTCAGCGGCGCCGTTGGCGTCCGCTGGAATGAATTGTTATGCACTGTCACTCAAACACCTTCAGTTGAATGTGCGTGCCGTCGGGCAGTTCATACGCTTGCCTAGCAATGTCGCCTGCCATTCCAATGACTTCCTGAATCGGTGCAGTCGCTAAGTTGGGCGCGCCGTAGGCACCACCAAGATAACCGGGAATTTTCAGGCAGTACTTCCGAGTAGAGGTAAGCTCACCAAGATTTTCACGGGCAACCGCGACAAGTTCGCTCATGTACCAGTCCCCGAGGAATTCTTGATCCCGGAGCAGAATTTCGAGCGACGCTCTGTCGTCGGCCACTACGCAGCACGTCCCGTCTTCGGGTGTGATGCGCCAATAACGTCCATCAGTCGAACGAACAAGGACATTGCCGAAGTCGTTTTCCGCGACGACTTCTTCGGGATCAATTCCAATCCAACCCCAAGCACGAGAGATTTCAGCGATCAAAGACATAAGGCATAACGTGACAAGTAACTGGCTGCCGGAACGCGCAGCGTGGAGGCAGTCCAGTTGACTGCATTGTTGGGGCTATTTCTTAGCATGTTGGGCACTAATTTCGCCTCAGTGGACTCGGCGAGCAATGCCACTTTAGGATGCATCATTCCCCCAACGTAAAGTGGACGTCAAATTGACGTTTTCGCAAATTCTAGCACGACAGCTAATCACAAAGTTGCGCCAGCTCTAAGAGGGAGTTTCCAGGTTCGGTGAGCATAAAACCTCCTAATTTCGGAGGAAAACGCTATGTCTCCAGAACAGCCGAAGTTGCTCGATCAAGTACGTGAGCGTATCCGCACCCTGCACTACAGCATCCGGACTGAAGAAGCCTATGTTGAGTGGATTCGCCGCTTCATCTTATTTCATCAGAAACGCCACCCTGCTGAAATGGGAAAGGTCGAGATCGAAGCCTTTCTCACCTATCTTGCGGTAAAGCGCCAAGTGTCGGCCTCGACTCAGTCACAGGCCAAAGCGGCCCTGCTTTTTCTGTACCAAAAAATACTCAAGCACGAAGTCGACTGGCTGAAAGACGTGGTCGCCGCCAAGCAGCCGCAACGACTGCCAACGGTCCTCACCGTAGACGAGGTACGCACCCTCCTTGCCCGCCTCGAGGGTCTGCCTTGGCTGATCGCATCTCTTCTCTATGGTAGCGGCTTGCGGATTCTGGAAGCATGCAGGCTGCGGGTACTGGACCTCGATTTCCCGGCGGACCGCCTCTCGCGCGACCCGCGCTCGGACGCCATACGGCGTCACCATATTGAGGAGCAACGCATCCAACGCGCAGTGCGGCAAGCGACGCAGGACGCCGACATTCAAAAGAAAGTCACGCCCCATACCCTGCGCCATAGTTTTGCCACCCATCTGTTGTTGAGCGGCTATGACATTCGCACGGTCCAGGAGCTGCTGGGGTACAAGGACGTTCGCACCACGATGATTTACACGCACGTACTGAACCGCGGCGGGCGCGGCGTCGTCAGTCCGCTTGATCATTAGCGTCTCATCGCCGGGCCAAAAACAAAAACGGCCTCATGATTTCTCATGAGGCCGTTCGTATTCTGGCTCCCCGACCTGGACCCGAACCAGGGACCTGCGGATTAACAGTCGGTCGCGCTACTGCCCGACGCAGATGATCTTGGTAGCGTATTCGCTCGCACCGCTTTTCTTTTTGGCGGCCCAAGCAATCGCTTCGTTTGCCTCTGCAACTGTCATCACCGTCGCCTTGTCCTTGTTTTTAATGAAGGAGACGCCCTCAAACACCCCTTCCTTGCTGCGCATGACGCGCGCGAAGACAGGTGGCTTGCTGCTGTCGCCGATTTTGTTCTGTTGAACGAGGTAACGCCGATCTTGATCTTCCATTTGCTACTCCTGAAACACTAAGGCGCTATTTTATGCGATCGCGGACGCGCCGCTCAATTCACCTTTGACTGCAGCTCCAGCCACTCCCGCACGGCATCGTTCACGCGGGTTTGCCAGCCGGGGCCGCTAGCCTTGAGGGCATCGAGAATATCCTGGTCGAATCGAATGGTGGTCGACACTTTCGGATTGGCCTTGAAGCTTCCCACAGGACGCCCACGCCGCGCAACAACGGGCTCGGGAATTTCAGCTTTGCCCTGTGGCGGCGCCATATGCTCCAGACTACGCAACAACGCGTCTTCAAACGCAAGAATCTCTGGGGCGATGACATCCTTACTCACAAAACTTTCCTACAACGTCAGTGGGGCCGTGATTAAATCGTAATTACAGAAAATTTTCCACAATTATTTTGTTACTACAGGAGCCAGGTTTGATTTGCCCGCCACCAAAGCAAAAAGCCCAGCCGGTAAGGGCTGGGCTTTTCATGTTCTGGCTCCCCGACCTGGACTCGAACCAGGGACCTGCGGATTAACAGTCCGTCGCTCTACCGACTGAGCTATCAGGGAAAGGAGGCCGAATTATATATGCCCCTACCCCACTTGGCTAGTGCAGTTGCCAATTATTTTTCAGGGAACAAAAAAAATCCCGCACGAGGCGGGATTTAGGTCATGCAGCACTCGCCCGAAGGCGCTTTTGCTTGTTATTACTTAATCGTCTAGACCTCGCTTAGGCCTTCTTCTTGCGACGCGCCATGAAGCCCACCAGGCCCAGGCCGGCGATCAGCATGGCATAGGTTTCCGGCTCAGGAACAGCCGCCGCGACGGAGATATTGTCCAGCGCCGCGCCGTAGTAGCTGTTGCGGCTGTCGCCGGAGAAACGCAGGGTGCTGGTGGTGGAGTCGGCCACGAAGCTGAAGCTCTGGGTGGTCCAGCCCATATTGCCGCGCGACTGGCCAGTCGTGTCGAAGGTGAAGCTGTGGTCGCCATTGACGCCGGCGGTGATGTATTTTACGGCGCCGCCGCCATCGGTGTTACCGGCCATATTGAAGGTGACGGTATAGGTCTTGCCCACTTCCGTGGCAAACGACTGGGCAATCACGGCTGCCGAGTTGCCGTTCAGGTCCAGGCTGTAGTTGCCCGATGCCGGCTGCCAGTAGGTGTTGATCAGGTCGACGCTGCCGCTCTCGATAGTCCAGCCGCTCAGGCCATTGCCTGCGCCGATGTTCTGGAAGGTGCCGGAAAAACTGCTGTTCTCGAAACCGCCATTGGTGATCAGGTCAGCTGCGTGGGCCACAGGCGCCAGAGCGGCGAAGGCTGCGATGGCGAGGGTGGTTTTGATTTTTTGCATGTGGCGATCCTTGCTTGAATTTGATCAACTTATGTTGCGTATTATTAAGGCAAAACTGATCAATGTCAATTCATTATCACAGATTTCTTTTTAACAACGGCTTTTGCGCAACAGCAGCAAAAAAAAATAGCCACGTCCTTGGACGTGGCTATTCAGAGCGGCAAACGCTTTCAGCGTGATCGGCGGCGGCGCGCTGCGAGCAACAGCAAGCCGCTCAGCAACATGGCATAGACGGCTGGCTCGGGCACCGGCGACAGCTGCAGATTCCCATTGGCGCCGACGCTATAGATCGGCATATCGGGCTGGCTCATTTCCCCCGAATAGAGCGTGACGCCTAGCGGAGTATCAATACTGTCGATCAATCCTGTGTGGGAAAAGTCCAGCGTGCTGTTGCCAGACCCCAGCAAATTCAGTATCAAAGTGACGTTAAAGGGTACATTGGTGACAAAGGGAATCATCACATAGCTCGTCGCAGAGCCTGTCCACGCGCCCATCTGGGTCCGGTCCATAGTCCAGTCCATGAAGTATGGCGGCTGGCTTGCGCCGAGACTGGCAAACGACCAGCTGCTGGCGCCATCCAGATAGATCCCCCGTATGGCGTTTATGTTCCAATTGGCATCCTGCTCAAGCACGGACAAGGAGGCATAGTTGTTAAACGGGACGGTGGACGTCGATACGCCATCTGTGCTGACACCCCCCTCCAGCTTGAGCTTGACGCCCAAATAGCCCTTGGTATTGCTGGGTCCAGCAACCAGCCAGGTATCGCCCCAGATCGAGGCCGTGTTTCCATACATAGTTGTACCGCTGGCATGGCTCAAGTCATTGGTGACTGTTGAAACATAGGAATGCAAATCACCATTAGCACCGACGTTCGAGCTTTCGTTATAGCTAAAGCTGTACGCGCCGTTATGGGTCAGCTGGGCGACAGTCGCGTCCGCCACGCCAACGGAATTCCAGCTTTGGGTGGAAACGTTGGTGCCCAGCACTTGCTGCAACGGATTGACGTAATCCGGCCCCGGAGTGCCCAGGCCAACCTGGTCCGGCGTCAAAGTGGTCAAATGCCCTTGGGAATAGCTATAGCTGTAGTAAGCGCCCGCCAGATTGGGCGGCGCGGGAACCGTGGTAACGGCGCCAGCCTGGACCGCATAGCCGAGTATTGCGACAGCCAACAACGTCGTACGCATATCCCCTCCCCCGTGATGAACAAAAATTATAATAATTACATTTTTTGATTATCAGCGAAGCGACGGATGAGTGTCAATAATACAATTAATAACACTCGGTAACGGGAAGCATGCTTTATTTTCCCAGGACAAAAGCAAAAAGCCCAACCGGTTAAGGCTGGGCTTTTCTGTATTCTGGCTCCCCGACCTGGACTCGAACCAGGGACCTGCGGATTAACAGTCCGTCGCTCTACCGACTGAGCTATCAGGGATTAGAGGCAACATTTTATACTGTTTCGTCCACGCCATCAAGTTACTTAATGGCACAACTTACTGCGGTATTTCGTGTTGCCCATCGAGCCGTAGCTCGAAGAAGCAAGATTTTAGAGCACTTTCGCGATAGCGTCAATGACGATGTCGATATTACCCGAATTCAGGGCGGCGACGCAGATGCGGCCCGTATCCACGGCATAGATCGACTGCTCGCGCAGCTTCTCCACCTGCGCCTTGCTCAGGCCCGAGTAGGAGAACATGCCGACCTGGTCGCGCACGAAAGCGAAGTCGCGCGACGGCGCCTTCTCTTTCAGCTTGGCGACGAAGGCTTCGCGCATCTGCTTGATACGCACGCGCATGCCGGCCAGTTCCTCTTCCCACAGCTTGCGCAGTTCCGGCGTGGTCAGCACGGTGGCCACCACCTTGCCGCCGTGGACGGGTGGGTTGGAATAATTGGTGCGCACCACGCGCTTCAGCTGCGACAGCAGGCGCGATGCCTCTTCGGCGGACGAAGCCACCACGCTCAGGGCGCCCACGCGCTCGCCGTACAGCGAGAAGGACTTGGAGAAGGAATTCGACACCAGCAGCGGACCGCCCGTGGCGGCGAAGCGGCGCACGACGGCGCCGTCTTCGGCGATGCCCGCGCCGAAGCCCTGGTAAGCCATGTCCAGGAACGGCACCAGGCCGCCCGCCGCCACAGCCGCGATCACCTCGTCCCACTGGGCGCTCGACAGGTCGGCGCCGGTCGGGTTGTGGCAGCAGGCGTGCAGCACGACGATAGCGCCGCGCGGCATGGCCTTCAGGTCGGCCAGCATGCCGGCGAAATTCACGCCATGGGTTGCCGGATCATAGTACTTGTAGTTGTTGACCTTGAAGCCCGCGCTCTCGAACAGGGCGCGGTGATTTTCCCAGCTCGGGTCGCTGATGTAGACTGGCGCGCCCGGCGCGAAGCGCTGCAGGAAGTCCGCGCCGATCTTCAGCGCGCCCGTGCCGCCGATGGCTTGCACGGTGACGGCGCGCTTCTCTTGAATCACGGCGCTGTCGGCACCAAATACCAGTTCCTGCACCGCCTTGTCGTAGGCCGCCAGGCCTTCGATCGGCAGATAGGTGCGTGGGGCCGGCGCCGCGACCAGCAGCGCCTCCGCTTTCTGCACGCACTCCAGCAGCGGCACTTTGCCGTTGTCGTCGTAGTAGACGCCCACGCCCAGGTTGATCTTGGCGGGATTGGTGTCGGCGTTAAAGGCTTCGGTGATGCCCAGGATGGGGTCGCGAGGGGCCATTTCGATGGCGCTGAAGATGCTAGGATTCGTCATGATAAGATTGGATTCGATTGGAAGCGGTCGCAGCGAAAACATGCCGGCACCTGAACAAAATCCGGTTTTACATGCCGACAATCGCATATTCTATCAAAGGTCCGAGTACAAATGGCTGAATTACAAGTAACTGCTGAAGTATCACCAACGGTCATCACTTTCCCCGACTCGCCCTTCAAGCTGCACCAGCCCTTCCCGCCCGCCGGCGACCAGCCGAGCGCCATCGAGCAGCTGGCGGAAGGCATCAACGACGGCCTGTTTTATCAGACTCTGCTGGGCGTGACGGGTTCCGGCAAGACCTACACCATGGCCAATGTGATCGCCCGCATGGGCCGTCCCGCCATCGTGTTCGCGCCCAACAAGACGCTGGCGGCGCAGCTGTATTCGGAGTTCCGCGAATTCTTCCCGGAGAACGCGGTAGAGTACTTCGTCTCCTACTACGATTACTATCAGCCAGAAGCCTATGTGCCGCAGCGCGACCTGTTCATTGAAAAGGATTCGTCCATCAATGAGCACATCGAGCAGATGCGCCTGTCCTGCACCAAGTCGCTGATGGAGCGGCGCGACGTGGTGATCGTGGCCACCGTCTCGGCCATCTACGGTATCGGTAATCCCAACGAATACCACCAGATGATCCTGACCCTGCGGCAGAAGGACCGCGTGGCCCAGCGCGACATCATCGCCCGCCTGATCCAGATGCAGTACACGCGCAACGAGGTGGACTTCGGCCGCGGCACCTTCCGCGTGCGCGGCGACACCATCGACATCTTCCCCGCCGAGCACGCGGAGCTGGCCGTGCGCCTGGAAATGTGGGACGACGAGCTGGAGTCGATCCAGCTGTTCGATCCGCTCACGGGCCGCATCAAGCAGAAGATCCCCCGCTTCACCGTCTATCCCGGCTCGCACTATGTGACGCCGCGCGCCACCGTGCTGCGCGCGATCGAGACCATCAAGGACGAGCTGCGCGACCGCCTCGAATTCTTCCGCCAGGAGGGCAAGCTGGTGGAAGAGCAGCGCCTGGAACAGCGCACCCGCTTCGACCTGGAGATGCTGTCCGAGATCGGCTTCACCAAGGGCATCGAGAACTACTCGCGCCATCTTTCCGGTTCGCTGCCTGGCGAACCGCCGCCGACGCTGGTCGACTATCTACCCAAGGACGCCATCATGTTCATGGACGAGTCGCACGTCCTCGTGGGCCAGCTCAACGCCATGTACAACGGCGACCGTTCGCGCAAGACCAACCTGGTGGACTACGGCTTCCGCCTGCCGTCGGCGCTGGACAACCGCCCGCTCAAGTTCGAGGAATTCGAGCACAAGATGCGGCAGACGATCTTCGTCTCCGCCACCCCGGCCGACTATGAGAACAAGCGCGCCGACCAGGTGGTGGAACAGGTGGTGCGCCCGACAGGCCTGGTCGATCCGCAGGTCATCGTGCGCCCTGCCCTGAGCCAGGTGGACGACCTGATGTCCGAGATCACGGACCGCGTGGCCAAGAACGAGCGCGTGCTGGTGACGACGCTGACCAAGCGCATGTCCGAACAGCTGACCGAATACCTGAGCGACCATGGCATCAAGGTGCGCTATCTGCACAGCGACATCGAAACGGTGGAACGGGTGGAACTGCTGCGCGACCTGCGCATCGGCACCTTCGACGTGCTGGTGGGGATTAACCTGCTGCGCGAGGGCTTGGACTTGCCGGAGGTGTCGCTGGTGGCGATCCTGGACGCGGACAAGGAAGGCTTCCTCCGTTCCGAGCGCTCGCTGATCCAGACCATAGGCCGCGCGGCGCGTAACCTGAACGGCGTGGCAATCCTCTACGCGGACCGCATCACCGATTCGATGGAGCGCGCCATCGGCGAGACGGAGCGCCGCCGCGCCAAGCAGATCGCCTTCAACGAAGCCAACGGCATCGTGCCGCGCGGCGTGCAGAAGATCATCAAGGACATGATCGACGGCGTCTACAGCCCGCAGGACATGAAGGGCCAGCTGCAGGTGGCGCAGGAGACGGCCAAGTACGAGGCCATGAGCGAGAAGCAGATCAGCAAGGAGATCAAGCGCCTGGAAAAGGCCATGCTCGATCACGCCAAGAACCTGGAGTTCGAAAAAGCCGCGCAGGTGCGCGACCAGCTGCACGTGCTCAAGGAGCAGCTGTTCGGCGCGCCGGGCGCGGACAGTATCGAGTCCTAGTTTTCCTTCGCGGCGGGCAGCCAGCCGATGCGGTGGCTGTCTATGCTCTGGATGTAGAGACGGTCCGGCGACTCGGTCACGCCGGTGGTGGTGCCGGAGGCGCCGCTGGGGTCTTGCAGGTCGGCGAGGATCTTGCCGTCTTCGGTGAAGGCGATGACGTGGCCGTAGGTTTTGATCGGCGGCCACAGGATCTTGGGCAGGCGCAGGATCAGCTTGCGCAGGAAGGGATACTGCGCCATATCGTCCAGCTGATTGCGCGGTCCGGCCAGTCCCAGCCACAGCTTGCCGCCCTGCCCACGCGTCAGATTGTCCGGAAAGCCGGGCAGATTATCGAGCACCACCCGCGCTTGCGGCGAGGGCTGCGCGATATCGAGATTCACCGCGTTGACATCGACCTTCCACACGCGGTAGCGGCCCGTCTCATTGAAGTAGAGCCACTTCTCGTCGCCGCTGAGGATCACGCCGTTGGCGAAGCTGATCCCGCGCGCGACCACGCGCGTGGCCCTGGTGGCCGGATCGTATTCGAGAATGCGGCCCGTGGCCGACTGCTCCAGCAGATCCAGCTGGGCCGCGAACATGGTACCCGTCTCGTGCTGGGGCGCGAAGCGGCGCGAGGCGTCGCTGAAATAGATCTTGCCGTTGCGCGCCACCGAGACGCCATCGGCCAGCCGGATGGGATCACCATCAACCTTATCGGCCAGCACCATCACCGTACCATCCGGCGTCACGAACAGCAGCCCTTTGTAGGCATCGGCCACGACCACCCCGCCCTGCCCGTCGACTTCCATGCCCAGCGGACGTCCGCCCGTCGAGGCCAGCACTTTCTGTCCGCTGCCATCGGCGTTCATGCGCAGGATGTCGCCGCTTTCCAGGCCCGTATAAATGCTGCCGTCCGGCCCCAGCGCGATATGCTCCGGCCCCACGCCGCCATGCAGGTCGATGGTGTGCAGCGCCGACAGCCGGGTATTCGCCTCCATGGCGGGCGGCTTGGGCGCCGTCCAGCGTACCGGCTCGATCGGCACCGGCGCCAGGCTCAGATAAGCCGCAAGCGGCAGCAAGACAAGGATTGCTACGCTCACGGCTTTTTTCATCACGACTCCTCAGAGGGTTTTGACGAATTCGCGGATTCCGCTTAACAGCATTTCAATCGACATCGCCGTCAGGATCAGGCCCATCAAGCGTTCAAAGGCCGTCATCACCTGCGAGCCCAGCGCCTTCTGCAAACGCTCCGCGCCGAGGAAGACGGCCAGCCACACGGCGCCCACGGCCGCCAGCGCCGCCACGTGCACCAGCACCTCGCCCGTGCTCTCGCGCGAGAACAGCAGCACCGTGGCCAGCGCGGACGGTCCGGCCAGCGCGGGAATGGCCAGCGAGACGATGAAAGGCTCGCCGCCCTCGGTCCGTCCCAGCACGCCGTCCGGATGGGGGAAGATCATGCGGATCGCGATCAGCAGCAGGATCACGCTGCCGCCGATGCGCAGCGACACTTCCGACAGCTGCAAGGCGGTGAGGAAGTGGCGGCCGAAGAACATGAAGATCAGCAGCAGCACAAAGGCGATCGCGCATTCGCGGATCACGATGCGCGAGCGGCGCGCGGGCGCCACGGGGTTGAGCACTGCGGCAAACAAGGGCACGTTTCCGAACGGGTCGGTGACGAGCAGGAGAAGGATGAAGGTCTGGAAGAAGTTCTGGGTCATATGCCCCTATGCTGCCATGACGGAACTATTAGCGCAATTGCATTGGCGAAAAAAAACGGGAGACGAGCTCCCGTTTTAATGACTACCTTTGCTGCAATTGTGCAGCTTCCATCAATTACTTACGAGGCTTGCGCTTGCGCAGTACCGCGGCCATCAGGCCCATGCCGGTGAGCAGAATGGCGACCGTATCCGGCTCCGGCACGGGCGTGGGATCGAAGTTGTAGACCACCTTGGCGTAGGCGTCGATGCTGCCCTCGCCGTAGTAGCTGACGTTGGCCGGGCCGCTGAAGGACGGCAGCACGGAGCCGTTGACGCCGATATTCAGCGCGCCGCCACCGATGAACTGGGCGAGTTGTGAATTGGTCAGATAGGTGGTGGCGAAGGTGTCGGTCACCAGGCCGATGTCATACGTCGCGCCGGCGCCGGTCTGGCTGGTCACCGGCGCCAGGTTGAACTGGTGGCTGGTGAACGCGGACAGGTTGATTCCGCCGAAGGACGAACTCAGATTGCCCGTCAGAGAGCCGGAAAACAGGCTGCTCCTCGTGCCCAGGTTGTCCACCTCCATGAAGCCGGTCAGACGGTCCACCAGCTGGAACTGCACCGACTTCAGGGTGCCCAGCGAGCTGTCGAACTTGGTCAGATGCAGCGTCCCGTTGCCGTCCAAATCGGAGAAAGTATCTTCGTAGGAGATGGTGTTGGCCGAAGCGCCCACGGCCACGCTCATGGCGGCGCCGGCAAGCAGCAATCGAATCAGTTTTTTCATAGCGATGTCCTCTCCGCCAATTTACGCCGCACGCTTGCCGCGCTTGGCCACAAGGGCGATCACGCCCAGGCCGGCCAGCAGCATGCCGTAGGTTTCCGGCTCGGGCACCGGCGGCGCGTCGTAGAAGTAAGTCACCTGGCCGTAGCCGCTGGCCGTGGTATTGAAAGTGGCGCGGACCTTGTTCATCGACAGCGCGGCGTCGGCCGTCACGCTCAGCTGCGAATCCAGGGTACCGTTGCCGATGAATGCGGCCAGCTCGGCGCCCGTATAGGTTTGCGAGGCGGACAGCTTCAGGCCGTCGCTGGCGGAGGCCGTGCCGGAGACGCCGTCCACCTTGGCGTCCACGGTGATGGGCGTGGTCAGCAGATTGTCGGCGCCGTGCAGCGTGGGACCGAAGGGCATGGACAGATCCAGGATCACGGGAAAGGTCAGGTCCAGCGTGCGCGAGCTGGAATTGTTATTGGTCAGCAGAACGCTGGTCGAAACATCGGAAAAGACTTCGACCTTCACTCCGGTCAGCACGCCCATCGAGGACTGGAACTGCTGGAACGACATCAGCGCGTCCTGCAGATCGGTGGCGGTGCTGCCGATATTGGTCAGACCATATGTGACCGAATTCGCCTGCGCCGCTCCTGCCACCAGGCAGGCCGCGGCGAGCATGCCGCGCGTGATTTTTTTCAGTTCCATGGAAGAAGTTCCTATCTGTCAGTCTCGTTAAGCGACATGAGCGGAGAGCCGGTAAGCTCTATCCTGAATTACAATTTCCATTGCCATAAATGAATCTTAACACACAATATGCAATATGCATTTCTTTTTTGCATTTATAAGTCAAAATTTGCAATATAAATTAATAATAAGCAAGCTTTGTTGCATTGGACAGACAGACATGAAAAAAGCGGCCACGCAGGCCGCTTTGAGCAGAGGGGGAGAAACGCTTACGCGCTGGCCTCGCCTTTCTTGATCCAGGCCGCCAGCTGGTGCGGACGGATGCCGTCGTAGTCTTCGAACGGCTGGTGGATCCATGGGTTGTGCGGCAGTTCCTGCATCTGGTAGTCCGGCTTGAAGGCCGAGCTGCCCTTGGTCCAGATCACGGCCGTCTTCACTTCCGTCACGCCGGCGAAGTTGGCCTTCAGGTGGTCCATCACCTTCATCAGGGTCACGCCGGAGTCGGCCAGGTCGTCCACCAGCAGGATCTTGCCCGACAGAGGGCCGCGGGTCATCGTCATGTACTTGGCGATGTCCAGGTCGCCCTGCACGGTGCCCTTGTCGGCACGGTAGGAGCTGGTCGAGAGGATGGCCAGCGGTACGTCGAAGATGCGGGAGAACACGTCGCCCGGACGCACGCCGCCGCGCGCCAGGCACAGCACCATGTCGAACTTCCAGCCCGATTCATACACCTTCAGCGCCAGGCGTTCCACCAGGCGGTTGTATTCTTCCCAGGACACCCACAGGTGCTTGTCGTCGGATTGAGGAGTGGTCATAGCTCAGAACTTTCTACTTAAATGGAGACAGGGGCCGTTGGCCCCTGCGTTTTATTCGAACGGGTGGCGCAGGACGATGGTTTCCTCGCGGTCAGGACCGGTGGAAATCATGTCGATCGGCACGCCGACCAGTTCTTCGATGCGCTTGATGTAGGCGCGCGCGGTGGCCGGCAGCGCGTCCAGCGTCTTGGCGCCGACGGTGCTTTCCTTCCAGCCCGGCATTTCTTCGTACACGGGCACGCAGCGGGCCGCTTCTTCGGCGCCCGAAGGGAAGATGTCCACGTGCTGGCCATCGACCGTGTAGCCGGTGCACAGCTTCAGCGTTTCGATACCGTCCAGCACGTCCAGCTTGGTCAGGCACATGCCCGTCACGCCGTTGATTTGCACCGAGCGGCGCAGCAGCGCGGCGTCGAACCAGCCGCAGCGGCGGGCGCGGCCCGTCACGGTGCCGAACTCGTGGCCTACCTGCGCCAGGTGGTGGCCCACGCCCTGGTCGGTCGGCAGTTCCGAAGGGAACGGACCGGAACCCACGCGGGTGGTGTAGGCCTTGGTGATGCCCATGACATAGTGCAGCATGCCCGGCCCCACGCCCGCGCCGGCGGCGGCGTTACCGGCCACGCAGTTGGACGAGGTGACGAATGGGTAGGTGCCGTGGTCGACGTCCAGCAGCGAGCCTTGCGCGCCTTCGAACAGCAGGTTGGCGCCGGCCTTGTGCGCGGCGTACAGGGCGCTCGACACGTCGGTCACCATCGGGCGCAGGCGCGGCACGTAGGCCAGCGCGTCGTCCAGGGTCTTCTGGTAGTCGACCTTGGGCGCCTTCAGATAGTGTTCCAGCACGAAGTTGTGGTAGTCCAGGTTCTCGGCCAGCTTTTCCGCCAGACGCTTTTCGTTCAGCAGGTCGGCGATACGGATGGCGCGGCGCGCCACCTTGTCTTCATAGGCGGGGCCGATGCCCTTGCCCGTGGTGCCGATCTTGGCCGCGCCGCGGGCCGCTTCGCGCGCCGCGTCCAGGGCCGAGTGGTAAGGCAGAATCGCAGGCGCGGCGTCCGACACCTTCAGGCGCGAGGCGACTTCCACGCCCACGGCTTCCAGCTTGTCGATCTCGCGCAGCACGTCCGGCACCGACACCACCACACCGTTGCCGATGTAGCAGGCCACGCCAGGGCGCATGATGCCCGAAGGGATCAGCTGTAGCGCCGTCTTCACGCCGCCGATGACCAGCGTATGGCCGGCGTTGTGGCCGCCCTGGAAGCGCACCACACCCTGTGCATGGTCGGTCAGCCAGTCGACGACCTTGCCCTTGCCCTCATCGCCCCACTGGGTACCGATGACGACGACGTTTTTTGCGTTTTTCTTTACCATCACACTAACCTAAGTTTTTAAGAATCCAATTGCTTCCGTTATCGTCGAGCACCAGCGCGCGGTCGCACTCGAACTCGTCCAGTTCACTGTTGTGACCCGGCATACTCTGGATCACCACTTCGCCGGACTTGCGCAGCTCGGCGATTTTTTCCTTCAGTTCCGGCGCATTGCCCCAGGGAGCGCGGATCGAATGCTTCCGTTCCGCCGTGGGCAGCAGGCGCGCCAGTTCGCGCAAGTCGAGGGAGAAGCCGGTGGCGGGACGGGCCCGGCCAAATGCTTCGCCCACGTGATCGTAGCGGCCGCCGCGCGCCACCGCGTTCGGCAGGCCGGGAACGTACAGCGCGAACATGGCGCCGCTTTCGTATTGGTAGCCGCGCAGGTCGGCCAGGTCGATCGCCACCTCGGCGCGGCCGATGGACGGATTGTGCACCGTGGCCGCCAGCGCCGCCAGTTCGGACAGGGCCTTGGCGATGCCGGGCAGCGCGGGCAGCACTTCGCGCGCGCGCTTGAGCACGTCGATGTCGCCGTACAGGCTCGGCAGGGCCAGCAAGGCTGCGCCCACCTCGGGCGTGTACTGGGCGGCCATGGCCTGCAGGGCCGGCACGTCCTTGGCGCGCAGCATGTGCACGATGGCCGCCTCGTCGCGCTTGGCGGCGGGGCAGGTTTCCAGCAGCGCGCGCAGCACGCCCACATGGGTCAGGTCCAGCCGCACTTCCGTAAAGCCGGCCAGGGCCAGGCTGGCCAGGGCCAGTTCCTGGATCTCGGCGTCCGCTTCCAGGCCCGCATGGCCGTAGATCTCGGCGCCGATCTGCAGCGGCTCGCGCGTCGTGTGCAGGCCGGACGGACGGGTGTGCAGCACGCTGCCCGCATAGCACAGGCGGGTCACGGAATTGCGGTTCAACAGGTGGGCGTCGATGCGCGCCACCTGGGTCGTCATGTCGGCGCGCAGGCCCAGCATGCGGCCCGACAGCTGGTCCACCAGCTTGAAGGTGCGCAGGTCGGTGTCCTCGCCCGCGCCCGTCAGCAGCGATTCCAGGTATTCCAGCATGGGCGGCATGACCAGCTCGTAACCGTACAGGCGGAAGTTGTCCAGCATCAGGCGACGCAATTCCTCGATCTTGCGCGCTTCGGACGGCAAGACATCAGCGATATTCTCAGGCAAGAGCCAGTTTGTCGGCATCGGAGGTAATTAAAAAATGAACAATGTAGCGCACATGTGCGGGCTGCAAGCGGCAAGCCGAACCTGATATTTTACGCGAAAATGCGCCGGGGAAGGTAGAAAATCGCTGGATAAGCGGGGAAAAACTGCTTCCGGACCGGCTGGTGGCCGGCCCGGAAAGGGACTGCTTTACTTGTGGGCCGGAGCCGGGGCCGCTGCGCCGCCGGCGCCTGCACCCTTGAAATACTTGAAGAAGTCCGAGCTCGAATCCAGCACCAGCACGTCGCTGCGGTTCTTGAACGAGGCGCGGTAGGCTTCCAGGCTGCGGTAGAACTTGTAGAACTCGGGATTCCTGCCGAAGGCGTCCGCGTACACCTGCGAAGCCTTGGCGTCGCCCTCGCCGCGGATCTGCTCGGCGTCGCGGTAGGCTTCGGCCAGGATCACCGTGCGCTGCCTGTCGGCGTCGGCGCGGATCTTTTCCGACTCGGCCGAACCGGTGGAGCGCAGCTCGTTGGCCACGCGCACGCGCTCGGCCTTCATGCGGTCGTAGACGGAGTTGTTGATCTGTTCCACATACTCCACCCGCTTCAGGCGCACGTCGATGATCTCGACGCCGATCTGGCGCGCCTCCTGCACCACCTTGGCGCGGATCGCCTCCATCACCTGGCCGCGCTGGCCGGAGATCACTTCGCGCACGGTGCGCTTGGTGATCTCGTCGTTCAGCGCCGCGCGGATAATGCGCGACATGCGGTCGCGCGCGCGCGCCTCGTCGCCGCCGAAAGTGACGAAGTACAGGCGCGGCTGGTTCTCTTCGCGGCCGATGCGCCATTTGACGAAGGAGTCGACCAGGATGTTCATCTTCTCCGCCGTGATATAGCGCTCGGCGTCGGGCGACTCGATGGTGATGATGCGGTTGTCCAGGTACAGCACGTTCTGGAACGGCGGCGGCATCTTGAAGTGCAGGCCCGGCTCGCGGATCACCTGCTTGACCTGGCCGAAGGAGAACACGATGGCGTACTTGCGCTGGTCGACCACGAACACCATGGACGACAGCAGCAACAGGGCGATGAAGCCCGCGATCAGAATGGATACAAGGCGGTTCATATTAGCGGCTCTCACGGTCGCGTTGGCCTTCGCGCGAGCGGCTGTCGCGCTGGCGCGGAATTTCCACCGTCGGCATCAGGTCGGCCGGCAGCACGGCGTTGGCCGGCGGTTGCGGCTGGGCCTGCGCCTGGGCGGCGGCCGCGCGCGCCGCGGCGGCCTGGGCGTCGTTGGCGGCGGTCTGGGCGATCAGCTTGTCGAGCGGCAGATACAGCAGATTGCTGCCCTGCTTGGCGTCCACCATCACCTTGCTGGTGCTGGAGAAGATCTGCTGCATGGTGTCCAGGTACATGCGGTCGCGCGTCACGCCCGGCGCCTTCTGGTACTCGGTCAGCACCTGCTTGAAGCGGGCCGCGTTGCCGACGGCGTTCTCCGTCACCATGGCGCGGTAGGCTTCCGCCTCCTGCACCAGGCGGGCGGCGGCGCCGTGCGCTTTCGGGATCACGTCGTTGGCGTAGGCCTGGCCTTCATTCTTCTGCCGCTCGCGGTCCTGGCCCGCCTTCACGGCGTCGTCGAAGGCCGACTGCACCTGCTCCGGCGGCTGCACCGACTGCAAGGTGACATTGTTGATCTGCACGCCAGTGGCGTAGCGGTCGAGGATCTGCTGCATCAGCTGCTGCGTTTCCAGCGCCACTTTTTCACGGCCTTCATACAGCACGAAGTCCATCTTGCTCTTGCCGACCACTTCACGGATGGCCGTTTCCGCCACCTGGCGCACCGTGTCTTCCGAGTCGCGGTTGTTGATGATCCAGGCCACCGGGTCCTTCAGCTGGAACTGCACGGCGAACTGGATGTCGATGATGTTTTCGTCGTCGGTCAGCATCAGCGCCTCGCGCGCCTGCTGGTTCTTGGTGCTGCCGCGATAACCCACTTCCACCATGCGCATCTGCGACACGTTGACCGTTTCATCGCTCTGGAAGGGATAAGGCCAGCGCCAGTTGAAGCCGGAGCCCGTCGTGTGGCTGACCTGGCCGAAGGTGAAGACGACGCCCGTCTGCCCTTCCTGCACGATGAAGGAGCCGCTGGCCAGCCAGATCAGCACGGCCACGGCCACGATGGCGCCCGCCGTGGCGCCGGCGCCATTGAAGTCGGAACGGCTGTTGCCGGGACCGCCGTCGCCGCCGCGGCTTTTCTGGCCGAAGAAACTGTTCAGGCGCTGGTTGAAGTCGCGCCAGATCTGGTCGAGGTCGGGCGGGCCGTCGCCGGGCTTCTTGCCCTCCTGGGCGTGCTTGTTGCCGTCCTTATTGCCCCAACGCGGGTCGTTCAGCGACAGCTTCAAGCCGATTCGTTTCATTAGATTGGAAACACGCATCAATGTGATCCGACATGAGTGAAGGTGGGACTACCATCCGGCAGCACGGCGACTTCGTCCGTGTCGTCGGCGCTCTGCTGCGCGCGCTGGGCCGCCTCCACGATGGCACCGCGAAGCAGGTCCAGCCCGGCGCCGGTGCGGGCGCTGATGAAAATGCGGGAAATTTTATCATATTCATCACGTTCCACCGACGGCTCCATGCCCGAGGCGTCGATCTTGTTCCAGACCAGGATCTGCGGAATGTGATCGGCGCCGATTTCCTTCAGCACCAGGTTGACCTGTTCGATCTGCTCCATGCGCACGGGCGAGGCGCCGTCCACCACATGCAGCAGCAGGTCGGCGTGGATGGTTTCCTCCAGCGTGGCGCGGAAGGCGGCCACCAGCTGGTGCGGCAGCTCGCGCACGAAACCGACCGTATCCGACAGCACCACATTGCCCACCTCCTCGCCCATGTAGACGCGGCGCGAGGTCGTATCCAGCGTGGCGAACAGCTGGTCGGCCGCGTACACGCCGGCCTTGGTGACGGTGTTGAACAGGGTCGACTTGCCGGCGTTGGTATAACCGACCAGGGAAATGGAGAAGGTCTGGTTGCGTCCGCGCGAACGGCGCTGGGTGGCGTGCTGCTTGCGCAGCTTGTCCAGCCGCAGGCGCAGCTGCTTGACCCGCTCGCCGATCAGGCGGCGGTCCGTCTCCAGCTGGGTTTCGCCGGGACCGCGCAGGCCGATACCGCCCTTTTGCCGTTCCAGGTGGGTCCAGCCGCGGATCAGGCGCGTGGCCAGGTGCTGCAGCTGGGCCAGCTCGACCTGCAGCTTGCCCTCGTGGCTCTTGGCCCGCTGGGCGAAGATGTCGAGGATCAGGCTGGTCCGGTCCAGCACGCGGATATTCAGGCGCTTTTCCAGGTTGCGCTGCTGGGCGGGCGACAGGGCGTGGTTGAAGATGACGATTTCGAGCTTGTCGTCCAGCACGGCTTGGCCGATCTCGTCGGCCTTGCCGCTGCCGACGAAATACGCCGCGTCCGGGGACGAGCGCTTGGCCGTGACGACGGTGACGGGTTCCGCCCCGGCCGAGCGCGCCAGCAGCCGCAACTCTTCGATGCTGGCGGCAAAGTCGCCCTGCCCGAAATCAATACCGACTAAAGCTGCGCGCATGATGTGTCAACTACAGCGGCCAGGCAGGTTGGGAGAAAACGAAGTGGCAACAGCTTATTCCGCTTCGTTTTCGATGTTGAGGTTCACGGCGCGGGCCGGCACCACGGTGGAAATGGCGTGCTTGTACACCATCTGCGTCACGGTGTTGCGCAGCAGAACGACGTATTGGTCGAAGGATTCGATATGACCTTGCAGCTTGATGCCGTTGACCAGGTAGATCGAGACAGGCACATGCTCTTTGCGCAAGGCATTGAGGAATGGGTCTTGTAACAGTTGCCCTTTGTTGCTCATAACAGCTCCGTTTTATGTTGTTGTGTGAAAATTGGAGGCGATTCGCTCGATTTCAAGATCCCGCGATACGCCCGTGCGGAGATTGGTGCTTCGCAGCCACTGTAACCTGTTTTCACCTTTTTTGCAGGACGCTACTGCAAATATTTCCGCAAAATATTTAAATTATTCCTGCGATTTAGCAAACGGGTTTTTCCCCGTGCGGAATTCAATGCGCAGCGGCGTGCCCACGAGCGAGAACGTCTCGCGGAAATGCTTCTCCAGATAGCGCTTGTAGGGCTCGCTGATCGCTTCCAAAGCATTGCCGTGGATCACGATCACGGGCGGGTTCATGCCGCCCTGGTGGGCGTAGCGCATCTTCGGACGGGTGCCGCCCTTGCGCTTCGGCTCCTGCTTTTCCACCGCCTCTTCCAGGGCGCGCGTCAGCTTCGGCGTCGGCAGCTTGGCGAAGGCGGCGGCGTAGGCCTGGTCCAGCGACTTCATCAGCGGGCCTATGCCCTGGGCCTTCAGCGCCGAGATGAAGTGCATCTTGGCGAAGGACAGGAAGTCCAGCTTGCGGTCGATGTCGATCTTGATTTCGTCGCGCTCATCCGACTGCAGGCCGTCCCACTTGTTGACGGCGATGACCAGGGCGCGGCCCGTCTCCAGCACGAAGCCGGCGATGTGAGCGTCCTGTTCGGAGATGTCCTGCTGGGCGTCCAGCATCAGCACCACCACGTTCGCTTCCGAGATCGACTGCAGCGTCTTCACCACCGAGAACTTCTCGATGGCCTCGAACACCTTGCCGCGGCGGCGGATACCGGCCGTGTCGATCAGGGTGTACTGCTTGCCGTCGCGCTCGAACGGGATCTCGATCGAGTCGCGCGTCGTGCCCGGCATGTCGAAGGCGATCACGCGCTCCTCGCCCACCAGCGTGTTAATCAGCGTTGACTTACCCACGTTGGGGCGGCCGACGAGGGCGATCTTGATGCCGCGGTCCTGCTTTTCCAGCTCTTCCGGATCTTCCGGACGCTGGGCGAAGGCGATGTCCAGCGCTTCCTGCACCAGGTCGGCCACGCCGTCGCCGTGGGCGGAGGAAATCGAATACGGTTCGCCCAGGCCCAGTTCGTAGAAGTCGGCCACCACCGAGGTGTAGCGCATGCCTTCCGACTTGTTCACCACCAGCATGACGGGACGGCCGCTCTTGCGCAGGAAGTCGGTAATGGTCTTGTCGTGCGGCGTCAGGCCCTGGCGGCCGTCGACCAGGAAGACGACGACGTCGGCTTCGGCCACGGCCTGCTTGGTCTGCAGCGCCATCTGGTACATGATGCCTTCCTTGGCCACGGGCTCGAAGCCGCCCGTGTCGATGACCAGGAAAGGACGTTCGCCGACACGGCCCTCGCCATAGTGACGATCGCGCGTCAACCCAGGCAGGTCCGCCACCAGCGCGTCGCGCGAGCGGGTCAGACGATTGAACAAGGTCGATTTCCCAACATTGGGTCGACCCACAAGAGCGATTACCGGCTTCATTTTTTATACTTACTCGACCGTCAGAGCAGTCACAGTCCCATTCTGGGTTTGGAAAATCAAATTCGAGCCAGCGACGACGGGCACCGATTTGATCGGGCTGCCGTCGGTGCTGGCGCGGCCTAAAATTGCGCCGTCTTCACGCGACAGGAAGTGCACATAGCCTTCCAGGTCGCCGACCGCCACAAAGCGGCCGTAGGACAGCGGGGTGGACAAGCGGCGGAAGGTCAGCTTGTCGTTCTTCCATGCGCTGGCGCCCGTCTCGTGGCTGTAGGCGATGACGGCGCCCTTGTCGTCGGAGACGAAGACGAAGCGCTGATCGACCGCCACGCCCACGTCGGACGACACTTCCTTGTTCCAGTGCTGCACGCCGGTGGTGGCGTCGTAGCAGGCCACGCGGCCCTGGTAGGTCACGGTGCAGATATCTTTTTCAAACAGCACCGGCGTGCCGGCGATGTCGCTTACGCGTTCCAGCTCGGTGGCCCCGCGCGGCTCGGCCACGGTCACCTCGAAGCGCGGCACGCCGTTGGCCAGGGCCAGCGCCAGCAGCTTGCCGCCCGGCTGGGCGACGTACACGTTCTGGCCGCCCACCACCATGCCCGGCGCATTGCGCAGGGTCAGGGCCGGCGTGGTGCGGGTCACGGTCCACTTCTTCTCGCCCGTCTTGGCGTCGAAGGCGGTGATCAGATTGTCCACGCTGCGCACGACGACCACGTCGCCGCCCACCACGGGCGAGGACAGCACCTCGCTCGAGGCCTGCGCCTTCCACAGTTCCTTGCCGCTGCCGTCATAAGCCAGGATCTGGCCCTTGACGCCGCCCACCACCACCACGTTGCCGTCGCTGCCCACGCCCGCCGTCAGATCGGTGTGGGTCTTGACGCGCCACTGCTCCTTGCCGCTGGCCGCGTCCAGGCGCGCCAGCACGCCGTCGGCGTCGGCCACGAACAGGCTGCCGCCCACCAGCGCGGGCGAGAACACGACCGGGCCGGCCTTGTCCATCGAGTACTTCCACACTGTGCGCACAGGCACGCCGTCCTTCATTTCCGCCAGCGGCGCCGGGGCATTCTTGGTATCTTTCGACGAGAACAACGAGCAGCCGGCCATGGAGACGGCCAGCAGGCTTACAGCGACAACTTTCCGGGTAATGCGCATAGATGTGTTTAACCTTGATTGTTCGTGTCAGTCTTATTTATGCCGCGTCCTTGGCCGGGGCTGCGGAGCCGCCGATGGCTTCCAGTTTCAGCTCGATCAGCTGGCGCGAAGGCGCCTTCTTGTCGGTGGCGTCCAGCGCTGCCTGGTAGGCGGCGCGGGCTTCCGCCAGCTTGTTCTGCGCGGCCAGCACGTCGCCCTTGCGGTCCGACACTTCGGCGGCGAACTGCGACGGCATTTCGGCGGCCAGTACCTTCAGCGCTTCGTCGTAGGCTTTTTCGTCCAGCAGCACGCCGGCCAGACGGATGCGCGCCACGGCCTTGTACTCGTCCACGCCATTGTCGATGGCCCATTGCAGCTGGGCTTTGGCGGTCTTGTTGTCGTTGGCGTCAAACGCGCTCTTGGCGGCCGACAGCGCGCCCATGGCGCCATAAGCGGTGCCACCGAAGCGCGACTCGATGTCACCAGCGGCGCGCTGCACCTTGGCGTTGTCCTTGGTGGCGAAGGCGTTCTGCAACTGGTCGTACAAGGCCGATGCTTCCACAGCCTGGCTGCGCTGGTGGTAGTTCCACGCGGTCCAGCCGGAATAGGCCGCCAGGCCTGCGATCACCACCCAGGTCGTCAGGTTGCCGTACTTGTCCCACCACGCCTTCAGGGTCGCAATTTGTTCTTGTTCTTCGAGATCGTATGCCATGTTGTGTCGTCCTTAGTACTTTTTAGTGATTGCAGTGCTCGTCGTGCACATGGTGGTGGTGGTCGCCGCTGCCGGTGATCTGGTCGACCACGAAGTCGACCACTTCCAGGAACGGCACGGTCTGTTGCTGCTGCGCGCCCTCTTCCGCGCCGCGCATGGCTTTGACGGCGGCCGTGTTGTTGGCCACTTCGTCTTCGCCGATGATGATGGCGAAGGCGGCGCCGCTGCCGTCGGCCTTTTTCATCTGCGACTTGAAGCTGCCCGCGCCGGCGGCGGTGGAAGCGTGCAGGATCACGTCCAGGCCCGCGTCGCGCAGGCGCTCGCCCAGCACGAAGGCCTGCATCTGCGCTTCTTCGCCCTGGTGCACGAGGTAGACGTCGCACTGGTTCGGTGCATCCGGCTCGCCGGCGGCTTTCATCAGCTCCAGCAGGCGTTCGATGCCCATGGCGAAACCGACTGCGGGCGTCGGCTTGCCGCCGAAGCTCTGGATCAGCGGGTCGTAGCGGCCGCCGGCGCAAACGGTGCCCTGCGCGCCCAGCGAGTCCGTCACCCATTCGAACACAGTGCGGTTGTAGTAGTCCAGGCCGCGCACCAGGCGCGGGTTGATCACGTATTCGATCGCGTTGTGGTCGAGGATCTTGCGCACGCCGTTGAAGTGGGCCAGCGATTCCTCGCCCAGGTAGTCCAGCAGCTTGGGCGCGTTGTTGACCATTTCCTGCATGGCGGGATTCTTGGTGTCCAGGATGCGCAGCGGGTTGCTGTGCAGGCGGCGCTTGGCTTCGGCGTCGAGGATGTCTTCGTGCTTTTCCAGGTAGGCGATCAGGTCGACGCGGTGGCGCGCGCGCTCTTCGGCATCGCCGATGGAGTTCAGTTCGAGGCGGACGTCTTCCAGGCCCAGGTCATCCCACAGGCGGCGGCACATCACGATCATTTCAGCGTCGATGTCCGGGCCGTTGAAGCCCACGGCTTCGCAGCCGAACTGGTAGAACTGGCGGTAACGGCCGCGCTGCGGACGCTCGTGGCGGAACATCGGTCCCGTGTACCACATGCGCTTGGGGCCTTCGTAGACCAGGTTATGTTCCAGCACGGCGCGTACGACGCCGGCCGTGCCTTCGGGACGCAGGGTCAGCGCGTCGCCGTTCATCGAGTCCTCGAAAGAGTACATCTCTTTTTCGACGATGTCGGTCACGGCGCCGATGGCGCGCTTGAACAGCGCGGTGTCTTCCACGATCGGCGTGCGGATCTGCTGGAAACCATAGCTCTGCACCACCGACTGCGCGGTGTTCTCGAACAGCTGCCACAGGTGCGAGTCACCCGGCAGGATGTCGTTCATGCCTTTGACGGCGACGATTTTTTCGGTTTTAGACATATTGTTAGGCAGCTTGTTGGCTGTAGTTCTTTTTCACGTAGTTCAGCACGATTTCCTGGAACTCTTCGACGATACGCTCGCCGCGCAGGGTCGCCACTTTCTGGCCGTCGACGAAGACCGGCGCGGCAGGCGACTCGCCCGTGCCGGGCAGGCTGATGCCGATGTTGGCGTGCTTCGATTCGCCGGGACCGTTGACGATGCAGCCCATCACGGCCACGTTCATCGCCTCCACGCCCGGATAGGTCTTTTTCCATTCCGGCATCTGGTCGCGCAGGAAGGTCTGGATGTTGTCCGCCAGTTCCTGGAAGGTGGTCGAGGTGGTGCGGCCGCAGCCCGGGCAGGCGATCACCATCGGAGTGAATTTGCGCAGGCCCATGGTTTGCAGAATCTCCTGGCCGACCACCACTTCCTTGGTGCGGTCGCCGCCCGGTTCAGGCGTGAGCGAGATGCGGATCGTATCGCCGATGCCTTCCTGCAGAAGTACCGACAGCGCGGCGGTCGAGGCCACGATGCCTTTGCTGCCCATACCGGCCTCGGTCAGGCCCAGGTGCAGCGGATAGTCGCAACGCTTGGCCAGCTCGCGGTAGACGGCGATCAGGTCCTGCACGCCGGAGACCTTGCAGGACAGGATGATCTTGTCGCGGCCCAGGCCCAGTTCTTCCGCGCGCACGGCGTTTTCGATGGCGGAGGTGATCAGCGCTTCGTACATCACGGCCTGCGCGCTCCACGGCTCGGCGCGGGTAGCGTTTTCGTCCATGATGCGGGCCAGCAGGGCCTGATCCAGCGAGCCCCAGTTGACGCCGATGCGCACCGGCTTGTCGTAGCGGGCGGCCACTTCGATCATCTGCGCGAACTGCGTGTCGCGCTTGGCGCCCTTGCCCACGTTGCCGGGGTTGATGCGGTACTTGGACAACGCCTTGGCGCATTCCGGATAGTCGGTCAGCAGCGTGTGGCCGTTGTAGTGGAAGTCACCCACCAGCGGCACGTCGATGTCCATCTTGTCCAGCTGCTCACGGATGTAAGGCACGGCGGCTGCCGCTTCCGGACGGTCCACCGTCAGGCGTACCAGCTCGGAACCGGCGCGGGCCAGTTCCTTGATCTGGATGGCTGTTTCGACCGCGTTGGCGGTGTCGGTGTTGGTCATCGACTGCACCACCACGGGCGCGTCGCCGCCGACCCAGATCTTGCGGTCGCCGTGGGCGATCAGCACCTTGCGGCTGTCGCGGCGCGACGATGGGCCCGATGGAATAGCTGTAGACATAGAGGACATGTTCGTAGCTCTTTACTTGATGTTCACGCGCGAAATCGTGCCGCCGGGGATGGTCGGCAGCGCCAGCGGCGCACCGGCCAGCGTCGCTTCCACGCCGCCTGGCTTACCGACGATCAGCAGGGCAGGATCCTTGATTTCAAAGGTCTCCGTGCTGCCAGCCTTGACCAGGCGCGAGATCAGCGAGGTGGTGCCGGGGCGGCGGATTTCGACCCACGAATCTTCCGTCACCTTCAGCACCAGCGTGTGGCCGCTGCCTTCGGCGGCGGCAGGCTTGGCGGCAGGCGTCGCAGCAGGAGCTGCAGCGGCAGGCGTTGGCGCGGCTTGTGCAACCGGAGCTGCGACAGGAGAGGCCTTGCCTGCTGCCGGAATAGCGGCCGCAGGAGCAGCAGTCGACGGCGCGGCAGTAACGGCAGGCGCGGTAGCGGCGCCGGCGACCACAGGAGCGGCGGCGGGAGCCGGTGCTGCGGCGGCAGGCGCAGTGCCCGCAGCACCAGCAGCGCCCGGAGCAGCAGCGCCTTGCGCGGCATTGGCGCCCTGCGCACCGGCGACATCACCCTGCCCCGGCACGGAAACCAGCGGCACATTCGGCGACTGCAGCGGCTCGGCGGCTTCCTGATCCGGCTTGACCAGCGTGGTTTCCACCGGCGCGGCCACGCCATCGGCGGGCGCGGAGGCGGCGGCATCCTTGTCGCCGCGGTTCAGCATGGACGCGCTGATCATGCCGCTGTTATAGGCATAACCGCCCACGGCGGCGACCACCACAACGGCGGCCAGGCCAACCAGCCATGGCGCGGGTTTGGACGAACGCTCGCCCATCGACGGGAAACGCGAACCGGTGAACGAGGCTTGCGGCACATCGCGGCGCGGCGCGGGGACTTCCTGCTGCACAGGCACGGCCACTTCAATCATCGCCACCAGCGGCGCGGGGTCCAGCTTGACCACCTTGGCGTAGGCGCGCACGAAACCGCGCACCACGGCCATATTGGGCAGCGCGGCATAGTCGCCCGCTTCCAGCGCGCGCACCTGGCGCGGCGCCAGCTTGAGTTGTTCGGATATCTGTTCCACCGACCAGCCCATCGCTTCGCGCTGCGCTGCCAGTTGTGCTCCGGGCGTGCCCAGGCTGCTGCCGGCCTGTTCTTTCGGCGTATCTGCCCACTCAGAATTCATTGGTTCCCCTGTCTCACTCATCAAACGCCCCACGTTGATACGCAGCATACTCGGGCGAAGTGGCGTGGTGACGACGCAGCTGCGTCACCCAGCCCGCTTCGGCGCCGTCGTCGCCAAGCTTATGCTCTACTTTAACCGCGAGCCACAGCACGTCGGCTGTCAGGCTCTCCATCTTCGCCAGCTTACCCAGACGGGTAATGAAAAAATTCGCGCGCTGGTAGTCGCGCTTTTCGTAATAGACCTTGGCCAGATTGGCGTTGGTGGCCGGCAGATCCGGCGTCAATTGCAGCGCGCGCAGCAGGTACTTCTCCGCCGCCGCGTAATCCTTGACCTTCAGCGCGCAGGAGCCGGCGTTGTTGGCCGCCTTGTCCGGCGACTGGTAGGTTGGATTGCTCAGCGCCGAGTCGAAATACTTCAGCGACTCCGGCACCCGCTTGTTCTGGCACAGGAAGGAGCCGTAATTGTTGGCCAGCTCGGGATTGCGCGGCGCCAGCGCCAACGCCTGCAGGAAGTTGTCTTCCGCCAGATCCATCTCGCCCATCGCCATGTAGATCACGGCGCGCATGCCATAGGCTTCCACATGCTTGGGATCGGCCGCCAGCGCCAGCTTGACCTGGTCCAGCGCCACGACGTACTGGCCCTGCTCGTAATAGCCCACGGCCAGCTCCATGCGGATCTCCGCCCGGCGCTGGACCGAGGTCTGGTCCGACATCGTGGGCAGCTCCTGCTTGCCGCTATGTCCCGGACCAGAGGCGCAACCGGCCAGCAGCCCGGCCACGGCCAGCGCGGCAAAGCCCAGACGGCAGCGGTGCGCCAGGAATGTCATCAGGAACGGATCTCCACGATCTTGCCGAAGTTGGCGCCGAACTTCTCCTGGTATTCGGCCATTTTGCTCATGCGCTCCTGCACGCGGGTGCGATCCTGCACTTCGCCCGCCAGCTGGCCGCAGGCGGCGTCGATGTCGTCGCCACGCGTCTTGCGGATCGTGGTGACGATGCCGGCGTCCATCAGGACCTGGGCGAAGGCCTTGATGCGTGGATTCTTCGAGCGCAGCAGGCCCGATTCCGGGAAGGGGTTGAACGGAATCAGGTTGAATTTACAGTTGACGCCCACTTCCGGGTCGTTCACCAGCGCCACCAGTTCGCGCGCATTCTCGTCGGAGTCGTTGACGCCGTCCAGCATGCAGTACTCGAAGGTGATGAAGTCGCGCGGGGCGAATTCCAGGTAGCGTTTGCAGGCGGCCATCAGCTCGCGCAGCGGGTACTTCTTGTTCAGCGGGACCAGGCCGTCGCGCAGCGGGTCGTTCGAGGCGTGGACCGACACGGCCAGCGCCACCGGCACTTCCTGCGCCAGCTTGTCCATCATCGGCACCACGCCCGAGGTGGACAGGGTCACGCGGCGGCGCGACAGGCCGTAAGCGTTATCGTCCAGCATCAGCTTGAGCGCGGTGACGGTCGGGTCGAAGTTCAGCAGCGGCTCGCCCATGCCCATCATGACCACGTTGGTGATCTGGCGTTCGCCCTTGGGGCCGGGCTCGATGCCCTTGGTGCGGCGCAGTTCGAATTCGGCCATCCACAACTGGCCGATGATCTCGCCCACGGTCAGGTTGCGCGAGAAGCCCTGCTTGCCCGTCGAGCAGAAGCGGCAGTTCACGGCGCAGCCGGCCTGGGTGGAGATGCACAGGGTGCCCCGGTTCTCTTCCGGGATAAACACGGTTTCCACCGCGTTGCCGTTGCCGACATCGACCAGCCATTTGCGCGTGCCATCCGAGGAGGTATGGTCGCTGATGATGGCCGGCGCGGTGATGTGGGCGCGGGTCTTGAGTTTATCGCGCAGCGACTTGGCGAGGTCGGTCATGGCGTCGAAATCCGACGCGCCGAACTGGTGGATCCAGCGCTGCAGCTGCTTGGCGCGGAACGGCTTCTCTCCCAACTCGGCGCAATACGCTATGAGCTGTGCGGGATCGAGGTCCAGCAAGTTGGTGAGGGCGTTCGCGTTCATATTCAGGTTCACAACAGTACTAAAAAAACCCGCTTCCGCAGGCTGCGCACAGCAGCCGCGGAAACGGCTACAACTTAATTACAGGCCAGGGAAGAAGAAAGCGATTTCCACTTTGGCAGCTTCCACGGCGTCCGAACCGTGAACGGCGTTGGCGTCGATCGAATCAGCGAAATCGGCGCGAATGGTGCCCTTGTCAGCCTTCTTAGGATCGGTGGCGCCCATCAGTTCGCGGTTCTTCAGAACTGCGTTTTCGCCTTCCAGAACCTGGATCATCACAGGACCGGAAACCATGAAGTCCACCAGATCCTTGAAGAAGCCGCGCTCTTTGTGCGCTGCGTAGAAGCCTTCGGCATCAGCACGCGACAGTTGCTTCATCTGAGCTGCAACGATCTTCAGACCATTGCCTTCGAAACGGCTGTAGATTTGGCCGATTACGTTCTTTGCAACTGCGTCTGGTTTGATGATCGACAGGGTGCGTTCGATTGCCATTTGAAAAACTCCAATAAAAAGAAAGGTTTAAAACAGAATTGATAACTCAATCAACCTTTGATTTTACCATAGAACACCCCATATGCTCGATATTGAAGGCGAGATAACGCTGCAATTGGGCATTAATTGCTTGCTAAGGGGCATTTAAGGCGGGATTAAGCCCGTTTTTGCCCCTTTCCGCCCCGCCGTGTTATGCTTTTCCCAAGCGGTTTTATGATCACCTATGAAGGAGGCAACATGATCAATTTGCAAAATAACACTTTCGACATCTCGTCCGGCGCCCGCGCGGTGCGCCACAACGTGCTGCGCAATACCTACTGGCTGCTGGCCCTGTCGATGGTCCCCACCGTGCTGGGCGCCGTGATCGGCGTGATGGCCCACATCCCCGCCTTCCGCGGCGGCCTGGGCGCGCTGCTCTTCCTCGGCATCGCCTTCGGCTTCATCTGGGGCATCGAGCGTAACAAGGAATCGGGACTGGGCGTGGCCCTGCTGCTGGGCTTCACCTTCTTCATGGGCCTGATGCTGACTCCCCTGCTGACCTTCACCCTGGGCTTCAGCAATGGCGCCTTCCTGATCATGACCGCCTTCGGCGGCACGGCGGCCGTATTCGCCTCGCTGGCGACCGTGGCGACCGTGAGCAAGCGCGATTTCTCGGCAATGGGCAAATGGCTGTTCGCCGGCCTGATCGTGCTGATGCTGGCCAGCTTCGCCAATATCTTCCTTGGCATCCCGGCCCTGTACATCGCCACCTCGGTGATCGCCATCGCCATCTTCTCGGCCTACATCCTGTACGACGTGCAGCAGATCGTGAATGGCGGCGAGACCAACTACATCAGCGCCACGCTGCGCATCTACCTCGACGTGTACAACATCTTCGTCAACCTGCTGTCGCTGCTGGGCATCTTCGGCGGCAACCGCGACTAAGCGATTTTCGCTACCCACAAAAAGCCGGCTTCGCGCCGGCTTTTTTATTTTGCGCCGCGCACGTGGAAGCGGGTTTCGGCGACGACGCGGTCGCCGGCGTCGACCAGCGCCAGCGTGTGCGGGCCGGAGACGGGACGCCAGGAATAGTCGGCTCCCGCCTGGCCCAGCATGGCGCCGTCGAGGCGCCAGCTGAGGCCCTGCCCGGCCTGGGCCTGGAAGAAGACGCGCTGCACCTCGTCGGGAATATCGGGGTCGATGGCGATGATGGTCGAGGGGGCAGGATACAGAATCCTGGGCGCGCGCTGGGCCGCCTGCACCAGCGCGATCACGGGACTTTCGGTCCCGGCCAGGAACCACTCACTACGCGGCGGCTCCAGCGCGGGCTGGTAAGCGATCTGCTGGCGCACCACGCCCGGCGGCGCTGAGGGAGCATGGCCGCCACGGTCGCGGTGCAGATAGTCCATCACATCGCGCCACGCGGGCGCGGCGCCGCTGACGCCGGAAACGTCCCACATCGGCTGGCCGTTGAAATTGCCGACCCAGACGCCAACCGTGTAGCGGTCCGAATAGCCGAGGCACCAGTTGTCGCGCATGTCCTTGCTGGTGCCGGTTTTGACGGCGCTCCAGTAGCCGGTCGCCAGCTCGTTCTTCAGGCCGAAGGTGACGCTGCGGGCGGCGCGGTCGGACAGGATATCGCCGACGATAAAAGTCGCGCCCTGCTCCATCACGCGCTGCTTGCCCTCCGCCGCGCGCGGCAGCAGGGTTGGCGTGCCCTGCATACCGCCGCTGGCCAGCGTGCGATAAGCGTTCGCCAGCTCCAGCAGCGAGATGTCGGCGGAGCCCAGCGCCAGCGAATAGCCGTAGTAGTCCGCAGGTTCGGTCAGGCTGCTCAGTCCCAGCGCATGCAAGCGTTCGTGGAAGCGGTCCAGGCCCGCCAGCATCAGGGTCCGCACGGCAGGCACGTTGAGCGAGCTGGCCAGGCTGGTGCGGGCGCTGACGTAGCCCTTGAATTCCTTGTCGTAGTTCTGCGGGATATACAGGCCGGTGGGCGTGGAGATGTCGATGGCCGTGTCGTCCAGCAGCGAGGCAGCCGTCAGCAGGCGCCGCTCGAACGCCAGCTCGTACAGAAAGGGCTTGAGCGTGGAACCGGCCTGGCGCAGCGCCGTCACGCCATCCACCTCGCTGCCGCCCGCGTTGCCGACATAGGCGAGGATGTCGCCGCTATCGTTATCAAGCACGATCAGCGCGCCATCGTTGACATTACGGTCGCGCAGCGCCATCAGCTGCTGGCGCAAAGCCTCCTGCGCAAAGCGCTGCAGATCGGCGTCCAGGGTGCTGCGGATTTTCTGTCCATCGCCGGCGGCAGCGAGCAGCTGGCGGGCCGCCTGCGGCGCCGGCGCAGCAGCTTGCGCCAGCAGCGGACGGCCCAGTGCAATGACGGTATTCAGCTCGATCTGGCTGCAATTGGCAGGTGACTTGATTTCGCGGCTCAAGGCGCAGGCGCGCTGCGCAACAAGCTTGGGCGATGCGGCCGGGCCGCGCAGCAGGCTGGCGAGAATCACGGCGTCGCTCAGATTCAGCCCGGAGGCCGCCTTGCCGAACAGGACGCGCGACGCCGCGCCTACGCCTTGCAGCTCGCCGCGGAAGGACGCCAGATTCAGATAGGCTTCCATGATCTGCCGCTTGCTCCAGCGGGCGTCGATTTCGCGCGCGGCCAGGATCTGGTCCCATTTCTGCCCCAGGCTGCGGCCTTTGGCGGACGCCTGCAAATGGGGATCGAGCAGCGCCGCCAACTGCATGGTGATGGTCGAGGCGCCACGCGGACGGCTGCGGAACAGGTTATCCCAGGCCGCCTTGCCCAGCGCCGTGTAATCAACGCCACCATGCTGATAGAAGCGCTGGTCCTCCGCCTGCAGCACGGCGGCAGGCAAGCTGGGGGAGATATCGTCCAGCGCCACCCATGGCAGGCGACGCACCGTCAGATTGATGCGCAGGGAGTCGATCGGCACGCCGTGGCGGTCCAACAACTCCGCCTCGGACGAGTGGTAGCCGGCGCGGACCTGCTCGAACGCCGGGACGGTCTGCGCGGCGCATGCCTGCCCCGCTACGCCAAACGCCCCCGCCACGCTGAGCGCTCCGGCCACGGTCAGCGCCGCCTGCCGCATCTGCCGCATCTGCCGCATCTGCCGCACTAGCTGCACCAGTCGCACCAGCGGCACCAGCATCACCAGCCGCACTATCCACGCTATCAGCACCGTCCCCACCATCGCCTCCCCGCCCTACTTCACGCTCAGCACCGCATTGGGCGCCTCGCCAAACATCTCGGGACTGTACATCGCCTCCACCCGCGTGGGCGGCAGGTTGAACTGGCCGGCGTTATTCAGCCGCACCGTGTACTCCACGCTCCACTTCCCTTTCGGGACAAACTCGAAATACGAGCGAAACGCTTCAAACGTCCGCTCCTCGAACGCGGGCCAGACCCAGCCCGTGCGCTTTTCACCGCTGCTGAGGATTTTGGAATCGCGGCCCAGGCCATTGCCCAGCACTGTCGCGCTGGCGGGGATGGGATCGTCCACCACCACCCAGGTCATATCCGACTGCGCCTCAAGATCCAGGTGAACGCGATAGACGTCGCCGCGCGACCATACGCCGGGCTTTTGCTGCTCCACCGGCGTGATGGTCTTGCTGATGCGGTAGCCGCTCGACAGCGGCGCCTTGAGTGGCAGCGCGGCCAGGCTTTGCACCGTCACCCACGGCTTGCCCTTGCCCACATGCTCCAGCTGCAGTTCGCTCTCGCCGCGCGGCCAGGGCAGCATCACGCTCCCTTGCAGGACGTCCGGCGCAAACGCCATGCTCTTGCTGGAATTGCCCAACGAGGCGCTGCTGGTGCCCGATACCGGTGTGGCCTCGAACTTCCGCGAGAATTCTTCCAGCGCCAGCACGCCCCAGACGTTGGCCACCGTCGTATCCCAGTGTCCCTTGCGCTGGCGACCCAGGGCGCCGCGCGCGAGACGACCCATCTCCTCCTGCCATGCGGGATTGTCCAGCATCGCCAGCAGCAGACGGTTGGCGTTGGCGTCGGCCGAGGACATCAGCCACCACCAGTCGTCCTTGCGCTCGGTGGAGAAGCCCGCCGTCGTCCCCTGCCAGTTCAGCCGTGAATGGAGAATCTGCTGCGCTTCCGTCAGCCGCGCCTCACGCTGCGGCAGACCCGGCGAACGGTGCAGGATCAGATACCAGTCGATGACGGCGGACGTCGGCCACAGATTTGGCGCGATGGTAAAGGACTCCAGATCGCCGGCCTGCACCGGTGCGGAGCGCGACAAGGCTTCCAGCGCCGCCACTTTACGCACCGCCAGATCGGCCGTGGGCAGCGCCGAGTCGCGCACGATTTTGCCCTGCACGAAAGCGCGCAGCGCGCTCTCCATGCTGGACTTCAGATTGTCGGGAATCGGATAACCCGCTTCCTGCACGGCCGACAGCACATAGGCCGTCAGCGTATCGCTACCAAACGGCATAAGCGAAAAGTACTTGAGCAGACCGTCGCCATCCTGGAAGGCCGGCGCACGCGCCGCCAGCGCCGCCCACATGGCCTCATCCCGCAACGCGATGGCGCGCGACGTCTCCTGTTCAAAGCAGGTATAGGGATAGGCCTTCATGTATTCGCGCACGCCGGGCAGATCGCTGCCCAGTCGCGCGCTGAATTGCGCCTGCACGCCGCCGCGCCCCGGCAGTGCGCCTTCCGGCAGACGGATAGTCATGCTTTGCGGGCGTTTCAGCTGCATCAGCGTCGCCTGCACGGTACGCACGGGAACAACCGCCACTACTTTCTGCTTGACGCGCAGCTTGTCCATCGAGGCGGGACTGCCAATGGCGACGCTGTCGGCGCCCGCATCCGTGCGCGCGACCACCCTGGCCTCCACTTCCCATTCCAGTTCGCTCACACCGGTGGGCACCTGGAAGTCCCAACCCACTTCCTGCGCCTGCCCCGCCGCCAGCGTCGCCTTCTGCACCGGCAGCGCCTTGCCGCCAGCGCTGCCGCCCAGCTCCACGGTCACGCCGCCATCGGTGGTATTCCGCAGTGTGTAGCCGGCGCGGAAGCGGTCGCCTTCGCGCACCAGCGCCGGCAGGCCAGACAGCAGAATCAGGTCCTGCGAACTGCGTACCTCCGTGCGGCCGGTGCCGAACAAATCCGCCTCCGCATTCGCCACGGCGACGATGCGGAAAGCCGTCAGCGAATCGTTGATGGGCACCTGGACGCTGGCCTCGCCGTTGGCATCGAGCTTGACGCGGGCGTTCCAGAACAGCAGCGTGTCGAACAGCTCGCGCGCCCCGCCCTTGCCGCCGCCACCGCCGCTGGGCACGGCCTTGCGCCCGAAGTGACGCTTGCCGACCACCTGCATCTGCGCCGTCGCCGTCTGCACCTGCAGGCCGCGCTGCTGCATCATGGCTTCCAGCAGATCCCAGCTGGCATTGGGCATCAGCTCCAGCAGGCCGACGTCGACCGCCGCCAACGCCACCTCGGCGCCCGCCGGCGCGGGCGTGCCGTCCGCGCGCGTAACGCGCACCTTGACCGCCGCCTTGTCGCGTATATGGTAGACCGGCTTGTCAGCGCTGACCTGCACCTTCAGCTCATTGGCGGCCCAGCCCACGCGCACGGGCGCGATGCCCAGCTTGTAAGCCGGCTTGCCCAGATCGACCAGCGCCGTCGGCTGAACGCCGGCCACGCGCCCGCGCACCGCCAGCACGGAGACGTAGACATTCGGTGCGTACTGCTTCTTGATCGGAATGCTGATGACAGGCTCCTTGCCGGAGAGATGGCGCAGATAAGTGTCGATCACGCCTTCGCGCTCCACCGTCACCAGCGCGGTCGCTTCGCGGAACGGCATGCGCACCTGGAAGGTGGCGTTTTCGCCCGGCTCGTAGCGTTTCTTCTCCGGCAGCAGGTCGATGCGGTCGTTGTCGGTGGCACTGAACCACCAGTCGCTGCGGTCGGCCACCCAAGTTTCCTGAAACGTGGACGTTGAGTGGTCTGCGCCATCATGCGTCCGCGCGCGCAGAATCAGGTTGCCCGAGGCGGGCGCCTTGACTTCGCAGATCAACAGTCCTTGCTGGTTGGTGCGGCCTTCGCAGGCAGGGCCGGCCTCCTTGATCTTGCTGCTGTTCTCGTAAGCGTAAAAGCCACCGATCAGGCGCCGCCGGTGTGCATAGTATTCGCGCTGGAGGAAATCGGCCGCAACGGGAGCACCGGCCACGGGTTTGCCTTGCGTGTCCAGAACCACCACCGTGAATTTGAACGCGTCCTTGCTGACGGTCCAGCTGTCCGGCTTTACGCCGATCACATAGGCGGACGGCCAGAGCGGAATATGGGTGGCGACGGATGAGGTTTCACCGTTTGCGTCCTGCCAGGTCAGCTCCGCCGTCAGGTCGCGCGGGGTTTCCACTGCCGGCAGCTGATCCAGCGCCACGCGCAGGCCGCCATTCTTGTCCAGCACCAGATTGCGCGTGCGGACGGCGCCATGCGCCACGCCCTCTTCCCGCTCGCCCTCGAACTGGCCTTCGTCCTCGTCGAAGCTTGGGCTGCTGTTCTCCGTCCCGGTTTTGATGTCGCCCCGGCTGAAGACATAGTCCGGGTAATCGTCAAACTGCAGCTGGCGCTCCTCAATCTCCGTGCGCAGCTTGACGGGCGCGCCGCCGGCGCCGCCGCCGGACAGATAGCTCAGTTGCATATCCAGATCGACGCTGGTGGCGCGGACCGCAGGCTCCTTCGGCCCTTGCAGCACGGCCTTCATGGTCGGCACGCGGAACTGCTCGACGCGGAAGCGGCCCGATTCGCGCCCCGACAGCATGACCGAGTACCAGCCTTGCTTCACATCGGAGGGGATGTTCCAGACATTGTCCGCGCTGCCGTTCGCGCCCCAGTGCAGCGGCACTTCATATTTCTGGCCGCTGCCTTCGTGGGTGATGAACAACTGGCTTGGCCGCATCGAAGTCAGCACGATGCCCTCATTGGCGTGGCGGCGCAGGAAGTGCTTCATGTGCACCGTTTCGCCGGCGCGCAACAGGGTACGGTCAAACACAGTGGTGGCGATGACCCTATCCGCGCCAGCGCCCTCGGTCGGCACATGGAAGCGCCAGCTTTCGATGCCACGGTCCCAGTCAGACAGCGTGAAAGTCATATCGTCGCCGCTGCGGGCGCTGACGAAGTAGCGCGCGCGCCAGCCGCATTCCGTCTCCGGCAGTTCCTGGGCGATGTTCGCCACGCCCATGCCATTGGTCAGGCCCTGCCACAGCAGCTTGCCGTGGCAGTCACGTACTGCGACATTGGCTTTCGCCACCGGCTTCGCCTTGTCCAGCGACGTGACCCACACCAGAGAAGATTGCGCGCCGCGCTTGAAGTGCGCCACCATATTCGTCACCAGCGCTGCCGCGCTGACGTAGGCGGTGGAAGAATTGCCAGACAGCGCCACACCCAGCTTGGGGCTAGCCAGCTCCACCACGTAGAATCCAGGCTTGCGCAGCGGGATACCGATCACCTCGAAGGCTTGCGCACCGCCCGGCTTGGGCATGGCGAACGATTCCGGTTTGGCATCCTTGAGCGAGGCGAAGATGGACGCACTCATCATGTCCCCATACTGCTCGGAGGGCTGCCACTCCTCGCGGTTGTCCGACAGGCGTTTGAGCCAGGCGATCACCTGCTGGTCCTGGTCACCGCCTGCGCCGCCGTCGACACGCAGCGTTTCGCCTTTGATGGCGGCAGCCCGATCGGCCTTCGCCATGCGCACCGCCAGCGCCGCTTCCACATTGCGCACCGTGACCGGCAGCAGCTTGTCGCCATGCGCTTCGATGATGCCGAAACGCGCCGGGAATTTGACCAGCGGCGGCTGCGCATCCATGCGCACCGTGAGCGGAAACCGCGACTGGTTCAGCAGGGGCCGGCCCGCATCGTCTTTCAGCGCGGCGGGTAGCGACAGCGTCAGCTTGCTCTGCTCCGGAAACGGCCCCTTGATCGTCACGGAGCTCACGTATTCCTCCTTGCCGACCGAGACGGGAAACACCTTGCCATCTGGTCCGGTCAATTTAATCGCCAGCGCATCGGCCATACGCAGCGGCGCGCTGAAATCGACGCGCACGGGCAGGAAGGGAATGCACGGCCCTTTCACAGCCAGCTTGTCGCAGTCGAAGCGCGCCGTAAAGTCTTTACGGGTGTGGAAGGTCAGCTCCTGATTCTGCACCGTCACCATGCCGCTGCCGGCGGCGATGCCCGCGCCCCAGACCAGCGCGATATCGGCGTCCGCGGGCAGGCGGCGCTTGCACTGCACCACAGCCAGCGGCATCTGCTCCAGCCGCTTGCTGCGCACGCCCGTTCTAGCGCGCCACACCACGCCGCGCGCGCGGAAGTAGATCGACAGGTAGCGGTTCACATACTCCTTGCGCTGCTCAAGTATCCGCTCGCGCTCCTCGCCCTGCAGCAGGCGCAGGCCGATCTTCTCGTTGACGCCGTCGGCGCGGCACCAGGCATGTTCGGCGATGCTGTCCTCGTTGGCGATGGCGTCCAGGCCGAGGATGAAGACCTGGTTTTCGTCGATGGCGTTGCTGCCTTCGCGCGGCGCCATCTCGACCACGGACGGACCGCCCGTGTTGAAGTCGAAGCTGCGCTCACCCTCCAGCGGCACGCCCTTGACGTCCTTGAGATCGGCCTTGAGCGTGAAGCGGCAGGCGACACCGGCCGGCAGGTCGCGCACGAAGTCATAGCTCCAGCGGCTGCCGTCGATCCAGCGGCCCTTGCCCTCTTCCGGGCACTCGATGGTGAATGGATCGCTCAGGCGCAGATCGCCGAAAGGCACCATCTGCGCGCTGAACGTCGCCTGCACCTGGCGCACGCCTTTGACGGTGCCGGTGGGCGAAAAAGAGGTAATGGAAGTCTGGGCCCATGCGGGCAGAGAGGCGCCCAGGCCGTATAACACGAAGAACAGAAAGGCACGCATGCCATCTCCAGTTTGGCGTTGGTGAATCGGCCAAACCAGTGTTGCAAAGTGCGCCTAGGCTGTCAACAATATTATAAAAAATGCACGCCTTTCAGCACGGCGCGCGCCAATCGCGCAACGCCGGCCTTGCGGCAGATTAAACCAGATCGAAGACGGCCATCGACTCGACGTGCGAGGTGTGCGGGAACATGTTCACCACGCCCGCCTTGCTCAACTGATAGCCGGCCACGTTGACCAGCACGTTGGCGTCGCGCGCCAGGGTGGACGGGCTGCAGGACACGTAGACGATACGCTTCGGCAGCAGCTCCGGATTGCTCTTCTTCAGTTCCGCCAGCGCCAGGCACATGGCCATGGCGCCGTCGCGCGGCGGGTCGATCAGCATGCGGTCGAACTTGCCCAGGTCGATCAGGTCCTGCGGCGTCACCTCGAACAGGTTGCGGGTGTAGAAGGTGGTCTTCTCCGACAGGCCGTTGGCCCTGGCGTTTTCCAGCGCGCGCTCGGTGAGCGAGGTGCTGCCCTCGATGCCCACCACTTCGCGCGCCTTGGTCGCCAGTGGCAGGGTGAAGTTACCGAGACCGCAGAACATGTCGGCCACGCGGTCCTCCGGCTGCACGTCCAGCAGGCCCAGGGCCTTGTGCACCAGCAGGCGGTTGATGTGGTGGTTGACCTGGGTGAAGTCGACCGGCTTGAACGGCATGCGCACGCCGAATTCCGGCAGCAGGTAGTGCAGCTGCGGCTCCAGCGGATAGAACGGCGCGGCCGTCTCCGGGCCCTTGGTCTGCAGCCAGATCTGCACCTTGTACTGGTCGGCGAAGGCCTTCAGCTTGGCCTCGTCGTCGGCCGTCAGCGCGGACATGATGCGGAACACCAGCGCCGTCACGTCCTCGCCGATGGCCAGCTCGATCTGCGGGATCTGGTTGTACAGCGACAGCGAATGCACCAGGGCGCGCAGCGGCATCAGCATGTCCGACATATGCTTGGGCAGGATTTCGCAGCTCTGGATGTCGGCCACGTAGATCGACTTCTTTTCCTTGAAGCCGACCAGCACCGTGCCCTTCTTCTCCACATAGCGCACCGACAGGCGGGCGCGGTAGCGGTAGCCCCAGGTCGGACCGTACATCGGGCGCATGACGTTGACTGGCTCGACGAAGCCGATATGCTCCAGGTTATCTTCCAGCACGCGCTGCTTGACGGCCACCTGGGCGCCTGCCTCCAGATGCTGCATGGAGCAGCCGCCGCAGTAGTCGAAGTGCTTGCACTTGGGCTTGACGCGCATATGCGATTCGCGGTGCAGCTCGGTCATACTAGCCGCTTCCCAGTTCTTTTTCTTCTTGAACGTCTGGAAGCCGACGCGCTCGCCTGGCAGCGCGCCTTCCACAAATACCACCTTGCCCGGCGTGCCGTCTTCGTTTTCGATGTGGCCAACGCCACGGGCATCCATGTCCAGCGACTTGATCTCGATGATATTTTCTTGCATAACGTTCAATATTGAATGGGTACAAAAAGGCGGGGGCCGCGCAAAGCGGCCCCGGAGTGGACGATATGATAGCAGATGCGGGTAAGGGCCGGTCTTAGAGCAGCGAGTCGCGCACCACGCCGCGGGCGGCCATGGCCCGCTTCAGCTTGACCAGGGCTTCCTGCTGGATCTGGCGCACCCGCTCGCGGGTGACGCCCATTTCCTCGGCCAGGGTTTCCAGGGTGGCCGGATCGTCGTTGTCGAGGCCGAAACGGCGCATGATGACGATGCGCTGCTTGTCCGGCAGCTTGGTCAGCCAGTCGCGCACCAGCAGGGTCATTTCGTGGTGCTCGGCACGGGCGTCGGGACTGTCGTCCGTATCGCCGGGCAGCATATCCATCAGCGATGACTGAGGGTCGTTATCCAGTGGGGCGTCGAGCGACGTCGCATGTTCGGACAGGGCGAGGATGTCCTGCACCTCTTCCACCGGACGGCCCACCAGTTCCGCGATGTCTTCGGCGGTGGCGTCCTTGCCATTGTGGTGCTGGGCTTCCAGATGGTATTTGCCGCGCAGGATCTGGTTCAGCTCGCGCACCATGTGCACGGGCAGGCGCACGGTGCGCGCCTGATTCATGATGGCACGCTCGATGCTTTGCCGTATCCACCAAGTGGCATAGGTGGAAAAGCGGAAACCGCGCTCAGGCTCGAACTTGTCGATGGCGCGCATGAGGCCGATATTGCCCTCCTCGATCATGTCGAGCAAGACCACGCCACGGTTGATATAGTGCTTGGCGATCGACACCACCAGCCGCAGGTTGTGCTCGATCATGGTCTGGCGGGCGGAGAAATCGCCCTGCTTGGCCAGGGTGGCGTAGTGGACTTCCTGCGGCGCCGTCAACAGGGGCCGGGTGCCGATCTGGTTCAGATAGTGCTGGGTGGTGTCGGTGGACAGCTCGGCCGCCAGCACTTTTTTCAGCTCGTCGACGCTCTCCAGCACGGCGCCCGGCTCGACCAGGGCGTCGGCGTCCGCCGCGTCGAGGGCGTCGATTGCGACCTCGTCACCGCCGTCATCCGGAAACTCTTCCGGCGGAGAGTCGTCATCCATCTGATCGTGCGGCGTAGCGGTCATGGGCTAGTCTAACGGTTAGGCAAGAATTTGGACGGGTCCACCGGTTTGCCCAGCTGCCTGATTTCAAAGTGCAGCTTGACGGAATCCGTGTCGGAATCGCCCATTTCAGCAATCATTTGTCCCTTGTTCACCGTCTGCCCCTCCTTCACCACGATCGTGCGGTTGTGGGCGTAGGCCGACAGCAAAGTGTCACTGTGCTTCACAATAACGAGATTACCATAACCGCGGATACCGCTGCCTGCATACATCACTTTTCCTGCGCCGGCAGCCACGACTTGCTGGCCGGCCTTGCCGGCGATATCCACGCCCTTGTTCTTGCCTTCGTCGAAAGTGGCGACGACTTTGCCGTCGGCGGGCCACATCCAGCTCAGTTTTTCGTCCGCCGCGCCGGCCGCGGCCGGGGCCACTACCGGCGCCGGCGCGGGAGCGGGCGCCGGGTTGATGGCGGCCACCTGCTCCGGCTTGCCGCTGTCGGCGCGCTGCATTTCCGCCAGGTTGGACTCAGAATACGGGCGCTTGTCGCCCTTTGGCCCCGTTTTCTTTGGCGCTGCGGGCGCCGGCGGCGGAACCGGCTTGCTGTCGGACGGCGGCATCACCACGGCGGCCGTCTGCACGCCGGGGCCGGAGCTGTTGGGCGGCTGCACGCGCAGCACCTGGTCGACCTTGATGTCGTCCGGGTTGGCCAGATTGTTCCAGGCCGCCAGATCGCGGTAATTCTGGCCGAATTCCAGCGCGATGCGGATCAGCGTATCGCCTTTCTTGACCGTGTAGGTGCCGCTTTCATCGCGCGCCACCGGAGCCGGTTCCGCCGGCGTGGCGGGCTTGGCCGGAGGCGGCGGCGTCATATTGCGGTCCACGACGGGCGCCAGGTTGGGGGTGGTGCTGCAAGCGCTCAACAGGGTCAGCGCCAGAGTTGCAATAAACAGGGAACTTTTTTTCGTCATTCTCATCTTCAGGTCCACAGACGGGCTACACAATGCCCGGACGCAGCGGCACGAAATGGCAATCTTCCAGCGTTTCGCTGGTCCATTCGCTCTTGCCGATGCGGGTAATCAATTCCAGATGCTGGGTCCGGCCGCCGACAGGGGCGACCAGGCGGCCACCCATGCTCAGTTGCTCCAGCAGGGCCGGCGGCACTTCCAGGCCGGCGGCGGCCAGGATTATGCCATCGAAAGGCGCGGCTTGCGGCAAGCCTAACATACCGTCGCCATAGTGCAAACGCAGATTGGGCACGCGCAGGGGCCGCAGATTGGCCTTGGCCAGCTCGTGCAGCGGCTTGATGCGCTCGATCGAATACACTTCCTGCGCCACGCAGGCCAGCACGGCCGCCTGGTAGCCGCAGCCGGTGCCGATCTCCAGCACGCGCTGCAACTGGCCGCCGTTGCGCATCACCTCGATCATGCGCGCCACGATATAGGGCTGGGAAATGGTCTGGTGGTGGCCGATGGGCAGGGCGGCGTCGATATAGGCTTGCGAGGCCAGCGCCTCTTCCATGAACATATGGCGCGGCACCGTTTCCAGCGCGCCCAGCACCACCTTGTCCTTCACGCCCTGCTTGGCCACGCGGGCCACCATGGCGCGGCGCACGCCGTCCGACACGAGCGGATTCTGGCGCGGCGCGGCGGACGCGGCGGCAGGCATGGGCGAAGGCGCGCCCGCCGCCGGACCGGCCGCGAACATGCTGACGGCGGCGCGGCCGCCACCCGGTCCGCCATGGCGGGCGGCGTTCTCGGCCGCGTTCTGGGTGGCCGTCTGCGGCGTGGCCACTGGGCCGAACACGCCGGGCTTGCGGCCGGCCTTTTCAACCACCGACGACAGCGGCAGCGGGAAGGTGCGCGGCTTGTCGCTCATGCCAGCGCCTTTGCCAGCACGTCGAGCTGGGTCTTGTGGGTGAGATCGATCTGCAGCGGGGTCATCGAGGTCTGGCCGTGGGCGCAGGCGTAAAAATCGGTGCCCTCACCCGCATCCTTGGTCCCGCCGGGCGGGCCGATCCAGAAAATTTCCCTGCCACGCGGATCCTGGGCGCGGATCACGGGTTCCGCCTCGTGGCGGCGGCCCAGGCGGGTGGCAACCACGCTGGTCAGTTGCTCGTAGGGCTTGTTGGGAATATTCACATTCAGCAAATAAGGACGGGGCAGCGCATCGAAATAGCGCTGCACGATGTCGCGCGCATGGCGGGCCGCATCGTCGATATGTTCCCAGCCGTAGGCGCCCTGCGAGAAGGCGATGGCGGGAATGCCGAACAGATAGCCTTCCGTTGCGGCCGCAACGGTGCCGGAATACAGGGTGTCATCGCCCATATTCGGGCCATTGTTGATGCCGGATACGACCAGGTCGGGACGGTAGTCGAGCATGCCGGTCAGGGCCACGTGCACGCAGTCGGTCGGCGTGCCATTGACAAAATAGAAACCATTGGCGGCGCGCTGCACCGACAGTGGCCGGTCCAGCGACAGCGAATTGGACGCGCCGGAGCGGTTGCTGTCCGGCGCGACTACCACGATGTCGGCGATGGGCGCCAGGGCTTGGGCCAAGGCGTTGATACCTGGGGCAAGATAGCCGTCGTCATTACTGATAAGGATTCTCATGCCGACGATTTTACATGAAGCAACCACCCCACTGCGCATGGCAAGAGTTGCCAAGACAGATAAATTTTTCCGCAGTGTCTGCTAACGTGGCGTGACGCGGCCACCGTCCAGCGCCATCAGCTCGCTATCGCCCGCCAGATGCACGGCGTGACGGGAGGCCGGCGGCAAATGCATGCCCCGCGCCGATAGCTGATATTCATCGACGGAAAGCTCCTGCTGCACTTCGCGCTGGGGCAGCGTTTCACCCAGCTGCAGCTGGACGTCGGCCAGCCGCTCGCGGGCCAGACGGGTTTCCGGGTGGTCGGCGCCCAGGCGCAGCGATTGCGCCTGCCATACCGTGTCGAACAGGCGGCGCGCCTCCTCCAGCTCGCTCAGCTGGGCCAGGGTGCGGGCCAGCGCCGTCTTGCTGCGCAGAGTGTCGACATGCTCCGCGCCCAGCAGGCGCTTGCGCGCCGCCACCACCTGCTCCTGCAGGCTGCGGGCATGCTCGAAGTCGCCGCGCTGGAACAGCATGTCGGCGCGGCCCGCCTTGCAGGCCAGGGTCAGTAGATGGTCCGGCCCCAGCAGGCGGCGGTAGGCGTCCAGCACCGTGTCCTGCAAGGCCAGCGCATCGGCCACCAGCCCTTTCTGCGCCAGGGTGAAGGCCAGGCTGGACTTGGCGGCCAGGGTGTCAGGATGGTCGGCGCCGAACAGGCGTTCGCGCGTGTCGGTCACGATTTCGTCAAGGAAGAGCGCTTCGTCCAGCTTGTTGTGCTGGCGCAGGGCGGTGGCCAGCAGGCTCTTGCTGACCAGGGTTTCCGGATGGTCATCGCCCAGGTTGCGGCGGCGCAAGTCCATGCTTTCCTCCAGGCAGGACAATGCCTGCGCCAGATGGCCTTCGCGCCGGTACAGTTCGCCCAAGCGGCCCAGGTCGCGCGCCAGCGGCAGGGAGACGGTGCGCGCGTTGCCGTCGTCCATGGCGTTGCGCGCTTCGCTGATCGCGCTCAGCAGGTGGATTTCGCGGCTGGATTGCCAGGGGAAATAGCCGCCGCCCAGCCAGTCGAGGAAGGCCTCGAAGGTTCGCGTCAGCGAGAAGCGGTCGCCGCCCTGGTCTATGCGCACGGCCAATTGTTCGCCGTAGGCAAAGGTACGCGTCTGCTGTAGCTGGACTTCGTCGAAATAGCTGTCCAGCGACAACTGGTGCATGCCGTAGCAGTCCCGCAGCAGCTTTTCAAAGATGGGCTGATAGCCCTCGATGCCCAGCCTGGCGTCGCCGCGCCGCCACTGTGAACGCTGGGTGCCGTCGCCCATTTCAATGCGAGATGGCAGAGGATAGACCAATAATGGCCGCTGTTCGTCTTCATGGCTGCGGCGGTAGGCGGCCGCGCGCGCGACCAGGGACTGCACGCCCTCCAGGCTCTGCTTGTTCGGCGTGAACACCACCACCAGCTTTTGCGGCAGCAAGGTGGTACAGATGCCCGCGCTGTCCGTGCGCCCCGTGCGCGAGTCGACCAGCACATAGCGGAAATGGCGGGCCAGATTTTCCGCAAAGCAGCGAAACAGGGCGGGACAGTGCTTGAACAGCTCGTCCCAGTGCATGCTGGCCAGCCGTTCGCCATAGCTCTCGTCAAAACGCCCCGCCCGCATCAGGTAGAGCGGACTGCCGTGGTCGACGCGGCAGATGTATTGCTCCCAACCCACTTCGCGCAAGACTTCGCGCGCCAGCTCGTTGTCGTCCTCGGCCGGGCCGCCGCGCCGGCGCAGCAATTGCTCGCGGCATGCCTCGAAAAACTCGAGCACGCCGGGACCTTCCTGCTGACAGTCGAAATAATGGTGCAGGCCGGGCGCCTCCAGGTCCCAGTCGATCATGAGGATGGGCGTGGTCGCATTTTGATGCCGCGCCAGCAATAAAGCGATATTGGATAAGGACATGGTGCGGCCCGTGCCGCCTTTATAAGAATAGAAAGTGACGACTTCGCCCGGCGCGGTCAGCGACGGCAGGGACAGCGAGGTGAGTTCCATGACAAACCCTTAACGAGGAAAGTTGGGAGGCGGAACGGCGCGCCATTCCGGTGGAATGTCTGGCAAGACGAATTGACTGCAATCGTGGCCGGGTGGAATGCAACGCTTCAGGTAGTGGTAATGCGCGGCAATCCGCTGGACGATTTTTTCAATGTCCGGCAAGAAATCGGGATTGGTCTTGAGGTCGCCACTGGCCAGGGTGTAGCGCGAAAAGTCCACGTACATGCCGTTGGTGATCTGGGGCGGCAGGCTGAGCGGGTGTCGCGTCATGATCACCGGAATGATCAAGTGACTGGGCAAGGGATACCAGCGTTTGCGTTCCTCCTCAATCAGTTGCATTGCTGCAAATTCGCGCCGGGTGTAGGGATGGGCTTCATACTTGGGGGTATAGATGACGATCATGCACACGCTTTCGCACAGCGCCTGGGCGATACGGCGGTCCAGGTCGTCGCCTCCGCCCAGCTGTTCGCTGTCCACAAATAATTCGTTTTCGCTATCGAAATGCGGTTCTAAATAGCATTTCAGCGCATCGACCAAGTCATTCTTGAACTTGCTCATATACGCGTGTTGCCCGTGGGCGTAGCTGAAAAAACAGCCGTGTCGGATAGTCATGACAGCCTCCGAAGCCGTCCCATCTATCGGAGCGGGACTAACCAACTGTAACAAGCCCGCCTCACCCGGCTTTGCGAAATCGCAAACGTGCGCCGGACGAAAGCGCCGCCACAATCGCCCTGTTTCCGGCATAATAAAAAATCTAACGACCGTTCTATTTCACCCGAAAAGGAGACCGCATGAAAGCCATTGTCTGCCCCGCCTGGGGTTTGCCCGACAGCCTGAGCGTGCTGGAATTGCCAGATCCACAAGCCGCCGCCGGCCAGGTAGTGATCGACGTGCAAGCCGCCGGCGTTAACTTTCCGGACGTTTTGATTATCCAGGGCAAGTATCAATTCAAGCCGGAGTTGCCATTTACACCAGGCAGCGAACTGGCCGGCATCGTGCGTTCGGTCGCTGCCGATGTGACAACTTTCAAGCCCGGCGACCAGGTCATCGCCTTCACTTCGACCGGTGCTTTTGGACAACAAATTGCCGTCCCGGTACAAGCCTTGATGCCCATGCCGCCCGGCATGGATTTCGGGACGGCCGCCGCCATTACCCTCACCTACGGCACCTCGCACCACGCGATTGTGGACCGCGCCGCGCTAAAATCTGGCGAGACCATGCTGATTCTTGGCGCGGCTGGCGGAGTGGGACTGGCCGCCATCGAGATCGGCAAAGCCTTGGGAGCCCGCGTCATTGCAGCCGCTTCGACCGACGAGAAATTGGAAGTGTGCAAAGCCCACGGCGCCGACGCCGTCATCAATTACAGCCGGGAAGATTTACGTGAGGCAATCAAAGCCTTGACCGACGGCAAGGGACCGGATGTCATTTACGACCCCGTCGGTGGTGAATATGCCGAGCCTGCTTTCCGTTCCATCGCCTGGCGCGGGCGCTATCTTGTGGTCGGATTTGCCAACGGCGAGATCCCCAAATTGCCGCTCAATCTGACCTTGCTGAAAGGCGCTTCCCTGGTCGGCGTGTTCTGGGGCGAGTTCGTGAAGCGGGAGCCGAAGGCCAGCCTGGCGGCCATGCGTCAGCTGATGGGATGGTTGCAAGAAGGCAAGATCAAGCCGCACGTTTCAGCCCGCTATCCGTTGGCCGAGACGCCGCGCGCGCTGAACGATATGGCGGCCCGCAAGGTCACGGGCAAAGTGGTAATTTTGCCGAATCAGTAAAGTTTCGCGATTCCGAAAAGTAACCGAAAGTTACTGACCGGAATCGCCGTTTGTGTCTTGCTGGTCATTGCTATCTAACAATCCTGCCGCCTTGTCGCGGAAGAACTGGATGACGACTTCCTGCTCGCGAGTGCGCTTGAAGGTCGGCAAACTTTGCCAGATCCGGCGTCCGTAGGGCTTGGAAATGACCCGCGGGTCACATAGCATGAGCACGCCTCGGTCGCCCTCGTCGCGGATCAGGCGGCCCGCGCCCTGCTTCAGATTGATGATGGCTTCGGGCAAAGTATGGTGCATGAAACCGTTCTTGCCCTGCTTTTCCATCACCTCGATGCGGGCCGCCAGCACGGGATCGTCGGGCGGCGCGAATGGCAATTTATCAATAATGACCAGGGACAAGGCGTCGCCGCGCACGTCCACGCCTTCCCAGAAACTCTGGCTGCCGATCAGCACGCCGTTGCCGGCGGCGCGGAACTGGTCCAGCAGCTCCGTACGGCCCCGGTCGCCCTGCACGAACAGGGGAAATGGCAGGCCGCGCTTTTCAAACTCGTCGCGCAGACGGTCGGCCGCGCGTTTGACGGCGCGCAAGGTGGTGCACAGGAGGAAGGTCTTGCCGCCGGCGGCCTCGATCACGGGCAGGGCCAGGTCGAGCACGGCGTCCGTATAGCCCAGGGAATTGGGGTCCGGCAAGCCTTGCGGGACGTAGAGGATGCCTTGCTGCTCGTAATTGAAGGGGCTGGGCCAGGTCTTGGACGGCTCGCCCGTAAGGCCCATCTGCTCGGAAAAGTGGCTAAAATCGTTCTTCACCGCCAAAGTGGCCGAGGTGAAGATCCAGCTGCGCGGCGTGCCCTCGCGCTGCCCGTTGAAGATGGGTGCGATCGACAGCGGCGTTTTGTGCAGCTGCAGGGACATCGTATAGGCTTCCACCCACAGCACGGACTCTTCGCCGGGCGCGGCCTTGGCCTTGGGATCGGCTTTCCAGTCGGCCAGCTTTTGCGCCAGCTCGAGGCCCCGTACGCGGCATTGGTCCAGCGTTTCCGCCCGTTCGGCCTGCTTGTCCAGCACGGCCAGCATGCCATCCAGCTCGTCCTTGAGCGTTTCCAGCGCGGCAAAGAAGGGACTCGACGGGGCGATTTGCGGCAGGGACATGCGGACGATGTCCTGCGGGAAGGTCAGGCGCAGGTCGCGCGCGGCCTTGTCCACCACGTTGATGGTCTTGGCCCAGTCGGCGCCGTCGCGGGCGTGGGCCAGGCCCTCCGCCAGCACGTCGCGGCACAGTTCCAGCACTTGCGAGGTGGAGAAAGTGTCGCCGAAGAACAGGGTCGCCGTGTCCGGCAGCTGGTGCGCCTCGTCGAAGATGATGGTGTTGGCGGACGGCAGCAGCTCGGCCACGCCAGTGTCCTTCAGGGCCACGTCGGCAAAGAACAGGTGGTGGTTGACCACCACCACGTCGGCCTGCTGGGCCTCCTTGCGCGCCTTCATCACGAAGCAATCCTGATAGTACTGGCATTCCGCGCCCATGCAGTTCTCGCGGGTGGAGGTGACCAGGTTCCAGATCATGGCGTTTTCCGGCACGCGGGCCAGCTCGGCCTTGTCGCCGGAGCTGGTCATCTTGAGGAAGCGGGAGATTTCGCGCAGATAGCCCACGTCCTCGCGCGAGGTCATGCGGCCGTTCTGCAGCGTGCGTTCCAAGTGGTAATGGCAGACGTAATTGGAGCGGCCTTTCAGCAGCGCCACCGAGACGGGCGCCTGCAAGGCGGCGCGCACGGTCGGTATGTCGCGCAGAAACAACTGATCCTGCAGATTCTTCGTTCCCGTCGAGACAATGGTCTTGCCGCCCCACAGCAGGGCCGGCACCAGGTAGGCGAAGGTCTTGCCCGTGCCCGTGCCCGCCTCGGCGATCAGCGTTTTTTGCCCGGCGATGGCGTTGGCCACGGCCTTGGCCATTTCAGTTTGTGAACGGCGCGGCCGATAACTACCTACAGCGGGGCCCAAAGGGCCGCCGGCGCCGAACAGGCGCTCGACCTCGGCGTCGTGCTGGCCGGGCGCTTCGTCCGGCACAGTGCCGATCACGGCGGGGATTTCGCTGGCGGGGGCGGCCGCAGGCGCGGCTTCAGGCGTGGGATTGGAGGCGGTCAAAATAAGCTTGGGTAAGACGGACGGCGCGATGCCGCTCAGGCGGGCACGTCGGGCACCAGTTGCATTTTCAGCAGGGTGATGTGGTCTTTCAATTGCAGTTTGCGCTTTTTCAGGCGGCGCAGCTGGAGCTGGTCGTGATGGCCATCCAGCGTCAGCATGTCGATGACCGCGTCCAGATCGCGATGCTCGACGTCGAGCTCGATCAATCGGCGCTGAATATCTTGTACATCAGTCATGGTTTTTACCAATACGCCAGCGATACGCTGAAAAAGTTTCATTAGACCAACAATCGGCTTGCAAGGCCACTGCTACACGGTGCATAGTTTAATCTACGGCGGCCCTGTCGCCAACCAAATGATGGCGCATCAACACGCAAACGCCGCTCAAATGCAGGCTAAGATACAGTGTCACTATGAGCGCATATAAAATCGAAGCGGGTACGGCCCAGCATATCGGCAGCCGCCCCCAGCAAAATGACCGCGTGGCCCTGTACACGGCGGCCAAGGCGCCCGGCTATGTCATGGCCGTGCTGGCCGACGGCATGGGCGGCAGCATCGGTTCGGACCAGGTGCTGCTGACCAGCAAGCATCTGTTCGACGAATACCGCGCGGGCGACGCGCCCAGCCTGCCCCGCCTGCAGGAGTTGCTGCGCAATGTGGCGCTGGAGGCGCACGCCGTCATCAAGATGAATCCGCTGGTGGCCAATGCCGAGCCGCAAAGCACGGTCGTGGTGCTGATCCTGACCCCGGCCGGACAGGCGGTGTGGGCTTATGTGGGCGATTCGCGCCTCTACCGCTTTGCCGGCGAGGCGACGGCTTTGCGCAGCAATGACGCGGCTTATGTCGATTTTCTGGTCACCAATGACGGATTGCCCGTGGATGCGGCAAAGAAGCACCGCAATTCCAAGCTGCTCAGCAATGTGCTGGGCAACCGCATGAAGCCGCCCTTCGTCACCACCGGCATGCACGAGGGCTTGCAGGCGGGCGATGCTTTCCTGCTCTGCTCGGACGGATTGTGGCAGTTGTTCGCGGACCAGGAGCTGGCGGCTGCCGTGGCGCGCAACACGCCGCGTCAGGCGTCGGAAAAGCTCATCAACAAGGCCATCGAGCGGGCCGGCGGCAAGGGCGACAACTGCTCGATGGCCATCATCAAGCTGGTGGCGCCGCCCAAGGAAACGCCGAGCTATACGGTGCAGAAGATGGGACGGGCGGTCTGACGGCCGGGGCCGGTGGCCGAAAGGCAGACCTGACCCCGGGTTAAGGCTGGGGCCGTGTCCGATTGCCGGAACTGACCCCGGTTTGAGTTATTGCTTGGCGGGAGCGGAGGCGGCCTTTTTGCGCTCGGCTTCTTCCTGGGCTTGGCGCTTTTGCTCGGCTTCTTCCTTCTTGCGGGCGACCTCGGCCTGGCGCTGGACGGACTCTTCCTTTTTCTTTTCGTAGGCGGCGCGGTTGGCGGCGCGCTTGCCGGCGTTGGCGGCGTCTTCCGCTTCCTGGCGCTTGACCTTGGCGTCGTGCTCGGCCTGACGCTCGGCTACCGTGGGACCGCTCGGCGGCGTGCGCGGGGTGTCGTCCACCACCTTGGCCGGCTTGGGCGGCTGCTCCAGGCGGGCCGCCTGCTCTTCCGCGTCCTTGCGCGCGCGCTCGGCCAGCTCGGCGTCGCGCTTGGCGACGGAGTCTTCGCGCTTGAAGTGGTTCGCTTCCACTTCCACCGCGCGCAGCTGCGACAGGGCGACGCGGCGCTTTTCCTTGGCCTTGTCCAGGCAGGCGTTGACGAAGAAGCGGGTGTAGCATTCGCGCTCGCTGTCGGCGAATTCGGCGTGGACCTGGGCCCGGTCCTGCGCCACCTTGGCCAGCTTGGCGTCGGCATCTTCCACCGAATGGGTGGCCGGCACGCGCGGCGCCGGCGCCGGCTGGGCCGCGTCCTGGGCTGCCGCCGCGCCCGCGCCCATCATCAAGGCCAGCGCGAGGGTGATCTCTCTCATATTCTTTTCCTGTTATGCTTTACGCCAGCGCTTCCGCCGCGCCGCGCTGCTCTTTGCTCATGTAATCCTGCGACTGCATCTCGACGATGCGCGACACGGTGCGGTGGAATTCGTTGGCCAGCGTGCCCGTCGTGTACAGCTCTTCCGGCTCCACCTCGGCCGACATCAGCAGCTTGACCTTCTGATCGTAGAACACGTCGATCAGCCAGGTGAAGCGCCGCGCCTCGGACGACATGGACGCCGACATCATCGGTATCCCGGACAATATCACGGTATGGAAGCGGCTGGCGATTTCCAGGTAGTCGTTCTGCGAGCGGGGACCGCCGCACAGGGTGTTGAAGTCGAACCAGATGATGGTGCCGGCGCGGCGCAAGGCGCGGATCTCGCGCGCCTCGATGCGCACGCAGGGGTCCTCGTCGGCCGTCTCCGCGATGCGGGCATAGGCTTCGCGCAGCTGGCGGTCGGTGTCGGCGTTGAGCGGCGTGTAGTAGGCGTCCACCTGCTCCAGCGCGCGGCCGCGGTAGTCGATGCCGGCGTCGATGTTCATCACGTCCAGCTTCTCGTACAGCAGCCTGATGGTCGGCAGGATGCGGTCGCGGTGCAGGCCGTCCGGGTACAGCAGCTGGGGATCGTAGTTGGACGTCATGATGAAGGACACGCCGTTGTCGAACAGGGCCTTCAGCAGGTTGTACATGATCATGGCGTCGGCCACGTCGGAGATGTGGAACTCGTCGAAGCAGATCAGGCGGTATTTCTTGGCCACGCGGCGCGCCACTTCGTCCAGCGGGTTCTCGATGCCCACCAGCTCGTCCAGCTGGCGGTGGACGTCGCGCATGAATTCGTGGAAGTGCAGACGCGTCTTGCGCACCAGCGGCACCACGGAATAGAAGCTGTCCATCAAAAACGATTTGCCGCGCCCTACCCCGCCCCACATGTAAACGCCCTTGGGCACGTCCGGGCGGTTGATCAGGCGCTTGAAGCTGTTCGAGCGCTGGCCTTTGTAGACCACCCACTCGTCATAGCACTGCTGCAGGCGATCGACCGCGCGGCGCTGCGCGGGATCGGCCTTGAAGTCGCGCTGCGTCAGCGCGTTCTGATAAAACTCTTCGACATTCATGATTCGGCCATGCGAAAAAAAAGGGCGGGCCAGGCGGCCCGCCCCGCGTACGAACTTAGAAGTTCAAGGTACGCTTGTCCACCGCCAGTGCGGCTTCCTTGGTTGCTTCCGACAGCGACGGGTGTGCGTGGCAGATGCGGGCGATGTCCTCGGCCGAAGCCTTGAACTCCATCGCGACGACGGCTTCCGAAATCAGCTCGGAGGCCATTGGGCCGATGATGTGCACGCCCAGGATTTCGTCGGTGGTGGCGTCAGCCAGGAACTTGACCATGCCCGAGGTGTCGCCCAGCGCGCGCGCGCGGCCGTTGGCGAGGAAGGGGAAGGTGCCTGCCTTGTACGCACGGCCTTCGGCCTTCAGCGTCTGCTCGGTCTTGCCGACCCAGGCGATTTCCGGCGAAGTGTAGATCACCCATGGAATGGTGTCGAAGTTGGTGTGGCCATGCTGGCCGGCCATGCGCTCGGCAACGGCAACGCCCTCTTCTTCCGCTTTGTGCGCCAGCATCGGGCCGCGCACCACGTCGCCGATCGCCCATACGCCCGGCAGGTTGGTCTTGCAATCGCCGTCCACGGCGACGAAGCCGCGTTCGTCCATCGCCAGGCCCGCTTTGTCGGCGGCCAGGCCGTCGGTGTTCGGGGTGCGGCCGATGGAGACGATCAGCTTGTCGAAGGTCGCGCTCTGCGCTTCGCCCTTGGCGTTGTCGTATTCAACGGTGACGTTGTTCTTGCCGGTGCTGACCTTGTTGATCTTGCAGCCCAGGTGGATGCCCAGACCCTGCTTGGTGAACAGCTTGTTGGCTTCCTTGGCGATCTGCTCGTCGACGGCGCCGAGGAAGGTTGGCAGGCCTTCCAGCACGGTCACTTCGGAACCCAGGCGGCGCCATACGGAGCCCATTTCCAGGCCGATCACGCCGGCGCCGATCACGCCCAGCTTGGCCGGCACTTCGCCGATGGCCAGTGCGCCTTCGTTCGACAGGATCAGTTTTTCATCGAAGGCTGCGCCAGGCAGCGCGCGCGCGTTGGAGCCGGTGGCGATGATGACTTGCTTGCCCGAGATGGTGTCGGTGGTCGGGCCGCTGATGGCCAGCTCGTAGCCGTTGGCGCCTGCCGGGCCGGTGAAGGCTGCGCGGCCGTGGAAGAAGGTCACCTTGTTCTTCTTGAACAGGAACTGGATGCCGTCGTTGTTTTGCTTCACAACGGTGTTCTTACGCTTCAGCATCTGCTCCAGGTTCAGCGACAGGCCGGAAACCTCGATGCCGTGCTCCTTGAACGCATGGCCGGCGTGCTCGTAGTGCTCCGACGATTGCAGCAGCGCTTTCGATGGGATGCAGCCCACGTTGGTGCAGGTGCCGCCCAGTGCCGGGCCGCCCTTGTCGTTTTGCGCCGCGTCCACGCAGGCCACGGACATGCCCAGCTGCGCTGCGCGGATTGCGGCGATGTAGCCGCCAGGGCCGCCACCGATCACTACTACGTCAAATTGTTTGCTCATTTTTTATCCAATCAATCTTCTTCTGGAACGAATATCCATAACAGCAGGTAGATGCCGATGCCGGTACCGGCCAATAACACGGCCAGCAAAAAGACCAAACGCCAGACCCACGATTCAAGCCCTGTGGACTGAGCCAGGCCGCCGCAGACGCCGCCCAGCCAGCGGTCGCCGCGCGAGCGGCGCAGGCGGTTCAGGGTCTGGCCGGGGCTATCGCCGCCGATAACGCCTTGCTGCAGCAGGCGCGCCTTGGCCTGGGCAAATTCATCATCGGACAAGGCGCCCGCCTGATGCAGTTCGTGCAAACGCTTGATCTCTTCAGCTACCGACATGCACTACCTCCGTTGACAGCTCCCGGCCGCACCATGCGGCGCGGGAGCGAAGGGGCGAATTACAGGTCCAGCAGCAGGCGTGCAGGATCTTCCAGCGCTTCCTTCATGGCGACCAGGCCCAGGACGGCTTCGCGGCCGTCGATGATGCGGTGGTCGTAGGACATTGCCAGGTAGTTCATCGGACGGATCACGATCTGGCCGTTTTCCACGACAGCGCGGTCCTTGGTGGCGTGCACGCCCAGGATGGCCGATTGTGGCGGGTTGATGATCGGGGTCGACAGCATGGAGCCGAAGGTGCCGCCGTTCGAGATGGAGAAGGTGCCGCCGGTCAGGTCGTCCAGGGTCAGCTTGCCTTCCTTGGCCTTGGCGCCGAATTCGCCAATCTTCTTCTCGATGTCGGCGATCGACATCTGGTCGGCGTCGCGCAGGATAGGCACCACCAGGCCGCGTGGCGAACCAACGGCGATACCGATGTCGAAGTAGCCGTGGTAGACGATGTCGTTGCCGTCAACCGAAGCGTTCAGGATCGGGTACTTCTTCAGCGCGTGCACGGCGGCCTTGACGAAGAAGGACATGAAGCCCAGCTTGACGCCGTGCTCTTTCTCGAACTTGTCCTTGTACTTGTTACGCAGGTCCATGACCGGAGCCATGTTCACTTCGTTGAAGGTGGTCAGGATGGCGTTGGTCGACTGCGACTGGATCAGGCGCTCGGCGATACGGGCGCGCAGACGGCTCATCGGCACGCGCTCTTCCGGACGGCCGGCCAGGTTGACGGCGGCAGGAGCGGCCACTTGTTGCAGCGCAGGCTTGGCGGCAGGAGCGGCCAGCGGTGCGACGGCAGGGGTCGAGGAAGCCGATGCGGCCAGGGCGTCGCCCTTGGTCACGCGGCCATCTTTGCCCGAACCGGCGACGTCGGAAGCCGACAGGCCTTTTTCGGACAGGATCTTGGCGGCGGCCGGCATGGCCACGTCGCCTTTGCTGCCACCAGTGGCGGCGGCAGGAGCAGCTGCAGGAGCTGGAGCGGCGGCGGCGGCAGGTGCGGCAGCTGCGGCTGGGGCAGCGGCAACAGCGGCGCCACCTTCGGTGTCGATGATTGCGATGACTTCACCAGCAACCACGGTGCTGCCGTCGCCCTTGATGACTTGCACCAGGGTGCCGGCGGCAGGTGCTGGCAGTTCCAGCACAACTTTATCGGTTTCGATGTCGATCAGGTTTTCGTCGCGCGCCACAGCTTCGCCGACTTTCTTATGCCAGGCCAGCATGGTCGCTTCTGCAACCGATTCCGACAGCTGGGGGACTTTGACTTCGATTTGTGCCATTCTAAAACTCCGTTCGTATATTAGTTACGGCGCCCGCCGCTTCTGCGGCCGGGCGCTGCGTTAAATTATTTATTTGGTCAGGATGAAGCCTTTGAGCTTCGAGAACGCCGTCTCCAGCAGATCCTTCTGCTGAGCGTAGTGCTTGTCGTAGTAGCCGACAGCCGGCGATGCCGATGCTGGGCGGCCGGCGTACGCCAGACGCTGGCCAGCTTCCAGGCTCTCGAAGATGTTGTGCTGAATCTGGAACCATGGGCCCTGATTCTGCGGCTCGTCCTGCGCCCAAACCACTTCGGTCGCGTTCGGGAACTTCTTCAGTTCAGCCGCGAACGACTTGTGCGGGAACGGATAGAGCTGTTCGATACGCACGATGGCGGTATCGGTCTGGCCGCGGGTCTTGCGTGCGTTGACCAGGTCGTAGTAGACCTTGCCCGAGCAGGCGATGACGCGTTTGACCTTCTTGGCGTCGATCTTCTCGTCCACTTCACCGATCACGGTCTGGAAGGCGCCCTTCGACAGTTCGGCCAGCGGCGAACCGGCGTCCTTGTTACGCAGCAGCGATTTCGGGGTCAGGATGACCAGCGGCTTGCGGAACTGGCGCACCATCTGGCGGCGCAGCACGTGGAAGATCTGCGATGCGGTGGTCGGCTGGACAACCTGCATATTGTTGTCAGCGCACAGCTGCAGGAAGCGCTCAGGGCGAGCCGACGAGTGCTCCGGACCCTGGCCTTCGTAACCGTGCGGCAGCATCATGACCAGGCCGGAGGCGCGGCCCCACTTCACTTCGCCGGAGCTGATGAACTGGTCGATCACAACCTGGGCGCCGTTGACGAAGTCGCCGAACTGCGCTTCCCAGATGGTCAGCGTGTTTGGCTCGGCGGTCGAGTAGCCGTATTCGAAGCCCAGCACCGCTTCTTCCGACAGCACGGAGTCGATGACGGTGAATGGCGCTTGGTTTTCGGCGATGTTCTGCAGCGGCACGTAGGTGCCCGCGTCCCAGCGCTCACGGTTCTGGTCGTGCAGCACGGCGTGGCGGTGCACGAAGGTGCCGCGGCCGGCGTCCTGGCCGGTCAGGCGCACGGCGTAGCCGGAAGCGACCAGCGATGCGTAGCCCAGGTGTTCACCCATGCCCCAGTCCAGGTTCAGTTCACCACGGCCCATGGCGGCGCGGTCAGCCAGGACCTTCTCAACCAGCGAGTGGACCTTGAAGCCTTCCGGCACGGTGGTGATGCGGGTGGCCAGGCGCTTCAGTTCGGTGGTCGGCACGGCGGTGTCGGCCGAGTCGGTCCACTTCTTGTTCAGGAACGGCAGCCAGTCGACGGCGTACTTGTTCTTGAAGTTGGAGATCACCGGATCGACGGTGTGCTTGCCGGCGTCCATCGCTTCGCGGTAGGCCGCTTGCATCTGTTCGCCGCCGTTGGCCGGGATCACGCCCTGGGCCACCAGCTTGTCCGCGTACAGCTTGCGGGTGCCTGGGTGGGTGGCGATCTTCTTGTACATCAGCGGCTGGGTCAGCGCAGGGGTGTCCTGCTCGTTGTGGCCCAGTTTGCGGTAGCAGATGATGTCGACCACGATGTCCTTCTGGAACTGCTGGCGGTAGTCCAGCGCGATCTGCGAAGCCAGCACCACGGCTTCAGGATCGTCGGCGTTCACGTGCAGCACAGGCGCTTCGATCATCTTCACCACGTCGGAGCAGTAGATGGTCGAGCGTGCGTCGCGCGGGTCGGAGGTGGTGAAACCGATCTGGTTGTTGATCACGATGTGAACGGTGCCGCCCGTGCCGTAGCCGCGGGTCTGCGCCAGGTTCAGGGTTTCCATCACAACGCCCTGGCCGGCGAATGCGGCGTCGCCGTGCACCAGGATAGGCAGCACTTGCGCGCCGGCGGCGTCGCCACGGCGGTCCATGCGGGCCTTGACCGAGCCTTCGACCACCGGGTTGACGATTTCCAGGTGCGACGGGTTGAACGCCAGCGACAGGTGGACCGGGCCGCCTGCGGTGGAGATGTCGGACGAGAAGCCCTGGTGGTATTTCACGTCGCCTGCCGGCAGGTCGTCGGCGTGCTTGCCTTCGAATTCTTCGAACAGGTCCTTGGGCGCCTTGCCCAGGGTGTTGACCAGCACGTTCAGACGGCCGCGGTGGGCCATGCCGATCACGATTTCCTGCACGCCTTTTTCGCCGGCGCGCTGGATCACTTCGTCCAGCGAAGCGATGAAGGTTTCGCCGCCTTCCAGCGAGAAGCGCTTCTGGCCGACGTATTTGGTGTGGAGGTAGCGCTCCAGGCCTTCAGCCGCGGTCAGGCGGTCCAGGATGTGCTTTTTCTTTTCTGGCGTGAAGTTCGGGGTCGAGCGGATCGACTCCAGACGCTCTTGCAGCCAGCGCTTTTCGGCCGGGTCCGAGATGTACATGTACTCGGCGCCGATGGAGCGGGTGTAGGTGTCTTTCAGGAAGTTGGTCAGGTCGCGCAGGCTCGCGGTTTCAGGACCAAAGTAGGTATTGCTGATGTTGAACACGGTGTCCATGTCCGCATCGGTGAAGCCGTAGGAGCTGGGTTCCAGTTCCGGCAGGTTCGGACGTTCCTGGCGCTGCAGCGGGTCCAGGTTGGCCCAGCGCGAACCGAGGTAGCGGTAGGCGGAGATCAGCTGGGTGGCGGCGACGCGCTTGCGGCCCATTTCGGCGTCGGCGGAGGCGACCACGGTGCGGATCGGGCCGGACTTTGCACGTTCGGCAAAGGAGGCGATCACGGAGGCGTGGGCGACGTCGGGTTTGTTGGAGCCGTCGACGGCAGGCACGTGCTGCATGGCGTCGAAATAGGCGCGCCAGTTTTCCGGAACGGAACCTGGGTTGTTCAGATACGCTTCGTACAGTTCTTCAACGTACGGTGCGTTCCCACCAAACAGGTAGGAGTTGGACGTATATTGTTGCATCATATTTTGCTCACCTTTCTTCGCGCTTCGCGAGATTAGCGGGTTAATCTAACCTTCCGCGACACGGCCTGACCGGTTAGCGGATTGCACATCAAGTTGTGGGGGAAGGGCTATGGTTCTTTACGTATTCAAAAAACGGTCATTCAGGATAGCACTGGTATTGTACTTGAACAACCATTTTCACGACAAAAATCAAGGATAAATCTTTCAGCCAGGCCGCATGCTTGCTTAATCCGCAGCCAATCTTGGCACGCTTTCAAGAATTTGACTCTCTCCCCTACGCAGGACTACGGAGCCGACTAGACAAACAAGTCTAGATATTTTATTCTAGCGCCATGAGCACCGCACCGAAGCCCACCCCGTCCGAACTGGAAATGCTGCGCCTGTTATGGCAGAGCGGCCCCGCCACGGCCAAGCACGTGCACCAGGCGGCACAGGAAGCACGTCCGGACATGAATTACGCCACCGTGCTGCGCCTGCTGCAGGTGATGCACGCCAAGGGCTTGCTGACGCGCGACGAGAGCCAGCGCGCCCATGTCTACGCGCCCGCGCAGGAGCAGGATGCGCTGCAGACCAATCTGCTGAAAGAGCTGATCCACAAGGCCTTCGCCGGTTCCGGCAAGGCGCTGGTGCTGGCCGCCCTGCGCGGCGGGCACGTCAGCAAGCAAGAACGCGAAGAGATCCAGGCCCTGCTGGATCAGGAAAAATAATCCCCTCCATGACCGACCGATTTCCCGCCTGGCCCCGGCGCGCCCATCCCGTTCTCGCCGTGATGCTGGCGATTGCGATTTTGTTTGCGCCGAATCTGCTGCCCGTCCCCGAGCTGCGCAATCTGCCCGCCAGCCTGTTTGCCTATGCCATGGCCTGCATCCTGACCTATCCCTTCCCCGCCCTGCTACGCCGGCGCGTGACCAGCCTGCCCGCGCTGTGCGGGCTGGCGGCGGTGGCGATTCTGGGGTTGTGCTTCTTCCACACCAATATCATCGCCGAGACGGCCAAGCTGCCGTGGCCGCAGAAGCGCGACATCACGCTGGACAAATTCCTCTTCAACCTGCCGCAGCTGCTGGCTGGGACGGTAGGCTGGTGGGTACTGGTGGTACTGCCGGATCGGCGGAACGGGGCATAGCGGATTCAGCGGGCTTGCCGGACTTGCGCTTGCGCGGCTTGGGCGCCAGCATGGTGCCCGTGCAGTTCGGCGCGCCGCAGCGGCAGGCGAAGGCGCGCTTGATGGCGGCCGTGTGGCGGCCTTCGTAGATCAGCGGATAGGAATAGCTGAGCTCTTCGCCGGACAGAATGTCGCACAGCGCGTAAATGTAGATGCGGCCTTCGTCCTCGATGGCTTCGCAGTTCGGGCCGCAGGAGTGGTTGATGTAGCGGGCGGCATTGCCATGGTCGCCGCCGTCGATCACATTGCCGTTGGACAGGCTGAAGAAGAAAGTGTGGTTATGCGGCGCACCGCTCTCCTCCGCCCTCACCTGCGCCTCGTCCCAGGTTATTTCCCGCCCCTTGTATTCGATGACGCATTCGCCCGCCGCGATATCGCGTTGCGCAAACACGCCACGGCCGTGGATCTTTGAATGGTGTACGCGGTAGGCGCGCTGTTCGGTGGAGTTCTCGATGGTCATTCCGTGATTAGAGCATAGCCATCACGGTGACTCAATAGTGCTTTATGGTGTGCATATCTGTCGGTGCTTCCGCAACGAACGGCGCAATAAAAAAAAGCGGGCCGAAGCCCGCTTTTTAGTGTGCTGAGGAAGCGTCGATTAACGCTTGGCCAGCGGTGGCACGTCGCGCACGGTCGAGCCGACGAACAGCTGACGTGGACGGCCGATCTTCTGCTCCGGATCGGCGATCATTTCGTTCCACTGGGCGATCCAGCCGATGGTGCGGGCCATGGCGAAGATGCCGGTGAACAGCGACACAGGAATGCCCAGCGCCGACTGCACGATGCCCGAGTAGAAGTCCACGTTCGGGTACAGCTTGCGCGAAACGAAGTATTCGTCGTTCAGTGCAATCTTTTCCAGTTCCATTGCCAGCTTGAACAGTGGATCGTCCTGCAGACCCAGTTCGTTCAGCACTTCGTAGCAGGTTTCGCGCATCAGCTTGGCGCGCGGGTCGAAGTTCTTGTACACGCGGTGACCGAAGCCCATCAGCTTGACGCCGGAGTTCTTGTCTTTCACTTGGGCGATGAAGGCCGGGATGTTTTCCACCGAGCCGATTTCCTTCAGCATGTTCAGTGCCGCTTCGTTGGCGCCGCCGTGGGCAGGGCCCCACAGGCAGGCGATACCGGCAGCGATACAGGCGAACGGATTCGCGCCCGAGGAACCGGCCAGACGCACGGTCGAGGTCGACGCGTTCTGCTCGTGGTCGGCGTGCAGGATCAGGATGCGGTCCAGTGCGCGCACCAGCACGTCGTTGACCTTGTACTCTTCGCATGGGTTACCGAACATCATGCGCATGAAGTTGGCCGAGTACGACAGGTCGTTGCGTGGGTACATGAACGGCTGGCCGATCGAGTACTTGTAAGCCATGGCGACCAGGGTCGGCATCTTGGCGATCAGGCGAATGGCGGAGATTTCACGCTGCTTGGCGTCGTTGATGTCCAGCGAGTCGTGGTAGAACGAAGCCAGCGCGCCGACGGTGCCCACCAGGACCGACATCGGGTGCGCGTCGCGGCGGAAGCCACGGAAGAAGAACTGCATCTGCTCGTGCACCATGGTGTGCTTGGTGACGGTGTCCACGAACTCTTTCTTCTGCGCGGCGTTCGGCAGTTCGCCGTTCAGCAGCAGGTAGCACGATTCCATGAAGTCGGCGTTCACGGCCAGCTGTTCGATCGGGTAGCCGCGGTATTGCAGTTCGCCCTTGTCGCCATCGATGTAGGTGATCGACGAGTTGCACGACGCGGTCGACATGAAGCCTGGGTCGTAGGTGAACTTGCCGGTGCCGGCGTACAGCTTGCGGATATCGACGACGTCAGGACCAACGGTGCCTTTGTAGATCGGGAATTCGACCGATGGGCTGCCATCGGAGAACGACAGGGTGGCTTTGTTATCAGAGATGTTCATGGACTCTTCCTTCTTGGAGAGATGAGACTATAAGAAAAAATGCTAACTTGGGTGTGTCTTAGGCTTGGCGCAACCGCTGCAGCAGCGCATGCACGTGCGGCAGGTCGATCTCGCCTTCAGGCTCTTTTCGGGCCAGCACCAGGTCCATCAGGGCATTGTCCGACAAATCGAGGAGCCGCGTGAATGCGTCCACTTCCTCGTCGGTCAATTCGGTTTCATGCGCGTCGAGAAAACGGGTCAGGATGATGTCGTTTTCCAGCAGACCGCGGCGGGCGCGCCAGCGCAGGCGGGCGCGGTTGGCCGGGTCGGCTTGATGCGCAGAGGTGTTCGGTTCAGTCATAGTGCTACTTTACACTGCGCGCTCCGATCCTGCCGGAGCGCGCTCAAAATGCGCCTTAAATGGCGCGGCGTACCATCAGCTCTTTGATCTTGCCGATCGCCTTGTTCGGGTTCAGACCCTTGGGGCAGACGTCGACGCAGTTCATGATCGAGTGGCAGCGGAACAGGCGGTACGGGTCTTCCAGGTTGTCCAGGCGCGCGCCGGTGGCTTCGTCGCGCGAGTCGGCGATGAAGCGGTAGGCTTGCAGCAGGCCGGCCGGGC